>Ga0172375_10000646_pt1 | contig 55766 bp, 26 predicted proteins | sample LakKiv1m_FD_114537 | JGI IMG/M metagenome (GOLD analysis project Ga0172375, IMG submission 114537) | Freshwater microbial communities from Kabuno Bay, South-Kivu, Congo - kab_092012_11.1m | ecosystem: Environmental > Aquatic > Freshwater > Lake | place: Democratic Republic of the Congo...
GCATGTCGCCGGGCAGTTGGGGGCTTCCTGGTATTTCGCGCTTTTGACGGCCTCGTCTCTTTTTGCTTTTTATTTTTTGCTTGTCGAAAGCGTCTTTTTTTTAGGAATCGTTTTTTGGTTTCTCGCGTTTTCGCTTCTCTGGCATTGGGGAGCGACTTGGGATGTCTGGTATCTTGCCTTTCTTGCCGGCCTTATCGGGTTTTGCGGCGGCGGGCTCTACGGTTTATGGGAGTGGAAGGGGCGGATTTCTTTTTTTGAGGGAAGAGAAAAAGGGTCGCGGGAAGCCTTGGCCAAGCTTAAGCAGCGGGTTGCCGAAAAGGAGGATTCTCTCCGCGGGATTTCAAAACAGCTTGAGGATATCCTCCGTCTCTACGAATTGGCCGACAAATTGAATGAATGCCTGAGCTTTGACGGGCTTGCGGCGGTTCTAAGAGACCGGATGCTCGTTCATATCGGTCTCCGGAAAGCGGTACTGCTGGTGTTTGCGAGCGAAGGGATCCCCCCGTCGATGGTCCGGCGGATCGTTGTGTACGAGGCGGGAAAAATCGAGGATTCACAGGGAGAATCGGATCTTTCCGTTTTTGAGAAAAAAATCATCCAGGAGTTCAGCGGCAAGAAGGAAAATTTCCATTTTGCCGACGCGGCGGCGATTCCGTCTTCCCTGTCCGGAGGGGAGGACCTTTCTTTTCCATTTTGGATTTTTCCCTTGGTGGTCCAGCGAAAGGTGATCGCGCTGCTTTTGATTGAGGGGGGGAAGAAGGCGGATATCCCCAAGCTTCAGGTGATTACCTCCGAGCTCGCGCTGCACGTCAAAAAGATCCGCTTGTATGAGACGGTCAAGGAACTTTCGATTGTGGACGGATTGACGCGCGTGTTTGTCCGGAGACATTTCCTGGAGCGTTTTGAGGAGGAGCTCAAGCGCGCGATCCGGCATAATTTCAAACTTGCGGTGTTGATGCTGGATATCGATCACTTCAAGAAATATAACGACAATTTCGGCCATCTGGTAGGGGATGTCACGCTGAGACAGGTGGCTCAGGTGATCCGCACGACGGTGCGGCGCGTTGATATTGTGTCGCGGTACGGGGGGGAGGAATTTGCGATGGTCCTTCCCGAGACGGATCGGACGGGTGCCGTGGAGGTCGCCGAGCGTATCCGTTCGGCCGTTGCCAAGAAACGGTTCAAGGTTTATGATGAGGTGACGAAAGTGACCGTGAGCATTGGGGTCGCTTCGTTTCCCGACAACCTGGACACGGAAAATCCGTCGGCTTTTCAATCCGATTTTATCTTGGAGCTTTTGCGAAAGGCCGATTATGCCGTTTACCAGGCGAAAGAGGAAGGCCGGAACCGCGTGGTGGCCTTTGACAAGGAAAAGCACCGGTTGCAGTAATGTCATTCGAAATATAACCTTTTGAAACAAGGAGGAAGGGCCATGAAATTTTTTATTGATACAGCGAATCTTGGGGAAATCCGCGAAGCGGCGAGTTGGGGAATTTTGGACGGAGTGACGACGAATCCTTCGCTGGTGGCGAAAGAAAAGAGGGATTTGAAAGAGCTGATCCGGGAAATCTGTTTGACCGTAGACGGTCCGATCAGCGCGGAAGTCTTGAGTACGGAGCGGGAAGGAATGCTCCGGGAAGGACGAGAGCTTGCGAAAATCCACAAGAATGTGGTGATTAAGCTTCCTCTGACGGTGGATGGCCTGAAAACGGCGAAGATTTTTTCGGCCGAAGGGATCAAGACTAACGTGACATTATGTTTTTCTCCGTCGCAGGCGATTCTTGCGGCGAAAGTGGGTGCGACTTTTATCAGTCCTTTTGTCGGCCGGCTGGACGATATTTCCCAGGTTGGCATGGATTTGATCAAGACGATCCGGACCATTTACGCGAATTACCATTATCCGACGCAGATTATTGTCGCGAGTATCCGCAATCCTCTTCATATTGTGGACGCGGCGCTGATGGGAGCGGATATTTGCACCGTGCCGTTCAAAGTCCTTGAGGGGTTGGTGAAGCATCCTCTGACGGATATTGGCATTGAGCGGTTTTTGAAAGACTGGGAAAAAGTGTCGCAGCAGAGGAGTTAAGCGCTCGCTGAAACGCTCATTATTGAATTGTAATTTACTTTTCTTTTGATAGAATAAGCCCTTCACATTTGCTTTTTATTGATAAACGTTGTGATGTGAACGAGCGGGAATCTAAAATTAGTATGAAGTTCTTCCAAAACAAGAAACAGGTTTTTCTTCTCAGCCTGTTTGTCTTTCTATCGCTTCTTTCCGCAGGGGTTCTTTTTGCCCAGGAGGAGTCTGTCCAGGAGACTTCCGAAGGGCAGAAGAAACTGGAGGCCGAGGATTTGCCGGTGGAGGTGGTGGCGGATTCCCTGCAGTATGCGAAAGAGGAAAAGAAGATTATCGCCCAGGGCAATGTGCTGGTGATCTACAAAGGCATGAAGCTTCAGGCCGATCAGGCTGAGGTCTACACCGATACCAAAGTCGCCCATGCCCAGGGGCATGTGACGGTTTTTGAGGGTGCCTCGACGATCAGCGGAGAGAAAACGGATTACGATTTCGAGCATTACAAAGGATCTTTCCCGCAGGGGACGGTCTATCAGGATCCATGGTATGGTTACAGCGAAACGGTGGAGCAGGTGTCGAAGAACCGGATCAACACGACGAAAACCAGCGTTACGACCTGCGATCTTGAGCGGCCTCATTACGAACTCTGTTCCAAGAACGTGACGGTGTATCCGGACGATAAAATTGTTCTCAGGAATGTTACGTTCCGGGTTTTGGGAAAGCCGTATTTCTGGCTGCCTTATCTGACAATCCCGATTGATAAAAATCATGCCCTGTTTGAAGCCCGGACGGGCTATTCGGATAATTTCGGTTTTTATTTTCTGGCCGCGAAAGAGATGAGCCTTTCGAAAAACGTGAAGATCAAGCCCCACGTTGATTTTCGTTCGAAACGCGGCGTGGCCTACGGGCTGGATTCGATGTACTGGATTCCCAATTTCGGGCGCGGAAAAATTATCACTTATCTGACGTCGGACAAGCGGGCGCCGCATCAGGTGGAAGACGGGGAGAACCTTGTCAGAAACCGGAGCCGGGAAACCCGCTACCGCTTCTCGATCCGTCACCGGACGGATTTTGATCCGGACACCAACGTGATCGTGAACTGGCATGAACTTAGCGACGAATGGTTGCTGCAGGAGTTTTTTCAGAGGGAAGACCGCAGGGAGGCAAGGCCCAGGTCTCAAGTTGTCGCAACGCATGTCAAAAACGACTACGCTTTCTTTACCGAGGTGGTCAAGCGGACGAATCGTTTTTGGCCTGAGATCGAGAAACTTCCGAGAGTTCACTTTACCTGGAAAAATCAGCCTTTGTTTGACACAAACCTGCTTTATAAACACGAAACGGAATTTGCCAATTTCCAAAGATTTCGCAGTATCGGCGGTACGAATAATACGAATACGGTCAGCAATGAGGGCGAAGATACCGTGCGGTTTTACACGAATCACGCCTTTCAGTATCCTTTCCGGATTTTTGACGGACGGGTCAAAGTGACTCCTTACGGTGGAGGGCAAGTTGCCTATTACACCAAAGGCCGGGACAGCCGGAAAGGGATGAGCCGGTTTCTCATGAATGCCGGGATTGAAACGAGAACCCGCTATCAGAAGACTTTCGACACCTCAATGAATTTTCTCGGAATCGACATCAATAAGCTCCGCCACATTGTTGAACCGGTTGCCCGTTATGATTCAATTCCCATCGACACCACGGACCACAACAAATTTTATCAGATGGACAGTGTCGATGCCATGCATCGCCATGATATCGTCCGGTTTGGTTTTGAGAACCGCCTGCAGACCAAGCGCCATCCCGACGGGGATCAATCCGTCTGGCAAAGAGTGGATGTGGTGAGCTACTCGACGTATCTGAATTACGAATTTGGAGACGGCCGGGACGGAGGTTCAACGATGACGGATTGGGAGAACAAGGCGTCTTTGCGTCCCTACGATTGGCTGACGCTGCAGGGCCGCGCGATTTTTGATTTTACCCTTCAGGATTTCAGAGAGGTTTTCTATGACGTGGTCCTGAATCCGAAGAATGAAAGAGTGCGGTTGGTTTTGAGTCAGGGGTATTTCTCGCACGATCCGCAGTATGGAGACACCTCCCGGACGAATGTGATTGCTTTTGACTCGACGATTAAACTGAATGAGCGATGGAAAATCGGCGGATATGCCCGCGCGGAGCTTCAGACGAAAAAGGTGGAAGAGTGGGAAGTCCGGTTTATCCGGGACCTTCACGATTTTATTCTAACCTTCGGTGCGAACGTGAGGAATTCCAAATTCCAGGAGGGGGCGAACACGGAATTTTTTGTCTCCCTGCGCATGGTGGCGTTTCCGGAAGTGGCTTTTGACGTCGGGAACCGCTCCACGCTTCCGGATCCCCGAGTCGGGCACTATTATGACGGTTCGATCGACGAGAAGCAGATGCCTGCCCTCGAAACGGGCGCTTACTGATTTTCTTTTTCTTCAATTTATTTTCTTGCCGTGAAAACGCTGCACTAAAAAGGGAGCTTGCTGCAAAATGAAGATCGGGGTGATTGGATCGGGTCATGTGGGGCTTGTGACGGGCGCTTGTTTTGCGGATCTCGGGCATGAAGTGATTTGCGTGGACCAGGATGTCCGGAAAATCGGGCTTCTCCGGAAAGGGAAAATGCCGTTTTTTGAACCCGGCCTTTCTGAATTGGTCCGGAAAAATCATGGGAAGAAGCGTCTGACGTTTTCGACGCAGATCCGGGACGCGGTCCGGGAGGCGGAAGTCCTGTTTATCGCGGTGGGCACTCCGACCAAAGAGAGCGGGGAGGCGGATCTTTCCTCAGTGGAGGCGGTGGTGACGGGAATCGCGAAATGCCTGCGCCGGTATTGCCTGATCGTCGAGAAGAGCACGGTACCCGTCGAGACGGGAAACTGGGTCAAGCGGACGATTCAGATCAATATGAAAGGGAAGACGAAAGCGGATTTTGACGTCGCGTCCAATCCGGAATTTCTCCGGGAAGGCGCGGCGCTCGAGGATTTTATGAAGCCGGACCGGATTGTGCTGGGCGTGGAATCCAAGCGGGCGGAGAAAATTCTCCGGACGCTTTATGAGCCTCTCAACGCGCCGATTGTCGTCACGGATATCAACAGCGCGGAAATCATCAAACACGCCTCCAATTCATTTCTGGCCTGCAAGATTTCATTTATCAATATGGTGTCGCGGCTGTGCGAGAAAGTCGGAGCGGATGTCCGGAAAGTGGCCGAGGGGATGGGCTATGATTCCCGGATCGGATCACATTTTCTGGACGCGGGGGTCGGTTTCGGGGGCTCCTGTTTCCCGAAGGATCTCGCGGCGTTTGTGCATATCGGGGAAAAATCGGGTTCGGATTTTTCCCTTTTGAGAGCGGTTGTTGCGATTAACGCGTCGCAGAAAATTCATTATGTGCAGAAAGTCAAAGAGGTTTTGTGGAATCTTTCCGGGAAGAAAATCGGGGTCCTGGGGTTATCGTTCAAGCCGGACACCGATGACATGCGGGCGGCTCCTTCGATTGACATTATTCGCGCGTTGCAGGGAGAAGGATCCGATCTCTACGCGTTTGATCCGGAGGCGATTCCTGCGGCGAAGGCCTTCTTCCGGGGGCTGACCTACGTGAGAACTCCTTATGAGGCGGCCAAAGGGGCAGACGCGCTTCTTTTCCTGACAGAGTGGAAGGAATTCAAGGAGCTGGATTTTTCGAAAATCAAGCGCATCATGAAGCGGCCGTTAATTTTTGACGGGCGGAATATGTTTGATCCGAAACTGATGAAGGGTTCCGGGTTTGAATATGTTTCGGTCGGCCGATCGACGGTGAACCGGAGCTGACGGCCGGAGTCCTGTCAGAATGCGAAACGAGAGGAGAACCTGACGATGAAGGGAGTGATTCTTGCGGGTGGATTGGGAACGCGCCTTCTTCCTTTGACCAAGGTCACGAATAAGCATCTTCTGCCGGTTTACGACAAGCCGATGATTTATTATCCGCTGGAGAAATTGATCGAGGCGGGAATTGAGGAGATCATGCTCGTGACCGGCGGGAATTCGGCGGGAGATTTTCTCCGGCTTCTCGGAAACGGCCGGAAATTCGGGATCCGGGATATCCACTACACGTATCAGGAAGGCGAAGGAGGGATTGCGGACGCTCTTCGTCTCGCGGAAGATTTCGCTGAGCAGGATAAAATTGTTGTTATCTTGGGGGACAATATTTTTCAGGACAATATCGCAGCGTATGTTCAAAAATTCAGACAGCAGAAACATGGCGCTAGGATTCTCATCAAGGCCGTCCCGGACCCGGAGCGTTTTGGTGTCGCTGAAATTAAAGGCGAGAAAATTATGGGGGTGGTTGAGAAGCCCAAACATCCGAAATCCAGGTACGCGGTGACCGGTATTTACATGTATGACGCTCAAGTCTTCGATATTGTCAGGACCCTTAAGCCGTCCCATCGACGGGAACTTGAGATTACCGATGTCAATAATGCCTACATCAAGCGGGGTGAGATGGAATACGATGTCTTGAAAGGATTCTGGACGGACGCGGGGACCTTTCAATCTCTCTTCCACGCCGGGCAATTGGTTTCGTCCCGCAGTAAGAAAAATCGCGCTGACCGGTGATTCGATGTCCAAGATCCTGATTACAGGCGGATGCGGTTTTATCGGAAGCACCTTCATCAGGTATTTTCTACAAACCCATTCCGGGGATTCCGTCGTGAATCTGGACAAACTGACTTACGCGGGAAACCCTTCCAATCTCAAGGAACTTGAAAACCATCCGAGGTATTCTTTTGTCCGCGGGGATATTACCGACGAGGCGGTCGTGAGGGGCTGTATGAGCGGGGTGGAGGGGGTGATCAACTTTGCCGCGGAGACGCATGTGGACCGCTCCATTCAGGATCCCTACGCGTTTGTGAGGACCAATTACCTGGGCGTTTCGGTTTTGCTCAAGGTTGCCCGTGAATGCAAGATTCCGCGGTTTCTCCAGATTTCGACGGATGAAGTTTACGGTTCGATTGAAAAAGGTTCTTTCACGGAAAATTCTCCGCTTTCTCCGAACAGTCCTTATTCGGCATCGAAGGCGGCCGCGGATCTTCTGGTCCGTTCCTACTGGGTGACGTACCGGTTTCCGGTTTTGATTGTCCGTAGCTCCAATAATTTCGGACCTCATCAGTATCCCGAGAAAGTCATGCCCCTTTTTATCACGAATCTGATTGAGGGGAAGAAAGTCCCCCTGTATGCCAAAGGGGAAAATGTCCGCGACTGGCTTTACGTGGAGGACAATTGCCGGGGGATTGATCTTGTGTTCCAAAAGGGAAAGGCCGGAGAAATCTATAATATCGGAGGCGGCAGTGAGATGAACAACCTTTCGCTTGCGAGAAAAATTCTGGGCGCTTTCTCCCGAACGGAAGATTTTATTCAGTCGGTCCCGGACCGGCCGGGGCATGATTTCCGTTACAGCGTGGAGACGGCAAAACTCCGTGAACTGGGTTTCTCTCCCCGGTACGGGTTTGATCAGGCCCTTTCCATGACGATTGACTGGTACCGGCAGCATGAAGCTTGGTGGCGTCCTTTGAAACAGGACGAATTTACCCGGAAGCTGTAAGGCAAAACATTCGGGAGTATTTCCTTCGATGAAAATTTTAATCACAGGCGCAAACGGAATGCTAGGGTATGCCTTGGGAGAAGTCCTTAAAGGCCATGAGCTGACCGGAACGGGGATCGGGGAGTCGGGCCATCTTACTTTTCCGTTCCATGTTTGCGATATCACGGATCCCGAAGCGGTTTTGGATCTCGTGGAAACCGTGAAGCCGGATGCCGTTTTGCACGCGGCGGCTTTCACCGATGTGGATCGCGCCGAGCAGGAGCCTGAGCGGGCGCTTGCCGTTAATTTTGAGGGGACGAAAAATCTTCTGAAGTCTTTTGTGCGGAAAAAACCTTTTTTTGTATTGATCAGCACGGATTACGTTTTTGACGGAATAAAAAAGACACCTTACCTTGAGACAGATGTCCCGAATCCCGTTAGCGCGTACGGAAAGAGCAAATGGCTGGCCGAAAATGTTATCCGCGAAAACTTCCGTTCCGGCCTCACGGTCAGGACCTCCTGGCTTTACGGACCCCGGGGGAAGAATTTCGTGGACACCGTGCTGAGGCTGTCTCGGGAGCGGGAAGTCCTCGGCATGGTGGATGATCAGAGAGGCCGGCCGACTTATACGTTTGATCTTGCGACGGCGCTCGGAAAAATCTTTGACCGCTGCTCGGCTTTGGGTGGGATTCCGGACGCCTCGATTCAGGGGACGATGCATGTTGCCAATTCGGGGGAGGCGACATGGCTTGATTTCGCGCGTGAAATTTTCTTGCTGACCGGAAGCCGTACGAAACTTGAGGCGATTTCGTCCGCTCAACTTGGACGTTCCGCTCCGCGCCCCGCGTATTCCGTGCTGGATGTTTCGCGGTACGAAAAGTTTGCGGGCGCTCCGTTAAGATCCTGGAAAGAGGCGCTTGCGGAATATATCCGGCGGTGGGCCGGAGCGGGAGTGAAGTCCGGGCTTTGATCCCGGCGGAAAGATGATACAATGCTTTTTAAAAACCGGTGCACCCTGCGCTTGAAATAAATTTTACGAACCAAGGGGGAACTGGAATGATGAAGAAATATTTGGTAACGGGCGGAGCGGGATTTATCGGTTCTCATATTGTCGAGAGGCTTTTGAAGGACAATAAGGATGTCCGTGTTTTTGACAATCTTTCAACCGGGTTCAAGGCAAACCTCGAACCTTTCCGGAAGGACATTGAATTTGTGAAGGGCGATTTGAGGAATATGAATGAAGTCCGCCGGGCGGTGAAAGGCATGACCGGAATTTTTCATCTGGCCGCGATTCGTGCGGTGGCCCGTTCGGTGGATAATCCTCTCGAGACGAATGAGTCGAATGTGACGGGGATTCTCAATCTTCTGGTCGCGGCGAGGGATTCGGGCGTGAAGCGGGTGGTGTATTCTTCAAGTTCTTCGGTTTACGGGGAAAGCCGGAAATTTCCGCTTCAGGAGGATGACAAACCGGGCCCGGTTTCTCCCTACGCGGCGTCGAAACTGATGGGGGAATATTACTGCCGGATTTTCACGCGGCTTTACGGTCTTGAAACGGTTTCGCTCCGGTACTTCAATGTGTTCGGCCCCCGGCAGAATCCCGAATCGTTGTATTCTGCGGTGATTCCGATATTTGTCTATCACCTTTTGAAAGGGAAATCCCCCGAAATCCATTGGGACGGAAAGCAGTCGAGGGATTTTTCCTATGTGGATAATGTCGTGGAGGGGAATATGCTCGGGATGCGCGTCAAAGACGCGAAGGGACAGATTTTTAACATTGCCTGCCACGAGGAGCATTCCGTGCTGGATATTTTCAACGAAGTGAAACGGATTTTGAAAAAACCGGACATCAAGCCGCGTTTTACTCCCAAGCGGGCGGGTGACGTGCGGCGGACTCTCGCGGATATCAATCGGGCGAAAAAGATTTTGGGGTTCAAGCCGCAGACCTTGTTTCATGAAGGGCTCAAAAAAACCGTTAACTGGTTTATCGAATCCGAGGTCTGGAAGAAGGTTCGCCTTTAAACATGAAAACGATACTCATTACCGGAGGAGCCGGATTTATCGGATCCCATCTCAGCAGGCTTTTTTTGGGAGAAGGGCATCGCGTCATTTGCGTGGACAATCTCATCACGGGGAATATCGAAAATCTGAAGAGTTTCGAGCATAACCCGAAATTTCTTTTCATTCAGCATGATGTTTCCCATCCGTTTTTCACCGAGGAAAAGGTGGATTACATCCTGCACTTTGCTTCGCCGGCGAGCCCGGCGGATTATCACCGTCTGCCGATTCAGACCCTCAAAGTGGGGGCGTTGGGAACGCATAACGCGCTGGGTTTCGCGAAAGCCAAAAAAGCCGCGTTTCTCCTGGCGTCGACCTCGGAAGTTTACGGGGATCCTCTGGTCCATCCTCAGACGGAAGAATACTGGGGGAACGTGAATCCGATCGGGCCACGAGGCGTTTACGACGAGGCAAAACGTTTCGCGGAGGCCATTGCGCTTGCGTATCACCGGACGCATGGCGTGGACGTGAAAATCGCGAGAATTTTCAACACCTACGGGCCGCAGATGCGCGAGAATGACGGGCGGGCGATTCCGAATTTCATCAGTCAGGCGCTTTCCGGCGAGCCGTTGACCGTTTTCGGGGACGGAAGCCAGACCCGGAGCTTGTGCTATATTGAGGATTTGGTCGCGGGCATCCGGAAACTTCTTTTTTCAAATTTGAATCAGCCTGTGAATTTGGGGAACCCGGAGGAAATGAGCATGCTGGACCTTGCGAGATTGATCCTTGAAATTACGGGTTCAAAATCTTCGATCCGGTTTGAGGCGCTTCCGCAAGACGATCCCCGCGTCCGGCAGCCGGATATTTCCCGCGCCCGGAAGCTTTTGGAATGGACGCCGAGGGTTGATATCCGAAGCGGTCTTTCGAATACCGTTGAGTATTTCAGAAAGCTGAGAGATGAAAAGAAAAAATCGCGGCAAAGTTAATTTGATTGTCGGCGGAACCAGTTTCATCGGGAAAATGCTCGCGTCCCGTCTTTCGCGGAAGGGCGAGAGGGTTTTTTCGACCTATCAGAGAAAAAGAAAAAAAGATTTGAAATCCGCCGAGGGAGTCCGTTTCCTGCCCTGCGACGTGACGAACAAGCGCGAAATAACCGGTGTGATCCGTAGAGTCAGACCGGATTGCATTTATTACCTCGCGGCGCAGGGATCCGTCCGGAAATCGTGGCTCGATCCGGCGGGGACGATTGATGTGAATTTTTCGGGCGGCCTGTACGCGATGGACGCATTACGCGATTTGGGACTTGATTCGAAATTTGTCGTGTTTTCCTCGGGCGTGGCTTACGGGGAATCGCATCTGAGCGGGAAAAAACTCCGGGAAGAGGCTTGCCTTCGTCCAAAAGATCCCTACGGGTTGAGCAAACTTGCGATTGATTTTTTGGCCAGGATGTATGCCAAGGTCTTCGGGATTCACGCGATTATCCTGCGTCTGGTGAATCTTGTCGGACCGGGACAATCCGTTTCTTTTTCACTCTCGAACTTTGCCTATCAAATCGCGGGGATTGAGGCGGGGAAGCTTGAGCCGGTGCTTCGTGTCGGAAATCTGGAGAGCCGCAGGGATTATCTGGATATCCGGGACGCGCTGAGGGCGATGGACGCGGCAATTGCAAGAGGTGGAAAAGGAGGCGTGTACAATGTCGGTTCCGGGAAGACCCGGCTGCTCGGGGATATTCTAAATGATTTTCTTTGCCTTTCGCACCTCGGGAAAGGGCGCGTGAAAATTATCAGAAACTTGTCGCTCAGTTCGAAGGACGAAATCCCTTCGATGTGCCTCGATGCTTCGCGATTGCGTCGTCTTTCGGGCTGGCGGCCTGAGATTTCTTTCAGGGAAACGCTGAAAAATATTCTCGATTATTGGAGGGCCCACTGGAATGAAACCTGACGTGACGATTGTGCTTCCCGCGTACAACGAAGAAGAAGCGATCGGCAAGGTGATCGACGACATCAAGGCGGCGATGAGCCGAAGCCCGCGGGCGTATGAAATTCTGGTCGTGGACGATCAGTCGACGGACCGCACGGCGGAAATTGCCGAGAAAAAAGGGGTCCGGGTCTTCCGGAGAATGACGCAGGGGGGATCAGGGGCTTCCCGCCGGACCGGTATTCTCAAGGCGGAAGGCGAAATTATCGTGATGCTGGACGCGGACGGTTCTTATGACGCTTCCGATATTCCAAAGATGCTCGAATTTTTTCCGCAATACGACCAGGTGAACGGGGCCCGGACCAGCGAGGAGGGGACGATGAAACTCCTGCGGACTCCGGCCAAGTGGTTGATCCGGAAGCTGGCCTGTTATCTGACCCGGACGCCGATTCCGGATCTCAATACCGGGCTCAAGGCGTTCAAAAAGGAAATCATGAGAAAGTATCTATGGGTCCTTCCCGACGGATTTTCCTGCGTGACCACCATGACGCTTGCGTTTCTCGCGAACGGCTACGCGGTCAAATACATCCCGTCGAAATATTTCAAGCGGATCGGGAAATCCAAGTTTCATCCTATCAAGGATACCGCCGCGTATCTTAACACGGTTGTGCGAATGGTCATGTACTTCAGGCCTCTGCGCGTTTTTATGCCGCTTTCGTTCTTCCTCGCGCTTTTCGCGGTGCTTAAGGCCGTGATCACGTACGTTCTTACGGGCAAGCTTCAGGCGTCGGATGTCATTATTTTCATGACGGCGATTATCGTGGGCGTCCTGGGGCTCATTGCCGATCTGATCGTGGCGTATCAGAATCGCGAATAAAATCGCATGGTGAAGACTTTTCTCTCCCTTCTGGTTTCCATCCTCATTCTGGCGGCGATTTTCACGCAAATCAATTTCGCCGAATTTCGGCAGTATCTCCGGGAACTGAATGTTCCGCTGTTTGTCTTTGCAGTTCTGTTTTTTATCCCCCTGATACTTCTTTCCGCCTGGCGCTGGCAAATCATGATCGCAAAGTGGGGAAGGATCAGCTTGTGGGAGTCGACGAAACTGATTTTTGCGTGCGCGGCACTTAATATTTTGCTTCCGTCCAGAGTCGGGGACCTTTCCAAAGGGTATTTCGCGGGGCGGACCGGGAAACTCGATATGAAGCGGGGGATGAACGTGGTTTTCTTTGAGAAATACATCGATTTTGCCTCTTTGGGGATCGTGGTTTTGACGGGGATTTTGTTTAGCTCAAGTAAAGGGAGCGCGACGTTGCTCGCGCTCTGCTTTTCCGCCGGGGTGCTTGCGGTGTTTCCGCTTCTTTATTTTGTCCGGATCGACCGATGGTTTGGCGCTTCGATTTTTCAAAAGAACAAAATTTTGTCGAAGTTGAAAGATTTTTTCTGCGATACGCAGGCCTATCTGGATGAGATCAAAGGCGATTTCTGGTATCTCGCGACGATTGTCGCGCTCTCGATATTCTTATGGTTTCTTCACCTGCTCCAATTCTATTTCATTTTTCAGTCGCTTCATTCCGTGGTGACGCTTTTTCAGGTCTTCGAGCTGGTCCCCCTCGCGATTTTGGTGGGGTTGATCCCCATCACGATGGCGGGGGTCGGGACGAGGGATTCCGCCATGATTTATTTCTTCTCACCGTATGAGAAAGTCCCGGTGATCGCGGGGGTGGCGCTGCTCTCGTCGCTTCGCTATTTTATCCCGGGCTTTGTGGGGCTCTTTTTCCTGAACCGCTATATTGTGAAGGAGCCGGCGCGATGAAAATTTCACTTGTGATTCCGGCATTCAATGAAGCGGCTCGGATCGAGAAGACTTTGGAGGAGATCGGGCGCTTTTTCTCCGAAAGGAATTGGGAATGCGAGCTGATTGTCGTCGATGACGGAAGCTCGGACAGGACTTCGGAGGTCGTGGCGTCTGCGTGGAGGAGTTTTCCCGGAGAGAAAAAACTTCTGCGGAATCACGCGAATTCCGGCAAGGGATACAGCGTTCGGCGGGGGATTCTTGAAGCGACGGGGGAATATGCCTTTTTTAGCGATGCGGATCTTTCGACTCCGATCGTGGAGATTGAAAAACTGTTGGCGGGACTTCGGGAAGGGTTTGACGTTGTGCTCGGGTCGAGAGATCTTCCGGGGTCCGACGTCCAGATTCACCAGAATTTCATGCGTGAAATGATGGGCCGGATTTTTAACCGCATCGCGCGGTGCCTGACTTTCAAAGGGATTCATGATTCGCAATGCGGGTTCAAGGGGTTCCGGCGGGATGCGGCGCATACCCTGTTTTCACTCCAGCGCATGGAAGGTTTTTCGTTTGATGCCGAAATCCTTTATCTGGCCCAGCGGTTGGGTTTCCGGGTGAAGGAAATTCCCGTTATTTGGCGGAATTCTCCGAAAAGCAGAGTGTCGGTTTGGAAGGACCCTGTTTTTATGCTTTTGGATCTCGTTCGGATGCGGTATTATCATCGCCATTGTGGAAAATCCAAAAAACATCGAAATTAAACTCTCATTTCCCCAATCCGCCGCGCTTTTTTTAATATTGCTCATGGCGTTTGCGCTTCGCGTGTGGGGAATCTCTTTTGGGCTTCCCGATCTTTTCCACGCGGACGAGCCGATTGTGGTCAATCACGCGCTGGCTTACGGGACGGGGGATCTCAATCCTCATTTCTTTAAAATCCCTCCGCTCACAAGTTATGTTCTTTTTGGTTGTTTCGGGCTCTATTTCCTGATCGCCCGTTTGACGGGCGCGATTCAGGGCATTGGAGATTTTGAAAATCTTTTCCTTTCGGATCCCTCATCGTTTTATCTCATCGGGCGTTTGACGCTCGGCGCGCTGCTCGGAACGTTAACGGTTTATGTTTTCTTCCGGCTTCTTAAAAGATTTTTCTCGACGGCGCACGCCTTTTTAGGGGCTCTCCTTCTCGCCGTGAATTTTCTCCATGTCAGGGATTCTCATTTTATTTACGCGGATATCCCCCTCCTTTTGGCATTGCTCGCGGCTTTTTTTTCGATACGGAAGGTCCTGGAGCGGGGAAGTTCCCGCGATTATGCCGTGTTTGGAATATGGATGGGCGTTTGCGTTGCGGTAAAATATAACGGAGTTTTTATCTTTGTCCCGTTTCTTGCGGCACACTTTCTCCGGAACCGGTTTCGTTTTTCTTCGGTTTTTTCGCCGGGCCTCTTCGTTGGCGGCGCGGTTTCCGTTGCTGTCTTTTTTATTCTGAATCCTTTCGGCCTTCTGGACGGGGGGCATTTCTTCAATGAACTCTTTAAACAGTCGGGCGCGGAGGGGTTTACCGGATTTACGCATCACCTGACGTATTCTCTCGTGGGGGCTGTGGGAATCCCGTTGCTTGTCTTGGGGGTCGGAGGAATTGTGGTTTCTGTCTTTCGGAGGGAACCCAAGAGAGTGATTTTTGTTTCATTCCTTTTAGCCTATTATGCTGTGATCGTTTTCTTTGGCCAGCCCTATGACCGGTATGTGTTTCCCATGATCCCTTTTTTTATTTTCTTCGCCGCGGATGCCTTGCTTGACCTGAAAAGCTTTTTCCGGTTAAAAGGGCCGGCTTTTAGCCTCCTCATCTGCTTTTCGGTTGCCGTTCCGTTTACCAAAAGTTTTCTCTGCGACCGGATTCTGGCCGAATCCGATATCCGGACGATTTCTAAAAAATGGGTAGAAGCGAATCTTGCGCCGGGGACCCGGATCGCGTTGGATGTTCCTTTCTTCATGCCTCGTTTGAAATTATCCGTCGAGCAGCTTGAGGGAAAAAAGCAGCAGGCTTTCCAGAGCGGATCTTCTGTTCAGGTTCGGCGAATTGAAAAAATGATTACCCTTGCCGGAAGAGAAGCGGGACCTCGCTATGAACTTTATTATTTGGGTGACGAGAAGAAGGAAGGATCTTTCTTTACGTCCTCCAGGATTGCTTATGAGGTTCAGGCTCTTCGCGATAAGGGAATTGAATATGTGGTGGTTGCGAGAATTAACCCCGGTTTTCATCCGGCCTTTTATGATTTTCTCGCGCAATCTGCGACGCTTGTGGCAAGGTTCAGTCCCTATAAAGATTTGCCGAGAATCTGGCCGGTGGACGTCCAGCCGCTGACGGGCGCGCCGTTTCTCCTGAAGGATCTTCTCGCCCGCCGAACGAACGGCCAAATCATCGAAATCTACCGCCTCGCCTAGTTAATTAAAAGTTTTTGAAATTACGAAAGAGCTGTTCGGCAAATTCACTTTCGTCACCGGCGGTTCGGCCGCTCCTGCGGCGTCCGACCGCCTGCGCTCTCGCTGTTTGGACCGAGGCTTCGCCCGGGCCAAGCTCCAAACAGCTCCGAGAGCTGTCTCCAGTCGGATTTGCCGAACTTATCAGGTGAGCAGAACTCTGCTTCAGGCAGATAGCGATTTGTGGGTGCTTTGATATGAGATTCAGGGGGAATAGTTGAGCTGAGCACATAGGCGGAAGATTCGAGGAAGACTTGGGCGAATCTTGAGAGGGGTGGCCGTGGCGAAGCCGCAGGCGAAGAACATCGGCGGGGTCCCCCGAAAGTGAGCTCTAGCACCGATTTGTTGTTTGTAAATCGGTGCGTAGTGCTTCCCGAATCTGAAGCCGTGTGCGAAGCGAAACTATTCTCACGGTTGATTATTTTTTATTGTGAGGTCTGTGCTAAGTTTTCGCGGGGCGGTATTTGCGGGAGCTTCGGAGGCGCCAGAAGGAAAAGGCTTCGAGAAGAGCGTGCCCCATGATGCGCATATTGACGGAGGACTTTCCCGCTTGCCGTCCCCGGTGATTGGAAGGGACTTCTTTGATCCGGTATTTAAGATCATAGGCTTTGATGATGATTTCGGGGAGGACGAAAAGCGATTTTGATCTGAGTTCGATTTTGTCGAGGAGTTCTTTCGACCAGGCTTGCGACCAGTTGTAATCATTGACCCTCAGTCTGAAAAGATAATTCAGCAGGAAAATGTAGATGACGGAAAGAAAAAAACGGAACAGCTGATAAGCGTTTCTTTGCCATCGTACGCCCAGGACGACATCCGCTTCTCCCGCCGCGAGAGGAATCACGAAGTTCGGAAGTTCCGAGCAGTCAAACTCTTCATCCGCGCCGATATACATGAAAAATTTCCCCCGCGCTTTGGCGATCCCGTCTTTGAGGGATTTTGTGTAGCCTTGATTTTGTTCGTGAATAATGAGTTGCGTCGTGGGGTATTTCTTGAGCTCTTCCTGCATGACTTCTTTCGTGTGATCCGAGCTTCCGTCCTCGATCAAAATAACTTCCCAGTTCCATTCGGGGTGCGCGTAGAGAATCTGATGCAGATTCCGGAGAACGTTCGGAATGTTAAGCGCTTCGTTATAAACCGGCATGATGAAGCTGATGAATGGCGCATTGGATTGTTTTTCCTGACTCATATTTGAAAGATTATAGAAATATCCGTAAAAGTCAACTTCATTGTCGATGGAAACGCCTTCGCCGGGGGAAAGGTGATCCTGGCGGATTGTTCTTCCTTCGGCATCGCCGGGTAGCGATAGAGCTTGCGAAATCTTTTTTTGGATGGATTTTCTTCTCTATTTCATGGATTTTTGAGTTTTATGCAGTTATTTATTTTCTTTTAATTATTTAAACCATTGGCATACAACATGTTATGAATGCCTTGGCTGATTTGCAACTATTTTAATCATATGTTATATTTTTAATGTGCTTCGAAACTTCATTAATATTTAGATTAATAGGCTGATCAATTATAAGCATTTTTAGCATTAGTGAGCAAAGGTATGAAAAAATATTTTTCGAAAAGAAAACAAAAATTCGTCGCATTCATAACGGCGCTTTTCTTTCTTTCCACAAATACCGGCTGGAGTCAGAATCCGGTTCAGATTTCACCGGGTCCTGAACGGTCTCCGGCGGCGCTGTTGGAGCCTATTACAATCCCCGAAGAGATCGGAACGGTGCAGGAAGAGTTCCAATCCGGGGAGGGATCCCCGTTTGTCTTTTTTATTCAGGACGCCCACGCAATTGTTGATGCCCAGAATAATATTCAATCGCTGATCGCTTACTTGGGGGAACGCTACGGTGTTTCACTGGTTGCCCTGGAGGGCGGGAAAGGGAAGCTTGATCCGACTTTGTTCCGGTCTTTTCCCGATGAGAAGATCAAACAGAAAGTGTTTGGAGAATATTTGGCCCGGGCCGAGATGACGGGAGCCGAGATGGCCGCAATTTTCAATCCTCAGGAAATTGCTTGCTTCGGAATAGAAGACTGGAAGCTTTATGAGGCGAATTATCTTGCCTACTTGAAGGCGGCGCAAAAGCGGGAGGAGATTTTGAAGGAGCTTGAAGCGCTCAAGGTCGGGTGGGACCGGCAGCGAAAGGAAATTTATTCTCCGAAGCTCAACGAATTTCATGAAAAAGTCCGTTCGTTCAAGGAAGAACGAAGCCAGATGATAGAGCTTCTGAAGTATCTGAAAGGGGCGAATCCCGAAGCGGCGGCGAATACCCAGGCTTATCCTCATCTCAAAACTCTTTTTGATTCCATCGCGCAGGACGATTCGATGGATAAGGAGGGGGTGGACGTTGCGATCCGGGATATGGCGGACTATTTCAAGAAAAAATACCTTCGCGGAATGAAAAAAGGCGAGGCGATGGAGTTTAATGAAAAGTATCAAAGCTTTATGACGGGCCGCATGGATCCCTCCACGTTTCTGAGATATCTTCTGAAGGCAAGCCGCGACCGGGGGGTTCGCTTCAGGCTGCCGGTGAAATTACAGGAGTTCCTGGGATACGCGGACACTCTTTCGACGATTAAGGGGACGAAAATCTTTGATGAGTTGGAAACCCTCCTGGAAAAAATCGAGGGAGGAATTGCCTTGAAAGCGGAGGAGCGCGAGCTCGGTCAAAAATACAAACGGATGGATCTCCTGAAGGATCTGGCTCTGCTGGAATTGAGCCGGGAAAAACTGCGTGCTTATCAGAAAGAACCGGAAGCGTATCTTTCGCTCATGAAAGACCGCCACTTGTTTGATTCCGCGATTGAGTTCTACCGTTTTGCGGTCGAACGGGACGGTGTCCTGCGGAGAAATCTCCGGGAGTTGATGGGAAAGGAAAACGTCAAAGCCGCCGTGGTGATTCTCGGAGGTTTTCACACGCTGGGTTTTGAAGAGGGCCTGAAAGAAAGCGGATGTTCCTACGCGGTGATGACGCCGAAAATCCGATCATTGCGCGGGCAGGAGGAATACGATGAGGTGATGAAAGGGAAACTTTCCTATTCGGATTATCTTCAGACGACTTTTTATGACGCGTTCGCGAGACATGCGGGGATGAAACTGGTCTCGGAATTGAACGAACCGGATTTTAAGCGAATGCTCAAATTTTGGCGGGATGAAATTATCCGGAAGCTTGCGGCCGAAGGCCGCGTCGCGGAAGCGGGCGAATACACGCAGTACGTCGATCTGTTGGTCAAGGTGTATATCGAAAAATTCGGGGCGGGGAATCTGACCTCGAAGAGCAAGGATGAGATTCTTGACGATGTGCGGCAGGCTTTGAAAGAAGCGAATGAAAATATTCTTTCGAAATGGTGGGGGCGCTTTGAATTTGAACTTAATGGCTTTATGCAGGGATTCCAACCTCTCGCCGAAAGAAATGAGGTGACTTCTGAAAATGTTCAAGCGCTTCTTTCGAATTTAGTCAAACCCAAACCGTCCAACCTTCAGGCGGTCCGTGCAATTTTGAGCAGTCAGCTGTCAGACGCGGAGCTGAAGCCATTTATAGACGCGGCGTTGGGAAAGATTGATTTCTCTGCATTGGAGCCTGCGGAATATGAGAATGCGGCAAGAAATGTGATCGTCGACGCCGCGGTCGCGGCTCTTCAGAAACAAATTTTGCCCGAGCAGATTTCACCCGAAGCCGTTGTGGCCGCCGAAGGGGTTGTCCGCAATCTTCTTGATGAACAAGACCGTACCGTTCAGGCAATGCCTGCCGATATTCCTCAGAGTTTTCAAGCTTCAGAAAAGTTCGTGACGGGACTTTTAAATCGCGCGGAAAGCGGAGTTCGCAGTGAAACCGGTTTGGAAGAATCCCAAGCGGTCAAGCTGGCCACTTTGCAGGCTCTCCAGAACATTCAGCGCGAACAGGATCAGGAAACTTTTACGCAAGAAACACCGGCCGCAAAACCTTCGACAGCTTCTGACGCGTTACCAGTTGTGGCGGGATCACTGGGAGATACTCCGGGGGAATTATTGCATCGCTATATCAATGATTTTTGCAGTTATAGGAACAAATCCGCTTTTGGAGTAAAAAATTTTCACGAAATAAATAACCTGGTTTGTGCGATTGAGGGGAAAACCAATGATGCCGAAGCGCGAATACAGCTTAAGAAAGATGAGATCGGAGATTTTGTGAAATGGTTTAATGCGCCTCCTTTTGGTGAGCCGCTTGAAGACAGAATACGGTTTGTTGTTCGCGCGGCTTATTGGATCCATTCTTTGGATTTGTTCGGTCCGGGTAATAACGCGGTGTCCGCCGTGATTTTGCGGATTGCTTTGGGGGAATTCGGTTTCCCGCATCATGCGCAAACATTGGATTTGTTCCGGGGATGGGATGATAAATTAGCGGAGGTTCCGACGAACGAAATTCCTTTTCCTCAGAATGAGGAGTTCGAGCGGGATGCGATGGCAAAGATTTTTTCGGCGCAATTGGAACGCGACGGAGTCCCTGATAGTCTCAAAGCTATGGTCAAGCGCTGGGCTGTCCAGATCCCTACGGATCCCTCGATCCTTCATCCTGATGTGCCGTTAAGCGAAGAAGATACTCTGTTCAGCTACTTGGGTAAGTATTGGGATGTTATTCGCGCAGAAGCCGTGTCTCGCATCAGTGAGTCTGACAGGCCTGAGAGGGATGGCCGGGACATTACTGTTTTCCCGTCCCCTTTTTATATCCACGGGGTTTCATCTGAGAAGTTGGCGGAAATCGAAGAACAAACCGGGAAAAGTGTAGAAGAGAGTCTCCGCGATATTGCTTTGAATGGCCTGCGGATAGCAAGAAAAATCGGATATTCTGGCGGCACGACAATGCAGCCGTTTACAGTTTCCTTATGGGGCGCTCCGGTTCTGTTGAATCCTTATACGGATAGGGCTGGATTTAATGTGGTTGTGCGGAGTGATTTGATTCCGGGGGCAATAAGCAAAGGCTCTGACTTCATGGAGTGTTGGTTGTGGCCTGAGTACACGAACAGTTCTAGCCCGGTTGCTCCTTCTGATGCGATTGTGGCTTATGTTGCAACAGAAGGGATGATGAGAACTCCTAATTTCCAAGCTTTAATTGATATCATGACGGAGAATCCCGCCAGTGCCAAACCAATTTTCTCCGAAGACGGAGACTTGATTTGGAAACCCGGGGAGGTCATGGATGGCGAGCAGGGAACGGTTGCCGCCGGGTTGGCTGAAACGCCCGAGTTCCTGCAATCTGCAGCAGGTCCAACGGCTGCCGCGTCGCTGGGGATGAGCAGCATGCCGGTAGAAGCGGATACTCAAATGAGGATCAATTTGGCGGATGAGGCATTGAGGATTAAGACTGAAGCGGGGGCAAGAGAAATTCATATGCACGGGACCAACCTTCATGCCTTTAGGGGAATGCTTGCCGTAGGGGGGAAGGCTTTGCCGAGAGCAAGATTGGAGAGCGAATTTAGCGGATTGAACATTAAGGTCTTGAGTGGGGAGACCGGCGGGGCAACTGAAATGAATGAGAAAGTGATTTCTACGACAAGATCCATCAATCCTGCCGCCGAATCCATCCGCTATGCCTTTAATTCAGCCGGAAAAAATCGGAACGGCAGGAATATTCCCGTTACTTCTTTCGGAGTCAACTTTCGGGTTTCGCCGGAAACGATAGGAGCGCAATTGAAGGCGCATCAGGAAAGGATCGGGAACCCGCGGATGTTTCCCGGGCAAGAAGAAGCTTTGAAGAGGAGGGGCGAGGATTTGGAGAGAATCGCCGAATATTTTGAGTCACTCACGGATGAGGAGAGGAATCTGATTGATAAAGATACCGCGATTCCTCTTTTGGTGATCGGTTACGATTCGGGACAACCGGTCCGCTTTACCGGCGGCAGAGGCGGCGGAGTCTCAGGAGAAGGAGGCGTGACGGAATTGGCGGCGACAACGATCGCAACGGTACCTGAAAACGTTTCGTATGTGCGGGATATCATCGGTCAAGCAGGGCTTTCGGAGAAAATTCGTGTGATCAATTTTAATGAAATCGCAGGATTGCGGGACGAGTTTTACAAAAATGAGAGAGTAGCAGCCGCGCAACCAATAGCTATAAAAGCTGTGTCTTTACCAACCCCGATGTCTGGGGTTTCGCTGGGGGAGGGCGATCAGCAAGCGGGAGAGATGCCGGCGTCGGATTCTCTGGAGGCACCGAGGGTCAGTGTTGGAACTTTCGAACGGATCGCGGCTTTGTATGACCGGGCGGCAAGGCTGATCCGGGTAAATCCGAATGCTGAGCGTGAGGATTTTGTGAAATTACTTGATGAAGCCGGCGAAATTCCGAGGGGAGCAAGAACCCGTTTTAAATGGAACCTGGAAAAATTTGACTTCGATCGGGGTCGTGTGAAGCGGATTCAAAAAGAGCTTCGCCTGGAAGGGGTTAGCGGGCAGACCTTCCTGCCGAGAGAGATCAGGAAATCGAAACGGTTGAAATCATTTCTCAGAGAGACGATCGGTTTCGATGATGTTAAGGAGAGCTTGAGAATTGAATTTATGCCGGATTCGATATATGTCTTGCTGGGGGCGGAGACTTATAGAAGGACTCATCGGTCTCCGAAGTTTAGCGGTTTTGCTAGGGAGGAGCAGGCGACGCGGCTTGACAATAGCTTTGGCTTCTTCTCTACCCAAAGTGACGGAGTCTGGAACGGTGTCAGCCTTGCAGGATTACTGAGTTTCGGAAAGTTCGAGGGAGAAGATCCTTTTGGCGCGGATCCGTCGACGAAAGTGCATGAGGAGTTTCACAAATGGCAATGGACTTATTCCGCCGGAAGGGAAACGGATCATTGGACCTGGCCTGACGAAGGGCGGGGGATCCGGTTCGGGATTTTGGAGGAGATGGCGGCATTGATGGCAGATCAAGCGGGGTTTGCAATGGATTGGGATTCTTTTGTACAGTGGTTTAGTTTTTATGCGGAATATTTAGGCGTTGAAGGGGATGAGGACACGTTACGGAGTTTCTTTGATGTTTTGCGTATTGTCCAGGCATTTAATTGGGGGAGATACTTGCTGGAGATCGCGAAGCGGAAGGAATCAGACGTTCCGGCGTCACCGGATGAAAGAAGCGCCGCGATTGAAAAGTCGGCGCGCTCTACGGCGATCAGACTGGAGGCTTTGTCGCGAAGTGGCGAAGATGAAGTAGGCGGCGATTTGTGGAGGGGATTGATGCGGGGATGGGCGAGGCGGACGGTGTGGGGCGCGCTTGAAAAAAGAATAGGAGGCATTTTCTCCAAAGATCCCGGGGATGAGAAAAGAAAGAAAGAAATCGAAGCCATTCGGCAATCCCTAGATTCAGAGGAAGCGGCGTGGGACATTTTTTCTCAGTGGTTTGGACGGGTAATGGGGGATTTCCCGATGGAGTTGCGCTCGGGGGAGAGGTCTCTTTTATGGGAAAATCCGCATTTTACGGGCGCATTTTTCCACGCAATTATGGCTCGGTTGGGGAGGGAGGTCGGCCGGCGATTTTTGCGAAACGTAGAAGGATATATGGCCAAGGCGCCGGGATTAACCGGGGTGTCGGCCGTACAGATGCGGAAAAGTTTGTCCGAGTATCTTGCGCGGACAGAGGATGAATCTCCTGCTTCAGCGCAGTCGATGGGAGGTGGTGCGGCCCGGGGAGAAGTGACGGGTGCAGCATTGGAGAGTGGAGAGAGCGCACAGGCTACGGCTTCTTCGCTTGGCGCTTTGCCGGTGGCGGTGCAGGGAACTGCGGCGAGGATTACCGGAGCGGTTGAAGCGCTCAGGGCCAGAAAGGCGCGGGACAGAGAACTGAGGCGGCTGATTTTGAGTTACGGCAGGGCGGAAAGTGATGAGACGAGAACGGACATTTGGGGAGAAGTTGTTGGGCTGATTGCGGGAAGTGATTTGGAAATGATCCGTGGGCGTACGAACGGAACCGTCTCTGAGGTTCGGACGGCAGCCGGATTGATGTTCCGCATCGGTTATTCAAGAATGGAGGGGCGGGAGGTGTTCGAAGTCCGGATTCCGGGGGCAATGGGCCGTTCCTTTGATCTGGTTCCGGAATGGGGGGCGCGCTTTGATTCCGCGATTCAAAATCGCTTTGAATCCCTACGAAATTGCGTGAAATATCAGGCTGTCGTGTATCAAGATGTTTTAAGCAGAAATCCTCCCAAGGGGCTTTTGGAAACAAGGGATATTTCAATAAAACAATTGGCTGATATCGAGGATCCGCTGGAGAGGATTGCTTTGAGGGAAAGCTTGTTCCTTTGGTTTGCGCAACTTTGGAAGGAGTGTGACCCGGAGGGGCGTGCTTTTGTCGAGGCCCATCGCGAGGAGTTGGTTTCGGCCATAACAGACATTGTGCGGCAAGGCGTCGGGGTCCTGTCTGACTTCGAGTTCAGGACGGATTATTTTGTGAGGATTGTCTCTGATCGTGACTTGTCGGACGGCGATAAGATGTTTTTTCTCAATCCCGGAATATTGGGCACGGTATCAAAAATGCGTGAGAGAGAAAACATACGGGATATTGCGCATCTGATCACGGATTCGACTGTGGGAATCAATGTCCGGCGAACGGTTGCCGGCAGTGCTTATCTTTTGGCTGTTCACAGGAGTATTTTAAAGGAGTCCGCCGCCAGCGAAACTCAACGGAGTGAAATGCTGGCGAGGTTTTTTAACGCGGCGGAAAGCTTCGAAAATTGCCCCGCAAAGGGTATTGATGAGAGTCCTTGGGTTAAGGGGGTCCTGGGCGTTAATTGCGATTTGGCGCAGATGGAAGCTTTCATGAGTCTGATGCCTGAAGATGTCCAAGCGATGCTCCATCCGAAGGTTTTAGAAGCGGTTGGTCAGATGACGCCGAATGAGCGTTCCCGGGCCTTTGAGCATATTGTGTTGGGAAAACATCCGGAGGTTGTCCGTTACGGAGTGGAATGCTTTGGAGGGGAGGACTTTTCGGTCGGGACGCTTAAGGCCTATTTGATTTATTACTGTAATACGCAGGTATTGAGGGATAGCCGGGCGGAGGAGTTTTTGCTTTCCGCGCAGTTGAGAGACTTGACGGAAGCGATGGGGGACGGATTTTCGGAACGAATGTTTAAGGAGGGGATCGATATCGCATTGCCGTCTATGGTTCCCATTCCTCACGCTGACGCCGTTAAGGATTTGAGCGCGATCGCGAAGAATATTTCATTCGTTGCGCGGGAAATAAGCTTTAAGGAGCTCGATGACCTTCTGCCGGAGCCGTCGGGATTGCGCGAAGAGATTTTTAGGGCGTGGTACAACAAAATAATTTTCCACGGAAAAACCGACAGGGAAGGAGGCGTTACTTCCGAGCAAAATAAGAACCTGCTGGCAGTGCTTCGTTATCTGCTGGAAACGCATGCCGATGAGGGGGCCGTGAAAGAATTTCTTCGCCCGCTGGCCGTACGAGAATATCACGAATACAGGGGGCAATTTGTATTGCTCCCGCTATGGACGGATCGGGCTTCCATTGAGCGGATGTTGGGATTTGGGCAGGCTTTTACCCGAACTATTTCGAAGGTTTTGTCTGATAATGTCAAAAATGGCTCTTTAAGGGGAAATGTCCGTGAGTCGGTCGAATCTTTTATGACGGGTTATGGAACTTTATTCGCAGAGCTGAAGGGCGCTTCAAAGGTCGTGCTGGTGGCGGAACACCTAGGGAGGTATTTTCTTCGGTCTGAGCCTCGACCTTCGCTCATTGTGGATCCGAGTAGTCTTGTTGGTTTGTTGAATCAAATGGACGAATCCGGCATCGGAGCTTATTTGCATTGGCTGACCGGTACGGAATCTCAGGAAAAACGAAGAGAAAACGTGCTTTTAGGCGATAAGGATTTTATGGACAGGATACTGGAGAAATTTCCTCAAGTGTATGCGGAGGATTTCATAAGAATTTTTCCGACAAGACTCGGAAAGGATTCTTATTTGACTTCCGAGCGGGATTCTCTTTCGGAGGAAGAGAGGGCAAGCCGATTTTCGATCGAAGAGGCGAAGAAGCGTATTTGGGAAAATCTGACGGAAAACGAGTTTGGAGGGGTTTTGGAAGCTCTTGCCGCAGGGGACCTTTCTCCGGGTATGGCTTTTGCCGCTTTGATGTCGAAACCGTTAATGGAACTGATTCTTGAAAAAGGGTGGAGAGCTTCCGTTCCCGATGTGTTTCGGATGATTTCGGACGAGAGTGCCGATTTGATGACCCGCTGGGGCGGAATTTATTTGCTTCAAGAGATCGGTCGCGCGGCGGCCTTTCTTCCGGGAGATTCTCTGGATGAGGTACGAGAATCTTTCTCGGAGGGGGATCTGCGGACGTCGATTCGCTGCCTTTTATCGCCTTTTGCGTCGCCCAGCGAAGCGATTCTGGCGGTAAGGAGAGATGAGGCTGCGACCGCAATACTCGATTTTTTGCTTAAATTGGATCCGCCCGCTTTTTATCGGGCTCTTCGGGACGTTAAGGGAGAGGTGACGGCCGGGGAAGGCGTTCGCCTTGCCGTCAGCAGTGTATTGATGCAAGAAGAGGTGGCGTTACAAGTTTTGTCTTCTCTTGTCGAATCGGAGGGGGAGAAGGAAGACGTCCGTAAAATCGGTACCCGTCTTTTTTACGATTCAAAAGCGATGTTCCGATTGTTTTTAGAGGGGATGCTTTTTGATGATTCGGTGGAAGTGCTTGAGGAATTTCGCATTCTCTTTGCCGCGGACGAACCTGCTTTTGTGGGGAGGTACCGGCAGAGTTTGAAAGCGCTATCGGGACTGTCTCAAAGCCCGCAGACGAGGATTTTTGCCCTTCCGGTGATTGCTTCACGGGGTGCGGACGGAAACCTGAGAGTTTTATCTCCTTCGGAGTGGCCGGACGATCCGTCCTCCTCATACGCGGATTATGAGATTGATTTAGTCCCGGTGGAGGCGTTGAGCGAAGGAGGACAATACGATTTTGGGGCCTACTATGGAACGGAGGAAAAGGCGGGGGAGGATAGAGGGAAGCCTTTGACCTTCGATTATTTGAGCACAAAGGTCAAGAAATGGCTGATCTTCACTTATCTCATGCATGCGCAGATGCAAAGCCGGGATGCCGGGAATTTGCGGGAAGCCGATCAGGCCAATCGTGAATTTGCGCAGAACCTTGAGAATTTGCGAGGGCCTTCCGAAAATGACGGGAGAACGGCGGCAGAATATTTCTCGGGACGGCTAATTCACGGAGCTCCTTTGGTTGTGAATGCGGAGGGAGCCACGGGCGGGGTTCTTAACCTTCTGGATCTGCTGTTTGCGTTCGGAAATATTTCCGGCGAAGCCCGCGGGTTTGGGGCGAAAAACGATATGTTCCCCTACAACGTGGATTTGAGCAGATTGGGGACGGGCATGAGTGTCCCCGTCGCTAGTGAGAGTCTGGAAGGATTGATTGACGGCAGTACGACAGGCCGTGATTATTCATCCCGGGGCAGTTTAGGCCGGCAAGGAGCTCTCTGGCTGGTTTATGATCAGGAGAGACTAAATAACAGTCCCTACGCGTTTACGAGCGCCAACCGGGCCACTCATCAAGATCACCGCCTTTCTTTCATGACGATCCCTTCGGGGTTTGTCAATGCGATTATCTTGAACGATCCTCTTGCGGAGTATGCGGTTCCCGGTTCAAGCAGTGACGGGGTGACGATTCTTGATCGCGTCAAGAAAATGACGGTGGGAGAGGGCTTTTACATTCCGATTTATGACTTGAAGGGGAAGCTCCTCTTTAGCGCGGAAGAGTATGACGCATTGAGAGAGGCCTATCTGAGCCGTCCCAGGATGGAGCGTGCGGTTGACTCTTTGCATACGCTAAGCCCGAAAGCGGAAGGGTCCAATCCCGGCGGTGTTGTGACGTATGAAGGAGACCGGTGGTACGCGAAGACGTCCCAACGGGATGAAGGACAGGTCCGGTTGGAATGGATGGCGGATGAAATTTACCGCCGGTTGGGAATTCCGACTCCGGAAACCCGAATGGTCCGTGCCAGGGGACTGCCGCTTTTGCGTTTGGCCCGGTGGGTTGATGCGGAAACGGGGAAAGGGGATATCACGGGAAGATTTGTCGCCGATGTTTTACTGGCAAACGGGGATATCAGTGAGAATGCGGGCAATTACATGGTTTCGGATTGGGGACAGACGTTCGGACCGGATAACGGCGGTACTTTCTTTTTCAGGGCACAGGGAAAGCGGAAAGGTTCGGACAATACGCTGGAATATCGGGGCAATCCCGAAAATGTTGAAGCGTCGATAAAGCTTTTGGAGTCCAGATATTTTCCTTCGGGGATAGACGAAGAAGCAAGGGCGGGAATTCTTCGCCAGATTTTGGTCATCGCCGAGTATCTGACGGATGAGGTGATTGACGGTTTGGTTGATGCTTCCGGTTATGACAGCAGAATCCCCGGTGAAAGCGATGAGGATTTAAAACAAATTCTGAAAAAGAGGCGGGATAATCTTTTCCGCCATTATGGCTACATCGGGACGCCGGGATTTCCGTTAAGTATTCCCGTCGAGTTGATGACGGGGCTTAGGGATCCCGGACTTCGGGGGAATTCTTTTGATGCTTTGATGGGACGGTACATTCCCCAGTGGCGAAGAATTATAGGGAAAAAACAACATGATGGGCAGTTCCTTTCCGGGCACACACAGGCGGCTTTTGCCCGGCTGAGAGGAGGCGAGTCGCGAGAGGGTGTCGAAGTGCCTCCACTCCCCGAATTTCAGGCGCTGAGCGATGCCGCAAGTTCTCCGGAGATTTTGTCTGAGAGAGACGAGGCTTTGATTGCGATGGGCCTTCATGATTTGGGGAAACCCGTGGGAGATGTGAGCGTGGAGAGGGATTATGAACATGCGATTCCTTCCAGCTATCTTGCGAATGAAATTCTGACTAATTCCGGCTGGCATCTGCCGCACGATACCATTGACGAAATTGTTTGGGTTGTCCGCCATCACGGCACGGTGACGGACAGCATTCGTCCGGACGATCATCCTGACGCGGATGAACGGACTGTCGCAAGAGATCTTCTAGAAACCCTTCCTAAACATTTTACCCTGGATCAAGTCAGACATCGATTGGCTGTCCTCAAGGCAGTCAATAAAGCGGACACATTGGCCGTTAAAGCCGATGCGTTTGAATTTCGGGATAGCCGGGGAAAATCTGTGGTGCAGAAGTTTGACGACATTTTTGCCCTGATGGAGGCAGGGCCGCTTTGGGATGAAGTCCGTTCTTCAAGCGGAGCTTTGAGCGTCAATGCCAGCTCTTTGGGGATGAGAGATGTTGTCAATGAGGCGATTCATCTGGAAGATGAAGGTTCCGGAACAACCCGCCCGACGGGGTCGTCGCTGGGGCGAGAGTTGAATTTGTCGGATGAGACGGGAATTGTCGGCTCGAAATATCTGGAGGAAATGTACAGTGCGGCCGGGTTTGAGCCGGTTTTGCAGGGAGAATCCGCGTTGAATATCAGCGAAGCTCTTAACGCGGAGGCAAGGAGACTTGGCGAAGAGATCCGGGCGGCGGGAATTCCGGAGAGTGAAGCGGAGGCACAAGCGCGTGAGCTAGAAAGCACCCTGGAGACTTTGCTCGGTCTTTCGGACGAGTCGGTTTATGAAATTATCGGTAGGAAAAAAGAAATCGCGGAACACCGTCCGGTTACGCTGGCAAAGTTAAAAGAGACGGCGAATTTTCTCGCGGAAACTTTATTTGCCACGCAAAGACTAAATGGAACAAAAGCCGTCTATCTGGCACGGGACGGAGGGATCCTTTATTTCGTGCAGGATGCTATACAAAGGCTCTTTCCGGATCGGGGAAAAGAAGGGACTCTTTACTACGCTAGCCGTGCGAGTTTGGGGGAAACGGTGAGGGATATTGTCTACGGATTAATGGGGATCGAAGAGCGCGCCAGAATTTTTGAGCGGGGAGAATATGATGAAGCCGGATTTTTTCAGAACTTCAGGGCGGTGTATGACGGCTCCCTCGACCAGATGAGGAGAGCGCCTTATACGGATTCTTTGGTGTCGCTTTTTGTCGAGAAAAGGTGCGAGGGTGATGCGCTTGAAGTTTTTCGAAGGGCCGTTGATCAGGTCCGGGATCAGTTGATTGCGATGGGGATCCCGGGGAAAACTCGGGTGACTTTCGTGGATACCGGTTATATCGGCACGATGCCGGCGTTTATGCGAGGTGTCATGAGTGTGTTTCCGGAGATCTTTCCTCAGACCGTAACGGATGATGTACTGCTGCATTCGAATTTTGATGTCGAAGGAAGAACTTTTGAGTGGGGAGGAGAAGATCAAAAGGCCGGGGCTTTGGAGGTCATCGAGTCGGCGATGAATCAGCCTTTCGAAATGGATAAGAGCACGGGGGAGGTTCGGCTGACGTCTCCGGCCGATCGTCTGCGAATGTATTTTGAAAGATTACTAATGATTCAGGCGGTGCTGAGAGTTTCGGAAGCAGTCGAACGGGGGGACTTTCCTCCTCGGATTTCCGCCGAAATCGGCCGAGGCACTGAGGAGCAAACGAAAAAACCGGTATATCCGGTTTTGGCTGCCGCAGATAACATGGATTCTTTGATTGATTTTCTGCGGGAACGATTGGAATCGTCAGGAGTTGATTTGAGGGGTGATGCGGAAAGGTTCGGGAATTTTATCCGGGTAGAACTCGCCGGATGGTTTGAATCATTCAGGGGGGAATCGCCGATGGAACGGCTGTATGTTTTGGAAGAAATCTTACCGTCTGTTATCGGGAAAAGGGTTTTAGCAACAGAATTAAGTGAGGGAGAGCTTGAAAGCCTGATTCTTTTTGTTTCCCCGGAGCTTGGGAGGGAAATACGGGAATGGAGTGATAACATCCGGCTTCGGATTAATGCGGGTAGCGGGGGATTGAAGAATTTTCTGGATTATTATTTCGAAGAATATCGCAAAGGGAAGAGAGTCTTGCAGGGGCCTACGCTTGTTTCGATGACTTCTTTTGAAGTTCCAAAGGTTGAGTTTACCGAGGAGGGGTTGCTTCAGCTAAAACCTTTTGCCGGGGACTTCAAGCCGCTGGAGCCTTTACCTTTAAGAGATTTACCCCTCTTTCAGCCGATTCCGCTGATTCCTGTTCAATCGCAAGATGATATGGAAACCGCCCAGTCTTTGGGTGCGAGGCAGGAAGAAGCTGAAAGCTTCAGGCTCTTGCCGGAAGCGTTTGACGCGCTCATGGAACAATATCCTGAGCCTTGGACTTGGTCGCAGGGAACGCCTTCGGAGCCGGATCTTCGCGCGATCAAAAGCTTTTTGGGAGATATTTACGTGCAAGTGCAGGCGGTCCGGTCTGCGCGGGACAAGAAGAATTTCGTCTGGGGGATGAAAGATGTGCTTCAGACGGTTGACAAGGTCGCAGATTTGCTGAGAAGACTGCCTTATCTGGCTGATGTGAATTCTAAGGACGGAGAAGATTTGCTGACCGGCGTTGTGAGCGGGATTGAGGAAGAAGCGAGAATCGGGATTCTCCGGTTTTTCCGGGATTCCGGAACGGACATGGGTTTTGCGGAAGTAGGGGAGCTGCTCAGGGGCCTTTCCCGGGCGAAAGTCGAGCGGGAGGCGAAAATCCTTGCGGGCATTAATCGTTGGGGGCGGCCCCGCAAAATGGCTCAGGTGTATTTGAGAGATCGTATGATCGATGGAATGGATCCTACTGCCGGGGGATTCCAAATGACTCCATATCTGCGGGTGCTCGGAAAAATTCCCGGTTTGAGGAGGATTGTCCTGCGGAATGGTGTGGTTGAGAAAATCAGCCGGATGGCCGGCATTGCGGCTTATGATGTGAAGACGAGATCGGTTTTTTGGGATTCGTTAAATTTATTTACCGCGTTGGGATTCGTCCCGATTTTCTCTCTGTTCCGAACGTTAAGAATTCTCTACGAAACCTTCGGCATGAGGGAAGCAATTTATTCTTACGGGCTTCTTGCTTTGCTTGGGTATGCGGCGTATCGCGTTTATTCGATAATAAGAGATCAGACGATACCGGATTTCCTTTCAAAATTATTTATACGGGACATGTTTGCCGCCGGGGTCGCGATTGGCGGATCACGGGTGGGGGTGCGGCTGCCTCTTTCGTTTCTCGGAACGCTGAATTGGTCTGAGAAAGCCAGGACCCGAAGGCATGAATCGGCGCATCGGACTTATTCGGCGGAAGGAGGGGTTTATCATTCGGTTAATGACTTTCTGCTGGATGAATTGAATGCCCGGGCCGCGGAATTTGAATATTTCAGGAAGGACAGTCCGGAAATTTGGAAGCTGTGGGAAAGTGAGAGGGCCGCGGTCGATGACTATTTGGACTATTATGGGAAGCGTAATTTGAGTCATAAGTTTGAGATCGGAGTGAACCGGGCGAAGTTCGAAGAGGAATGGCGTGCTTCCCTTGACATCATTAAGCGCCTTGCTGTCCTGGGGATTGTCAGAGGGGATGAATTGAAAGAACTTCTGACTGAGATCGGAAGGACGGCAGGCGGAATCGGGGATTTGACGGAGTTTTTCCGGGTTTTACTTAACCCTGAAATTTCTCAAGACGAACTGGAAAACACAAGACAGCAAGCCGGGAAAATTCTCGGCCGGGCGGAAGAGCGCAGACAACGGGTGGATGCCTTTCGGGCCGAATGGCTCGGGACAAGCGAGGGAGTGAAAAGTACCGTATCGTTACCGTCAGCCCGGGAACGGGCGCCTCCCGCCGATGTTTTTTGGGAAAATTTGCTCTCGCCTGTCAATATGAGGAAAGTCATGACTTCAGTTGTGCTGGGAGTGACTTTACTGTTTAATTTTTATCCCCGAAACGCAAGTGTTTCTACGGCGCAATCCAATCCGAACTCATCAGATGGAGCAGTCGAATTGGTTTCCAATAAACCGTCCGGCATTATTTCGACGATTCAGCATGTCCAACCTCAGGGATCGGGTAGTTCTCTCGGGATGTCCGCGGCCCCAGAAACCGAGAAACTTACGGTGGCCTCATCGCTGGGGGCGAGTGATGAAACGATTGCGAATCAGATCCGCGACGCGCGGGCGGGCCGGAGCGTGAGTGAGGCGTTGGATGACGCTTATGCGACGGGTAAGAGTACGGCTCGGCAGTATTTGGCCGAGGCGATGGAGCAGATGCGAGTTCACGACGGGGAGATGGCGGTCGGCGCGGTTTATGAGATGGAATCGCTTCCTACGGGAGAGAGGGTTTTTTATTTGGACTGCCGGATCGGAGAAGGGACGGATTCCCTGCCCCTCGCGAATATTATCGTAATCACCGACGGAGAGGGACGAGTTTCGAGAATTCTTGTCAATGATGTGTCGAAAGCGAGAAGTTATGCGGAAGGGGCCGGAGCCGCGCAGCCGGATCCGCAGGAAGCGGTATTTGTTGATGTTGATGCGAATTTGATCGAAGAAGGGGATCTGCGGGATTTTGCCGGGGGTTTTTCGAGAAGGCTTCAGGAAAGACTCCTGGGACAGGCGAATAAGAGGAGAGCCGGCCCGGAGGCGATGAAATCTTCGCAGGGAGTTTTGGGTTTTCTCGCTCAGAAAACCAAGAAACAGAATCCGAAATTAGCCAGGGATTTGCATTGGCAATTGCTTTATTCTCCTTCCCGCGAGGAGATCGAAGGTCTTCTGGCTCAACCCGGCGGGGATGCAGTTAGCCGAATGCTTGCGCTTCCGGATGCGGCCGGGGTCTCTCTCGATTCCCGTCTTGTTTTGGTGCGGGCCAGACACTGGGTGGAACCGGCGGGGGGGATTTACCTGCAGGGAGACCATTCGATTTTTCTTGAATCTGTGGAGCCTTTAAAATGGAACCTTTCCACTTTCGCCCATGAACTCTACCACCATGTCCATCATAACTGGGAGGCTCTGGACCGGTATCAGAATGATTTGGAGGAACGGGGGATTTCTTCGGAACCTTCGGTAAATTGGGAAAATGCGGCTCGAAGGTTGGACTCTCTTCGCCGTTATTTTTCCCAATTGCATCCCAATCTTGCGGGATTGGTCACTGCCATCCATTTTGCTCCGCTTTATCGCGCATCGGCGGCTTTGATTGAAACTCAACGATTAGCGGGGGCGGGAAGCGGTTGGATGGATTCGGCCGCGGATGAACCGGTGGCGTATCTTCTTGGGGCGGTTATCGGGCAGATGAAAGATGCGGATGGGAATGTGATTACCCATTTTAGTACCAGAGTTACGGATTCGGATGTTGCGATGCTGGTAGAACTGGGCATGCTTCCGGAAGATTTTCCCCGGGACGGATATCAATCTCCTGATCCGGGTGATGCGGAAACGCTGAATGATGTTTTTGAAGCCATGGGGATTAATCCTTTGGCATGGATGAGGGAGGCTTTTAAATGGATGGGGAGCGCGAACGATGGGAGAGGGACTCAGCTTTTGGGCGATGATTTTTCTGGGGTTATGGAGTCTTTACTTGAAGAAGATTTAAAGAGGGCTCTTCTTTTCGGCAGAATAGGCAAGCAAATTCCCAGCGGTGATCTTCTCTCACCCAGTGGTTTTGATTTGCTTGAGGAAAGTATAAAACCAATGCAGCCATTGGAAGACATCGGTCCTCAGACTCTTCAAGATTTTTGGAAGGAGAGCCGGGACATCGAAGAATCTTCGGTCATTCCCGAATCTCCCGATTTTGGTGTGACGGGGTTGGATGCGTATGATATCGACATGAGTCGGTACGGAGGGCTCCCGAATGAGAAAATACTCTCCGAACTTTCAAATCTGCAGAATGAACTTCATCCCGACATCATTAGCGCTTTAATTTCCGGCGCTGCGTTTTGGAATTGGCTTGCAACGCGCTTTCCGTTTCTTTTCCGTTTAATTTTCCGGTCTGTGCTGTTGATCCGGGCAACTAACGTGATTGTGAATCTGGCCATCAGGATGTTCTCCGGGAAAAAGCGCGGCGAATCTTTTCGAAGGGCTCCGTCTGCGCCGGGAGGGGAGAAAAATGTCAATGCCTCTTCGCTGGGAAATGAAGGCGCAAGTGAAAATGTGGCGGCAATGCGCGTTTTACTTGCCGGGTTGAATGTGGATTATAGCGAAGAACAGCTTGAAGCTTTCCGGAGGGACTGGGAGTCCGCGAAAGAGTCGAATTATTCACTTGTGGCCGCAAAAAAGGTTTTGCCTCCCGCGCAATTTTTTGTTTTTGAAAGACTTTCCTGGAACCCCGGTGAGGCATTGAAACAGATTTTGGCGGAACGGGGAATCCCGTCGGATGATTTGTTTTTTGAAATGGCTTTACGCGCGAGATATGTGGAGATTGAGGGATTAGAGAATCGCGGATTTGTGGGAGGGGTCATTGCTTTACCGGCTGAGGATTATGATTTGAGGTTTAATTCGGAGGGCGGGCGAAAATCCGGAGGGGTTGAATTTAAGGCGGGGAAGTTTCGGGTCCCCGTTATTAGTGCGGATAAGGATACTATGGATGTGGTGACGGGAAATGCTCAAATCAATATGGATCGAATATTGGATAGCGAACGAATTATCGACGAGTTTGAACGGGGGCTTAGAGACGGGGTTCCGATAACGGAGCTGGTTATGACGATTTATCAAAGAGTCAACCGGTTGGGGACTGCGTTGCATGAGGCTGCTCATTCGGCTTATCGAATTATGCGCGGAAATTTGAGAGAGGAGGGGCTGCTTCGTGAAGACGACTCGCGAGCAATCGGGAATTCTTTTCTGAATGAGATTTTTGCCTACTCGTATAACCTGCAGATCTTGCAGGGGCTCTTTGGAATGACGGATGAAATTGCAGAAGCGATCAGGTTCAGTTTTTTTACCGGAGAGGAAGATTCTTCGGCGCAAATAAAGGCACGCCGGAAAGGGGATGCGGCGGCGCTTTTTTTTGAGGCTGAGTGGCGTAGAATTTTGAAAGTCGCGCCAGTCGCTCCATGGACGGGTATTTCGAAAATATTGGACGGCTATCTTGCGGATTATCAGGCGGATGGGCGATATGTGAATGAGCGAGACATTTTGCAAAGAGTCCGGGAGCAATTGCCCGAATTATTACGGACCCTTGACTTGCTGCAAAAGGCTTTTGGCATGCGGGTTGTTAGGCAGATTGCAGTCAATGCGGAGGGGATTGGCGGAATCCTGCAATGGGCCGAAGCCGCATCGCTGGGTGAAGGGACGAAGCAAATTCAGGAGGGGGCCCTGGGGGATGAGATTGAAGGGGTTGTGAACAAGGCCTTTCCGGATCGGGCGGAAAGTGGCGAAAAAAATGCGGTTTTGGCAATTCTGGGGGTCCTCAAAGCGCGCTGGGGGGAAGAGGATGCGCGCTGGAAGGAATTAGTATCGGGATTAGCCGCGCATCTGGCGGAAATCAAAAAAGAGCTGGCGGGCAAAGGCGTGTCCGGCCGGACGGCAAAGAATAATTACACCGATGTGACGGACCGGATTTTGCTGATCTTAGACAGCTTTGCGTTGGAGCCGGAAGTTTTGTTCCAAATCGCAAAGGATCTTTCGCTGGATGATCGCCTCAGGAAGAGCGCCATACGGCTGATTGAATTTTACGGTTATCAGGACGGTCTGCTGGATATCTTGGTCAATCCCGCCGAGAGTATGGAGATGCGGCATGCCGCGGCGGAAGCTTTGCAGGGAATGACATTTGAGAGTCCTGAGGAATTGGAGCGGGTATTTGCCGGTGAGGTTGATTTATTTGAGGAATTGGCCGAACGGGTCCGAGAGAGCCCTGAAGCGATAGAAGCGCTTCAGGGGCAGCTTTCGGATCCTGATCTGTCGAATGAGGAGAAAGGAAAACTATTGAAAAAATTAACGGATATGATGCAATTCGGCCCGATGCTGGTTAAGCATGTGCAGACGATCAGTTCCCTCAGCTTGAACGAAAACATGAGCGGCGCCAGCAAAGAATCGAAGGCGAGATTTGTTTCGATCGCGATGGACATTATGTCGACGATGACATTCGATCATGATTGGCGGGTTGCGATTGCTTTGGGGCGTTTCGCAAGGTGTCTGGATGCGGACGGACAGAAGACGGTTGTCGAATTTTTGAAGAAAACCGCCGATGAAAAGGCCCTGGAAATTGTACGGGTGCGGGAATCGCTTGAAGCGGAAGAGGGGGCGGATTTTAAGATGCCGTCGCAGTTTTTTGCCCTCGAGAACCAGCTTTGGACGGCCTTGATTGGACTGGGGTTGAGCACGAACGGTGAGGCGGCGGATTACGTGAACCAGTTGTCAGCCCGGATGTTCCGTTTCGGTTCTTCCGGATTCGGGGATAGCATTGAACCGATTATTTTACTGAATCCGCAATTGCCGGTGGACGGCAGAATGAGCGATACGCTCTTTTATCGAACGCAGAGGGTGATCGCGATGATGCCTCCCGAAATTCATGTCAAAAAAATCATCCGGTTGATCGGCAAAGCCGGGATTTGGGGGAATGCGTCCTACCACCGGCTGGACCGGAGGATTTCAATGGGAGGGACAGAGGGAGGATTCGATTTCGAGACTTACTACACGGCCGCGCATGAGATCGGGCACGGAGTCTTTTACGAGTATGTTTTAAATAATGAGAAGCGATTGCGTCAATTTCTGAAAATCGGAGGCTGGAAATATGTGCGGGGAGGGTCCGAATTAGTCGATCCCGATGAGATCCCTTACGAAGAATTGAAGAGGAAAATTATGTACGGCTGTTCGGATTCGGGATATTTCAGGATGTGGAATTCGGATTTCCCCTTGGAAGGTTACGCGGCCGTGGAGGACCCGACTCCGAAAAAGCCGCGCGGTATGGCCGGTCCGATGGAAGATTTCGCGGCGTTGTTTGGGGTGGTGTTTGGCCGGAGGGCGCGTCTTTTGGGGGAGTTGGATGCCGCGGGAGGGGATTTCGGAACCAGGGACGGCAAGCGGCTTGATCGTATTTTGTATGACGCCTTCGGCGCTGATTTGAAATCGTTACGAAATCGAATCGGTAATTTGAACCGCAGGATCAAAAATCTGGAGAAAAGAGCCGGAGAATTGGAAAGCGCGGGGGTTGATTCGGGAGATCTGGAAGAGAATCAACGGAAGAAACGGATGCTTGCGGCGGAAAGGAGCGCTTTCCAGACCATGTACGTCAGAAGGAAGAGAATTTATGATGAGGCGAGAGGAGATTTGCGGAGGAGCCTTGGAATCGGCGGCGAGACTTTGGATCCTGTGCTTCTCGGGAAAGAAAATTTTCTGCGTGACTTGCTTGCAGATCTCCGGCGGGGGATGGAAAGTCCGCAAGAAACCGTGGACGCTTCATCGCTGGGGAAGTCTGAGCCGCCGATTGTAATAGAGCGATTCGCGGATGGCTTGAAATCCATTTTCATGGAATTACCGGATCGGGTTGGGAACCGCGACGAAGTCGATTTGAGCGAATTTAAAAGAAAGATTCAGGAAGAAGGATTTGAGGGGACGACCTTGGAGCAGATTGCCGTATCTGCGAGAGAAAAACTCAAGGAGCTGAATGGATTTATTGTGGGGCGCATAGGAGAAAACGGAGTCGGTGATTCAGCAGCGAAGAAGATAGGGGATGCGTATTCGAGCGATCGGACGGTCATCGGGATTATGTGGAATGTGGAAATTGGAATGTCGGAGGTCATTGACCTTAAACGAAGCCGGCCGGGCATTCCCCTGATGTTGAGTGAAGTCGATCAAATTTTCCGAAGGACCCTTGGTGAAGAGCGTGATTTGCCGGCGCATGTCGAATACGCATACGGGGAAAATGATGTCATCGATTTTGTCGTAAGCGGAGAATTGGCAGGAGTCTTAAGAAAGGCCAGCATCCCGCAGGAGGAATTTATAAGATTTGCGGTTGAGGAAACGGAGAGAAATTCTGAGCTGGGAGAAGTCGGCAGGAGGCTTGAGAGATTCAGTCGGGGAGGGGGAGGCGTTCCTCTGTTTCTTTCCTGTCCATTTGATGCGGACTTCAACAGGGCATTTCCGTCCAAGGACCTAGCGAAAAAGATTTTGGCGGGAATTGTGTGGCGGTCCGTTTGCGATACGCAATTGGCCGTTGAAAAAATGTTTAGAGTGGGGAGACCTCTTTCTCTGGATTGGGCCGGGATCTATGAGAAATATTTGACGGAGGATGAAAGATTCCAACTGTTTGCACGAGGACTTTTATTTGATTTGTGGGATTCGTCATTTATGAGAGATGTCCGGGGAGATGACCGGGGGAAAGTTTTATTCAATGAAGGGGAATTGAACCGGTTAATCGATTTTATTATTGAGCGCAAAGGAGAAATGAGCCTCAAAATGAGGATTCGGGCGTATGATCTGGTTTCCGCGCAGATGAGACTTCAACGAAGGATTTTTCCGCCCGAGATCAAAGCTCAGCTGGAGGTCCCGATTAAATTGCGTGAACGGCAGGATGAAATTGATGAAATTGCCCGGGGATGGGACAATCCTTTGAAGGACCGAGTGATGGACTACCGTATGATTGCGATGATGACGGATCCGCTCTCGAGATCAATACAAAAGGAGTTGGTGCGATTGGAACGCCAATTTTCCCGGGAGAAAGCGGATTCTGAAGCGGAGGCGGAAGCCGACCGTAAGGCTGCTCTGTTCGAGAGCGCATTGCCCCGGGAGATTTTGGCGGAACTTGCCGCAGCGGTGAAATCCAAGGATCTTTTTTACGGATCGCAGTTGATGACACTTCTGATTCGAAAGGGCGGCATGACTTTAGTTGAGACCAATGCGGCTTTAACGCTCTTACCGCTGGCGGTGGCGGATTATGCCCGCGCCAGCGCCTTTTCACGGGAACTGACCGCGCAGTACCAGAGTCTTCTCGTCCGGGAAACTTTAACCGGCTTTCATTTTCCCGAAGCCACCATGCGGTCTTTGCGGCAGATCTATGAGCAGCGGTTTTCGGATCCTTCGAAGGCTCGTTTAGAGGAAGTTGAGCGGAACGATCAGGTTACCGGATTGTCGCCGGAGGACCGTGCGCGGATGGAAGAAAAATTTCAGTCCTTGAAGAGCCGAATGCTGAATTTGAGCATCGGCATCAATGACGGTCTTTTAAGACAAGATGAGGAAATCGAAATCATTCCTGCGGAAGCCGGTGACGCGCCGCTCTCTCCCGATTACCTGACGCGTTCTTTGAGAACCGTTTTGGAGGGAATCGGTGAATCGACTCCCGAGGCGCGCCTGCAATCCGCAATGGCTTATTTCGAAACGGCCTATGGCGTCGAGCTTCAGATCATGTTTGCCGAAGAAACTCCCTTTGAGGAAGTTCCGACCAGTCTAGGAACCCGGATCCCCGCGAAACTGTATTCAAAGAAAGAAATCCCTGAAATTCTTGAGAAACTTGGTCTGATCGATGAATGGCTTTTCGCTTTGCCGCGCGAGCAACTTTTAAGAAGCCTTTCTTTCCAAAAGATTCTGGTCGTCAAATCAATGAGGGCTCATTTCAGTCATTCGGAGCTTGTTAAGGAAAATCTGATTGCGTTGGCATTGGACGATAATGATTTGCGGCGTACGCTTTTTCATGAGTTTGGGCATACGCTGCACGGTCCGAGAGGGGATTTTTCCGCTGTGATCAGTCCGGAACGGATTTCCGCGATCGTTTGGGAAAATGAGGCTTTTTTTAAAGCGCAAAATCCGAAGCTGACGGGGATGGTGGAAAGGGGAGAGGTGACAAACGAAAATGCGGGAGTTTTCCTTTGGGATGTCTTTCAGGCGGTATATGACGCGCGCCTTGCGCAGTGGAGGGAGTTTAACCGGGGACTCGGGATTGATTTGGACTCTTTCTTCCCAGCGCGCACAAAACAGAATATTGAACAGGCGTATGACTTTCAGCTGGACCGGCCCGATGGATTACTGATTGATCTTTCGTATGTGTTCGAAAAAAAGCCCGAGGATACTTTTAGAAGCGATGATGTCGTTAGAACAGAACCGGTTGAGATGATTGCCGAATACACGCAGCTATACATGAGATATCCCCTTGAGTTGAAGAGGTTGGATCCGGTTGCTTTCGGTATTTTAGATGCGATTCTGGGCGAATCAAATCCCATCATGGGCGAACAAATTCTGGGCCCCGAGACATCGGCTTTAGGTGCGGGGCAAGACAAGGATGGGGCGATCGCTTCATCGCTGGGAGAGGTGCAGACAGAAGAGGACTTGCCGTTTTATGCCCGGAAAAGAGTAGGCGAAAATTGGATCAGCAGGGGTCTCTCGGATTTGGAGGAGATTTATCCGGACCTTGAAAGTGTTTTAGAGGGACTGCCGGCAAATGCTAATGTTTTGGTTATCGGGCCGGGATATGGTTTTGAAGTGCTCGACATGAAACGAAAACGGGGCGACCTTGATATAAGATCCATTCAACAGATAAATTTCTTCGAGAGAGAAGAACTCTCCGGAAAAATTCAAGAGCGATATGATATTGATGATAAAGGAGCGGCGGAACGGATCCAGTACCTGAAGCGTGGAAACGATTTTCCGGAAACAGATGTGGATGGGAACCCCTTGCCTTATCCGGATGATTTTTTTGATGTGGTCATTATGGGGCAAGCGGTGATGATGTACATAAAAGACAAGGCAGGTTTGATACGGGAAATTTATCGTGTCTTGAACCCGAGCGGAATCGGTTTTACGGAGTTGACCGGATTGGGAATAGGAACAAGCCGAGAACAAATTGAGGAGCGCCTGAGCAACACTGACAGGGAAGTCGAAGTGCTTGATACAGTGAATTTCCTGAATCGGCCGGATGTGAGCCGTGAGGGGGCCTTATCCGCAGTGGTTTTACCGCCGGAAAGACCCGGAGGATTACGTTTGAGAGGTTCATTAACGATAAGAAAAACGGAAAGAAATCTTTTTTTGCCTATCGTACCTTATAAAATCCGCAAGAGCACGCATCTCCCGGGAGATGTTTACTATCTCGAATCTTCCGAATCTGCGGGGTCACTGGGAACAGAGAGTGAGCCACTTTTACTGCTGACGGGCTTGAGCACCCAGGAATTTGCTGACTCGGTGGCGGCGGAATATGGGAAATCCGGGGTGGAAGGTGTCCGGGATCTTCTTGCGACGCGGGCGAAGGAACAATTAGAGAAACTCCGGCAGGAGTTAGATTCCGGCGCATTGCAATTTACGGAAGGACTTTCGAAAGCGGAAGATTTCTTTGATGCGGCGCTGAGCTCCGGATTGGAGAAAGAATTAGAAACGCTTTTGCCCCGGGTGCCTGCGGAAGATGTAAGAGGGATTGCTCAGGCGGTTCGCGGTGTGGTGCTCGGGGATCTAACGTTGGAAGGGAATCTTGAGGCTCAGGAGCAGACGCAGGATCTTTCCGCGGAGCAGATCGGTGCGTTTGAAAGAAGAATTGGGGAGGCGAGGGCGAATCTTTTCGGCCGTGCTCCGGGGGCGCACGTGTTTATTATCGAGCACACTGGCGACGACATGCCTGTCACTATGGATTCTTTGAAAGTTTATGAGAAAGCGCTTAAATATTTGATTATTTTACACGGTCGGGACCAAAAAATGGATCGGGAGCTTTTGTCGCAAGTTCGGGCGATGCATGTCCCTTATTTCGATATTCTTAAAGATCCGGAAAGACCGGCCCGTGCGGTTCAAAAGGCAATGGATGCGATAAGGAAGACTCAGCCTGATGTTCAGTCCGAAATTCAGGCCGGTCAATATCAAGTCCCTATTTTTTTGAATGAAAAATTTGACGTGGATGCTTCCGCGACACGCTTGCTGGTCTCGATTCTGGCCCAGGTGAATCAGGTTCCTGACCGGCTGAAAAAATCCGTAATCGATGCCGCTTTTCTTTTGGTTTTCGCGCTGGCAAGTAAGAATTCGGAGGAGCGCGGGAAAATCCTTAGTTCCAGAGACGGGCTTGGCCCTCTACTGGTTGAGTTGAATATAGGCTTTCTCGCGAAAGGGTTCAATGTCGGGAAAGACGGAGGCATTAGCCTTGATCTTAACGGATTTATCGGATCGATTCTCCGCGCCTATTCGGAAGAGGCCGCCGTTCAGCAAGCCGCGTAAGGAAAAATCGCTGGAATTTTTCCTCCGGCGCGAAGCTTTTTTTCAATCCCGGTAATTCCAAAACAACCTTTCCTCGAAAGCTCTTTTTCTCTGTAACGGAATTGCAAAATATGTTATCATCAGCGCCCATTACGCAAGAAAGGGTAAAACATGTCTAAACTCAAAACATCCAAGGTGATACAGGAAGATATCAAGGTTCTTGGTACCGAATTTAAAAAATATAAGAAGTTTTTTGAAGGAAAGACGTTTCTAATCACCGGCGCCGGCGGTTTCCTCGGAAATTATATGGTGCTGTTGCTGAAGTACATGAATGAACATGTGCTCCGGAAGAAAACGACGGCGATTTTGCTGGATAATTACGTGATCGGTTATGACCGGCAGGTTGTCGGGGAAGATGATTACCTGGTTTTTCAGAAGCACAATGTCATCCATCCGTTTGAGACGGACCGTCCGATTGATTATCTGATTCACATGGCGGGCATTGCCTCCCCCGTGTATTACACGAAATTCCCGCTTGAGACAATGGACGTGGGGACGATCGGAACGCGGAATATGCTGGAGCTTGCGAGAAAGAAAAAAGTTAAAAGTTTTATTTTCGCCAGCTCAAGCGAGGTGTACGGGGATCCGGATCCTGCGCAGGTTCCGACTGCGGAGACCTATCGGGGAAATGTTTCGACGACGGGGCATCGCGCCTGTTATGACGAATCCAAACGTTACGGGGAGACCCTGTGCGTGACGTATTGGCGGGTCTTTCAGGTTCCCGTTAAGATGATTCGCCCCTTCAATGTGTACGGTCCCGGCATTCGCCCGGACGATTTCAGAGTCCTTCCGAATTTTATTGAGCACGTGATCCGTAAGGAGCCGCTTCCGATTCACGGGGACGGAAGAAATACGAGGTCTTTTTGTTATATCAATGACGCGATTGAGGCGATCTTTAAGATTCTTTTTTCGGACGCGAACGGCGAACCTTTCAACGTGGGAAATCCTTCGCCGGAGATTTCCGTCAAGGATCTTGCGAAAATGATTGTGAAGCTTGTGCCGTATCCGGCGAAGATTAATTGCATCGAACCTCCTCATGCCGTGTATGCAAATGACGATCCCAAACGGCGTTGTCCGGACATTCGCAAGCTGATGAAGACGGTGGATTTTAAGCCCCGGTATGATCTTAAAAAAGGTTTGAAACGCACGATCGATTGGTTTTACGAGCGATAATTTTTTAAACAATTGTAACTCCACGTCGGCTGGTCGCGGGCCTTCCTGTGACACTAGCGACGCGCCCAAGTTCTAAATGGGTGCTAGTGTCCAAAGAAGGTTTTTGACCGGTAATGCAATTATGCCGCGTTGCCAGGTTGCTGCCTGCGGAGTGAATTTCCATAAGTGATAGGTCTGTTAGGAGGGAATTAATGAAAAAGCAACTTGAAACAGTGCATCATATCGATCCCGCGGTGGTGGATGTTCGCGGGGAAATTATCAATGTGTTTGAAGGCAGGATCGAGCATATCGCGTTGGTCACTTCAAAGAAGGGCTCGGTTCGCGCGAATCATTATCATAAAGAAGATCATCAATACATGTATTTGGTGAACGGCGCGTATGAAAGCCATTCCTGCGATGTCCAGGATCCTAAAAACCGGACGGTCCTTCAGGTGAAGCCCGGAGACATTGTGAATACCCCTCCGATGGTTGCGCACGCGCAGAAGTTTACGGAAGATTCGGTTTTTCTCGCCTTGACGACCCGCCAGCGGGAGCAGGGAAAATACGAGCAGGATACGATTGCGTATGAAGTCATTCCCGGCTATCTGAATCCTGTCTTGAAGAAAGCCGTTAAATGAGTGCACAACTTACGGCCGGAGACCTTTCTCCGGCACTTCGCTCACCCACTTCGGGGTTCGCTTCGCGATATTACATATGAATAAAGAGCATGTTCAAAGTTTTAACTCGCGGGGTTCTAAAATCCACAGGCTAGCGACGCGCCCTCGGGTTTTTTCTAGGGCGCTAGTGTCGAAAGAAGGCTTTCGGCTGGCGACGAGGGAATCCCTACGTTTATGAATCCCGTTGTTATTATCACAGGCGCGAGTCGTGGCTTAGGTTTGTGCCTGGCGGAGCGTTTCGTGAAGGAAGGCTGCATCGTTTTTGGAACCAGCCTGACGCGGAAATTCTGGGACTTGGCCCGGAAAAGGATTCCCGACGGGAAGAAATTTCGACTATCCCTGCTGGATGTAACCCGGGAGGCTTCGGTGAAGCATTTTATTTCGCAGGTCCGTCGCGCCTCGGGAAAGATTGATGTCCTGATCAATTGTGCCGGGTATGCGAGCCGGCTTGTGCCCGTCGAAAAAGAAACCCTTTACGAGTTTCAAAAAAATATTTCCGTGAATCTGATCGGGCCGTTTCTGATGTGTAAATACGTTCTGCCGGTTTTCAGGGCGCGGAAGAAAGGCTGGATCATTAACGTCTCCTCGATGGCGGGGAAGCGGGCGGTGCCCCGTTTGGGGGCCTATTCCGCGGGGAAATTCGGGGTTGTGGCTTTGACACAGGCCATTGCGAAGGAAAATTCCGACACGAGGCTCAAGTGCGTCACGGTTTGCCCTGGCGGGATGAATACGAAAATGCGCGTGGAATTATTCGGCAGGCGGGACGCGGAAAAGCAGCAGACGCCGGAATTCGTAGCGGAAAAAATCATGGAAGTCATTCACGGAAAGATCAAAATGGGATCGGGGGATGATATCGTGATCCGACACGGAAAAATCACCGCGATCAACCCTTTGCCGGGAGCCTGACATGACGGACACGGAAACCTATCGCAAAAAAAACTGCCGCTATTGTGATTCGCCCCTTCCCGGGCCCTTTCTTGAATTGGGCTCGATGGCGCTTGCCAATTCATTTTTAACGGAAGAAGAAACCCGTCTTCCTGAATTTGAATGCCCGCTGGACCTCGTGCTGTGTCCGAAATGCCGGCTGGTGCAATTGACGCATGTGGTGCCGGCCGAGAAAATGTTTTCCCATTACCTGTACGTGAGCTCTACGACCGAGACGTTCCGGAAGCATTTCGCGGAATACGCGAAATCCGTCCGCGCGAAACTTCTTAAGGATAAACCGGGACTTGCGGTGGATATCGGTTCGAATGACGGATTGCTCGTTTCTTGCTATGAGAGGGAAGGGTTCCGCGGGGCGGGGATTGAACCGGCCAAAAATTTGAGCGACGAAGCCAATCAGCGCGGAATTTACACGATTCATGATTATTTCGGAGAGCGCGCGGTACGGAAACTGCTGGACACCATCGGGCCTGCGGACGTGATCAGCGGAAACAATGTGTTTGCCCATATCGACGATACGCACGGCGTTCTCCGGAATGTGGTCAGACTTCTGGATCCAAAAGGGATGTTCGTGATCGAGTTTCCCTATCTGGGAGTGATGCTTGAGAAAATGTTTTTTGACATGATTTATCACGAACACCTTTCCTATATCGCTCTGATTCCGTTGGCGGATGTGTTGAGCCGGTTTGATCTCGAGATTTTTACGGTCGAGCCGGTCGCTTCTCACGGGGGCTCCCTCCGCGTTTTTATACAGAAAAAAGGGGCGGGCCGCCCTATGGAGCCGATTGTCCGCTCCATGCTAGCGGAGGAACGGCAGAAGGGGTATCTTGAGGATGCCGTGTACCGGGAATTTGCGGAGAAAGTCTACCGGGTCCGGGAAGATTTGACGGGTTTCGTCGAAGACGCGAGGCGGCGGGGGAAAACGATTTCCGGATACGGCGCGGCGGCCAAAGCGACGACACTGATCAATTTTTGTAGATTCGGTGCCGGTCAGATTCAATTTGTCGTCGATGACAATCCTCTCAAACAGAATAAATGGGTGCCGAGCGCGAAGATCCCCGTGGTGCCGCGGGAGTATTTGCTCAAGCATCCCACGGATTATATCGTGATCTTTGCCTGGAATTTCGCGCCGGAAATTATCAGGAAACTTGAGCCGGAACGCGGGAAGGGAACCCAGTTTATTGTTCCGCTGCCCAAGCCGGCTGTTGTGTAAGCCGTTTTCCGGGGCCTGACAAACGATCATCCATGGACGGAGACCATGAAAAAAAAAGATCTCTTCGTAATCCTTCTGATTGCCTTTTCTATTTTTGTCGTTTTCTTCGACCTCTTCACTCTTGATCAAAGCTTCCTGAGCGGGGATCACCGCGAACAGCAGTATCCATGGGCCAAGTTCTATCAGGAACAGATTCAAGAAGGCACTCTCCCGTGGTGGACGACCCACAACCAATGCGGATTCCCGATTCTTGCCGAGGGGCAGGTCGGGGCCTTCTATCCGTTGAATTATATTTTTTTCCGGAACCTTCCCGCGAAACGGGCCTACAACTATGAGATTTTGTTTCATTATTTCCTCGGGGCTCTGCTTTTTTACTTTTATCTCCGCAGGAGAAATGTCTCCGAATGGGGAAGTTTCTTCGCGACCCTGATTTATCTCTATGGTTCCGCCCAGGGCGGGTATTTTTACTACAATCTGATTTCCCAAAGGACGGTGATCTGGCTTCCTCTGTCTCTGCTTTTGATCGACTCTTTAATCGAGACGAAATCGTTTGCTTCCGCCTTTTTCCTGAGTTTGGTGTTTACGCTGCAGATGTTCGGAGGCTATCTTCAGGTGGCGATTTATTCCATTTTGTTTTCCTGCTTTTATTTCACGCTTTCCTGGCTTTCGGACCGGCAGGGGAAAGTCTTGGTTTATTTCGGACTCGGCGGAGCGCTGGCCATTTTATTTTCACTCGTTCAACTGCTTCCGACGGTTGAATTGGCCATGTTTTCCTCCCGTGCGGGCGCGGCGAAGGAACTTGCCTATGTGGGCTCGATGACCCCCGCGGGATTTCTCACGCTGTTTTATCCCTCCTGGGATGGCTTCCTCCGTTCGGAATTTTATGTCGGTCTTCTGGGGCTTTTCTTCGTCCTGGTCAGCCTTTTTTCGCCGAAGGAGACTTCGGAGCGTTTTTTCGCGGTCAGCGCGATTCTTTTCCTTCTGCTCGCGCTCGGGAAATACAGCCCGCTTTACCGGGTACTCGTGGAATCGACGGGCTTCGGCGGGTTCCGGACGCCGATTAAATTTCTTTTCTTTGTCACTTTTTGCTGCGCCGTGCTTGCGGGATTCGGATTCGATAAATTTTTCGCTGCTGCGGAATCCGGCGTGCACAGCCGGTTCAAGAAAAAAAGCGGATTTTTGTTTCTGCTGCTCGCGATTCCCGCCGCGCTGATTCCTTTCTGCGGCCAGTTTATTCTGAAATTCTTCGAGGAAAGGCTCCTGCCTTTTTTTCAGGAGTATGTGGTGAAGCATTTTTACGGAAAGGCGGGACACCCCCACTCCGCCGAGTATTACTATGAAAAGGCCGGAAGTTTTTACCGGGGAGTGATCCGGAATCTTGACCTTTCCGATTCGTACACGCTGACGGAATGGCTGCTCGTGCTCGCGGCGATTTTTTTTGTGGTCTGGCTGGTCCGGACCCGGATGAAACGGCGTTTGATGCAATTCGCCTGCTTTGTGTTTATTTTTCTGGATCTTTTTCTCTACGGATTTACCAGCATTAAGCCGAATTACGAAAAATTCGATACCATTGATTTCCCGGCCGAATATTCCGTGATCCTTGGGCTCCTGAAAAGAGACCCTATGCTTTACCGGGTCATGGAAGTTTATCGGGACCCTGCCGAGAACCGGCTCTTTCCGGTTTTCCCGAATTTCAACATGCTCTACAAAATCGACGACATCGGGCTTTACACGCCGCTTGCCATGCGGGAATACAAGGAGTTTTTCCGGGGATGGGGGTATGTGAATGACTCGATTTCCTTTCAGTGGGTGAGGCCGGAAAAAGTCGAAGAGAAACTTCCCGACCTTGGGCTTCTCAACGTCAAATATGTGCTGTCGGAGTTTCCGTTTGACTATCCCGGCCTCCGTTTCATCACGGAGGAAAAGGGCGTCCGGCTCTATGCGAATGAAATGAACGCGTCTAGGGCGTTTTTCCTTCCGGGCGTTTCTGTTCTTGAGTCACTGGACGACGTGAAGGATTACCGCAATGTGTGGATTGAAAAATACGGGCAGCAGAAATTGACGATTGAATATGACGCTCCCGAAGACGGACTTCTGGTGCTGACGGATATTTTCTATCCGAATTGGCGGGTTTCGGTGAACGGGGAGGAGAAAACCATTTTAAGGGTCGCAAAGCTGTTTCGGGGTGTCCCGCTCAAGCAGGGGAAGAACAAGATTGTTTTCATCTATGACCCGGGGAAATTCATAAGGGTCGGCATGATTGCGCTCGGCGTCGGGATCGTGATTTTGATTTGGATTGTTGTGAGTCCCTATTTTGCTCCGCCAAAAAAGAAAGGTCCGGTCAGGGCATGATGCGCTGGGTATTTGTCGCTTGGGCGGCTTTGATTATTACGCTTTCAGTCTGGCATATGTGGATCAATAAAGCCGCGGAAGTGGTGATGGGAAAATGAACGGAATTCTTCTCGGTGTAATCATCCTCTATCTCGTATTCAATCTGGGGCGCAGAATTCTTGCTCTTTTGGGAGTTTCTGCGGAAGAGGACGAGACGGTTGTTTTCGGGACAGCGCTTGGGTTGGGACTCCTCGGGTACGCGGTCTTGGTTTTGGGGCTCTGTGGGATTCTTTCAAGAACCTCCCTTTGGTGGCTGATCGGTTTCTTGGCCGTTCCGGGGGTTTGGGATTTCCGTCCCGCGTTTTCGGCTCTCGGGAAGGGGTTTTCGAAATGGAAAATGCCTTCCCCCCGGAAGAGCCTCGTTTTTATTTCGCTGTCCGCGATAGCGGTTTTCAGCGCGTTACTGGGAACGCTCGCGCCCGAAATTGCGAACGATTCTCTCTGCTATCACCTGCACCTCCCGAAGGTTTTTCTGGCTTCGCATTCCATCGGAAGAATCCCCTATGAAGTGAATTCGCTTTTCCCGTTTCTCATGGAAATGCTCTACACGCTGGGTCTCGGCGTGAGCGGCGTTTCCCTTGCCAAATTCTTCCATTTCGCTACGGGATTGCTCGGAGCGGGCGGCATTCTTCTCTTTCTGAGGCGATTTGTCAAAATCGAAATCGCGTGGATTGCGGCGCTTCTTTTTATCACCATGCCGGGGATACTCAATCAGCTGGATACCACGTATGTGGACGCGGGGCTGACTTGTTTTACGATTCTGGCCCTGATTGCTTTTCTGCGCTGGACCGATACCCGGAATATGCGCTGGATGATTTTATCCGGAGCCTTTTTGGGGCTGGCCCTGAGCGTAAAATACTTTGCCGTTCTTTCTTTTCTGATCGTTTTCATTCTTGCCGCATTCGAATGCCGGAAGAATGGGGATCCTTTGAAGCAGGCGTGGAAAATTTTGGGGCTTCTCGGGGGGACGGCATTTCTTTTTTCCGCATATTGGTATATTCGCTCCTGGATCGAGCTCGGGAATCCCGTCTATCCTTACTTTTATTCGATTTTCAAATCCGGCGATCCCCTGATGCATTACGATGACATTGGGGTTCCCAAAACGCTTTTGAATTTTTTGATGATCCCCTGGACGCTGACCATGCATCCGGATAAATTTGAGGGTTTCGCGGTCCAGCTCGGCCCGTCTTATCTGGCGTTTCTGCCCGCCGTGTTTTTTGGATGGAGAAAAATCCCCTACCGGGGGATCTTGGCGGCGTTCGCTTTTTTTTACCTCGCAGGCTGGTTTCTTCTCGGGCAGGATTTACGATTCTTTTTTCCCGCAGTCCCTGTTTTGAGCATTTTAACCGGATTCGCGCTTGCCCAGGTATGGAACGACGCGGCGGTCGGGAAAGCGGTCCGTTTTCTTGCGGCGGGTGTTTTTCTGCTCCACGCCTTGCTCGCCGTTTATCACTTCCGGAGAATATACCCCGTGGCGTTCGGGGCGGAGACGATGGACCATTATCTCGAGGGGATGGAGCGGAGTTATCGCATCGCCAAATTTGCGAACGAGAATCTGGCGCCCGGGGCCAGAATTCTTGCCGCCGACGAAGCGCATCTTTTCTATTTTGACCGCCCGATTTCGCGGGAAGTTTCTTATGCGAGGGAAACGGATTACTATCTGCGGGCCCAAAGTCCCGACCAAGTTTTCCGGTCTCTTGAGCAGGACGGATTTACGCATATTCTTTTTGTCGAAAGCCCGGATGTCGGTCCGGCCGGCGATTTGGAACCTCTCAGAATCCCCCAGATTTTATCGGGTCCGGAGAAAAACGCGTTTGTGAAAAGTGTTTATATTCAGCGCTCTTCGAGAATAGGGGGCGGGCAGATTAGTTACAGTTTGTACGAAATCGGGAGTCCCGAAAAATGAAATTCGCGTTGATTGATCTCAAGGAAAGCCGTTCCGGCTGCAACAACAAGGACAAGGCGGGGACTTTTGGAAACGCCATGCGGGGCGAAGGGCTGATTGCCAAGGTCTATGAACTTTTGAAATGGAGTAATGTGGAAGTGCCCGTGGTTTACTTCGGCTATATGGCTGCGATTTTGCGGCGCGCGGGACATGCAGTGTTTTTCTATGATGGGGATCCTCGCGACGAGGAAGTGGTGATTTTTGCGTCTTCAATCGTGGGGTATGATGAGGAAATCGAATTTGCGAGGAAGATTAAAAGGCCGGGCCGCCGGGTTGGTTTTATCGGCGCGTTTGCTTCGGTGAAGCCCGAACTGTTTCTTGAAGCGGGGGATTTCGTGATTCGAGGTGAGCCGGAAGAGGCGATTCAGAGAATCGCGAAAGGGAATGTTCCGCTGCAGGGGGTGATCGAGAGCGCTTTGATTCATGATCTTGAGACGCTTCCGTTTCCCGATTGGGACGGATTTCCCGTGACAAAATACGGCTATTTTCCCGTGCTGAAAAAAAAGCCCCTGCTTTCGATTCTCACCAGCCGCGGCTGTTCGTTTGACTGCGTGTATTGCCCGTATCTGGTGCTTCAGACGGAAAAATTCCGCGCACGAAGCGCAGTGAATACGGTGGATGAGATCGAATTTCTGGTAAAAAAATACAAAGTCCGCAGTCTGGTGTTCCGTGACATCATGTACACGCAAAATAAAAAGCGCGCGCGGGAGATTTCGGAAGAGATCCTGAAACGCGGGATACGGATTGAATGGAGCTGTGAGACGCGGGCGGATTGCCTGGATGAGGCCATGCTGGAGCTGATGCACCGCTCGGGATTGCGCGCGATTCATCTGGGGATTGAATCGCCACAGGATGAAATCGTCCAGAAATCGGGGCGGATTCCGATCAAGGAAACTCAGCAGGAGAAAATTGCGCGGGCCTGTGAAAAACTGGGCATCAAGGTGCTGGCTTTTTACATTCTCGGATTTCAGGAGGACACGAAAGAATCGATGCAACGCACGATCGAATACGCCAAGCATTTGAACGCGTATCTCGCTCAATTCGATATCATGACGCCTTATCCGGGGACGAGGTTTTTTGAAGAGATCCGGGGGGAGATCGTGAGCTTTGACTGGAAGCAGTACACGACGCATCATCCCGTGGTTAAATTCAGGCACGTCACTCCGGAGGAGGTGCTGGCTTTTAAGAACCGCGCCTACCGTGAATACTATTTTCGGCCCGCCTGGTTTCTGAAACATGGCTTGACCCTCCTCGCCAGGTAATAAGGATCTTTCAGCTATTGACAAATGGGGAAAATGTGTTAGCTTCTGTGTAAAAGAATTATTTGAAAGTAATTCGATGGGTTACTTATGGACAATAAAAATACAGTAAGTGGGTTTGGCCCTAAGGAAGCGGAATTTGTCGCCCGTCTTACCTACGAGAAGAAGACAATCATTACAGCGGACGAGATAGACAAATTTCTTCCGGATGGGTTCAAGTATCGGAAACAGTTTGTCTATACTCTAAAGCAAAAACGGGTACTCACACCAATCAAGAGTGGAGTCTATATTTTTACACCCCTCGATTCGATCACGACCGGAGTCCGGGTGAACGAGTTTCTGATCCCTGCCGTTTTTCTGCCGAAAGGGGTCTATTACCTCGGCTATTCAACAATGTTCAACTACTACGGATTTACCGAACAGATTTTTCAGACAATCTATGTGATCAATACGGTGCTTTGCAAAGAAAGAACCATTTGCGGCATCGCTTATAAATTCGTCAAGGCTCCCGAGAATCGTATGTATGGGATCGAGAAGATCAAGGTTCAAGGCGCGATGGTTCCCGTGAGTTCTAAGGAGCGGACTCTCGCAGATCTTATTTATTTTAATAAGCCGGTCGGAGGTGCTATGCCCGCGGTTCAGATTCTTAAAGATATCGTCAAGCGGAAGCAGTGCGATGTTACGAAATTGGTGGAAATGGCATCGCTTTTCCCAAATATCACGACCCGGAAACGAATCGGGGTGGCCCTTGAGGAGATTGGTATCGATCAGAAGGTTCTCATGCCCCTTATCAGGAGCGTTCAAAAAACGGCGATCAGTTCCCTTAATAGTTCCCGTAAAGGGGATCTGAACATGACATGGCGAGTGATTATCGGTGATCCACGAAAATAGAGATGATTTCCTGAATGTCCTGAAACAAACCTCGGCGCAGACCGGATTTGTTTTGCCGCTGATCGAAAAGGATTATTACCTGACGCTAATCCTGTCGCGCCTTCATGAGCTCAGTTCCGATCTGATCTTCAAGGGCGGAACATGCCTCAACAAGGCTTATTATTCCTATTATCGTTTGAGCGAGGATCTTGATTTCAGCATGCGCCTCCCGGACGGAAAAGTGACGAAGTCAGTGCGGAGCCGGTGTATGAAATCCGTCAAAGAGAAGATGGAGGAGTTCGTGGCGCAGTTTGGAATGAAGCTCGATACGACAGAGAACCCCGGCCGGAATGAGTCAAATCAATATGTTTTTTCTTTCATTTACCCTTCCGCGGTTTTACCGCAAGAGGCTAGGGTCAAGTTTGAGGTGGGGCTTAGGGTTAATCCTCTCTGTCCTGTTGAAAAGCATAAAGTGCGGCATAAGTTTATACATCCATTTACGGGGGAACTTTTGTTTGAAGGCGGGGAAGTGAACTGCCTGGGGCTCAAGGAACTGGTTTCCGAGAAATTGCGGGCAGCCGCCGTTCGTCCGGTCATTGCCCCCCGCGATTTTTATGATCTTGATTTCATTCTCCGGCAGAAGTTTGACCTTGCTGATCCTGAGGTTTTGGAACTCTTCCGCAAGAAACTTGCGGAGGATGGCAAGGACACGGATATCGTCAAATACCGGATAAATCTTGGAAGGAACCCTCAAGAAATTAAGGACATGAGCAGTAGGATTAAGGAGGAGCTTTTTGAGGTGTTGACTGCCGATGAACGTAAGAACTTTAATCTTGAAATTGCGCTTGCGCGATTGAATCAGGTTTTTTCCGGGAGGGGGTAAGGGTTGAAATATCTTCGCGCATTCATGCGCTCAGTGCTTACGGCATTGGCAAGAACTAACACCCGCAGAAGGCGAGGAGCACCTCCGCCGTCCCCTTCGCTTTGCTACGGGTCTTCGGTTTCCTTTGCCTTCTGCGGGCGAGTCTTGCACAATGCCTTCAGCGATTCGCTTTTGAATGCGTGGAGATAATGGTTAAACGTTGGGGTTATATTATTTTTCAGGGGTAACATGATTTCATTGACGGGTGGGACAGTGGAAATTTGTGAAAGCGCGCTCAGTCTTGGCCGAGCGGGCAGGGTGGTAAGCAGAAAGCCGCCGATGCGACCCATTATTATCTTTGAGCGCTAGTGCCGCAGGAAGACCTGCGGCCGAAGGATCTGTAAATTAACAGTTTGAGTTCTGCTTTTTTTGTACGCGATCTGTTGTAAGATTTTATAGCTCAACGTTTTCATTTTAACTGAGCTCTTCGGCGCATGTCATCCTTGAGGCGGCGTAAGCCGCCGAAGGATCTCTGCGCCTCGAGGGTAAACTCCGTGAAGGATCTCAAAAAAAGATTTTTCGTCCGACAGAAACCTTGTCGGACTCAAAATGACAATAAAAAGCAAGAATTTGCAGAACTCAAGTTAATAGTTGGGAGCTTTTGAAATGATTGCATTGACGGGTGGGACAGGTTTTATCGGTTTTTTTACGGCAGAGCGGCTCAAAGCGCGAGGCGTGAAATTTGTCTGCCTTGTCCGCGGGAAATCAAAGGGGCTTGCCCGCCTAACCGCTTTGGGAGCGGAGATTCGCGAAACGGATTTCTGCGATGAGAATTCTATTTTCCGTGCATTGGAAGGGTGTGACATTGTCATCAATTCTCTCGGGCTGATCAACGGAACCGAAGAAGCTTTGCAGGAAGCGAATGTGAAGTGCACCGCGCGATTAGTTCATGCGTCTTTGAAGCGGGGCATTAAGCGGCTGGTTCATGTCGGTTCGGTTGCGGCGGTGCGGCGGCACAGTGTTTACGGGATGTCGAAGCATGAAGGGGAGGAGATTGTCCGGAAGTCGGGAATTCCCCATGTGATTCTTCAACCGGCCTATATATATGGAAGCGGAGATGAGGATAAAACAGGACTGATGCTCCGCATTCTGAAACGGTTTCCGGTGGTCCCTCTTTTGGGAGGAGGCAATTTTAAAATTCAACCGGTTTATGTCGATGATGTGGTGGACATGGTGTTTTGCGCGCTTGAGACACAACATATCAACAAGTCATATATCCTCGCGGGGCCCGAACAGGTTGCTTTGCGCGAAATGCTTCATTTGTTTGCCGAAGGGCAGGGGCTTAAGCGCCTGTTTTTGCCGGTTCCGCTGAAACCTCTTCAGGCTGTACTGCGCGTGCTTGCCCCCTTGCTCAAAAGCCCGAACCTTCCGGTGAAGCAGATTCTTGAGCTGGACAAGCATGAAGCGTTCGATATTTCGGATACGGTGAGGGATTTGCATTTCAAGCCGGTGAATTTCAAAACAGGAGTCGAGAAAATGTTCGGGAAAAAGTTATGTGCGGAATAACCGGAATCTTTTCATTCAAAGACCGGCATATTGATGCCGGACTTCTCCGGCGGATGAATGCCCTGATGA
>Ga0172375_10000647_pt1 | contig 55760 bp, 48 predicted proteins | sample LakKiv1m_FD_114537 | JGI IMG/M metagenome (GOLD analysis project Ga0172375, IMG submission 114537) | Freshwater microbial communities from Kabuno Bay, South-Kivu, Congo - kab_092012_11.1m | ecosystem: Environmental > Aquatic > Freshwater > Lake | place: Democratic Republic of the Congo...
CAGCATTCTCCTTCGTTCCGTCTTCCATGGTAACACTCCTTCCCGTTTCTCACCCTAAACCTCGGGAAAAGTGTTACCCTATTTCATCCCTCTTTCGGACTCATCAACTGGTCGTTAGCACAGTCACCGGTATCGTGCCCAGCTCAACGGGACCCACCAGTTTCGCTGTGCCATAAACCCGCAGGTCCTCCGTGGTCAAATTTGAAACCTCGGCACGGATCAGGAAAGACACACACAGAGAAATAAATATGATTAATGCAATTATTCTTCTCATATGATCATCCTTAATTTCTATTTGTTATTGATTACAGCGTTGGTACTTAAAATCGGAGCCTGGTATGCACCGGCCTGGCCATTGGTTCCCGAAGACCTTGTGGTCCGATGTCCTATAAATATATCGCCCATGACCCTTACGTACACACCGCGGCCGGAAAGATCCATGCTTTCATTGTAAGTCCCGCTCTTTATGATCATCGAATCCCCGCTCTTAACAGCATTCAGCCCGCTTTGAATGGTCTGTTTCGGTCCGTCGGAGCCCACCACCACAGGAGCCCTGCCAGTCAAAAGATCGGCTCCTGTCTTCCTGTCCACGAATATAATACGGGCGGTTACCGGAGACACTGCGCGTGCCGCCACGGAAACAAGGTTGGACCTGGTAGAAGCACCGCCCGGCCCGGAAATCGGAAGGGACGCATTCAGTGAATTTGATACCGCTGCCGGCGGGGGCAAAAAGGGCAATAATCCCAGGCTTGTTCCAGGCACAAATTTTGACCGGCACAGCGGAAGTCCGTCGTCCCCCAGTATATCCGAACGGCCAACAAGATAATAACGGGCGGAAGGAATCGAGGAATCGTGAGCAGTGAGTCCTGTGGTTATCGAGGTATCAGTCCATTCAAGCGTTGTCCGGCCGTTGGCCAGGATATTCGTTTGCGCTATCTGCCAGCCGAGGCTGTTGAACTGATTTGTTGCAGAATAGTCCTGGTAGTAGATCTCATATTTCTCGCCGTCCGCTCCTGTCCCGCTTATCGCAAGAACAACAGCGCCATTTGTTACAGTAATGCCGGTTATCGCAGGCAGCTCCCCTTCAGCAGGAAACTCATCGGCATACGGGCGCACTTCAACCCAGACCGTTGCGCCGGTAAACGCGCTGTTGTACCAGTAGCCTTTAGACATGACCAATGTATTGGAACCAACCCCGGGCAGGCTGGAGTTGGTTATTGAAGCCGAGTATGGCGAGCCAATAATATTTAACGGCGGCAGCAGGACCACCGTATTGCTGGCATCAAGCACCACCTCACCGGCAAGGAAGATATCCTGTGTTGCAGCCTGCCTGTTCCAGATGAAGAAACCTTCGCCGGGTTTTAAAGTCATTTCCGACGGAACTATTTTCGAAAAATCAGAAAGCCATTTGCCGTCCGCTGTCTTGAATGCAAATTCGTATTTCAGAGAGGACGGATTCCATTTGATCACGGTATCCGCCGTGTCCTCGGCGCCTGATCCGGTCAACTGCCCCGACAGGACGGATTCAATCGACGGATCAAACGGCTTGAACGGAATGCTGATCAGGCTCTTGTCGTTCTCCGGAATCGAGATGCGGATAAAACCAACAGGACGGGATACAATGTTCGTCGCCGCAATTATGGAAACAGGTAAAATTAATAGGAATAGCAAGAACAGAACACAATTCCTGGACCATTTCCGCATTGAATTCCCCCCACACAAATTAACGCAGTAACCTTATGGCTTTTAATTCAAGGCCGCAATGGGGACTTTCCCTACTACATGGTAGGGTTTTCCCTACCATAAGCAGGAAGAACAAGTGTGGACGACAAGGAGCGGATAGACGTCTTTTCCAGAAGGTTCTAGACTGACGTTAGACCTTTTCGAATTGCATATTTTGTTAGGCCAGCCACGCTGTGAATATCCAGTCTTTTCATCGTGCTGCTTCGATATTTCTCCACAGTCTTCTCGGCGATACACAAACGAACAGCAATTGCTTTTGTCGGCAGCCCTTCGGCTACCAACCTGAGAACTTCGATCTCTTTTAATGAAAGGCCCAATTCGCGACACAATGCCGCTATCGGAGAAGCGTCATCATTACCTTTAACCATGGCTTCGGCTGCTTCCGAACACAGATAAGTCCGGCCATCTGTAACGGCATTCATGGCATCCGCGATTTCACTGGAAACCGAATCTTTTACCAGGAATCCCGAAGCGCCCGCTTCCAGCATCTTTCTAATCATTGCCTGATCGGAATACACCGAAAGCGCAAGAACCTTGGGGTTTAGATTACTTTCTTTTAACTGGCGGGTTGCAACGATGCCATTCAGGCCGGGCATGTTGATATCCATGATCACCAAATCAGGCTTGTGTTCCCTCGCCAGTTTCAGGACCTCAAGTCCGCTTCCTGCTTCGGCAACTATTTCCATATCCTTTCTATTGCGCAATATCTTCTTTAGCACATAGCGGACAAGAGGATCATCGTCCACAATCATAACCCTGACATTTGCTTTGCTTAAACCGCTGTTTTTGTGTTTCTTAATATTCACGGAAATTTCTTGCTGCTGTTTCTGTTTGCCATGAAACGACGGAACGCTATCCAGGGACAGTTCCTGCGGCCAACCCGCGACACTGGTATGGCCGGATCCTTCAGCAGGCGTCGCATTTCGGACAGCGGTTTGGCGGCATCAAACGCGGAATTGCAGGTGATGCCGTATTTCCCAATGCTGTTCTCGTCGCCGGCGAAAGGCAATGGATCGGTCCCGGCAATTATCTTGAAGCCTTTTTCCAGGCCGTAAAGGAAAAGGCCCGGCTCGCCCCACCCTATCGGCCGCAGCGCCGAGTCGCCGATGAGGAAGTTGTCCGGGTAAACCGATGTTATTAAATCCCCGATGATGCTGCCGCGTTTGCCGAACCACTTGCCCGGCGACCAGGGCAGGACCGGCACTCCGCCGCCCGCGAGAACGCGGTCTATTACAGGGCGAATCAATCCGCCGTCCAGGATGTCGGCGTCGTACGTGAGCGAAAGAACCTCGAGCTTCTCGCTGGTGACAATCTGCCGGCCGGCGAAAACAAAAAGGCGGCGCCCTTCCCAGTTCCTGATTGCAACCACGTTATCCTCGGCGCAAGGTTCGACTGTGTAGAGATCGCCCGCAAGCTTGACGGAACCGGCCCGCAGCTGCCTGAAGAAATGGCAATCCTGCCGCTCGGTAAGGCATATGGCAAGGTGCGCGCCGCCTTCCTTGCCGGCCTTGCCCGGCTCAGGGGCAAGCAGGGAAAGACTGTTGAAAGCGTTTCCGAGCGCCGCATTGAGGTCATAGCACGGATACAAATGAACGTGTGTGTCGGCAATAAGCATTTGACCGGTCCAAAAAAGCTCTTTTCTTAAAAGGCACAATAACCGATACTGGCACCGGAATAAAGAAACATCTTCCTGGCGGGAGAATTAGGTTCTTCACTACTATCGGTGGATAAGGGATAGCCAGGCAAAGGCAACAAGAGAAAAGTGACAGGATAACATGATGGGACTGAATCCATGATCCTATCAGACAGATTCGTTTTTACGTGTTTTGGCCGGAATCCCCGGATCAAAACACGTAAAAAAATCGATCTTCCTCTTGATCAACAGGATATCCTGCTTGCCAAGACGGAGTTTCTGTACGAAGGCTGGTCATCCTGTCAAAAATCTTTTTCCGGTGAATCAATGCATTACGAAGTATGCCTCCACTGCAAACAACGAGGAACCGAGAAATATGTATCCTGAAACGGCCGATATTGAAACTTCTTCTGAAGATTACGCCCGGCGTTTTGCCGGTCCGGCAGGCGAGTGGATGCTTGAGGTCCAGGAGAACATCGTTACCGGCTGGCTCAGCCAATACGGCAAAGCCTCGATACTCGACGTTGGCGGCGGCCACGGCCAGCTTGCCGTTCCGCTGGCAAACGCCGGTTTCCAGGTTACGGTGCTCGGCAGCGACGCTTCGTGCAGCCAGAGGATTCAAAAGGAAGTCTCCGAAAAGAAAATCACCTTCGTCACCGGCAACGTTATTGAGCTCCCATTTCCCGACAAATCGTTCGATGTGGTGACATGCATCCGGCTGATCCCCCACTGTACGCGCTGGCCTGAGCTTATCGCGCAACTTTGCCGGGTTGCGCGCAAAACGGTAATCGTCGATTACCCGACAAGCCAGAGCATTAACATGTTTTCATCGTCCATGTTTGGACTGAAGAAGAAACTGGAAGGGAACACCAGGCCGTTTGCGCTGTTCAAACATTCCGAGATTTTAGGTGAATTCTCGAAGCACCAATTTGTTATGTCCCGGCGCCGGCCCGAGTTCTTCCTGCCAATGGTTCTGCACCGGAAACTCAATGCACCGGGTTTTTCAGGGTTTCTTGAGGGCTTTTTCAGGGCAATCGGATTGACGAGCATGCTAGGGTCGCCGGTTTTGGTGGAGATGGTAAAGAAAGAAGGATAGAAGACAGAGGTCAGAGGCCAGATGTCAGTAATCACGGTAGGGCGAGGCCATTCCTGGAATGGAGAGGAAACCCTCACCCTAACCCTCTCCCCTGAAAGGAGAGGGAAAAGTGTCCAAAAGCCTGTTTCCTCTCCCTCGAGGGGAGAGAGGATGAAGGTAAGGGTGAATGATAACAGCTAACAAGACTCTTGCCCGATCGCTCAGAAAGAATTCAACGTGGGCAGAAAAGAAATTATGGATTAATCTCAGAAACCATAAAATGGCTGGTCTCAAGTTTCGCAGACAGCAGAGTCTTGGTTCCTATATATTGGATTTCTATTGTGCGGAGAAAAGGTTTTGCATCGAGATTGACGGCGGTCAGCACGACATGCCAGAACATAGACAGCTCGATCAAAAGAGGGAAGAATTTCTTCGATCAGAAGGCATCAGGACGTTAAGATTCTGGAATAGCCAGATTAGAGAGAATCTGCCGGGAGTTTTAGAGAAGATTAAGACGGAAGCGGGGAAAATCCCCTCACCTCAATCCTCTCCCCCAAGGGGCGAGGAAGAAGCAAGACAGTAAGGAAGGGAAATGACGGCATTTTCCTCTCTCTCAAGGGGTGAGGAAGAAGGGTTGACTCCCTCTCCCTTGAGGGGAGAGGGTCGGGGTGAGGGTGAAAATGACAGAAGTCAGGATTCAGGAATCAGAATACAAATATCGAATAACGAATATCCAATAACCAATTTTTAAGTAATGAAAAGATTCGGGAAGATATAATGAACATTCCAGCAGGAACAAAGGTCCTGGTGACCGGGGCGACCGGGTTTACAGGGTCGGTTCTTGTCCGCAAGCTGGTACAGGGCGGCGCTATCGTCCATGCCATTGCGCGGCCTTCCTCGAATCTTGAGCCGTTCAAGGACCTGGATATCCGCTGGTTCCGGGGCGATGTGTTTGATCCGGCCGTCATCACGGATGCGATGCGCGATGTTTCGTTTGTGTTCCATCTTGCGGCGGCGTATCGCGAGGCAAAAGCCGGCGCGGAAATGAACCGCAAGGTGCACATAGAAAGCACAAAGCTTCTCGCGCAGGCGGCCGGTGCCAATCCGCAGTTCAAGCGCTTTGTCCATGTCTCAACCGTTGGCGTGCACGGTCATATAGAGAATCCGCCGGCAGACGAGCAATACCCTTTCAATCCCGGTGACATCTACCAGCAGACCAAGGCAGAAGCGGAACTCTGGCTGAGGGATCATGCAAAAACCGCGGGCCTTCCTATCACCGTAATCAGGCCTGCCGCCATTTACGGACCTGGCGACAAGCGTCTGCTGAAAATCTTCAAAATGGTTCAGTGGCCGGTTTTCCCCATTCTCGGGCGCGGCAAGTGCCTATATCACCTGATTCATGTCGAAGACCTTACTGACTGCATGATTCTCGCATCACAGCATCCGGCCGCTCTTAATGAAGTCTTCATCTGCGGCAACCCGGAGCCGGTGACCCTCGAGCACATGGCCCGCACGATTGCCGAAGAACTCGGCAGGAGAATCCGCATTATCCGTGTTCCCGCCTGGCCGTTCTTTGCTGCCGGCGCGGTATGTGAGGCCCTGTGCAAGCCGTTTGGGATTGAGCCGCCGATTTACAGGCGCCGGGTCGCATTCTTCACCAAGGACCGCGCATTCAACACCGGCAAACTCCGCGACCGTCTTTCCTTTACATGCAAGTATTCCAACGAAACAGGCCTGGTCGCGACGGCAAAATGGTATATCGAAAAAGGGTGGCTTAAATAACCCGCCACCCCTTGTGAATAAATAATAGTTTAGGGAACTTGTCCCTACGAATGGTTTAGGTGCACTGGTTACCTAAACCATATTCGCTTCATAAGATGAAAGAATTTACACAACTTGAAGCAGCCGTGTTGAAATGGATGGCCGAGCGCCTGAACATTCCACATCTGCAAGAGCAGATCAAGGTTGCGGTGGTGACCGATAGAGAATACACCGGCGTGGGATTTTTCACGTCGTTGTCTGTTCCGTCAGACACACCTTCAATCCACTGCTCGTCACCAATCTCGGGCCCAGTGATTGAGTCAAATGAAATAGAACATGGCGGAGGTGCTATCGTTTTTCTTGATGACAAAGGTCATATCAAGACTTTGGAAATGTATGCAAACGGTAGTCATTTTCAAGAGGTGATTACCTCATTTGAACTGAAAGCATGGAAAGAAGAAGCGAACCATTGCCTGAACCGTACCGTTGACCCCAGCGGGTCAACGTCCGGTTAGGCACACTTTTTGCCGAAAGGAGAAAAGAACGAACGCAAGGATTACATTGAATGGTATTCTTCTTGTGGCGGTCATGCTCAGCATGTCATCGTGCGCGGCAGAGGCCCCGCCCATTACCGAGCAGTACATGGGCTATCTGGGAAAGCGCGCTGCCTCTGGTGATCGCAAAGCAATGCGAAGCATACTTGATGCTCACCATCAGCTCTACAGTGGCATCGACTGGAAAAATAACTCCCTGCTCTGCACAAACTGTTCGTTAATGACGGCGGCCTTCGCTCCTCTGGGCGAGGAGGCTGCGCGAGGTTCCAAGACGGCCAAAGAGGCCCTCATGTTCTTTGTCGGGAACAAAGACATCCGCGTCTTCGCGGCCGATCCCCTCGGCATCGCCGCCGCAGCAGGCGACAAGGAAGCCCTGTCTTTGCTCCTGAACTACGAACGCACAGGGTTCCTGGAATCTACAGTTGTATCGTCATTGGTACCGGCCGCAAACAGCAACGTGACGGAAGCTGTTGAGTTCATGTTCCGTGTCCTTGAAGACCCAACTGCCAACGCCATACGGCATTTTGCCGTATCGGGACTTTGGGGGGCGGCACGCTCAGGGAACCAGAAGGCCAGGGCTGCAGTACTTCGACACTGCATGGAGGAATTCCAGAAGAAACCCGATCTGAGCCGTCTGCAAGCACTTGAGAAGATCGACGCATCGATTGCAAGGGAGCAGACTTATAGGATGTTCAAGGACTCGGCAACATCGCGGCAACAGAAATACCAATTTGGCCGATACCTGCTCAGGCTTGAGGCTCCGCCCGGCGGGCGTCGCCCAAGCGAGAAAACTCCAGACTTTGTCGCGGAATATCGGGATTTCATCCTTGCGGCAATCTTAGACGGTGGAGCAAAGGAGTTCTGTCAGCAGAAGGAATTAGGCGCGCTTACCGCAGTGGGCGAGATCGTGATCATCGCTGCAGGGGAGCAGCCGCGGCCATTTGGCATTCTTTTCTCGGACATTAGAGACCCTCGCGTCGTCCCTGTGCTGATTGAATGCCTCAATGCCCCTGCAGACGTTTCGCGTTTTGGATTCGACTTGCATGATATGAACGAGCAACGGGACCTTATCCCTCTCGCGTTGGCTCGCCTTCAGGCCGTAGACGCGATTCCACAGTTGCAAAAGATCGCAGTCTCCCATCCCAGCGCAGTCTTCCGCAAGAATGCAGCATTCGCTGTTGATGTGTTGCTCCCTCTCGCCGAGGCACAGACGGCGGAAAAAAGACAAGCGAGCCGAGATACAGCTCGCAAGCTGACCGATCATCAGAACTGAGGTTAATCTTCTTCCTTCACTGCTTTCCCAACAGGCAGGTCGGCGATGACTATTTCTTCGCCGTGAGTTTCTTTTGCCATGGCCAGAACCCTTCCGAAGCTGTTGATTATGCAGCTATAGCCATGTCCGGGCCAACCCGGGCTTTCATTTTCAGACGACCAGTTGGCCACGATAATTGAGAAACCGTTGGGCACCACCGTATCACGCGGAAATTTCTCCCTGTACCACGTTTCTGTATTGGGTGCGTACCAGCCTACCGAATAAAGCACTATGTCAACGCGTTCCCGGGCAAGCAACTTTGGCAGGGTGTGATATTCAAAACAGATCATCAGGCCCAGCCCGCCGTATTTCGTTTCAATTGCATCGACCGGCAAAACTCCTTCTGTCGCCCACAGGCCATCACCCGGCTGCCATAGAATTGTCTTCCGGTGATGCCCGCAAACTTTCCCTTCGGGATCCAGGAGAACCTGTGCGTTAAACAACTCTCCTTCGTCTTTCTCGATCAGTGAAATGCACAGGTAAACCTGCAGTTTAGCGGAAAGTTTTCCGAAATATTCCGTTGATGCGCCCGGAACCGTTTCAGCGACCTTGTTTGCGTCGCGTTCGTTGGCATCCGGAGTGGAATGTTTTGTCCACTTTATGTCATTCGCCGGATCCATGTAACCGGGTACGGCACACTCCGGTAAAACGATTATCTTTGCCCCTGCCCCGGCCGCCTTTTCGATCAGCCCCGTGAGAAGCCGCCTGTTGTAATCAATCTCCCCCATCCTCGAGTAACACTGGATCGCGGCCACCCTGACCGTATTCGTCGCACCGGCATTGACAGCAGTATTTGCCGTGGATCCTTTATCCGTGCGGCCCTGGCTGCGACCGGGTTGTTTAAACGTGTTGACGAGAAACCAGGCGCCAACCGCAACGCCTGCGGCAACCAGGACCCAATAAACTTTCTGCCTCTTGTCCATTGTCACAAGAACATTGTTATGCTGACGCTCAGTTCTTGGCGCGGGTTGCGAGTTCGACCTGAACAGGAACATCGGGACGCGCCATCTTGATCTTCGGTGAATGTGCCCCGCAGGAGTCTGAATCGTCCACGTCGATTCGGCCGGGGCCATAGAAACCGAATTCCTGCAGAACGCGGAGCTTGGGAAGAACATTCCGCTCCAAGTCGTAGTGGAAGAAACCCGAAAACAGGTGCGGATTACTGCGGATGAACTCGAAAATCCGGGCATGTTCCGGCGGGGTGTCGCAATGGGCACCATTCAGCACTTCATGGCCGGTGATCATATACTCCGGGAGAAGCTGGGGACAGAATTCCAGCTTCACCGAATCTTTCACCTCCCTGTAAATCTCGGTCTGCGGCAGGAAGCACAGAAGGCTCGGCAGGATCCGCGCACCCATCGCACGGAACGATACCATCTGGAAAACGGATTCGTAGAAATCATCCATGGTTTCGAACGGAAATCCCCAGATGTAGAAGCAGTCTGTCCGGTCAAAAATGCCAACGGCCCGCGAGACCACTTCCACCGCCTCCGCCGCCGTAAACCCCTTGCGTGTCCGCGAAAGAATCTTGTCAGAGCCTGACTCGATTCCATAGCGGATTTCGCAGCAACCCGTTTCAGCCATTGCGCGCATGGTTTCTTCGTCCGTGAGGTCGACCCGTCCAAAAGCCTTCCACTTGACCTTGATGCCGGACCGCGCCAGGGCGCTGCAGAAGTCGAGCACCCTTTGTTTGCCGCTGACAAAGAATTCATCCTGGAAAAGGAAGAGCTTTATGCCGTGCTCATCGTGAAGCCGCTTCATTTCTGCAACAACCCCGGCGCCGGAGCGCGAGCAGGTTTCATGGTCCCAAACAGGGGCCACGGAGCAGAAAGTGCAGGGATAAGGACAGCCTCGGCTGGTAATGAGCCCGTAGCCCTCGTAGTCCTCCATGCGGATATGCTCAAAAGCCGGAGGCGGAAGTTTATCGAGCAACTTGATGCGGGGAGCGCGGGGAGTTTCGACGTATTTACCATTCTTCATGAAGCTGATGCCGGGCACTTTGTCGAGCGGCTTCCCGTTTTCCAACGCGTCCAGGAGAAGCGGCGCTGAAATCTCGGCCTCGCCGCACGTTATCACATCGATCCATGGACAGCTCTTGAGGACCGCCTTTTCAACAGATTTGGAACCAACTCCGCCGAGGACGACGATCTTGTCAGGATTCCTTTTTTTGAAGTCTTCAAGGGCCAGCAGTGTGAACGGGAGAAGGTTTGCCATGCAGCTTACCCCGAGAACAGGGGCGCTGTTCGAGAGGAATGCCCCTATCGTTTCCGGCAGGAAAGGATCTGCGCACTTGTATGTCTGGTAGTCCCGGAAGTCCACGGTAAAACCGGCACGCTGGAGGGCCGCTGTTACGTACAGCGGACCGAGCGGCAGATGTTTTTCGCGCTCCGTCCGGCCGTCCGCGTACCGGACGTAAAGCATATTCAAGTTGACGAGGGTTATGCCGGCTGCAGGCGTTTTCGCGCTCTTTCGCGGGCGGGTCATTTTGGACGCGCCCCTTTCGTCAGCGGCTCCGCCGGCCGGATCGGTTTCTGCTGTGTCGCGATCCATGCCTGCAGCAGGACCGGTACCGTTTTGATTGCTTCACAGATTTCGGCATCGCTGGCTGGCGCAGCTTTGTGGAGAACAGACTGGTCAGGGGCAAGGAAGAGAACGATTGGTGTCTGTCCGGCAACTTTGAACTTGTCAACAGTCTTCAGATATACAGCCGGGGTAACAACGGCAACCGCAAGCAGATTGGCTTCCTTCACTGCAGTTGAAACAGCAGGACTATTGGTCCTGCACAAATCCACCAGGAAACGCGACGCAGGCGTGTCCGGCCTGATCCCATCGGTAGGCGACCTGCGTTCTTCTTCGCTCTCTGTTGTGTAGGGAAAAACAACCATAACTGCACACTTGTTTGATGCGGCACTTGCAATAGCGGCATCCAGCGACGGCATCCAGCTGATCGTGGCTATTTGTGACCCGGCGGCCGGCTTCACAGGAACGTCAGGCCTTATGCCCCTTGTTACCCCATGACCCGGCTCCGCATGGCAGAACTCAGTGGCAAGTAGAGCGGCTGCGGCAGTGCCGGCCGCCATGGTGGGGCCCCTCAGCGAGTTCCAGCTGTTCTTCATAAAAGACGCTACCATGCTGGTCAGGGCCTGTTTCGGAATAGACTTCAGGATTACGCGCTCGGTGGAAGACAGTTCGATCCTGGCCTCCTCTGCGGTGCCGAGAGGATCGGCCAGCACTTTCTTTCGCCATTCTGCATTCAGGCCGGCAAGCGTCAGGAGCCATTCCATACCCTGCGGAACCGGAATCTTTTCCGCCTTCTGGCCGGCAGGACGCGGTCCCACAATGGTGAGTTCGGGCTTGTCTATGTGCCCATGGCTCGATGCAGGAGAATGTTTATGTTTCTTCATTTGATACTCCCTTTGTTAGTCATTCAAGTCTGCCTGAGCGGCCTGGTAATCGATTCCATGAGTTTGCAGAATTCGGAAACGGTGCGCTCGAAAGCGGACCGTGAGTATTTCTCGGCCGCAACGCGCAGGGCGTTTCCGGCAAGTTTCTTCCTCAGTTCCGCATCACCCGCAAGCCGGGTAATTCCGCGGGCAAAAGATTCAGCGTCTGCCGGCTCCAGGACCGCGGTTTCCGCTGAGAGCACCTGGGTATGCGAACAAATCCCGGTGGCAAGTATGGTTTTACCGGAGTTGAGATAGGCGTAAATCTTCATCGGGGTGTTAACGCCGGTTATCCGCGGCGATACAAGCACATCTGCCGCGGCGACAAAATCGCCCGCCTGGCCAACCGGCTTAGGCCCGAGGAACCGAACCATTTTGCCGATACCCAGCCCATCAGCGATGGACTCGTATTTCCTGATATCGGCCGGCGTGCCGCCGATTATGACCAGACTGGCCTTCGCGCCGCTCTTTGCCGAAACAGCAAAGCTGTTCAGGAGCAGGTCGACGCCCTGGTAAACCTCAAGGTTTCCGATATACATGAAGCAGGTGCCTGAAACCCCAAGCTCTTTCTTCTTTGCCTCTGCGTTTGCCTGGCTCTTTACGGAAAAGGCCGGTGGATCGCGGAGAACGATTGTCTTTTTCGCGCCTTCTTTCTTCGCCAGTTCGTCCAATGCATCGCATACCGGAAGGACAACCGCGGCACGGCGGATGGCCCACTTCTCAAACCATCTCATCAATGGGAACAACATGGAAACGGCCCCGTGCTTCTCAACGATCTGCGCAGGCATTGAGGAATCCATATCGTAAACGAAGGGGATCCCGTACATCCTTCCCAGGAATGCCGCCATGAATGCCGACTCCTCGACAGCGTGGATATAGTCATATTTCTCGCGCCGTATCAGGCCAAGTGCCTTAAAAAACATAATCTTGTCGCATACCAGCTTCTTCAGCGAAAAGCCCGGCGGGATGTTCCTGACCCACGACAGGTTCGCGGTGCGGATGATGCGGACATTTCTCAACGAAACATCTTCGCCCTCGTGGAAAGTCAGGAGATCTATCTGCCAGCCGCGCGCAGAAAGGACTTCCACAAGGCACCTGACGGCTATGGGCGTTCCCCGCTCAACAAAGAAAGGCTGTGGCGCGAGAAGTAATATCTTCATGTTGTTGCATGATTCTTACGCCATACTGTTCCCCTATTCAATGCGAAAACTGCGGCATTGCGGATTACGATGCATAAATAGAAGCTTCAGGCATTTTCCAGCAACACCTTATAAAGAATTTACTCATTACCCTATGTGCCTGTGCCTGCCACGCGACGGGCCCTGTGAAGGCGGTTAACTCTTCCCGTGAAGCGAAAAATCTTCTGGTTTTCGGGCATGGCGGCTGATAGATTCCTGCGCCATACAAAGGTATAACTTATTGGAGATTATGGGGAACGATAGCCAGAACAAACCAGTGTGGCCATGCGGCAGGGAAAAGACCGGCGCAGGCAGCAAGCCTGAATCAACGGTGAAGCGTGCCATTATCCAGTTCATCCTGATGCTCGCGGTTGCACTTCTGCTCCTGTTCTATTTCAAGAAAGACATGCCCGGCAAAATACTACTCGGACTGGCAATGTTTGTGCTGGTTTGCGGCCTGTTCGTTCCTTCCGTCTTCAAGGCCATGGAACGGGTTGTACTTGTTCTCGCGAAATGGATGGCCATGGGCGTGACCTGGGTGCTCCTTGTGCCATTCTTCTACCTGTTCTTTGTGCCCGCCAGGATTATAATGACTCTCAGGGGCAAGGACCCTCTGAACCTCAAGTTCAATTCAAAAGCGGCAACCTACTGGATTCCGCGTAAACCCGTAACAATTCCTGACCAATACCTGAAACAACACTGATGAATATCCTCGGCATAAGCGCTTTTTACCACGATTCAGCCGCAGCCCTCGTGAAAGACGGCAAGATCATAGCCGCCGCGCAGGAAGAAAGATTCACGCGGAAGAAACACGATGAGAATTTCCCCGTTAACGCCATTAAATACTGCCTCGCGGAAGGCGGCATAAAGAAGGGCGAACTTGACGCAATCGCGTTCTACGACAAGCCCATCACCAAGTTCGTAAGGATACTGGAAACATATTTCAGTGTTGCGCCCCGTGGCCTCAGATCCTTCATGCTGGCGCTCCCCGTATGGCTGAAAAAGAAACTCTGGATCCCGATGGAAATCGAGATTGCCATGGAGAAATGCGGCATGGATTTCTCAAAGATGTATTTTCCGGAACATCACGAATCACACGCCGCAAGCGCGTTCTACCCTTCCCCGTTCCAGAGCGCCGCAATACTCACAGTTGACGGCGTGGGCGAATGGGCAACCAGCACCCTGGGCCGCGGTAACGGCAACAAGCTGGAGATAATAAGCGACCTGCACTTCCCTCATTCGCTCGGCCTGCTTTATTCAGCCTTCACATATTTCACCGGTTTCAGGGTCAATTCGGGCGAATACAAGCTGATGGGCCTGGCCCCATACGGCGAACCCAAATACGTTGACTTGATCTACAAGAACCTGATTGATGTCAAACAGGACGGTTCGCTGGCTCTGAACATGGACTATTTCGGATATCTCGACGACCTGAGGATGACAAACGACCGCTTCGCTGAACTCTTCGGGGGCCCGGCGCGAAAGGCGGAAACCGAAATCAGCCAGCGCGAAATGGACATTGCCCGCTCCATCCAGGTTGTCACCGAGGAAATCGTCCTGAAGATGGCAAAGCACCTGCACTCAATCACCGGGGAAAAGAACCTCTGCCTGGCCGGCGGCGTGGCCCTCAACTGTGTAGCAAACGGACGGCTTCTGCGCGAAGGGCCTTTCAAGGACATCTGGATCCAGCCGGCGGCTGGTGATGCCGGCGGCGCGCTTGGCGCCGCCCTGCTGGTCTGGCACCTTATCAACAACGGCCCGCGCCAGGCTGATGGAATACACGATTCCATGCAGGGCTCTTATCTCGGGCCGGAATTCAAGGATGATGATATCGAGGCCTATTTAAAGAACAAAGGCTACCCGGCAAGGAAGCTGGTCGGCCAGGACTGGGCAAAGGAAATCGCGCGGATTATCGATGAACAGAATGTTATCGGGCTCCTTCACGGAAGGATGGAATTCGGACCGCGTGCGCTTGGCAACCGTTCGATAATAGGCGACGCCCGTTCCACGAATATGCAGTCCATAATGAACCTTAAGATCAAGTACCGCGAGTCGTTCCGCCCGTTCGCACCTTCATGCCTCGAGGAAAAGAAGAGCGACTTCTTCGAGCTGGACAGGCCGTCGCCTTACATGCTGCTAGTGGCGCCCGTGAAGAAAGAACGCTGCATCGGCCTGGAGAACCGGACAACCATCCCGATCCGCGAACGTATCAACCAGGCCCGCTCTGATGTGCCTGCGATTACCCACGTCGATTATTCAGCCCGCGTCCAGACGGTCAACCGTGAGACAAACCCGCGCTACTACGACTTAATCAAGGCCTTCGAGAAACGGACCGGTAAAGGAATAATCATCAACACATCGTTCAACGTACGCGGCGAGCCGATTGTCGGCACGCCTGAAGACGCCTACCGCTGTTTCATGCGCACGGAGATGGATTATCTTGTCCTGGGTTCTTTCCTTCTCAGCAAAAAAGAACAGCCGCCGTGGGTCGAGAAGGCCAACTGGCGTCAGGATTACGTCCTGGATTGATTTTTGATTATTGCCTTCCCTGAAAGTTTATTGTATTGTTCCAAGACTTTTGTCAATTAAGCGGAGTTATTAAATATGCGGTTTTTACGACATTTAGGCAAATTGCTGAGGGAATTAAGCCAATTCGCCTGGCAGAACAAGGCATGGTGGCTGGTTCCCATGGTTGTCGTGCTGCTGCTCATTGCCCTGCTGGTTGTCGTTACACAGACTTCAGCACCCGCATTCCTCTATACCCTGTTCTAAACCGGAACCATTCCGTAAACTTCACTCTCATACCGGCCAGAAAGAGTCAGACTTTGCCAAATTCTTATTGGAACCTGGACGCATGGCGGTTTGGCCGGCTTAGCACCATGGCGCCACGGCGGCCCTGGGCCAAGCCCCAGCCCCGAATGTTCTTGGCCCCTACCATTTGAAATGAGGAATGTTGAGGAGTTCTGCTACATGCAAAGGAGCATTTCCATCCTTTAGAAAATCCTTCTGCAATGGATTACAAACATACTCTTTCCGTGGGGATTTACGGCAATAAACCTGACGTCTTTGTCGACAAGAAACGGGTGTATTTCCGCGGGTAACTGTGCATGCATGCCTTCAACCCAGTTGTAACGCAGCACGGCTTCCTCCATCGGATTATCGAGCCGCACGACAAGCTCGTCGATACTGGCCTTGACACTGCCGCTTCCCTTGATGAACTGATCCGGTTTCCTGTTAACCTTGAATACGTTTTTCCTCTCCAATCCGGCAAATGATTTTACCTCCTGGTACTGTTCCCGGTGCTGCGCGAAGAAATCTTTCCATTGTTCCCTGGAGGTCACAACATAGCTCACGTTATAAAGATCCATGAAGCTGAAGATATCATCCGCCTCATTCCCGGCCTGTTTAGCCGCCTCCTCCGGCAGGGTGAGCTGGAACCGATTCGCATCCACGACTTCACGGCCGGTAAGGATTGGTATGCATGCGTTATTCCCCATGTCGTATCCGGCGGCCGGATTCCCGTCCACAAAGAGTATTCTTTCGTTCTCGCCGGTGTTCCTGCCGATCCATTCCACCAGCTGGCGGGTGTCAGTGCTCATCGTCGCATATGAAGCCGGACCCTTGTTTGCGTAAATATCCGCGGAGTTCAATCCGCTTAGCAGCAGCAGCACAATGATTGCAGACCGGACCATGAGCATCCGGAACGAAGAATCTTCCAGCCATTTTTCCATCCAAAGTGCTGCAGGTATTATCGAGGCAAAGAACAGAGGAATGCCGGCGCGGGAAAGTTGAAGCCCGGGTTTCCACGCATCTCCCCAGCCGGCAAGAATGCATAGACCGATGACAACAGACCCGTAAAACAGCTTCATTCCCTTTTGCGGCAGGAACCAGAGCCCCAGCAATCCGAAGAAAATAATGCATGGATTGCCGCCCCGCAACAGCCTGCAAAGCTGTTCCCAGCCTTCGCGTAAAACGACAGACGGGTCGATCTTCCCCGAAGTCGCCCCGAAAACAACTCCAGGGTCGGCATGCGCCAGAATGCCGATAACAACGGGAATCCACAGAACGGCAACAACGAACCCGCAAAGAACAAGCAACATGACCTTCCTGGTGGAACATTGTTTCGCGCTCAACACTACGGCAGGAAGAAAGACTGCCGCGATAATTGCCGCCGGCGGCCACGCAAGAAACATCAGGGAGAAAAGCACCAGGATTATGCCGGTTCGGTTTTCCAGCCCGTCCAGCCAGACCACGCGGTATATGCAGGCGCAGACAGGCATAACAAGCGCAAGCGTGAAACATGATCCAACCGCGCCGTTGGAGAGCATCCAGCGGAAAAAGTCCTGGCTGACACCAAGCGCGAGTATTGCAGCGCAGCACGCGGCGATCCACCCTCCCCTGGCGATGCGCACGGAAAATCCGGCAACCAGTGGAACAACGAGCATGAATACCAGCGCAAGCACTGGTGTATAAACCTGGTACATCTGTGAAAATTTCCACAGGGGCAGGAAAATGACGCCCAGCGGTATAATGCCCGTTGTCGCCAGGCACGACACTTCCCGCCCGCCGTTCCAGAAAGGATCGTAAAATATTATGCCCGGGAAAGAATAGGAATATGCCCACAGTCTGTACATGGAACAGGGATGATCACCGTTGTAAAGAGCCTCGCCTCCCGTTGTTCTCCAGAACTGGTCAAAGCACGCAATACCGCACCAGGCAAGGACGCCAATCGTTATCACCAGCATGCAGGTCCGGCTTCGGCAGAAGAAAATAACCGGCGCAATAACCCCAGTCCAGAGGCAGAGATGCACCACGCCCGATGACAGAAATGAATAACGCGATTCAGCAAGACCATCCGGAAACCATTGAAGGAAGTAAAACCATGTACTATCCGCAGAACCCGAGAAGAGATAAAACAGAAGGGCAATGATCAGCGCCCAGCCTGCCACGTGGCCGTAGTCAGCCGGTCCCTTTATACCGTTTTCCGAGGGACGCCGCCTGTGCCAGGCAGCAAGGGCCAGCAGGATAACCAGGGGAAAAACCAGGTACAGAAGCGGTTGCCAGTGCAGCAGCGGCGCACCCGGCACGCGCAGGGATAGTGTGAGCAGAATCCCAAGAACACCTGCTGTAATGCCGGCTATCCATTTCAACCTGCTGCCCGAATCCACTCCCGGAGTGTCGCCTTGCTCTGACATAAATCAAAAATACCACATCATCCAAAATTGAAAAGAGCCAAGTCTTGATCTGGATCAGCTTTTTCTGTCTAATATTGAAGATGTCATCCCCAATAGCCCATGCTGCTGTCAGTTATGCTGTTTACAGCATCTTCCGCCGGAAACTGCCTGGAGAACCTGTCCTAGGCATACCTCCGCGCATCGCCTGGCCGCTGGCCGTATTATTCTTCTCGCTCCTTGCCGACCTTGACGCCATTGCCGGATGGTCGCTTGGCAGCCTGGAAAAGTACCATAACAACTTTTTCCACAGCCTGCTTGTCTGCATTGCGGCCGCGCTGGTCCTCGCGGTACCATTGCGGATCATCGCAAAAGCACCTTTTAAGACAGGTTTCCTGCTGATCCTGACATGTTGTGTTTTCCACGTCCTGATTGATCTCTGCACTATGGGACGCGGCGTAATGCTGCTCTGGCCATTCACTGAATTGCGGTTCCACTCGCCTGTAACGCTCTTCATCGGTGTGCCATGGTCATTCGGCCTTTCAGATCCATTGTACCTCCTCATGCTTCTCAATGATTCCTGTTTTGCCGCGGCTGTAATCGCCGTTGTCTTTGCGGTTCGAAGAAGAAGCCTGAAGCCAGGATGAGGATCGGCATTTGGAGCATCGAATTCCCGCTACTTTCTTCCGTATTCCGCATTCTGGTTCCTCTCTTTGCTGGTTGACACACGGCTATATCGGACTATTAATATAAGCAGATGAGTTACCAGAAAAAGACAAGTGCATTGATCCTGTTTGTCGTCTTCCTTTTTGTCTCGCTCTCTGGCCTGCAGTGTTTCTACAAACAACTTGTGGTACGCCGTGTTCCCATCCTGATGTACCGCGGTATTGAGAACCAAACCAACGGCGCATGGTCGGTGTTTACAGGGGATTTCGAAAAGCAACTGCTCTTTCTGAAAGAGCAGGGTTACGAAAGTATTCTACCGGCGGATCTGGCAGCCAACAGGAACTGGGGCACGAGCCTTCCTTCAAAACCCATCATTCTTACTTTCGATGATGGTTACATGAGCATCATGCAGAATGCAGAACCGCTGATGAAGAAATACGGATTCCGCGGCATTGTGTATCTTGTAACCGGCAATATATCGGACAGCAGCAGGGAACGTAAGATCCTGGAAGGCAAGCCATTGCTGACCTGGACTGAAGTCAGGGAAATGCATAAGCGCGGAACATTCACCTTTGGCGGCCACACCCGGACACATGCCAGCCTGGCCGCCGTATCAAATGCCTACCCGGAAGTTATAAGCTGTTACCAGGACATTAAGATAAAAGGCGGTTTCAAGCCTGCAGGTTTCTCTTATCCTGACGGGAAATACCGTCCGGAAACAATCTCCGCTGTAATAAACGCCGGGTTCACCACGGCGGTTACCTCAAGAGGTGATCTCGCCAGGACAGACCAGTCCCTGTCCCTCTTCGAATTGCCGCGCCTTATGATCTGCGGCGGAAGCCAGGTGTATCACGTCCTGGCCGAACCGGTGACCAACGAGACTTCCGCGATCACGGTCAAAGTGCGCAAAGACAAGCCGGAAACCCTGGTGTTTCCCAGGTTATTCATCAAGGGAATGGGTCCTGACGATGGGTGGCTGGAGCCGGCAAAAATAAGTGAAGACCCTATCGTCCTTTCCTGGTACTTTCCAAGGGAGAATTTCAACCAGCCCCTGTCGATTGAGTTCTGGAATGAATCAAGGACACTGCCTTACTGGCGGCAGCCTTTAACCATAACTTTGCCTGCGGCAAAAACAGACAAGGAGTCGAGATGAACGAAGAACAGAAATCCGGACCTGCAAAAATGTTCTCAGTGCTCTTAAAACTGGCCGCGCTGGGTTTCCTCGCAATCGGCGCGGTCTGCCTGCTCCTTGTTGCGCTGCTGATCTATAAAGGCGATGTATGGGCATTCATTATTTATGCCGAGAAGCCGATTCCACATTTTCTTGGCGGCATAGGATCGCTGTTCATTGCCTATGTCCTATATTACGGCATACACAACACATCGAAGGACTGGCTGCGTTTTGGAGGCCGGACATTGATGGCCACCTTAAGCCTGGCGCTGTCCCTGGCGGCCGGCGAGATCGGAGTCCGTGCCTGGTACACTGCCCGGCAGAATGCAAACTCGATGGAAAAGCTCAGAATCAAACAGCGCGACGGGAAACCCCTTCCCGTCAAAAGCACCCATGCGCTGGCGATCATTGTCCAGCCCAGCGAAGATTCCAGGGTTGTCTATGAACTTCAGCCGAACCTGAATACGGAATTCGGACACCGCCGCGTGAGGACCAATTCAGAGGGGATGCGGAAAGACCGTGACTATGCCGTGGAGAAACCTGCTAAAACCATAAGGATCATAGGCATTGGCGACTCCGGAATGTTCGGCTGGGATATCGAACAGAACGAAGATTACATGGACGTACTGGAAACCAACCTGAACAAGAGACAGGATGGATCTGTTTATGAAGCACTTAACCTTGCCGTTCCAGGATACAACACGCAGCTGGAAGTCGAGATGCTCCGCAGCAAGGGCTTGAAATACAAACCCGATATCGTGGTAGTCGGCTGGTGCGAGAACGATTACAGCCTGCCTTACTTCATGCTGGAAAAGGAGAATTACCGCCGCCGCGACATCTCTTTCCTGTACAACCTTCTTTTTAAACGCACAAAACACACCGAAGTAGCCCCCGGCTTCAGGCTTACGGACCAGCGCGAGTACGACAAAAAGAGCGTTCTTCCGGAACTGTCCTCCGGAACCGATGCTAAAGGGGTAACAACAGCGCTGAAAGAACTGAAGCAAATGGGGGCGCAGAACGGGTTCAAGGTCCTTGTCTTCGGTCCGATGAAGAATCCGATACGCAAAATATGCAAAGAGGTCGGAATCCCATGCAGCAGCACTTATGACCTTATCCCGGAGGGAAAATATCCAAGGGAGTACCTGATTTACTGGATGCATCCAAACAGCAAGGGACATGCCGTCCTGGCTGAATACCTTGAAAAGGACCTTGTAAAGCGCGGATGGCTGCCGCAGGCCGAAAAGAAAGAACAGCCTATTCCAGGCGGGTGATAATAACGCGGCAAATTTTCACGTCGGCCTCCCTTACGAACCTGAAGGCGACGAAGAAAGGCTTGTTGTCTTTCTGTTCAAACACCGTAACTGCGCGCGAGCCAACAGTCACAGGCACAGAGTTATCTGTATCCCGGTCGCGCCACCTTACATTGAAACCTCCAAGAACCGTACCCGCGGGAACACCCGATTCAAAAACAATTTCGGCCGAATATCTTCCTTTCTCCAGCGGAAGCTTGGGACCATAAAAAGCAATATTGTCAGGCTCATAAAGCTTGCGGAGAACCACGCTCCCGAAATCCTTCTCGATATACCCGGCATGGAAAAAGCAGGCTGCCGGCAGGGTCATGGTTTCCCCCTTCGCGGGCCCTTTCCACTCGCCGGCGCAGAGCATTGCCGAATCGACATCCGCGTTGCCATTTACCAGGCTCAGCTCCCCTGCAACAGGCAGGCTCGCCGGCTTGCACGGCAGGTTCACCTTCTGCCAGGCCCATTCAGCAGACTTCACGTTCAGCACTTCCGAACCGTTAGTGGCCCCGTCCAGGAGATGTGAAAGCGACAAAGCACCTTCCCCCCTGGTTCGAATCAGCCAGTAAAGCTGGCTGTCCAGCGGCGCCGCATTCGTCGGTATCAGCACCCTGCCGCCGGTAACGGCCATTTTTACATAGCCGTCTCCGAGCGCCGTTTGATCGTTCGTGCAGACAACAGCATTTGTAATGACAGACCGTTCAAGCTCCCTGCGGCGCGACGGAAAGACATGCGTGATAAACTCCTGTTTCTGCGCCCCAGTCCGGCTTGCTGACAGGGGCAGTATTTTGAACGCCCATGCGGCGCCGTCCTTGCCGATGCACTCAAGCCTGGGATGATTTACGAGCTTCTGCAGGGTATAGCCAACGGGAAATGGACTCACTTTTTCAGGGAAGACATCTTCATGCAGAACCAGGTACCCGATTCCGCGCTTCAGCAGTTCATCCAGCTGCGAATCGTAGATGCCCCCCATGTTGATGCTTTCCATCGGGGCAAAGAAATCCTCCATGTATTTCTTCTTCACCGTACCGCCGTACCCGTTGACCATTCGTATATGGTAAAGCGAAACGTAGTAGTCGTTAACGGAGTTGTAGTGGGACACGCCCGGCCAGATCGGCAGTACCATGATGTGCGGCCGCTTGTTTCCAGCGGCATGTGCATCCTCCGCAACAGCGCGGTATGCGCCCTGTTCCTGTTCCAGTCCGCAAATCGTTGCCTTGATGCGGTAGCTGTAATCAAACAGAAGCGGTACCAGCAGAGCCACAGTAACCAGCCGCCGCCGGCCAGCCGGTGCTAATTCAAGAATATAGCGCCAGAAAAGGGCACAGCCGACCGCAAGGAACACCGGCATCAGGCAGTAAATCTTGTCGGCCTGCCTTATCATGCCGTAGGGAGGCACCACCATCGTCAGCAGTTTCCACGCCTTCGGTCCCAGCGGATTCCTCGTTCCGGCAGAAAGCATCACAATGCCGAATATCCCCAGCGCCAGCAGTAAAAGCGCCATGGCCGGATAGACAGCAGGCTGGTCCGCACGCAAAACCCTGGAGCGGGACGCCGCCCAGCCGCCGGCCGCCAGCAGGGCAAGCAGGTAGATTCCAATGTAAATCTTGCGGCTGTCGTCGGGATTCTTGAATTTTAAAACGCCCGACAACGGCAGGGAACAGTTCGCCACCTCGGTAAAAGACCGCCCCTTTCCCGCAAGCTCGGAACCTTTAAGCCCGTGCCTGACACGCAAACCCTGGAAAACCACGAGCCCCATGAAGAATATCAGGAACACTGATGCCTTAAGCACCGAGAGTATGTCCTTCTTTGACGGCCAGCGCGGTGAATGGAACAGCCAGCTGAACAGGCACCAGAAAGGCGAAGACAGCACGCTGAAGAAGAACACATGAGTATCGCCCCACTCGGAAACAAACAGCCCGAAACCGGCCAGCGCACCGGCCCAGATTTTCTTCTCGGCCACCATTACATCCAGCCCGTAGAAGATTACCGGCACCCACATCATCGCAAGGCCTGTGGGACTCCCGTCCAGCATTGTGATCCACCGGTACGGAAAAATGATTCCCACCATCGCGGCAATAGCACTGAGCCAGTCCTCCTTCGTGTAACGCCGTACCAGCAGCCAGGTGAAAAGGTATGTCAGCCAAAGGGTTATGAAAGCGGTGAAGTTGTATCCGCCCGCCTGTGTGCCGGTCATCTTCTCGCCTGCCGCGTAGAACAGCGACAGCGGTAGGTAGTACGTTGAAAGGAAATAGCGATCCTCGTCATTGCCGGTATTGAACTCGTAGACGTCATGAAACCACGGTGTGCCGCCCTTGAATGTATCAGCCGCTATCCAGAGCTGGTAGAGCATCTGGAGATGATCGCCGGGAATCATCATCCGCATGCTGCCTTTTTCGACGTTGTAGGCGGAAGAAGGAATCGCGGAGGCCGCATGGCGCGGGAGCGGCCATGAGAAAACCGCCCAGATCACCAGCGTCACCGCCAGCGAAATCAGAATTTGTTTCCAAGCTTTCCCGCTTCTCATATTTTGTTGCCTTGCTTTTGTAGGAGCCCTGCTCCCCACCTGCAACGCTGTAGCGCTGCGGGCAGGCGTCAGGGCGAATGCTTTTCTGTTCGCCCCGACACAGCGGGGCGGCTACATTCGGCAATCCCTTCTATGCGCCTTTGTGCCTCCATGTCACTCCGTAGCTTCTTTAGCGAAGGCGGATGTGCCTATCTCTTCATAGACCGCTTCCAGTGTCGCAATTGTCTTCTTCATGTCGAAATCCCTGATCCGCACCAGAACATTCTGCCGAAGGCTGTTTCGCAGGGCATCGTCACCCAGGACGCGAAGGACCAATTGCGCCATTTTCCCGAAATCACCCGGCTCAAACAGCAATGCCGTTTTGCCGTCCTCAAGTATCTCGCCCTGTCCATCAGCCGTGGAGGCAACCACAGCATTGCCAACCGCCATGGCCTCGTAAAGCGTGTTCGGGGTACCCTCCTGGTGGCTGGGAAACACCTGTATATCGAAACATTGTATCAGCTTCAACACCTCGGATTGGTAGCCAAGGAAGAGGATGTGGTCCGCCATGCCGTTCTCGCTGACCCACTTCTGAAGGACTTCCTGGTAACGGCCGTCACCGACAATCCACAAATACACATCCTGCCGTTCCTTCAGGATGAGTTGAAGCGCTTTGAAAGTATCAATATGTCCCTTGTGGCTTTCCAGCCGGCCCACGACGCCAAGAACCTTATCGCCGGGTTTCCGGCCCTGTTTCTGCCTGAAATTCCTGGTCCATTCCGGATCTGCCTTAACGATATTATCCAGCGGAATGCCGCTGTAGAGCACCTTGACTACAGGTTCGGGAATGTAGCGTTTTTCCACGGTGAATTTGCGTGTGGAGTCCGACACGGCAAAGGCATAGCGCGTGAACCTGCCGAGCAGCCATTCAACCGGCCGCTGGTAAAGCGGTACGGTGTGGTAGTTGCAGCGCTCGTGGACGATAACCGGCTTTTTAAGGAATATCCCGGCCAGTCGTCCCCACAGGCAGGCGCCGTAGCCGTGGGCATGGATGATGTCGACCTTCTCGTCACGGATAATCTTCATCAGCTTGAACAGGTTGCGGGGATCGATCTTTCCGTAGCCGAGGTAGAGCGGACTGATGCCGGCGGCCCTGTAGCGGTCCTCGGCGGTTTTGACAGCACCCTGCCGGCTGCAGAGGATGACGCGGAAACGTTTTTTATCGAAAGCGGGTATCCAAAGCTCAAATGACCGCGCCACCCCGTGGAAAGACACCTGTTCGTTCCCGAAATGCTCACAGAGCTGAAGGACAGTTATGGGACCATTGTTTGTTTTCATAAAAAGCACGCAAACATGGCTCAAATTAGTCCGGATATTGCATCAAAATCAGCAATATCCGCCCACAGGGCCGATCTGGCCCCGAAGTGTCGGGGCCAATCGGGACTAGCCCGACTTGAGATTTGCAATCAAATCTCAAGGTCGGCTTCCTCATTTTCCTAATTATTCTTGAAGCGCATATTGCATAAGCGTTAGCACGCTAATGCAATATGCAGGCTAGCTTATTGCTTGCGGCCAGACAAGAGTTCATTTACCCTCCGGAGTCTGAAAACACTATGAAATGCCTCTTTGTATATAGGACCGCATCGCTGGATATAACCGATCCGATGGGCATAATGTGCCTGATAGCCGCGGTGAAAAAGGCCGGGCATGAGTCCGACCTCATGCTGACAAACCTGGAAAAAAATCTTTTCCAGTCCGTAAAGGACTATAAGCCGGACGTGATCGCTTTCTCGGTTACCAGCGGATCGGAAACATATTACCTTGAGCTTATCAAACACCTGCGCCAGCATGTGCAGTTCGTCTCCGTCATGGGGGGCCCCCATCCAACATTCTTCCCGGAAATAATCGAACAGGAAGGTGTCGACATCATCTGCCGCGGCGAAGGTGACGAGGCGCTTGTCGAGCTGCTGGACAGGATGAAATCCGGAAAAGACTATTCCGACGTCAAGAACCTGTGGATAAAGAAGAACGGCCAGGTCATTAAGAATCCCATGCGGCCGCTGATCCATGATCTCGATTCCCTGCCATTTCCGGACCGCGCATCATTCCTGAAATACTACGCCTATGCGCACAGCAGCGTTAAACATTTCCTGGCGAGCCGGGGATGTCCCTATGACTGCACCTACTGCTTCAACCACATGCTCAAGAAGGTCTACAAGGAGGAAACCGGCGACACGCATTACTGCCGCATGAGGAGCGTGGAAAACGTCATCAAAGAGGTTGAGTATGTGCGCGACAATTATCCCCTGAAAATCGTGTATTTCCACGACGATCTCTTCATCATGAACCGGAAGTGGCTGAAGGAGTTTTCGGCTGCTTACAAGGCGCGGATCGGGCTGCCCATGATCTGTTACGTACGCGCGAACCTCGTGGACGAGGAAGTTGCAAAATGCCTCAGCGAGGCCAACTGTATAACCATTGCCATGGGCGTGGAGAGCGGCAATGAGAACATACGGCGGACTGTACTGAAACGTGAAATGACCAATGACCAGATAATCAAGGCAGCCGACCTGTTCCACAAGTACGGCATCTCTATAATGACGCAGAACATGGTTGGACTTCCAGAGGAAAGCATAGACAACGCGTACGAGACAATAGACCTGAACCGGAGGGTGAAACCGGCCTATGCCTGGGTCTCCATTTTCCAGCCATACCCGCGCACCGAGATGCATCGCTACTGCATAGAAAAGGGTTATCTTGATCCAACGCACATCCAGCATGCGTCTTACCAGGTGGAATCGCCGATCAACAAGGGGCTTACCAAGCGAGAGTTCGAGAACCTTCACAAGTTCTTTGCGCTGTCAGTGGAATCCGGCTTTATCCGAAAGATATCACGCAAACTGATCCGCTGGCCGAACAACATTCTTTTCAATGTGATGTACAGGGCTTTCAAGGGATACACCCACATTTTCAGGCTCAAGATGAGCAGCGGTGAAATCGGGTTCATCGGTTATATCTGGGATCTTATCCTCTACAAGATCCGCCGTGCCATGGGCACAACTTATTAGTCGAAGGAGGAAGGAAAGCTATGAAAAGAATATTTAGCTGCCTGGCACGGCTTGCGTGCGTAATGACATTTGCGATCTTCTGGAACGGATGCGAAGGCGGCGGGAGCAGTCACGATTTTGGTTCAAACGATTCCAATGTCGCGGTGTGCATGGGAGACAGCATTACGGCCCTTGAAGGCGGTAATTCCACGACCTATCCGGCCCTCCTGGCGGCATCGACCGGCATGACGGTTTACAACGAAGGTTCTGGCGGCGCAACCAGTTCGGATGGAGCCGGCAAGATTTCGTCGGTGCTGAGCTCATACAAGCCCGGTTACGTCCTGATACTTTACGGGGCAAACGATGTTATCTCCGGCACAGGTGAAGATGACTGTATTGCCAACCTGCGCTCGATCATCACTGCTGCCAAGAACAACAAGTCGGTTCCCGTGGTGGCGACCCTTACACCCATGTACGGATCGCACTCGATTTTTGACGGCAGCACCAAGACGCTGAATGTAAAAATCCGGCAGCTTGCCAGTGAGGAAGGCTGTTCCGTGGCCGACCTTGAGAGCGCATTCGGCACAGATTCATCGTATTTTAACGGTGACGGCCTCCATCCTAATGATGCCGGCCTGAAGATAATTGCGGATACGTTTGCGGGTGCGTTGTAGAACCTGCTGTTATTCGGCGGGCGGAATATCTGAAGCTTCGCGCTGGCGCACCACGCGGGCCGGCATCCCGGCAGCAAGGGAATTGGCCGGCAGATCCCCGGTAACCACCGCCCCTGCGCCAACAATTGTCCCCTTCCCAACATTCACCCCGTCCAGGACAGTCGCCCCGGCCCCGATCCAGGCATTGGCCTCTATTTTAATCCCATGCGCAATACGCTTCTGCTCTGTAACCGGAATATCCGTGCGCGTGAAATCATGGCCGCCGCCGACGATATAGGCATATGCGGCCACCAGGACTTTCTCGCCGATCTCTATGATATTCGAAGAAGCTATATCGCAGTTGAACCCAATATTCACATTGTCATGGATGACTATGTCCCCGTTCTTGCAGTGCAGGATGCTGTTTCGCCCCATGAAGACGCCGGAACCGATAGTAATGCCGTGATTGCTCTCGCCCTTGGCGTCAAGCAGGCAGTTGTCGTCTATTACAACATTATCGCCGATGAATATCTTGTGCGGGTGACGCAGGACCACGTTTGCCCCGAACACAACGTTCCTGCCCACCTTTCCGAGGAGCAAAGGATAGAGTGCCCGGCGCAGGACAAGCCCTAGCGCGCCAGGAATCGAACTGAAGAATGTGGTCACGAACTCATATTTCAGGAGTTTCAGGAAACTGGGTGAACCAATCACCAGATCCTGGTATTTCCGGAAAGAGGACTTTTTCTCGTCGAAGAGGTTCTTCTGTATCTCAAGAATCTGTTTATCTTCAGCCATATTGCGGTAAGATGCGCCATCACGGCTGATTTGTCAAACCAATCAAAAAGGCCTTTGAACAGGGCGGTTGAGAGGATTAATTCTGTGATTTCCCGCAAATGGCCTTGATGGCGCCGTACATTTCCGTGGCCACACGTTTCAGTCCTGGCTGATCAACATTGCCTAATGTCAGCAGGCGTTCTTTCTCGTACGAGTCAAAGTGAACGGCGTCAGGAGCAAACATGCCGTCACAGTCAGCCCCGGCCATGTTCTTCTGCAGATCCAGCAGGGGTGCGCCGGTTTCCCTCGCCACCTCGCGCACAATTTCAGCGTACTGGTCATGTTGCTTCTCAAACTCCTTAGGGGTACGGGCATAACCATTCTGCACATATGAATCCGGTATCTTCCTTCGCGGCGCGGTAACCAGCAAAGGGGTGGCGCCGGTCGCACGGATTTCCTTAACAAGTATTTGAAGGTTCTCGCGAAAATCATCGGGGGGGACCCTTACCTGAATGCCGGCTTCCCCGTTCTTCAAAACCATCGAATGACGCCCGCGGTCTATTGCATGAAGCAGCATGCGTCCGGTAATCCTGCGGTCAACAATATCGTAAACCTTTGTCCAGAAAGGCGATAGACGTACGGCCATTCGCACCTTGTCGGTGTACTGACACAGGTTGTGGTCATTTCTTCCGTAACAGACGGTGACAATGTCAGGATGAAGGTCCTTTACCCGAGTCTCAAACAGGCGTAACCCCTGGAGTGAAGTATATCCATAGACGCCCATATTGAATGCTTCCCATTTCCCTCCATCCGGCGGTGCATTGGTCAGCATGTCATGAAGATACTGTGAGTAACCGGGCAATCCCTGGGCGGTGACAGAGTCTCCGAGGCAAATCACGCGCTTTACACCTTTCTCCTTGGTGTAAGGGACTTCGCGTTCACGGAATCCAATCTTATTTATTGTACGACCAAAAACCCTTGTTCCCGCTTCAAACTTCCAGAGAAGGTCCGAATCCTTCAGCATGTTCCGGTGATAATGATCAAGTCCGATACCGCCGGTATCGAGAATGATCGGAGCCACCCGGACTTCGACATTTGTCCTTTTAAGGATCTGTTCCACAACGAAGAGGGGCACCGCAAATGCAAAGAACACTATTGTCAGCCGCTGAAAGATCCGGTACCTGAATAACCCGGATCGATGTTCCTTTTGAGAATCTTCACCCCTAAATGCCACTGTGCCCCGAACCAGCAAGGGAAGCAGCAATAACAGCAAAAGCGAATTGCGCCATTTGACGTGTATTGTCCACGAACCGAATGTAAAATCATCCTTTACCAGCCACCAGGCAATCGGCATATATAAGAGGCTGATCAGGAAAAATACATCTCCAAGAAGGATTACCCGGCCCAGCCAGTTTCTGGTGGCAGACAAGGTTCCCGATCTTTCTTCCGATAGGCTTGACATGAAGTGCCCCTGTGATATTTTTTACTTAATTATGTTTTTAGATTGCGTTTCTACGTTAAAACCCTTAAATAGAAACTGAATTTACGCTGAAACTAATATGACGTCAAAGAAAAACAAGAACGCTGGTGGCCGCCCTCCGAAATTCTGTGAGGCTCGTCACCCTATTACCGTTACCATTCCGGATCGAATACTGCAGAAAATGCAGTCGGTAAGCCCTGATCGTGCCCAGGCAATCGTCAAATGTGTCGAGGCTGTGACAGGCAAGAAGGACAGTTTACTGAAGCCGGTTGAATTGATTACGGTTGAAAAAGGAAAAGCTCTTATTGTGGTCGGTCCATCAAGGGCGCTTCGCCAGATCGACTGGCTTCGAATGGTGGAAATATCGCCTGCCCGCTACCTGCTTGTATTGCCGTCAGGCATGTCTGTCGACAGCCTCGAAGTGGCAATTCTTGACCTCATCGAGAATATTGATTCGTCCGACAGGGAAGAAATGTTTCTGCTCAAGGAGCTCCGTGCTCTCATTGGCAACCAGCGCCGCGGGAAGTCTATTTCAAAAGCAGAACTGGTCTTTGTTGATGTCCCTTAGCTTTACAAGCTTGAGATATGCCTGTTTGTGATAGTAAGGCGTCACAGGAGAATATATTATTGAGCACTATATCGCCGCCGCACGGTATCCGTAAGTCATGGCTTGTCCTCATTGCGGTTACATTGCTGTTCGGGCTATACCTGCGTACTTCCGGCACCTTCCGCGGCCTGGATGTGCCCTACCTGTTTCATCCGGACGAGACCAAACAGGTCACAGCCCTGCACAACTACCTTGAGGGTCATTATGTCTGGTTTACAGGACTTCTCTTTTACGATGGTTATCCATACGGCCTGAACCATGTAGACGAGTGGATATTGAGGCCTGTTTTCGCGGTTAAAAACGCTATTCTCGGCACCCTGTACGGTACATGCGCGAAACCCGGCATACCAGGCATGGACGCAATGTATTACTGGGCGCGCGGGTTGCGCATTCTCTATGGCATGATGGTACTCCTTGTTGCCTGGCTCATTGCACGGCGCCTCTTCGAGAAAACCGGCGCATCATGGCTGGCCGTTACGCTGGCCGCCATCGCGCCTGTCTCCGTGTGCGTCTCGCATTTTGCCACCGGCGACATCGGGGTGGACCTCTTCGGCGGCATTGCCCTGCTGATGTTATGCCTGTACGCAGAACGGACCAGGTCCGGTTACCTCTTCATGGCAGGCCTTGCAACCGGCATGGCATTCGGATGCAAGTACAATGGATTACTGCTCGGCATTGCAATCGCCATTTACCTCACACTTGAATTAATCGCGGAAAAACGTTTCAAGGTCTTCCTGGGCCAATGCCTTAATGCCGGAATCGCCTGTATTCTCGGCATATTAATCACAACCCCGGCCCTTCTCATCAATTTCAGGCAGACACGCAAGGACATGTTTGCCAATTTCGAGTTCATCAAGAATTACGACGTCAGCCATGACCTCATTTCAAAGCCGTTATATGAGAAAGCCTGGCTTGGCCTTACCCAAAACACGGCAACAATCGTTTCGGCCTTCGGATGGATGGTCATGGCGCTGGCCGTACTGGGATTGATAGCGGGTATTTGTAAATACTGGAAACAGCCCGGTAAAGGGGAAAACACACCCGAATTTGCCAGGAAGGCGCGCCTGCTTGTTGCGCTTGTCAGCTTCCCGTTCCTGGCGCTTCTCATCTCGCTGGCAGGCAAACTGAGGGTTCAGCCGTTCCATTTCTCATACCTGCAGGTACCATTCATTACCTGTGCTGTTCTTGGCTTTGCATGGATGAGGCAGGGTGCATGGAAAGGTTCACGCTTTCTCGCCCTGGTCTGCGGCATCATTGCTGTTTCAGAACTCGGCCTTGAGAGCATGAAGGAGAATTTCTTCTGGCAGAGAGAAGACACGTTAAGCCTGGAGCGTGACATCCCGCGCACTGTCTTTACGACCCAATACCCCACGGCAGAGGATAAAATCATCAAGAATGTATACCTTGAAGATGGCGGGGTCTCTGCATTCCGTAACCGTGAACATCTGGTCAAAAGCCCCGCAGGTCTTTCGTGGGATCTGATTCAAAGCGCCGTGATCCCGACAATCCCCTATCCGGTTGACCATGAATGGATCTTCCTTAACGGGCCGGTATTCCCAAGAAATGACCGGATGTTTGTTGTTAACAACAACGAGATCATCCGCAGGCACCTGGTTCTGCACGAAAAGCCCGGACAGATCAGCGTCGGGTTCCGTACAAGCGCGTGGCCGGTGCATGCTGCCATAAACCTCGGTAATGACTGCCAGTCACTGCAGATGAACCCTAACGAGCAGCAAATTCTGACCTTCACCCCACGCAAATGGCGTCATTACCCCGGTTCCGGCACGCAGAAAGAGCCGTTTATTATCCCGCTGGAAATCGAAACAATGACAGGCAATCTTATTGTCACAGTCCTGGATTCCAAATTTGAGAGGAAACGTTTCGCGCTGTTCGGGGCCACGGCCACAAATTATATCGATTTACTGACAAACAACGTTGATACGCTTGCTGAGGATCTCAGGCAAACCCGTTACCTTGAGGCAAACCAGTGCAACAGGCAGATCTCAGCCGGAAATAAGAAATATTCCGCGGATTTCCTGCTCCCATCAGAAGGCATGCTCCTGCCCGGCGGGGCCTACGAACTGGAATGCGATATCGCGGGACTGGCCCCGACTTCAACTGTTTCCTTTCTCCTGGCTGATCACCGCGGAGCATTCGGACAGTTTAACGCGGGAGAAACTGTCAGCGTGGTTCCAGGCCCTCAACAGATCACCTACCGCTTCACCAAGACCTTCGCCCCCTACCTCTGCCAGGTCCAGATCCTGTGCACAACCGGTACCTGTAACATCATCTCATGGCGGCTTCGCCCCGATGTCATGAAAATTGCCGGTGATATGAAAACGTGGCGGGATACAGGCACAGCACCTCTCTGGACCAGGCGTTACCCGGTACAGGAACCCTGGACCGGCCAGGAATGGGGACGGCCGGAAATCCTGTTTGACAAGGCAATATCCCTCAAGCGTTTTGAATATTCATCTTCCGTGCGCCGCGGACAGCCTCTTACCGTGCGCTGCACCATTCAGCCGGCACGTTTCCCTTACCTGGCCTACGACGATATTGTAATGTTCTTCCACCTTGTTGACCGGAACGGCAAACAGGCTGCAGCCCTGAATCTTGCAGTCCGCGAAGTAGATACGGCTGCCAGCGCTGGGGCATTCTCCACACTGACAGGAACGTCCGAACTCCCGCCCGGAACCTATGATATGTGGCTGGGTATCTGGAACGGGAGGACACACAACCGCCTTTCTTTTTCAGGCAGGAATTGCACCTCCGATGAGAAGTCCAAAAGGCGCATTCATGCCGGAAAAGTCACCATCACCCCTTAACCTGCATATTTCACGAACGTGGATACGTTCGTTTCATAAGCACTTCTGCCGGCGATAGTTCGCCGGCAGAAGTTTCGACGCGGTGCTTACGCACCTTGCTCAAGGTTAACCCTGAGCGGAATCGACGCAAGTCGATGGAGTCGAAGCCTGAAGGGCGGATATTTCGCCTCCTTGGTGAAATATCCGGGTTAAACCCGGGCCCTAACACAAGGGCTCCCAGCTTGACAACAACAGGGGAGAGTTTAGAGTGGAAACAAACCCTGTATTCAGAAATATTACTGTTGTTTCGTTATGGCTTACCAGATTCCATTTGAAGAACGCAAAACACCGTGGCGCGGCATCCTTGATCTCGCCACCGGCTGTTACCCGCGTTTTCTCTTTGGCGGATCGCCGGGCCGGGCCTTGCCGGTATTCCATTTCCACGAAGTGACACCTAAGCACCTTGAAAACTGCCTGATGTACCTTGCAGAGAACGGGTACCATACCGTAACCAGCAAGGCCATTGCAGCGCTTGCACTCCGTGGCACCCACCCTGGCCCCAGGAGCGTCGCCCTTACTTTCGATGATGCCTGGTTGAGCCTTTGGACGGTTGCATTTCCCCTTCTCAGGAAATACGGTTTCACCGCCATCTCATACGTAAGCCCGGGCCGTATTCCGGAGGCGGACCGCACCCGCCCGGCAATGCTGGATGACGGCTGGCAGCCCTCGCCGAAAAAAGAATACCTGTTTTCTTCATGGCCGGAACTGAAGGCCATGCACGACTCCGGCGCTGTGGACATCCAGGCCCATTCTTTCAGCCATTCCTCCATCTTCTGTGATGATACAATAACCGGCTTTGTAACGCCTGATTACTTTCCCCACATCCACCTTCGCCCCCTGCTGAACGACACGGACAACTATCGATACGCATCAGGCAATGACCTCGGATGTCCACTTTATCTCCAGCGGTCCAGGATGTCCGACGCCACACGATACTTCGAACCAGCCTGCGCACGAACACGCTGCATGGAACTGGTGAATCGCGAAGGCGGCGCGGCATTCTTCTCGCGGCCAGGCTGGGAAGATCTTCTGAGAAAAACCGCCGGTCAGGAAACCGGACGGTTTGAGACGAGGGACGAACAGCAGAAAGCCATCAAAGAGGAGCTGGTAAAGGCCAGGGAAACACTATCCAAGAGATTGGGAAGCAACGAGATACGACATATATGCTTCCCGTTTGCCGTCTCCGGAATGATTGCAGATTCCCTGTTGAAAGAGACCGGTTACGAGACGGCTTTTGCCGATCGGCTCTGGGGCAGGAGAGCGGTATACGCGGGCCGCAATCCTTACAGGCTGATGCGCCTTAAGAACCAGTTTATTTTCTGCCTGCCGGGAATGGGACGCCAGAGTTTCCTGGCGGCATGGAAAAACAGCAAGAAATGAAAGGGAAACCCTCACCCTAACCCTCTCCCCTGAAAGGAGAGGGAATAAGAGAAAAGAGGATTGATGGGAGTTCTTTCCTCTCTCTGCGGGAGAGGATGAAGGTGAGGGTGATGGAATAAGACGGATGAAAGCGGAAGCAAAACAGCCGAGGATATGCCTGCTGACCAACTCCTTCTATCCGATTGTCGGCGGAGGCGAAGCCCACGCCCTGCTCCTCTGCAGGGAATGGCTGAAACGCGGCGCAAAGGTCTTTGTGCTGACGCGGCGCGTCACATCTGAACTCAAGCGCGAGGAGGATCTTGACGGATTGAAAATCCTGCGGCTACCCCCTGCCGGTTTCCGGCGGTTCGGCAAGTACCTGGTAACTTTACCCGCCTATACAAACCTTCTTAAGCTGAAAGATGATTACGACCTGATTTACGTTTGCGGTCTCCGTGTGGCGGGAATTCCTGCCATGCTCGCGGCACAACGGCTCGGCAAGCCGTGTGTCCTGCGCGCCGAAAGCAGGGGTGAACTTTCAGGTGATTTCATCTGGCAGAGCCCCGATCCTTCAATCCGGGGGACACGACTTAAACCGTTGATAAGAATGTATTTACGCATGAGGAACAGGCTCCTTTTCAAGTCACCGGCGTTTGTCAGTATATCAAATGATGTTTACAATGAATTCCAGAAAGAAGGCATTCCTGATGCCAGGAACCATCTCATCTATAACGGCATCGATACCTCGCGTTTTGAACCGGCTTCCCCTGATCAACGGCTCCGGAAGAAACAGGAGCTCGGACTGCCGTCAAGGATGCTGTTTGCCTATTCCGGGAAACTGAATAAGGGCAAGGGCCTCGAAATGCTTCTCCGTGTCTGGAAGATAATTGCAGGTGAACGCAATGACTGCCACCTGGTCCTGATCGGCGGAGGCGGCACACAATTCCTTTCCTGTGAGAAAGAGCTTCGGGATTTCGCGGAACAGTCAGGACTTCAGTCACGGATTACTTTTGCCGGGTTCCAGCCGGAAATGCACAAATACCTGCAGGCGGCAGATTATTTTATTTTCCCTTCCGAAAACGAAGCCTTGTCAATAGCGCTTCTCGAGGCGCTTTCCTGTGAGCTGCCCTGCCTTGCCTCCGACATAAGCGGCAACCGGGATATCGTTGCAAACGCGCAAAATGGCCTGCTTTTGCCCGTAAACAACGAACAGGCATGGCACGATGCGATGTTTAAGGTTCTTGATGATCCCGCAATGGCGACAGGCCTTGGCAAAGCCGGCAGGAACACAGTAATGGAGCGCTTCAGCATAGCCAACGTGGCCGACAGACACCTTGAGCTGTTCCGGTCACTGCTGCCGGCAGAAGGAAGGAAAGATTGATGACAGCCGACAGCAAACCAACTTCTGGGCCTGTTGGAAGGAGCGTAGCCCGCAATACGATCTGGAACATGATCGGGTTCTGTGCCCCCATGCTCGTGGCGCTCTTCTGTTTTCCTCCCATTATTCACGGCCTCGGCAAGGAGCAATTCGGCCTTCTTTCGCTTGTGTGGATGCTCGTGGGCTATTTCACTATTTTCGACATGGGAATCGGCAGGGCGCTGACACGGCTCGCCGCGGAGCGCATAGGCCAGAACCGCGAGCAGGACCTGCCCGGCCTGTTCTGGACATCGTGTCTGATAATGCTGCTTCTTGGCACTGTCGCCGGCATCATTGTTTTTGCCATCTCACCCTGGCTGGCATCAGTGCTTCACGTTGCACCCGAAATGAAATCCGAGACTCTGCGCTCATTCCAGATTGTTGCTGCCGCTCTGCCGGTTGTCGTCATGACCGCCGGTATGATCGGCATGCTCGAGGCTCGCCAGAGGTTCGGATTGATCAATGCTGTCCGCGTCCCGCTGGGTTCCTTCACTTTTATTGGCCCCCTGCTCGTTCTCCCCTTCTCGAAGAGCCTGTTTCCGGTCGTGCTCATCCTGCTTGCCGGCCGGCTGGTGGAATGGCTTGTCTATTTCTCGCTTTGCCTCCACGACCTGCCTGTGCTCCGGCAGGGTTTCCGGTGGGAACCCCGCGAGATCAAACCCCTGATGGCCACTGGCGGCTGGATTACTGTTTCAACGCTTATAATGCCGTTCATGGTGCACATTGACCGATTCCTGATTGGCAGCATTCTTACAGTAGGGGCTGTCACTTATTATGCTGTTTCCTCCGAAATAGTTGTAAAACTGCTTATTTTCCCGAGGGCGCTGGTTTCCGTCCTTTTCCCTGCTTTTGCAGAGCATTTTGGGCAGCGGCAGGAACAAACGGCCGGTTTGTTCGCCAGGAGCCTGAGCTGGCTTCTCGGCATTCTGTTACCGGTTATACTCCTGGTAGTCGCCTTCGCACCCGAAGGATTCAAGCTCTGGCTTGGTGATGACTTCATGGTTTTGAGTGCTCCCGTCATGCGCCTGCTCGCCACGGGAATCTTCATTTACTGCCTTACATATATACCGTTTTCCTTCCTACAGGGAATAGGTCGTCCTGATATTACTGCCAGGATTCACATTATTGAATTTCCACTCTTCGTAGCTCTTGCAATCTTCATGATCAGGGACTATGGCATCCAGGGAGCGGCATTCGCATGGCTGGTAAGGGCTATACTTGAACTCGTCGTAATGCTTCTTTACGCAAGGCGTTTTGCCCCGGTTATCGGTCAATATGCCTCAAAATGGCTCATTTCCGGACTCCTGGCGCTTACCATGCTGGCCGGCATTGTACTGTGTGACCCGCTCCTGTGGAGGATCATCTTAGCTGCCTCGGGGCTGATAATCTGGAGTGCCCTCGTCTGGCTTTACCTGTTTGACAACGATGACCGCATCGAGGTCCGTCGGCTGTGGGAATCCGCCCGAGGAACAATGACCCGGTCCGAGTCGAGATAGGCGCCTTCCGGTTTGTCCCTTGCCTTTATTTTCAGAAGAAGCCCTGCTTGTAAAAATAACCCCCTGGGTAACTAAAATATATCTTCCTTTGTCCTGCTCTCACAGATAAAGTCGTTTCACTTCTTCGCACCGTGCGAATAAAACTGAACGAAAGGAAAAGCAATATGAAGTCAATATTGATTAAAGATATCTGCCTGCCGGCTGTCGTGGCAGCAGCGTGCTGTGTGCTGCAGTCGGGATGTGAACTTGCAGACAAGCTCGCCGACACCACGGCCAGCACCAATGCAACAACTTCCGCTACCAGCACAAACAGTTCTTCGACAAGTACAAACACCGCGACCAACATAACAGTAGGCGCAAGGGTAACAGGCGGAAGTTCGGCCGACTCAAATTCCGAGACGGACAATCTCGGCAACAGCAGCATCTGGATTAATGGAGCCGTCTCACTGGGCGTACGCTGCCTTGCCAACGATGACACCGGTTCGGGATACTACTGTGACGATGTTGTATCTGACGAGGGGGGGTTAACCATGTATGTAAACACCAATGGAACCATAACCGCCACCGGTTCAGACTTCATTTCGTCCAATTCCGGACTGGTTTATAAGTTTCTGGGATTCAGGATTGCAACATATGCTGCAAGCCTGACAACGACCAATCCACGCATTCTGGAAAAGAGCGAACAAACCGGGACGTTCCGGGCATATTGGGATACTTATCAGCAGCCTTAAGAGGTCAGCAGCATGCTGAATCTCGGAAAGTGAGAGCGTGAATCATATGAAAAAATATTATCTGGCAATCATTGCATCGTTCCTGGCGGGATCGCTTCTCTACGGAGCCGATGAGTCTTACCGGAATCTCGACAAAAGAATCTGCCCGATACTGGATACGCCGTACCGCACTTTGTCGGGACTGGAAATGATTTACGAATTCTCGTCAAAGACCGACGCCTCCGGCTGGGGCAAGTTGTCCGTCTACGATATAAACGCCTGGGTGCGCCTCGTCGAGTGGGAAAACAAGTCGGGCGGAGACCTGGAGATCCAGGCACAGATAAATTCCCTGTTCCTGGAAACCTCCGCTACGTCGGAAAGTTTTTCGCTGATGCGGGCGGATTTCTTCCTGCAATGGTCCCAGCGCTTCATAAACGGATACGGATTGCAGCTTCACGCATCACCCGGCCTGTATTCTTCCCTCCAGAAAGTCACGGGAAATGATATCTCCATTCCTTTCGGAATCACTGGAATAAAAGCTTTCTCTCCTGGTTCGGCTTTTTTCGCCGGTATCCGTGTTTACCCTGATATTAATGATCCTGTTGAGCCGATTGCCGGTTTTCGCTGGGCCCACCGTGACGACTTCGTCGCCCAGCTGGCCTATCCCGAGTCCCGCCTGGAGTTCAGCCCGGCAGAATCCATCCGCTTTATAATTGGCGCCAGCATGTGGGTGCTGCCAGACTACAACATGGGCAATGATGACCGCGAACGTATTCAAATTGAGGAAAGCCGGGTTTTCGGAGCCATCGAATTTACAGTGAGCGAGTACACTATTTTCTCGCTTAAGGGCGGCTACCTGTTTGACCGCGAAGTCTCGTTTAAAGCCTCAATTGATGAAGTAGAAGTTGAAGACGCTCCATTTGCCGGAATTGCATTCAGCGGCCGCTGGTAACAGTGAATGGCGCAGGTTCAGTTCCCTGAGCTGAACACCTTTATCTCGCCAATAGTCCAGTCCCGCTTGGCTTCGGGCTGAGTGATCTCCAGCCGCAGCCGGTCCGTGACTTTTGCCGGGAAACGTATTGTCTGCACTTCGTCCCCGTAAACAGGATGCCCGTTCTTGAACTCAAAACAGTCAAGCTTCCGCGAAACACCGTCATTCACGTTTGTCCAGTTATGCCCGTCGTATGCAAGAAGGCACATGCCGTTCGCACGATCAAACCTGTAAAGGTTGTAATAGATCTTGACCTGCGAAACCGGTTGGGCTGACTTCATGCTTATCTCGATCCACATCCCTTTCTCCTGGAGGTTATGGGCCTGCCAGCGGGTCAGCAGGTTGCCGTCGTTAAGCGCTTTTGCCTGCTGCTGGTTGGAACAAGTTGTGAATATCAGGTCCTGCGGCGGGACCTCTGGCCCGGTCGCGGGAAGCAAAGATTCAAAATCGGAGAATATCGAGAAATTACCGCAGACTTTCTTCCGGTATTTAACCTTCATGTCCGCGAGGTCTTTCTCAAATTCATCCGGCTTGAACCGGTATGAATCCGACAGTACAAAGGCAACATTGGTTGCCGGATCCACGAGCTCCTTGAACGGAACGCGCCAGCCGGGGAAACGTTCATTGTAAAACTGGCAGCAGATGATGCGTTCATCGGTGGCGAGCGTAATGCGGTAGGCATCAACATATGTCCCGTAACACCTGGTAATACCCCGTTTCCCGAGGTATTCAATCATCGGGCCCATATCATAGGACTTCAGGTAATCCGAGAAACCCGGACTCGACCAGCGCTGCATTATCCTGCAGGTACCGGTGACATTGACCGCCAGCAGCAGGACCGTAACGGCACCAATAATCCACCGGACCACCCTGCCGGACCGCCTGTAAGCGTATGCCAGGATAAAAGGAAAACTCCAGACCACCGGAAGCAGGTAGCGGTAAGTATGGGCATGCGACCTGTGGCTGAAAATGAAAAGCACCAGGCACATCCAGGAGATGCCAAGGAAAGCAAGGGACGAATCGACACGCGGCCAGCGCTCCTGCCACCAGCGCCTGATTGATTCATTAAGGCCGATGACGGTGACGACGGCGAGCAGGACCACGATGGCCGTTCCGATGTAAATGTCGAATCCATCGGGCCACGCCACGCGCTCCTTGCTGTCGGGAAAAATAGTCGGACCCCATCCAAAAGCGGAGGGAAGAACCCTGTCGAGCAGAGGATGTAGTATTTTCCTGAAAGCTTCACCCAGGGGAACTGACTGCGAAACCGACTGGAACGCTCCGCTGTGGAAATGTCTGGCCGCAATGTGCGGGGCGAAACCGATTAGCGCGCCAATGGCGTAGACAGGCGCTGATATCCTTGCAGTCTGCCAGTTCCGGGCCGCGGCAAACATTGCCCCGCCCATGACAAGGACCGGCACGGCAAGCATTGTATCGCTTGCGGCGAGTCCCGCGGCAATGCCGCCCAGAAGGGCCCAGGCCCACAGACGGCGCTCCGCCTCGGAATGCCGCAGGGCAAGCCATATCACCAGCGCGGCCAGTAACATCATGGTGGGATAACCTGGCATTGCGCAGCCCACCTGGTAAACAAGCAGATAACCCGAAGGGAAAAGAACCAGGACAATGCCCGGCCATATTTCTTGCCATGAACCCCACCGCTTAAGGATCAGCAGGGAAAGGAAAACTGTCAGAAGTCCGAACCCGAAGGCCATTATCCTGACACCAAAAGCATCACGGGGAAGAAAATGGATAAATGGCGCCATGAGATAGGCTTCAAGCGGAAAAAGGTACGGCGAAGCAAGAATCATGAGAGGAAGGTCGCCGTGGCTGATCTGCTTGGCCTGGAGGGCTATCTTGCACTCATCGTCAAAAGCCGGGATATTATGCACGCTTACGCTGAACAATGACGCACGCCAGGCTATGGCGGCAACACCGGCAATAACGGCAATTATCAGCAGGTTTCGTTTCATCAGGCTTCTATTGAGGCTAAACTATTAGATTTCCTGGTGGCAGGCAAAGGAATACTTTCCCGTCATACGCGTGAACCATGAACAAACCCGGAAAGAGCTGTTAGACAGGATGTACAGGATTAAGACTCGGCATCATAAGAACTTGCGACAGAAACTGCTCGCACTCAATTGGTGCAAGCAGTTTCTTTAGGACAAATAGAGTTTGTTGAAACCTGCAAATGATGTGTGGTATGATTTCACCCCGATACGCTTGGATAATCGAGCTGGATTCTTTTGGTGGTCGAAAAGATTTGTTCTGGCAAACCGGAGGAATAAACATGAGGTCGCTATCACTGTTTACCATGCTTGCTGCAAGTTTTGCAGTTATCACAAATAACGGCAATATCCGGGCTGAAACTGTAACAACAACCCAGGCCATGAATAGTCAGACAAACCTGATACTGACACCCAAACCAGGACTTGCACCGCGAATAACCGGGGCAAAGATATTCGGCGTCCGGCCCGGGTCCCCCATGTTCTTCAGGGTAACGGCAACAGGCAAACGCCCGATGAAATTCTCCGCGAAAGGACTGCCGGAAGGGCTCTCGCTGGATTATCTCACAGGACAGATCACCGGTTTGATCAATAAAACCGGCGAATTCAACGTCGAGCTGACTGCCAGGAATTCCGACGGCAGGACAAAGCGCAGCCTCACGATTGTTGTCGGCGACAGGATCGCGTTGACTCCGCCGATGGGCTGGAACAGCTGGAACTGCTGGGCCGGAGCTGTGGATGCCGACAAGGTCCTGCGTTCAGCCAAAGCCATGGTGTCATCCGGTCTTTCCGATCACGGCTGGACTTATATCAACATTGATGACACCTGGCAGGGCAGTCGCGACAGCAAAACCAAGGCTCTCCAGGGCAATGAAAAATTTCCCGACATGAAAGGCCTCTGCGACAAGATCCACAAGATGGGCCTGAAGGCTGGCATCTACTCGACACCCTGGATAACATCGTATGCAGGTTTTCCGGGCGGTTCTAGCACCAACGAGGACGGCAGCTGGAAGACACCGGAGGATACCGGCCGCCAGGTTTTCGGGAAATACCGGTTCCACGAGAACGACTCCACCCAGTGGGCCGAATGGGGAATAGATTACCTGAAGTACGACTGGCACATCATAGACGTGCCCCATGTTGAAGACATGGCCACGGCACTGCGGCGCTGCGGCCGGGACATTGTTTTCAGCCTTTCAAACACTGCTCCGATCGAACACGCCGGTGACTGGGCCAGGCTGGCAAACTGCTGGCGTACCACGGGGGATATCAACGATTCATGGGACAGTATGAGCGGGATCGGCTTCTCGCAGGACAGCTGGAAACAGTTTGCCGGACCAGGCCACTGGAATGATCCGGACATGCTCGTTGTCGGGCAGGTCGGATGGGGCCCCCAGCTTCACCCCACAAAACTCAGCCCTAACGAACAGTATACCCACATCAGCCTATGGTGCCTTCTTTCGGCCCCGCTTCTCCTCGGATGCGACCTGGAGAAACTGGACGAGTTTACCCTGGGCCTGCTGACCAACGACGAGGTCCTTGACGTCAACCAGGATCCGCTTGGAAAGCAGGCAGGAAGGGCCGCAAAGGTCAATGACTGCGAAGTCTGGGTAAAGGACCTGGAGGATGGATCAAAGGCGGTAGGTCTGTTCAATCGCGGTCCGGTTGAAGCCAGTGTTGCGGCAAAATGGTCCGATCTCGGCCTCAGCGGCAAACAGTCCGTGCGCGACCTCTGGCGCCAGAAAGACATCGGCACATTTGACAACCAGTTTGAATCATTTGTTCTTCCGCACGGAGTCTTGCTCGTGCGAATGATCCCTGCAAAATAGACACCACTTTAAAGACTGGATACGAAAAAGATATTACTGTATACATACGCACAAATACTGATTGTCTTAAACATAAAGGTTTAATCATGAAACATTTTTCGAAAATGAGCCGGTACTCGCTTGCAGCTTTAACCTCTTCCCTGTTGATCATGCCTGTGCTGTTTGCCGCCGATCCGCCCGCTGCCCCGGCAAAAGCGGCGGCAGTCGCACCAAAAGCAGCCCCTGCCGCGGTGCCCGCAAAGGCCACGGCCGCAGGCACTTCAGATGCAAAAACCGCGCCGGCGGCCGCAACGCCCAAGAAAGACATCACTCACCCGAAACTCGATCCCCTGCTGAAAAAAGCCCTGGACGAAATGAAATACACCTATGAAGTAAATGCCGACGGCGTATGCAAGATGTACTTCACGCTGGGCGACAAAAAACGTTCCCAGCAGCTGTTTGTAAACTCCGAACGGGAATCTTTCATCGGCGTCGAATTCAGGAAAGTCTGGGCAACAGCCATGAAATCAAAGGACCTTCCGTCAGCCGAGGTTCTCAAGGACCTTCTGCGCGATTCATCGTTCAAGAAGCTCGGAGCCTGGGAACTGGGTAAATGGCCGGATGGTTACCGCGTAATTCTCTGCGCAAAGGTACCGGCGGACTGCTCAACAGCTACACTCCAGGCGGCCATCAAACTGGTCCTCAACGGCGCAGACCTCATGGAAGAAAAACTCACCGGCAAGGATGACTTCTAATCCTGGCAAGAGCTGTTAGACAGGATGTACAGGATTAAGATTGCGGATCACAACAACTTGCGACAGAAAATGCTTTCACCAATTTAGTGAAAGCATTTTCTGTCGCGAATCTATCTCTTTCATCATGCCTGCCAAGCCGTCTTGTCCTGCGAAGCTTCCCGGCGAAGAAGGAAGCCTTGGCGAAGGCTGGTTATCCTGTCAGACCTCTAAGCCGGAACGATTCAACAGGAACACCCCTCACCCTAGCCCTCTCCCCCAAGGGGCGAGGGAAAAAAGCGCTTGCAGCATGCGTGGAAACAGTTACTACTTGGTTAATAGAAATAGCCATGAATTCTTCTTCCTCTCCACTCGGGGGAGAGGATTGAGGTGAGGGGGTCGTCGGTTTCTACTTAATCATTCCGGCTTAGAACTGCGGGATATGGGCACGATGCTCCAGGGTATTGATGACTACGAATTCAGTCGATTTCAACGGAATTGTTACTGCAAACCCGCTACTACAGCGCCCATATCAGTACGGCCAGCGCCAGGAAGAAGATTCCCATAAGAACCTTGCTGACAACCACGTTCTTCTTGCTCCAGTTGAGGAGAGTCTGGGACCTGAGACCGAAGAAAGTCATAATGAAGACAACAACCAGGGGCATTATAAACATCAGGTTGTAGGCCAGAAGTTTTACCCATGCCTTTGACATACCATCGCCTGCCATCACAACCAGCGTAGGAATATACATCTGCCCGGTACAGACGCTTTCAAGGGCAGTTACCAGAACGCCAATAACCACACCACCGGCAGCAAGGCTTTTGGCGCTTATCCCCTCCCTTATTATTGCGTGGATCTTTGTTTTAATCCCTTCCGGCAATTGAAGTGTAACATCATCAGGATTGCCGGTTTTTTTATACCTGCAGGCATCTTTGAACGATAAAAGGGCAAACACAGCTAGCAGTGCTATCATTGAATAATCAACAATATGCCTCATAAGCTGGAAGCCGGAGAACAGGTGAAGCATCCGTAATAACCCGAAACCCAGTGCCGTGTAGGTCATAAACGATGCCAGGCAGAACGAAATCCCCATCAGGAGAAGTCCCCTCCCTCTCACTTTTGCCACCGTGAGCAGGCTCATGAAGAACACAAGGGTGGCTATGGCACAGGGGTTGAGACCGTCAAGAAAACCGGCAGTTACAATGACTGGCAGCGTAAAGCTTTCAGACCGGATGGCAACGATGGCTTTTCCCGTGACTTCAATGACCTCCGGAAGCTTCCAGCCCGGCTCCTGGCGCTCCGCAATACATTCATCCACCCGGGTAAGAAGCCCTGCCCTTATGGCATCAAATCCGTTAAAGACATGCTTGTAGTCCACTACCATCATAACGGGTTTATTGCTGACTATATTGAGTTTTTCCTGGTATGCCACAAGACGTATGACGTTGGTCTTGATGCCCACATCGTAGTTATTGATGGTGTAGTAGCCTTCATACCGTTCCTTAAGCTCAGGCATGACCTGGTTCTTTACCTTGTAACAATCCGCACATCCCGCTTCATAGAAGTAGTCGATAATAACAGGCGGCGTTCCTGCCGGAGTAGTGTTTGTGGTGGCGAAAGAAGATGCAGGACATGAAAGTCCCTGGAAGGCAACAAGGGCTGTTAACAAAAGATGTCGCCGGTTAAATGCCATGTTCTAAACATACTACTTTCAGGAAGGCGCAACAGCAGAAATATGTGTATTTCAAGCCTTTAAAGGACTATTCTCGCTAATCGTCATGAAGAACCTCGCAGTCATAACATTGTTTCTGGCCTTAACTTTTCCGACCCAGGCCGAAGAGAGCGCCAGCGGGCGGATTGAAACAGTTGGTTCCGCCACCATAGATCTCGGCAAATACCCGGCGGAAGACAGGAAGGTTGCCTCTTACAAGATCAGGAATACCGGCAAGGATGTCCTCAAGATAATCAATATCCGGAAAAACTGCGGATGTGCAGAGGCAACATGCAGTAAAAAGGAACTGAATCCGCAGGAAGAAGCCACGGTAAATGTGGTCATTCTCCCCGACTCCATCTTCGGGTCTTACAGCAAGAACACGTATGTCGAGAGCTCCGACCTCACTAACAGTTTCCTCTGCCTGACTGTAGCAGGGAATGCGATCCCGCTGGTTGAAATCAAGCCACAGGATTACATTAATGCCGGCAGGATAATGACAAACCAGGCATGGTCCCAGGCATTCGAACTCAAAGGAAAAGATCCGTCCGTAAAACTGGGGGCCCCGCTGGTTGAGTGCAATTACAAGGCAGATGCTGGCTTCACCAACATATCTCCGGATGAATCCAGATACCGCCTCGATGTAAGAATTCTTCCTGCCGACAAGGCAGGAGACCTTAACTGTTCTGTGAGAATACCGGTCCTGTCTCCGACCAATCGTCAGCCCGTCAAGATCACCATCTCGGCCCGGGTCGACCTGGAACTCTGCGCGGTGCCGGGCATTGTTTACCTGCCAGTTTCCAAGGAGGACATTAGCAGGAGTTTCAGCCTGCGCCTGCTCGGCCAGCGGGCGCGGGTACTGGATCCCAATTCCCTGAAATTGCCCGAAAATGCTGAAATATCATTCGCGGTCAGGCAGGATTCGGACGGCAAGGGGCTTCTTGTCACCGCCACATTCAGCCCGGAATTCACAAAACAGCTTTTTGCAGACGAGACAATTCCACTGTCCTTCGAAGTCCCCGGCGCCTCTTCGGCACAGGTGCTGTGCAAGACAAGGAAATAAAGACTTTCACCAGTCGTCTGTTCTGAATGGTGAGGCTGGCAGGCCGTCCTTGTTGAAGAGGTTACAGCCCTCTGGATTGTCAGCCCAGGCATAACGAACTGCCACGGGAACGGGCACTTTGGCGCTGGATATGACAACAGTTTCGCCTGCTATCGAGGCATCTGCCCAGACAAACTTCTTATCCGCCCCGGCGATTTCAAACCTCCTCAGCGGTGCCCCTCCCCTGGCTTCCAGCCCGGCACCGGTGTGCGTGAAATGAACCACAATCCTGCCATCCTTGACCTCCATGCGGTCATAAACAGGACCTGAGCATTCGAGTGTGCGGCCATATGCACCAGCCCGCGCCGCCAGAGCCAGACGCCGGCCGACCTCCTGTTTGTTGTGGGCATGGATGTCCAGGGCCTCGCCAATATCAATGGCGACAGCCATGCCGGTGTTGGGAGATTTCTTGAGCGTCATCAACTGCGCCTCGCGCAGCTCAGCCCAGTCGCTCTCGCCGGGCTGGTCCTTTGCCGCCTGGAAGTTGGCAAGCTGAACGAAGTAGAAAGGAAAATTACCCTGGCCCCAGCGGGTCCGCCAGTCCCGGATCATTGCCGGAAAAAGCGTCCTGTATAATTCCGCCTTGTCGGCATTGCCTTCGCCCTGGTACCAGATGACACCTTTGATACCAAAAGGAATTAGCGGATGAATCATGGCATTGAAGAGAAACGCTGGTTTGCTGATTGCCTTGTCGTCGGTCACTTCCATCCCGGCTGAAATGCCCGGCGCGGCCCTTGCTTCAAGCGCCTGTTTGACATAACCATCGAGAACCGGTTCTGACTGGAGCCCTTCCAGGCTGGTCCAGAATTCTGCGCTGGTACTTCCCCGGTTCGCGCCAATAAGGCCTAAAGGAACACCCTCTGCCCTGTTTATCTCCACGCCGAAGAAGTAACCGGTAGCGGAAAATTCACGTGCTGAACCTGGCGTGCAGACCGACCATTTCCCTTCGGCCTCAGTCCGCGGCTGGAGGCTTCCAAATTTCTTCATGGCAAAAAGCCGTATCATCGGATGATTTGCCTGCCCCAGTCCCCTGGGATCGTTGACATCACGACCTACGATCCTCCTCAGTGGCAGGGCCATGTTTGACTGCCCCGAGCAGATCCAGACGTCACCCACCAGCACGTTCCTGATGGTCACTGTGTTCTTGCCGCTTATGACCAGGTCCTGGGCATTGGTATTGACCTTCATTGCGGTCAGTTTAGCCATCCACTTTCCAGCCGCATCGGCAGTGGCTGTGGCCGCAGTGTCGCCGATCCTCACCGTCACCTTATCGCCCGGCTCGGCTGTACCCCAGACAGGGCACGGAATCTCCCTCTGCAGAACCATGTCGTCGCCAAAGAGCTTCGCAACATTTACCTCGGCCTGCGCCATGCACACTGCTGTCAAGACCGCCCAAACCGCAACAAACCCTGTTCTGCTGAAGCTCATAAGTACTGCTCTTTCTGATGACAATCCCTCAAAACCTGCTTGAAACACAGACCATTTGCGAGATTGTGATTTCTGATTCAAACCGTCTTAATCATAATCTTAATCGTAATCCATTCTGCAGAACAAAAAGATTAGGATCAAGATTACGATTAAGATCAGGAAATCTATATGAGGCTAATAAGAAAATCTCCTTGAATAACAGGCCATTTGCGTTAGTCCAGTTTCTGGGTGGGACTCTTTATTTCAATTTGTCCCGCAGGCTTTGGAACTACTGGTGCCGGTGGTGGTTTCGGCTTGTTCGTTTCTATTTCGTACAGATGAATGTCATATGTGTTGTTGCCCGCAAACTCCCATCCGGCGGGTACGCCGACACTGTCGCAAATCTCGCGTGCGGCAAGGTAGTTCTCGAACGCGTCACCCATTACCCGGAACATCACGACAGATGAGGGCGTGCTTTTCAGTGTTCGAAGCGCGTTCCTGTAATTGTCGATATTAACCTGCGTTAGCTGGGCTGGGCTCTGGGGTGAACTGGGCGGCAGTGTCAGCCGCAGGATTGGGCTGGAAGTCCAATCGACATAAACCATAGTGATCTGGAATTCGTGGAACTTTATTTTCCGGTTCTCAAAATATTTCGCCAGCTTGACGTGGTCGTAGATTACCTTTGTAGTGTTGCCGCGCTTCACGCGGCTCGCCTCAACCTTGTAGGAGAATCCAATCGCCTTTATTTCCCTGATAAAGGCCTCCTTTGCGCCTTCAACATCCACAAGGTAGACTCCATTTTTAACCACCATTATCGGCCTTACCCTGGCATCCTTCGGGATTGGCCGGCTTGCCGGGATGTGCACATTCTTTGGGGCAACCGGCTTGTAAACCGGCGTTTTGTCGATCAATCCCTTGAGCTTCTCCTGTTCTGCAATGAGCTGGTCCATAGTGATTTTCTTCTGCTTGAGGTCGGCTTCACGTTTGGCAAGTTCCTTGCGCAAGGCATCAAGATCCACAAGCTTGACGCCCTTGTCCCTGGCGCTCTTTTCGAGCTTGGCCAGTTCATCGTCCAGGTTCTTGATTCTCGCAGGGTTAAGGTCCGGTTTTTCCAGGGACTTAAGCTTATTTGCGTCGGGTGTGAAGGCACGCAGCATGTCGAGCCTGGCCTGGGCTTCGCGAACCTGTTCCTCCGTGGCGGAAGGAAGGGAGGAAATGACATTGTTAACGGCCCTGGCAAGGCTGATGCCGATCATTACCAGCACAATGGTTAGAACGCCTACAACGTTCGTCATCGTGTCCATCAGTGCGATGAACGGTATGTCTGCTTCGCCTTTATTTCGCCTTTTTGCCATGATTAAAAACTTTCCTCTTCCTATTTCTCGCCGAAAAGACTCAAGTCCACCGCCCCATCCCCTGGTATCGGCAGTTTTCCTGTCGTAAGGCCGCAAGACTGTTCAGCCCAGCCGGCCGCACGCACAAAGCTTGACCACCCGTCCTTGCGGACCAGGAATATGAGGCTTGAATTCGGGGTATTCTTCACAGTCTGCAGGAAGGCATTGTAGCCGGTGTCGACCCCCACACTGTCCCTTGCGACGCGTAGCTGTTCTGTTTTGCTCTTGTGTACAATGATGCCTGCACCTGAAGCCTCTACAAAAAACAGGCGCTGGTTACCGCCCTTTGACCCGCTCCCGGAAGGACGGACGATGACGGAAGGAGCTTTGTCATCCAGTTTCTTCTGGAGTTCCGCCAGTTTCTTCCTGAGGACCTCAACCTCGGCCTGGACGGGCGGAATCGATTTTGCAAGGGGTTCAATCTGGCGAAGCAGGTCATCAATCTGCTTCTGGAGTTTTGCTGCCTCGTCCTTGTTTGCGCCGGCAGACTGGGTTGCCTGCGCAATCTGTTTGCGGAGTTCTTCGATCTTTTTCTGCCTGGACTGAATCTCCTGGTTCAGCTTGTCAAGGGCCGTTATTTTTGCTGCCAGGCCTGTATCAGCCTGCTCCTGGAGTTTCTGCTTGGCCAGCAGTTCCTGGAGCTTCTGCGCCAGCGCAAGTTCCTGCCTGGTACGGCCCTGGGCCTTCTGTGTCTGGGCTATGGAAACGACGACAATAATCAGGATCAGGACCCCGATCAGCGAACACATGATGTCGAGGAACGGGATGAGCATCACTTCGTCACGATTACCATGTCGGCGTTTGGCCATAAGTTATCCGGTGTTTCAAACGGGTAATGATACAGCCGCCACTCAATCACGGCCGAACCAGCGTCTCTTCTTCTGCTGGGTGATAACCACCTGCTTTTCGCCCAGCTCCTTGAGGACCTTGTTAAGTCCGCTGATTCCCGATTCAAGGCCGCCAATATACCTGGTGACCTGGTCCAGTGAATCCTTGAGAACTTTCTCCGTCTGGGCGGTCATTTCGCCCTGTTTCGACGAAACAATATTGCCCAGCGTCTGCTGGAATTTGACAACCTGGTCCATTGAGTCCTGGAGCGAAGTCTTCACTTCTTCACGCATTGCCACGGTGTTTGTGACGAATTCCGATGTAACATTCTTCTGGAACGCATCCATGCGGCGGTCCATGTTCGCGGAATACTCATTCATCCGCCGCGACAGTTCGTTGAGATCGGCCAGGAACTTCTCCTGTGTGCCGGCAATCGCCTTTACCAGCAAGTCTGCTGTGGACGCTGATCCGCCCTGTTCGGTTTCGGCCGCATTCTTGAGCCGCGGGAGGAGCACTTCGTTGCAGAAGGCGTCAATGGTGTTAAGGGTGTCATCTTCCTGTTTGGCCAGCGAATTCAGGGGGAAATTGAGAGTCAGGGCCAGCACCAGGCCCAGCAGTGTCGCATCGAAGGCCGTGCCGAGGCCGCCGGTTACCTTGTTGATTGCAGTGAGGATTTTGACGATGTCCTCAACGTTGGAAAAGTTCATGCCGCCTATGGCCTGCGAAAGCCCGACAACAGTGCCGATAAAACCCATGAGCGGTATTGCCCAGAGAAATGCGCGCAGGAGGGTGTAGCTGCCGCCGATGCGCACACTGTCAATGTCAGACTGCATCGCCATCATCTCGCGGACATCCCCGCTGTTCTGCCGGATTTCGTAAAACTCCAGCGCCTTGCGTATGCGGTTTACCATGAGACTGTCCCTCAGACTGGCTGGAAGATGGTAAACGTGGTCAATGAACAAGCCAACGTTGCTGGCATCAATCTCCTTGCCAAGATGTGTCGGCAGAACATCCAGCATAAGAGCTGCTTTCTGGTGACGGATCTTCCTGTATTTCAGGAAAATAATGGCCATCGCCCAGGTAAAGAAGAACGTGTTTAAAAGGCTGACCACCAAGTGTTTATAGAACAAAGCCGATACAAACTGCATCATGGAATAACTGGAGATGGCCTGTTCCGCAGGCGGGTTGAAAGGCAGGAGAATGGCGAACCAGACGATCAGAAGGCCAAACCCGATTCCAACGCTTTTCAGAAGGCTTGGATTTGTAGGATCGGCTTCCTTCCATGCCTGCCTGCTCGACTTGCGCCTGGGAGAGGGAGTTGACCTGTCGGATCCGGATACGTCAGAACCGGCAGACGGCAGCGATTCTTCTTCCTGTTCCAGCCCTGTGGCCGGAATTTGAAGGCGGTTGTCGCAGGACGGGCAACGGACCACCCGGCCTGCCGCCGAGGCGCTGATAGACAGGCGCTGCCTGCAATGAGGGCATTCGAATTTCATATATGATTTCCTCCTGTTTTAAACATCTGCTGCTGAAGGGAAAGTTTCCACACGCATAGCAACATACTAGTGGCAGGTTTTGCCAGAGTCACGTGTTTTCTCCGCATGCGGACGCGGGGATGCTAAACGCAGAAAATAATTCCCGAGGGACTCTCGTTATCAGGTATGAACCCTTGTAATGCCGGGGTCAACAGGTTAAGGTTCGCAATCGAAGCAACTTAAATGCAGAAAGGCTGACAATGAAGATTACTCGAAGATGTTTCCTGAAATATGCACCCGCAGCCGCTATTCCCTTCATTCTGCCCTCAAGAATATGGGCGGCTGAAACCAAACCGAACAGCCGGCCGGGCATGGGTTTTATAGGCCTGGGCAAACAGTCGCACGGCCTGCTTGACAACTTTCTGCGCCAGGATGTGCAGGTGGTTGCCGTCTGCGACGTCGATACAACCCGGCGCAAAAATGCAAAGCAGAAGATTGACGAATACTACAAGAATAATCAGGAAAAAGGACCGTCCGACTGCAGGGAGTACAGCAATTTCCAGGAGCTTGTTGCACGCAAGGATATCGACCTGGTATGCATCGCCACCCCTGATCACTGGCATGCGATAATAACACTTGCCGCCCTGCGTTCAGGGAAAGATGTTTATTGCGAGAAACCCCTGACACATAATATCCACGAGGCAATCGAAGTTATAAAGGCGGTTGATGCCAATAAACGCGTGCTCCAGACCGGTTCAATGCAGAGGTCGATGAAGGAGTTCCGCATTGCCTGTGAGCTGGTCCTGAACGGCTGTATCGGCAAGCTTGAACGCGTTGAGTGTTCGTTCGGAGACCCCGGCATACCCTGTGACCTCGGGGAAGAGCCGGCAGAGCCAGGACTCGACTGGGATATGTGGCTGGGCCCCGCCCCAAAACGCAGTTACAACTCAATATTGAGCCCGCGGGGCATGCATAATAATTACCCGAAATGGCGCTCGTACAGGGAATTCGGCGGCGGAATGGTCACGGACTGGGGCGCGCATCACCTGGACATAGCACAGTGGGGCCTGGGTATGGACAACAGCGGACCAGTCGAAATCCGGCCGCCTGAACAGGCTGGTGCAAAACGCGGCGCAACGCTGGTCTACGCGAACGGCGTTACCGTGACTCACAAGGACGGATTCGGTGTCCATTTCTTCGGCAAGGAAGGCGAAGTAATGGTCAATCGTGGCAGTTTCGTGTTTATACGTGACGGCAAGACAATTGCGAAGTTTGAGAAGAAAAAAGACGGCTCATCGTGTTCGGCACAGGTTCAGAAAGCTGAGAATGAATTCCTTAAGAATGCAAAGATCAAACTTTACGAAAGCCGTTCACATACGGATGACTTCATGGCCCGCGTGAAGGACCGCGGCAAACCCATCACCAGCGAACAGGTTGGAGGGCGGTCGGCAATATGCTGTCACCTGATGAACCAGGCCTATTACAACGGCAAGAAAATCCTCTGGGACCCGGCAAAGTTCGAGTTTACAGGCGGAACCGGTGACCCCAAGTGGCTCACGCGTGATTATCGTTCGCCCTGGAAGGTATAACCTGAATTTTGCACGGATTGGACAAAATTCACTTCCAGCCCTTGGGAATACTATGTTTGGGCTGGAAGCCGACCTCACCCGCCTGGTTATATCGGGTGAGGTCGGGGTCAACCCCGATTCGACCCTTTATTAAAGGGGTCAAGATCGGCCCAAAGGGTGAATATTCCAATCATTGTGTGAAATATTCAGGTATAAACAAAGCAGGAGAGTATAATGATAAGAAATAATGTCTGTATAACAGTATTGCTTGCAACAGTTTGCGCAACAACAGCGAGAGCATCCGACAACCCGGAACGGATAGCGCTGTGGAACGGCAAGGCTCCTGCTGGCGAGGAAAAATTTGTTGAAGCCGATGCATTTATTACCGTTCATCATCCTGCAAAAACCAATGGCGCTTCAGTCGTAATCTGTCCGGGCGGCGGTTATGGAGGCCTGGTCACAGGTCCCGAGGGACATGGTATTGCAAAGTGGCTGAACCAGCACGGCATCACGGGCATTGTTCTTGAATACAGGTTACCGCGTGGCAACCGGTTTGTTCCCCTGCTTGACGCACAGCGCGCAATCAGGACGGTGCGAGCTAAGGCCAAGGATTGGGGCTGCGACCCGAAGAAGATCGGTATAATAGGTTTCTCGGCAGGCGGACACCTCGCATCAACAGCCGACACGCACTTTGATGCCGGGAAGCCTGATGATTCCGATCCCGTCAACAGGCAGAGCTGCCGCCCTGATTTCGCAATACTCGTGTACCCGGTTATCACCATGGGACCTAAAACCCACGGCGGATCAAAACATAACTTGCTCGGGAAAGACCCCGACGCCGCGACCATTGACCTGTACTCCAACGAAAAACAGGTCACTGACCAGACACCACCAACTTTCCTGGCTCACGCTCTGGATGACAGCCTGGTTCCTCCGGACAACAGCCGTATGTTTTATGAGGCCATGAAGGCACGCAAGTTGCCCTCCAAATACCTGGAACTGCCAAGCGGCGGTCATGGGCTGAACGGGTACAAGGGTCCGATGTGGGATGCGTGGCAAACCCAGTCCCTGGAATGGCTTGCGGAACAGAAATTCATTCCAAAAGACGCATTAGCTGCACCCGCGTCAACGGAAATAAAAAGCAAATAACAGGCCAAATAGCCTGTATTTAGCGCGTCTAACGAATGTTCTTAAGAGCACGCCGGAAAGTATTATTTGCCCTTCTTTTCCTTCTTGACTGGAACAGTGATCTTGGGCAGTTCGGCTTTGTCCAGGCGTACAGCGATAAAATAATCAGTTAACAGCTTCGCATCTTCTGCTGAAAGTTTGCCCGCGCGGACTCCATGACCGTTTATCGTACGCTGCATCTTCTCTGTATCTTTGAACGATTTCGGATCGACCCGGCGACTGCCGCCGGTATGACATTTCAAGCAGGTCTTTGCGTAGATCTGCTGGACCTTCACAAGCTGTTCGGCGCTCAAATCCGCGTTGCCATCTTGCTTGCCATGGGTATCACCCCCGGCAGCCACGGCCACCGCGAAGACAACAAGAAAAGAGTAAAAGACATACTTCATGTCAGGAAAATACCCTGTGTGCGCTGTGCGCGTCAAGAAACAGAAACAACCAGGGAGTCATGACTAAATCTTTGCGCCCCTTGTCCTGACGTTGCCCATCTTGTGACCGGGACCAATAGTGTAAAGTCTTTTAACAGAAGGACTTCTGTTCTCATGGGCAGCAACGACCCGACCTATAACAAGAGGACAATCGCCCGGTTTGAAAATGTCGACGAGCTTGCATTCGAAGTTTGCCACTGCATCTGCAATCAGGGGAGCACGGACCTTTGATGCCTTCTGTATCTTCAGGCCGCACTCCTTGATTTTGTCGCGGTTGTGTCCATGGTTCTTGCCAACATACAAAACTTGCCGCGCCATTTTTTCACCAGGATAAGCGACTACGAATTCCCTGGTTTTATGGATCAGTCCATATGTAAAAGATCCGTCATCAATACCAAGCATGAACATCATGGGATCGCCGGAAGCTACGGCAATCCAGCCAACGGCCATGGCATTGGGCTTCCCCTGCCTGCTCCGCGTTGTGACGAGTACAACCTGTTCCGGATACTTACGGGACGATGCTTCCTTCAATGCTGTCTTCTTCTGCATTATATTCTCTCCTTGTAGATTGTGCCGGCAAGGACACAGGAACGTTTTAGATAAGCAATTAGTAATGAGCATCTTATAACTTAATTTACATACTTCACTTATAATCCTGAACTTTTACTTGTCAGCAAAGGAATTAGACTCAACAAGTTTATTTAGCCTTTTTATTTTCTTGTTGTTTTAGTTCTTTCATTTGCCGATGCGCTTTCTCAAACAGCCTATATTCTTCAGTTCCGATATTATTATTCAGCCATTCAACATTTTTCTTTGCTTCAACATCACCCTGGTCAGCTGCTTTACGAAGCCATTTTAAGGCTTGAGTATCATCTTTGGCCACGCCTAATCCATTTAAGTACATCCATCCCAGGTGTTGTTGCCCACTAGCATTTCCCTGCTCAGCTGCTTTACGAAGCCATTCTAAAGCTTGAGCATAATCTTTGGTAACACCAAACCCATTAGCATACATGGTTCCTAGATTGACCTGTCCATTGGCATCGCCCTGCTCGGCTGCTTTGCGATACCATTTTACGGCTTGAACGTAGTGTTAGCGTGCGCTTAAAATCACCCACCTAGGGGCGAATCAAAATCACCCACCCATAGGGAGCGATAAGTTATGTAAGTTACCTCTAAAAGGAGAGGTAAAAACACATGGCTAATCGAATAA
>Ga0172375_10000648_pt1 | contig 55741 bp, 53 predicted proteins | sample LakKiv1m_FD_114537 | JGI IMG/M metagenome (GOLD analysis project Ga0172375, IMG submission 114537) | Freshwater microbial communities from Kabuno Bay, South-Kivu, Congo - kab_092012_11.1m | ecosystem: Environmental > Aquatic > Freshwater > Lake | place: Democratic Republic of the Congo...
AAACCCCATATTCATCCGGAATACGCACTTATTCTTCGTCATTGCGAGTCCGTGAATTCGGTAAGATGGATTGCCACGTCGCTTTGCTCCTCGCAATGACGACAGAAAATGGCCGAAACATGGTGGACACTCACAACGGCCGAAACATGGGGACATTCACAACTGCTTTAACTCACGGGGACAAAACTGACGCACGAAGGGCGAACACGAAGGGCGAACACGCAGGTTCGCCCCTACGGGATGATGGCGATTTCGGGATGTATCGGGGTGACGAAAAGGGAGGAAATTGGGCTGAAGCCCTGGCAGACTGTCGGACTTACAGGAAACAAGCACCATATTCACCCGGAATACACTCCGGCTCTCCGTCATTGCGAGCCACCCGTATCCGGTACGATACCGCACACGAACCATGAACACGCTGCTCGATCGGTCGGAAACAACGCGACCTGAGACGTTGAAGCTCTCGTCGCCAATATCGAGTTAAAGCTGTTGTCCCCTGTTTTCCATGAGATGATCGGCGTGCTTGGCTTTTTATCCTTTATTCATCACTTTTCGAATTCATTTGGAGGTCAACGCTCAAAATGATAAAATAAGAATCGGTAGATACCCATTTACTCATATACCCGCAACCATAACTCTCAACGGAGAAAATTCCTATGTCCCGTTTCGTTTCCGCCGCCCTCGTCGGAGCTGCCCTTCTGCTCTCCAGCAATGCGTTTGCCTACGATGCCGCTGCCGGCAAAGCCACTTATGAGGCAAGCTGCGCCATGTGCCACAAAACCGGCATGATGGGCGCACCCAAAACAGGCGATAAAGCCAACTGGAAGGCACGCATCGCCCAGGGCATGGACACCCTCGTTTCCAAATCGATCAAAGGTTACAAAGGCACGAAAGGCATGATGCCTGCAAAAGGCGGCAATCCGAAACTGACAGACGCCCAGGTAGGCAACGCTGTCGCCTATATGGTTGGTCTGAGCAAGTAAGCATCACACCTCACTGCAATAAAAAACGGGAGTTCGACTCCCGTTTTTTATTGCATCTCCGTCAATGTCCCCGATCACCTCTCAACGCCCGCCGGTGACACGATATTTTCTTATCTTTGCCTATGGACAGTGTGTTGCGTGCACAACGACCTCAACGACCGTATCTGATCATGGACACCGAATATCTTGGCTATGCTGCTGGCATCCTGACCACTTTCGCCTTTCTGCCGCAGGCGTTCCGGATGATCCGGACACGGCAGGCTCGTGACGTCAGCATGACCTGGGCAGCGTCCATGACCGCCGGGATATTCCTGTGGCTCTGCTACGGCATCATGAAGCGCAGCCTCCCTTTGATCTGGCCCAACAGCATTACCCTTTTCCTGATGCTGGTTATCCTTTTCGTAAAAATCAGGGATCATGGAAATACCGGATCCTGAACCAAACAAAACAACCTCCTCATGACACGACTTTCCATAGGCTTCATCGGTACCGGGCGTATCGCCCAGGCACTGATCTCCGGACTTTCCCGTGACCCGCAAATGGTTATCTGCGGCTACGACAAGATGCCCGATGCCCTGCACGCTGTTTCCCTGCAATACGGAGTCGAAGCGGAAGAGTCGATCGGGGGACTTGCCCACGATGTGGAAATCATCATCATTTCCGTGAAGCCTTATCAGGTTGCCGAGGTACTCGCCGAGCTGAAACCTGCACTTCACGGTCAGCATCTCCTGATCAGCGTCGCTGCGGGCATCTCCACGCGATTCATCGAATCGAACTGCCCTGATGGCACGCGGGTCGTCAGGGTGATGCCGAACACCCCGGCGTTCGTTGGCGAAGGCATGACCGCCCTGTGCAGGGGCGCCCATGCAACGGCGGATGATCTTCTGATTGCCGAACGCATTTTAAGCGCCATAGGCAAAACCGCCCTTGTTGAGGAATACGGAATGGATGCAGCCACGGCAGTGTCGGGAAGCGGCCCGGCCTACATGTTCCGTATCATCGACTCACTTGCCGAAGGAGGTATGGCATGCGGACTCGACAGGGAAACAGCACAGCTTCTTGCTGCCCAGACGATGCTTGGCGCGGCACTCATGGTGCTTTCCGGAAGGAAAAACCCCGAAGAGCTGGTTCGCGAAGTAACAACACCGGGAGGAACAACCGAGGCAGGACTTCAAGCCATGGAGCAGGGAAATCTGCGTGGCACCCTCATCGATACAGTCAAAGCGGCTGCCTCCCGCTCGAAGGAACTCATGAAGTAGAATCCAATGGTCAAGCGCCTCCGCTACTGGCTGCTGTCGCTCATGCTGCTGCTTACGGCATCGAACGTGCAGGCGACAATCTCCGGAAAGTCCTCCGCAGAAAGTCTTTTCATCGAAACGACACTCGACAACAGCCTCCCCTGGGTCGGCCAGGAGGTGCTGCTGACCTATACGCTTTTCTTCAGTGAGAGCGCTCCGCAGATCGAGGACAAAACAAAACCGGAACATCCTGGATTATGGGCGCGTGAAATCGCTCCGGAAAACTATATCGACAGTACACCGGTTTCGAAAAATGGACGCCTTTTCAGGAAAGCGGTCATCAAGCGTGTCAAGCTGGTAGCCTTGCAAAGCGGAAAGCTGTCGGTCACGAATTACCACCTGCGATGCCTCGTTCCGAAAAACCGTGAAATCACTCTCGACAGCCGTAACGACATCGAAACCATCGTGACCGCGCCGCCTGCCATCCTTCAGGTAAAGGCTTTGCCAATACCCGCCCCCGCAGAGTTCAGCGGTGCGGTTGGTCGGTTCACACTCACAGTTTCACCAGAAAGCAGCCGGATACATGCCGGGGAACAGCTTACCCTTTTCATCACCGTCAGCGGCCAGGGCAACCTCCATACACCACCGCCGCTGACGATCATGCTTCCGGAAGGACTTCAGCGCGAAACATCGTCCGCGCCACCACCCGTCATACCTTCCGAAAAAGGATCGACATCATCGATCAGGACAAAAATAACCCTGACCTCCCTGAAAGAGGGCTCGTTCCGTTTCGTTCCTGTCTCACTGACCGCATTCGATCCGGTGACCGGACGTTATGATACAATCAGATCGAATGAGATCGATGTCCGGATCAGCAGCAAACCGGCCACGACAGCTCAACAGCAACTGCCGATCGCTCCTGCAATCCCGTACGAAAGTGATGATGACATCCCGCAAGCAGTGACCGGATCGATCATGGCTGTCCTGGCCGCCACCGTTCTGGCGCTCATTTTCGGACTGCACTTCCGGTATATGAAACGAAACAAACAGAACAACGCCTCGCAGAAGTCACCTGTTCCCGGTGAAGTGAAACCAGCCAGAACGGCAGATACACCAGTATCCGTCACACCGGCATCGATCGGCAACAAAACACCTGAATCGATACGCAACGATCTGTATGATGTGATGAAAAAAACCGGTGTCAGAAACCCTTCGGGCCTTACATCGAGAGAACTCGGCAAAATACTTCAGGAAAAGAAGGTGAAGGCACAAACCATCGTGGCATTGACAAAACTGCTTTCCGGTATCGATCAAGCCCTCTATGCGCCGGGTAAAGCGTCACCGGAAAACCTCGCAACCATGAGCCGTGAGGCGGCCCGCATCATGGCCGAACTTTCTCGTCCATGACACGCAAGGGGCACAGGTATCATGATGGGCCACCCAGCCCCGGCAGATGGAGGGCAATTTCAGGGTGATCGGTAATGATGCCATCAGCCCCTATACGTTTCATTCTGAGCATATCTTGCGGCCTGTTGACCGTCCAGACAACCACTTTTGCACCAAGCCCGTGCAACCATGACACCAGCGAAACATCGGCAATATCCAGCCGGGGGTTCACATAACCGGGAACAAAACCGGGACGCGCCGGAAACCCATCCAGAACAGCCCGATTCTCGACCAGCAGCCCGAAAGCGATACCAGGCATGATGCGCCGGGCTGAGGAGAGAATACGATCATCGAAAGACTGGAGCCGCACGCGTTTTTCAACTCCCCAGGCAACGATATGCCGGATCACCAGTGCGACATAATCGTCCGGAGGAGGATGAGCCTTCCCGTCCAGTTCCGGCCAGGACTTCACTTCAAGATTGTAGATCATCTCCCCCTCCCGTCCAGCATCACGAAGATGTTTTTCAACCGTGCTGAAAACCTCGTGCAATTCCGGTCGAACAGCCTTGATTCGCTGCTGGAGAGGGAATTCGTCTGATACCATGCCACAATCGAGTTGTGCGATCTCGTCATATCCCATGGAGTAGAGATAGCGCTTTGATTCAACACCGCAGGAGTCCGCAGCCACCCAGGGATCGTGCGACACGACAACCCTTGTATCTGATGAAACGTTGAGGTCGAGTTCAATTACACGACAGCCCAGATCGGCCGCCTTGCAGAATGCCTGGAGGGTATTTTCAGGATAAAACGCCCTGGCTCCACGATGAGCCTGAATTTCAAACGGCATAAGTGACGGCATAATAAACCCCGTACGCCAGAACTGTTCAAAACAGCATCCTGTTCGGCGGATCATGAAAGAAGCAGAACCCCATCGTACGATCCATCAGTGAACTTCTGAACCGGTCTGACCCGAAAGATCAGACGCTCTTGTTTCCGTTCGAAGCCCTGAATGGCTTGGGTGCGGTTGCTTTTTTGCTTCTCTTCTTCTGAAATTTTTTTCCTGCTGGCTTGGAGCCATTGACCGGGACAAGGCCGTGAGTACCGTAAAGGCCGGAGGGTGCGTTTTGGCGACTTTTGTTGAATTTGTTCTTACGGTACTTCTTTTCAAGGTCGGCGTAAGGACTCGGGGGGTCCGGCGACGTGTTGAAATTATTAAAGTTGGGCTCATCGAGAGCCTCGTCAACCTCATCCAGGACCACGTCAGGATGGATCTTATTGTACAAGTTGGTCTATCTTTTAGTTTACAAAACCTTGAGCAGTAAACAGCTTTGGGGCGTTTTCGGCAAGGGCTTATTAATTTACAATTTCAGCCATAAAAAGCAAGATGGTGTTTTATGGCCTGTAAAGATGATGAGTGGGAGCACAGCATGTACTGAGGTTTACCCATTGATTGTTGTTGCTGTAAATAGTAAATTTAAAGTCAGTACAGCAAAACCTCAAACCTGGAGATCACCATGGACATTCGCCGCCTGATCTTGGCATTCATCCTGCCCCCTGCCGCCGTTATGAACAAAGAAGCCGGAACGATCATGCTTACCGGTCTTCTGACCGTCTGGGGCTGGATACCCGGAGTTGTCGCTGCTCTCTTTATGATCTCTCAGGAACAGAAAGGCAAGAACGCCGAAGCTTAACGCATTTACCGCTGCCTGTAAATACACCGGCAACCCCAAAAGAGTTCCTTCCGGCCCGGTTTTTCCTTTTTCAGGAAAATTCCGGGCCATTATAATTTTGCTGCTCCTGCTTCAGGGGCAACAAAGGGGCCTTTTCCCTGAAGTGCCATTCCAAGGCACCATGTGTCGTGTCAAAACCGTTCAGTACGGTGATACGTGTAGTTTTACCGCTCTGAATACAACAGCTGCCGCCCGGAGTCGTTCCTCTGCAAATTCAGTTTGACCCGACAGATCCGAAATCATCCCCGATCCTGTTATAACAACTATCCATCATCCATTATGCCTCCATCCGGATTCAAACGCATCATCGGCATCGATTTCGGCACAAAACGCATTGGTGTTGCGATGAGCGATCCGTTAGGCATGTTCGCACAGCCGATCGGCACCTTTGACATGGAAGGGCTCGTCTCGACGCTCGCAAAGGTGCGTGACGAGGAGGGAATCGAACGAATCGTTACAGGGTATCCGCTGGGGGACAAAGGCGAGATCAACCGCATGACCTCGGTTATCGACCGTTTCATCATGGAGATCAAGGAAACCTTTCCAGGCATTCCTGTCGATACATTCGATGAACACCGCTCTTCGAGAACAGCCATGAAAATTCTTGCCGGTTCCGGAGCCAGCCGGAAAAAGCGCAACGAAAAAGGGCGACTCGACACTGCTGCCGCCTGCCTGATTCTCCAGGGCTGGCTGGACAGCCGGGCTTGAGTGATGCCGCTCGTCAATCCGTCGAGATTTTAGGTTTAACATTTCAAAAGGGCTTCTGTATCTTCAGGGATGAGTATCTCTTTTTTATAAAGATGCTCCGGACTATACTTCTCACGCATAACTGACTGTTTTTCATCCATGACCAATTCGGAAACCCTTGCGATGTTCAAGTCGAGCGGCGCCTTGCTCGACGGCCATTTCAGGCTCACTTCAGGCCGTCACAGCAACTCTTACTTCCAGTGCGCCAAAGTGCTGCAATACCCTGAGTATCTTTCTGCGATCTGCGGCGAAATCGCAGACCGGTTCAAAGATTGCGGAATCACGACGGTCATCTCGCCAGCTATCGGAGGCATCGTGGTCGGCACGGAGGTCGGTCGGCAGCTCGGAGTGAAAACCGTCTTCGCCGAGCGCAAAGAGGGTACCATGATGATCCGCCGGGGCTTCTCCATCGACCCGTCCGAGCAGGTGCTGGTGGTAGAGGATGTAATCACTACCGGTGGCTCCGTTGCCGAGGTGATCGAGCTGCTCAGGACAGTCGGCGCCACGGTTGCCGGCGTCGCATCAGTGGTCGATCGCAGCAATGGGAAGGTCAGGCTGGCCGATCGCCAGTTCTCACTGCTCACGATGGAGGTAGTCAGCTACACTCCTGAAGAGTGCCCGCTCTGCAAGGAGGGTATTCCGATCTATGCGCCAGGCAGCAGAAGCAATCCCCAGGGCTGAATGGTTCCATGCAGCAACAGAGTATCGACAGCATCTCTTTCGTCGGCCTCGGACTCATGGGAACGTCGCTGATGCAGGCCCTCAAACGCGCAGCGGCTGCAACAGGACGAAAAATCGAAACCATCGGGTTTGATCCGGGCTTTGACCGTAACGACATCGAAGCCATGACGAATACCTGCGGACTCGACCGGTTCGAAACCGATCCGGCGAAACTCTATGACGCCGATCTCGTCGTGCTGTGTGCACCCGTTCTCGCCAACATCGCCCTGCTCGATGAGGTCAAACAACATTCACCGGCAGGAGCGCTTGTAACCGACGTATCGAGCACAAAAGCTGAAATCGCAGCAAGAGCACATGAACTCGGTCTCGATTTCATCGGCATGCACCCGATCGCTGGCAGGGAACAGCAGGGTTATCGTGCAGCATCACCTGAACTGCTTGAAGATCGTCTTGTGATTCTCTGTTCAGGCAAAGCTTTGCCTGAAAACGGGCTTGCCGGCGATTTGACAGAACTGCTCCGGATTTCGGGATGCAAACCGGTCGTCATGAGCCCGGAAGAGCATGACCGTATCTACGCCAACATCAGCCATCTGCCTCAGCTCATCTCGACGGCGCTGATGCATCATTGCCGCGATAACGTCAAAAGCTCCGGGCCGGGGTTCGCTTCAGTAACACGCCTGGCGGGCAGCCACTGGGAAGTCTGGCGCGACATTATCGAAACCAATACGCTCAACATCGCCGATGAACTCGATGCATTCTCAACTCTCCTTGCCGGACTTGCCAAAGAGGTTCGGGCCGGGAATTTCGACGCGCTCGAATTGAAATTCCTGGAAGCAAACCGTCTCTATCAACTCCTTCAGGAACGAGGCTGCTCATGAAATTCGCCATCATCGTGAACATCACCAGGGAGAAGGCGCTTGAGCTTGCCCGACAGCTGACCGCATGGCTGGAAGCGCAGTCGATCGACTATGTGTTCGACCCTAAATCTGCCGAGGCTCTCGACAGCGGAAAATGGGAAGAGAAGGCGGACCTGAACCGGGATTGCGATGCATTCATCTCCCTCGGCGGCGATGGCACGCTCCTGCTTGCCTCCCACTATTCGAGAACGAAACCGGTCGCAGGCATCAATGTGGGCGACCTCGGCTTCCTGACCGAATTCAGTCCGGACGAGATGTTCACCGCAATCAATCATCTGATAAGCGGCAACTACTCCATCCATACACGCTCACAGCTCGAAGCCACACTTGAGTCGGGCGAACAGATGACCTCGCTCAATGATGTGATCATCGAAAAAGGCTCATCGTCACGTCTGCCGACCTTCGAGATATGGCTCGACGATGAAATTCTGGGCTCGTACCGGGCTGACGGCATCATCATCGCCACCTCGACCGGCTCGACAGCCTACTCTCTGTCGGCAGGAGGCCCGATCATCGCACCGAAATCGAATGTGTTCGTCATCACACCGATCTGTCCGCACATGCTGACGGTAAGGCCGATCGTCATCAGTGACGACAAGACGATCAAAATTTCGGTCGACTCTCCCTCCGGAGCCTTTCCGTTGAGGATGGACGGTGTTCAGAAAAAATTGCTCGCCCCCGGAGAGGTGGTCAGTGTGAGAAAATCGCCGCATCACGTCAATCTGGTAGCCAACGAAAAAAGGAACTACTGCGAAATCCTTCGAAAAAAACTGCTGTGGAGTCACGAACACCCTACAGGAGAGTGACCACCGGCATCCCCGATGGCTGTCCCAAACTTTTTGTCCAACGCACCAGCCTCTGTTTTCCATGACTGAACGCATCAGCGCTTTCTGGCTGAACCGGCTTCTCGGCATCCCGTTGACAACGCCTCTCGACCCGCCTGCCATGAGCGCGCAACTGAGGGTGGCATTCTGCCCGGCCCCGGAGCCGAGCCCGCGACTGAACCGCTTTACCGCTGCACTCCGGGAAGCATTCAGGGATTGCGGGGTCACGATTGTCGAAGAGGCAACGCATAATGGCCGGGCACTGCGCTTCGAAGCCGGCACAGCAGTCATCGCTCCTGGAATATTTCCCGATGAACTGCTGCCGATCAACCGGGTTTCCACGCTCTACAACAATCTGATCATCGGCATTTATGACGAAGCTCCTCCGGTCAGCCACGGCCAGACTCCCCAGGAGACACTCGACGCAGTCATCGGGCGCCTCGCACGGGAAATGGTGCACCTGCTGATTTACGTAACCGGAGAGTCCTGGACAGTGTGCAGCATGAACGGAGGTATCTCCACCTTCGATACGCCGCTACCGCAATCCTCCGATGTACTCGACTCACTGATTCCGAAAATCACCGCCCAGGTGGTGCCGCCGCGTGACGGCGACCTGGAGATCCGTCCGGGCGCTCTCGACACATCGACGGCGGAGTACGGAAGGATTGCGGAGGATTTCGTCGCCTGCGGTCGCATCTGGGCCGGCAACCCGCGCTTTATGAACCACACCTCACGCGAATCGCTCGAATACCGGAACGACTTCTACCGAAAGATCGTGGCCCGCTATCTCGACGAAAGAAGCGGCATGAGCTACGGCTTTTTCGCCCGTCAGTTCCCGGTGAGAACCCTGCCGGCAAAAAAGGACGAAGGGAAAGCGAACGGACAGAATCTGCCCGGCCAGCCGGACGATATGGCTATCGTACCGGTAATGATTGCAGGATCGCGACTGCTGGTGCCTGTGCCGCCTGTGCGCATCTGCACGACCCGGTCGGGGTGCAGAAAAACGGCGCTCGATGCCCGGCATGACCTGGTGGAAATCGGGCTTGACAATGGGCGGGCATGGCTGGCGACCCCCGGGGGACTGCCTGCCGATCTGGTCTCCAAGCCATCGTTCGACACGCTGACAATCATCGCCCACGCCATTGGCAACGTCATGATTGCGAGCATTCTGCGGACACTGCGCCCGGAAAGCCGATTCCCATCCCTTCTCGAACGTTTCGGCGCTGGCATGACGCACTGGCACCACTATCCCGATGATGCCATGGTTCCGAAAGGGTACGTCGTTCACGGAAGAGAAAATCCTCCGGTCTCCTGCTCGACTCCTCAATCAGCCGCCTACAGTCTGCTGGGCAAACTCGACGCACTCGAACTCGCCCTGGAATCGGGAATCGACTATCTCGGTGACGTACACATCGAACCCGGACACGGCACCAATATGGTGGGCACGAGATCGCTGACGAGAATGGCAAGATTTCTGAATCCTGAACAGTGCTTCTGTTCCCGGCAAGAGCAGTGAAAAGGCAACAGGAGCATACGGGCGTCGCCAGGGAATGAAGAACCCCGCCGCTACGGGGAATCGGCAGCGGGCTGGCACTGACGGAAAAAGGGCGAACCACTGTTCGCCCCCTTCAGGAAGATTGATGCATCAGTGGACAACCGGGACAAAAGGAGCACTATCAACGGTCAATTGTCCATTTTCAACTATCGACTTTCCTGCTTCTCGCTGTATTGCCAGCGCCCCTGATGATCGAGAATCATCTCGACGATCTCACGGACACATCCGCGTCCCCCCTCATACACCGAGATGTAGGCCACTCTGTTGCGCAGATATTCGACACCATTGATTGTGGTCACCGGCAGTCCGGCGCGTTTCAGAATCGGCAGATCGTCGATATCGTCGGCGATACAGGCACACTCATTATCCTGCAAGCCATACCGGCTCCTGAACGACTCGTAGGCTTCAAGCCGGTCTTCGCCATCGAGAAAAAGATCGACCGGACCGGCAGCTTCGAGCATGGATCGATAAGCACCGGCTTTACGACCTGCAATGACGGCAACATGCATGCCAAGACGCAGCGCTTCCCGGATTGCGACCACATCCCTTGCAAAAAGAGCGGGCATTTCCCGCCCCTCTCCGTCAAGAGTGACCGTGCCGCTGTTCAGAACACCGTCAAGAGAACAGACCAGTGCCCTGATGCTGTTGAGGGCTTCACCGACCTGTGAAGAGGGATCAGCCTGGTAGGGCTGCATACCGAAAAACTGGAAAGAGCTCAAAAGTGTAACTGGTTAACGTGAATGAAAAGATTCCCTGATTGACTGCAGACAGACCTGGAGCTGCATGAGCTCCCGCACCATTCCGCCAAAGTCACGGAGCGGCACCTGCGTGGCGGCATCGGACATGGCGGTTTCCGGTTCGGGATGCACCTCGAAAAAGAGTCCGTCAACACCGGTTGCAACCGCCGCACGGGCCAGCGGCATAAGAAAACGACGGTCACCGCCGGAAACGCCGGCGCCCGCTCCCGGCAACTGTACACTGTGCGTTGCATCGAAAATGACAGGCCAGCCGGAATCGGCCATGATCGGCAGGCCCCTGAAATCAACCACGAGATTATGGTACCCGAAGGTTGTTCCCCGTTCGGTGAGCATGATCTTCCGGTTCCCTGCCGAAGCGGCCTTCTCAGCGGCAAATGCCATATCCCCAGGAGCGAGAAACTGACCTTTCTTGATGTTGACGGCAAGACCGGTGGCGGCAGCCGCCACGATCAGATCGGTCTGGCGACACAAAAAAGCGGGTATCTGGAGCACATCGACATAAGATGCGGCAAGATCGACCTCAGAGGTCTCGTGAATATCGGTAAGAACCGGCATATTGAAGCGCTCCCTGATCTCGCGAAGGATTTCAAGCGCCTCGCGGTCGCCTATACCGGTAAAAGATGAGGCCGAAGAGCGGTTGGCCTTGCGGTATGATCCTTTGAAAATGACGGGCACATCCTCTTCCTTCCTGATACGGTCAAGTTCGGAAGCAACGGCCATGGCCATCTGGCGGTTTTCCACAAGGCAGGGCCCTGCAACAAGGAACAGTCCCCTGGGCCCGGGCAACGACATGGGGCCAATCGAGAACTTTTGCATTCTTCGTCCTGTTAGATTATAAAACTTAAAAGCAGTAACAAGTGATGCCGGATTGTATTGACCTGATGATTCAGAGTTTAAATTTAATCAATAATTTCTCTTTTCACTCTCTAACGACAACAGCAGTCTATGAATACAGCAGACACCAGGCAGCGGCTGCTCGATATTGAAAAGCAGATCGCAAGCCTCAAAGAGGAACAGGCGACCGTCAAAGCACAGTGGGAGGCCGAGAAGGAGCTTATTCAGACTTCGCGAAGGCTCAAATCGGATCTTGAAGATCTTCGTGTGCAGGCCGAGAACTACGAAAGAAGCGGCGATTATGGAAAAGTCGCCGAGATACGTTATGGGAAAATCGCCCAGATTCAAAAGGAGCTGGAGGAGAACAGCAGAAAGATCGAAGCCCGACAGGCCTCAGGCGATCTGATCATGAAAGAGGAGATAGATTCCGGTGACATTGCCGACATCGTCTCCCGCTGGACCGGCATCCCGGTCAGCAAGATGCTTCAGTCCGAGCGACAGAAACTGCTCGGCATCGAAGCCGAACTCCACCGGAGGGTTGTCGGACAGGATGAGGCTGTACGGGCTGTCAGCGATGCGGTCAAGCGCTCCCGTGCCGGCATGGGCGATGAGAAACGCCCCATCGGTTCGTTCATCTTCCTCGGCCCGACCGGCGTCGGCAAAACTGAACTTGCCCGAACGCTTGCCGAATACCTGTTCGATGACGATGAAGCCCTGATCCGTATCGACATGAGCGAATACATGGAATCGCACACCGTCAGTCGCCTTGTCGGAGCGCCTCCCGGCTATATAGGCTATGAAGAGGGCGGCCAGCTCACCGAAGCAGTCAGGCGCAAACCATTCTCGGTAGTGCTGCTCGATGAAATCGAAAAAGCGCATCCCGATGTGTTCAACATCCTGCTCCAGATTCTCGACGATGGACGCCTGACCGACAGCAAGGGGCGCACGGTGAACTTCAAGAACACCATCATCATCATGACCAGCAATATCGGCGCCCAGCTGATCCAGAGCGAGATGGAGCATCTCGAAGGCCGTGATGCCGAAATGGTGCTGGCCGGTTTGCAGGACAAACTGTTCCAGTTGCTCAAGCAGCAGGTCCGCCCTGAGTTCCTTAACCGTATCGATGAGGTCATCCTGTTCACGCCACTGACCAGGGAGAACCTGAGGGAGATCGTCACCATCCAGTTCAACCGCATCAGGGCGACCGCCATGCGCCAGCGGATCACGCTCGACATTTCGGACGACGCGCTCATGTGGCTCGCAAGAACCGGCTTTGATCCCGCATTCGGCGCACGACCGCTGAAACGGGTGATGCAGCGTCAGATCACCAACCGCATCTCTGAAATGATTCTTTCCGGCCAGGCTGGCGAGGGGGATGCTGTTGCCATCGGGCTGGAGGGCGACAACATCACCATGACAAAAAAATAAACCCTAACGATCGTGCGGCAGCCCGGAACCTGAACCGGTAATACCCGGACATCCCGACCTGCCGCATGTGCTCACGCAGCCAACCATGAAAAAGAGTTTTCCGCTCGTTCTGCTGCTGTTGCTGTTTTTCACTTCCGGCGTTGCTGCGCCACACCAGACCGACAGCCTCTCCATCAAAATCGGCCAGATGATCATGGTAGGGTTCAGGGGTCTGGAGATCAGGAAAGGTTCCATCATCGAAGCCGATATCATCAAGCGGGGCATAGGTGGCGTGGTGCTTTTCGATTACGATGTCCCCTCCTCATCCGCGATACGCAACATAGACACTTCTGCGCAGCTTGAACGCCTCACATCGGAGCTGCAACGACGATCGCAGATACCGCTCTTCATCGCCCTCGACCAGGAGGGCGGGCGCGTCTGCCGTCTCAAACCATCGCGAGGCTTTCCGCCAACGCTCTCCGCCGCCCGCCTCGGCAAGCTCGACAACACCGACACCACCCGCGAGGCCGCCGGATCGACTGCCGCCCTGCTCAAGAGCCTCGGCATCAACATGAACTTCGCTCCCTGTGTCGATCTGAACGTCAACCCGAACAATCCGGTCATCGGCAAGTTCGACCGGAGTTTTTCCGCCAATCCTGCTGTGGTGGCCCGGCAGGCACGCCTCTTTGTCGATGCCTTCCACCAGCACGGCCTCATCGCCGTCCTGAAGCACTTCCCCGGCCACGGAAGCTCGACGACGGATACCCACAAGGATTTCACCGATGTGACCGCCACCTGGTCGAAAAATGAGCTTGAACCATACCGGACGCTGATCCGCGAGGGCTATGACGATCCGGTCATGACGGCCCACGTCTTCAACGCCCGCCTCGACAGCCTCTATCCGGCGACGCTTTCGAAGGCAACCGTCAGCGGTCTGTTGCGCAACGATCTCGGCTTTCGCGGTGTGATCTTGAGTGACGACATGCAGATGAAAGCCATCGCCGACCGTTACGGCCTCGAAGAAGCGATCCGGATGGCTGTCGATGCCGGTGTCGATATCGTACTGTTCGGCAACAACGTCGCTCTCTATGATCCTGATATTACCGCCAAGGCCGTGGACATCATCAGACACCTTGTTGAAAAAGGAGCCATTTCTCCGGAAAGAATCGATGCCTCATGGCGGCGCATCATGGCACTGAAAACACGAACTATCCTCCCAAACCCATGAAAAGCATCTACCTCGTCCGACATGCCAAAGCTGGCTGGCATGATCCCGCCATGGCGGACTTCGATCGTCCCCTCACCAAAAAAGGGCATCGGCAGGCCGAAAAGATGAGCCATCGCATGCATAAAAAGGGGGTGACTCCTGAACGACTCGTCTCAAGCCCGGCATGCAGAGCTTTTGAAACAGCTGAAATATTTGCAGAGACACTGGGAATCGACCGGAGCAACATCATGCAGAGAATCGAAATCTATGAGGGCGGAGTTGAGGCGCTTGCTGCCGTTGTGCGCGCCCTTGCCGATCAGGACAATACGGTAATGCTCTTCGGCCACAACCCGACCATCAGCCATTTCATCCAGTGGCTCACCGGCAAATCAGCCCCCAACATGGAGACCTGCGGCATCGCACGAATCGACATGGCTGGAGATCGCTGGAATGATGCCGGAGAGGGATGCGGAACCTTGATATGGTACGAATTCCCGGAACAGGATTGAGTGAAGCCATCCTGATCCATCGAAACCGAAAGCTGTTTTCATTATTAATCCGGGATTCATACAGGTGACTTTTTATCTTTAGTTCAAGCCCCATCAAGTATGCTCCATAAGCTCCGACACTTGTCATGTCTATGCTTGCTGACTTAACTCTTTCCCCTCATAGCCCCGGACTTCAGTCCGGGGTAAACGGCCCCCCTGAAAATCCGGGCTTCAGCCCAACCTCCTGATTATGGGACGCACTGGATCACATCGATAAAGAGGTTGGGCTGAAGCCCAGGAAGAGGGGAGGCTATGTCTCTCTCCCACCCCGGTTTAAAAACCGGGGCAATGTCAAGAGAGATGAAGAATTGAATGTCCGCCGGGTTAAAACCCGGCTGAATATGGGAGTTTAAAAACCGGGGCAATGTCAGGAGAGATGAATATAATCGATCTCGTGGCGCCTGATCGCTCTACCGCTCTTCCCACATAGCCCCGGACTTCAGTCCGGGGTAAACGCCCCCCCCCTGAAAATCCGGGCTTCAGCCCAACCTCCTGAGACGGGGATCGTCGCAACAAACCGATAAAGCCCTTCGGCGGTGTGATATCCCTACCTGCTTATTAATCCGGCATTCACACAGGTGCCTTTTTATCTATAATTCAAACCCCATTAAGTATACTGCATAAGCTCCGACACCTGTCACGTCTATGCTTGCCGGATTAATACCAGGGAACCGGCAAGCCGTTCTATCGTAAAAACAGGTTCCGTTTGCGATTTCGATCAGGACGATTCATTCGTCAATTCGTCAATTCATCCATTCCATGCACCGTTACAGGCGCCACGGCAAAATGTCAACCATGCGCAAAAAACTGCTCATTCCGAAAAAACCCATGCTGAGGAACAGAAGTATTCTGCTATATTTATACTCATAAGCAACCCCCTAATCCCCGGTACCGTGAAGAAACATTTTCTCTTTTTCGGAACACTCCTCGTCCTGGGCATGGCGTCCTCCCGGGCAAATGCTGCCGATAGCCGCTACATCAGCGCCCTTGGCGGAGTGTCGTCTGTCAACCACTTCAATGTCATCATCCACGATACAGGTCTCCCCCATGGAAACATTGCGACCAGTCCGGGACTCGATCTTGCCGTTGCTGTCGGCAAACGTATAGATAATTACAGAGTAGAAGCCGAAGTCGGCTATCAGAGAAACAATGCCGACCACATCACCATTCACACTCCGCAAGGCACCAGGACCTCCGACCTTCAGGGCTACTTTTCCATAACTACCTTCATGGCAAACGCATACTGCGATTTCAGGGCCGGCGGTGTGGAGCCCTATATCACAGCAGGAATCGGTCTTGCTGAAATCGGCGTCAACAAAGTCAATGATCCCCCACTTATTCTCAACGAAACGCACCCGGCTTTCGGGTTTCAGTTCGGCGCAGGCATAGCTGTCCCGGTGACTGAAAACATAGCCATCGATCTCCGGTACCGCTATTTCGGAAGCACCAGAGTCTCTCTCAGCGACAATGGCGATATCAGGCTCAGCAGCCACAACTATCTTGCCGGCATCAGAGTCGATTTATAAAGACTCACCAATGGCCAGCATCTGTTGCTGCCTGTGACACGTCACAGGGCTTTCCATGAATATGTGCGAATATTATATAGTATTTCGCATCGGCGACATCGTTTTGTGCTTTTCACCGGAAGCCCATATTTTGTCATCGCGAATCCCGACTGGTCGGGACGTGGCGATCCACTCTTTCCGGTCGGAAGCAACGCGGCTTGAGACGTTGAAGCTCTTGTCGCCAATATCGAGTTGAAGCTGTTGTGAATCTCCCCTGTTTTCCCTTCAGAGCGTCTGAGATTCAATAGTTCTCCGGCTTGGGCCCCCTCTGCATCAGGTCGAGGATCGCCTGCTGGGCGGATTTGTTTTCGTAGAGCATTTCGTAGACGGCGCGGGTGATCGGCATATCGACGCCGAGCCTGTTGGCGAATTCGAGCACGGCTTTCGAGGAAAGCACTCCTTCAGCCACCATGCTCATTTCGCCGAGGATGTCGTCCAGCCTCCTCCCCCTGCCAATCTGCTCGCCTACGTAGCGGTTACGGCTGTGTCGGCTCAGGCAGGTGACGACCAGATCACCGATGCCTGAAAGGCCTGACATGGTAAGCGGGTCGGCGCCAAGCCGGGCGCTCAGACGCGATATTTCAGCAAGACCGCGCGTGATGATGGCCGCTTTGGCGTTGTCGCCGAAGCCGAGTCCGTCGGAAATCCCTGCGGCGATGGCGATGACGTTCTTGACCGAACCGGCGATTTCCACGCCGATGAGGTCGGTGTTGACGTAGACGCGGAACGCGCTCGTGTGAAACACCTCCTGAACCAGACGGGCGGTCGTTTCCGAGACGGAGCAGGCCACGACGGTTGTGGGCTGCTGGCGGGCCACCTCCTCGGCATGGCTCGGGCCGTAAAGCACGGCGATCTGCTCCGGCGTGGCCGAGGGCAGCGCTTCGAGCAGCACTTCGGACATGCGCTTGCCGGTGTTCAGCTCGATTCCCTTGGCGACGTTGACGATCACTTTCCCGTCGAGATTCAGCCCGGCAAATGCCGCCGCCGTCTCCCTGAGCGCATGGGAAGGCACAGCGGTGACGATCATCTCTGACGCATTGACCGCATCGTGAAGATTCCCGATGACATGCAGATTCTCGGGAAACAGGACGCCCTTGAGGTAGCGCTTGTTCTCGCGATCCGCCTCCAGCGCCCGTGCGAACTCCGGGCGGTGCGCCCACAGCCGTACCTCATGGCCCTTGTTGGCCAGCAGTATGGCGAGCGCGGTGCCCCAGCTCCCCGCGCCGAGAACGGTGATCTTCATCGCACTTCCGTCCCCTCAGCTCTTTCGCCCGAAGCTCAGGCGGTTTTCGGTTCCTGAAAAAAGGCGTCTGATGTTGGCGCGATGGGTGAAGATGATCGCCACGGCCACGATGCCACCGAAAATGAGCAGGTGGTAATCGAGGCTGTCATGCACGAACCAGTGATCGAAAAAGCGGTAATCGAGGCCGGAGCCGAGATCGAAAATGTACTTGCGGATGGCGATGATCAGTGGAAAGGCGATGGCGGCAAGGATCGATCCAACCGACACATAGCGTGAAATCGTGACGGTGAGAAGAAAGATGCCGATCACCATGAGCATACTGACCGGCGCTATGCCGATCAGCATTCCGGCGGCGGTGCTGACCCCCTTGCCTCCCTTGAATCCCGCGAAGATCGTAAAGACGTGGCCGATGACGGCGGCCATGCCGGCGATGAGGCTCAGGGCGATCTCGTTCATATCAGGAAAAGCCCCGATGGGATGCGCCTTGAAAAATCCTACGACCGGTACGGCAGCAATCGCCCCTTTGGCAATGTCGATGAGCGTCACGACAAGGCCCGCCTTCCAGCCCAGCACCCGGAAGGCGTTGGTGCCACCGGCATTGCCGCTGCCGAAGTCGCGGACATCGATACCCTTGAGCAGCCGCCCGGCAATGATGCTCGTCGGAATGGAACCGATGAGGTAAGCAACGGCGATGATGGCAAGAAAAGTCAGCATATCGATCAGGATTGAATGATGAATGAACACTCGATCTGAATCAGGCCTTGACGACCTCTCCCACAATGTAGGCATTTTCCTCTTTCGACTTCAACCAGGCCATGATGTGATCCACACGCTCCTTCGAGACGATCATCACGAGCCCGAGGCCAAGGTTGAAAGTGCGGCGCATATCCTCTTCGGGCACCTGGCCTTCGCGACGGATGAGATCGAAAATCAGCGGCTCCGGCCAGGACGACCAGTCAACCGAGAGAGCAAGCCCTTCCGGTACGATACGCATGGTGTTGCCCATGAGACCGCCACCGGTAATATGCGACATACCCCTGAGATCGCCGGTGCCAAGCAATGGTTCTATAATCCGCAGATAGGAGCGGTGCACCTTCAGCAGCTCCTCGCCAACGGTGCCGTCAAGACCGGCGAAACGCTCGTTCATCCGCCCTTCGAACACCTTGCGGGCCAGCGAATAGCCGTTGGTGTGCAGGCCGGTCGAAGGCAGGCCGATCATCACGTCGCCCGCTCCGATCTTTGAGCCGTTGATGATGTGCGGCTGATCGACCACGCCGACAATCGTACCCGCAAGATCGAAATCCTCCACGTCGTACACACCCGGCATCTCGGCGGTCTCACCCCCGATGAGGGCCGCGCCGTTCTCGCGGCACGCCTTCACCATGCCGGTCACCACGGAGGCTGCTATCTCCGGCTTCAGCTTGCCACAAGCGTAGTAGTCGAGGAAGAAAAGCGGGCGCGCGCCGCAGACCAGAATGTCGTTGACACAGTGGTTGACCAGGCAGGAGCCGACCGTGTCGTACTTGCCGAGTTCGATGGCGATCTTGAGCTTGGTGCCCACCCCGTCGATGCTGCTCACCAGCACCGGCTTTTCATAATTCGTGAAATCGGGCTGAAAGAAGCCGCCGAACGCGCCGATGTCAGTCATCACCTGCGTTGTAAAGGTCTGGCGTACCTGTGGCTTGATCAGGCGGACAAACTCTTCTCCTGCGCTGATATCGACCCCGGCTTTCTTGTAATCCATAATAATCTCGTGTTTCTTGTATCAATTCCGATTGGCTGCTCCTGTCATTCCGGGCGGAGCGAAGAATCCAGAACCTGTAATGTTCGCAAGAAAATGGACTCTTTCCCGACAGCGGTCGGGACTGCGCTTCATTAAGAATGACAGCTCATTACTCTAAGCTTGATTAAAAACTGTTACTGGTTCAGCTTCCTGCCGGCTTTTCGAAGATTCCGGCGCACTGCGACTCCGCGAAGAACTCGCAGTGCAGTGCTGAAACCGCCGCAGGCACGTCGTTCTCTTCCACGACCACGCCCACGTTGATTTCAGATGCGCCCTGCGAAATCATGCGCAGGTTGACGTTGCGCAGCGAGCTGAAAATCCTGCCAGCCACGCCCCTCGACATGCGAAGATTGTCGCCGACCACACTCACCGTGGCCACCTTGTGCTCGATCTCCACATCGCCGAGCGTGCCCAGCTCCTGAATGAGAGCATCACTCAACGCCGCATCATCGAGCGTGAGGGAGACTGAAACCTCGCTGGTTGAAATCATCTCGACCGACACGCCAAAGCGTTCGAACACCTCGAACAGCTCGCGCATGAAACCGTGGCGGCCAAACATCCGGTTGGAGCGGACATTGACTATGGCCTGCCCCTTTCTGACCGCGATCGACTTGACCAGACCGCCATAACTCTTGCCCTCCAGCAGCGCAGGATCGTCGGTAATGAGAGTGCCTTTCGACTCCGGATGCCATGTGTTGAGCACGTAGACCGGAATGTTCTTCTTCACCGCCGGGGCGATAGTGTCAGGATGCAGCACCTTGGCGCCGAGGTAGGCAAGCTCGGCCGCCTCGGAGAAGGTCATCACCCTGATGCTGCGAGCCTCGGGAACCATCCGGGGATCACAGGTCATCACACCGTCCACGTCGGTCCAGATGTCGATGGAGTCGGTGTGAAGCCACGCGCCGAAGAGCGCTGCCGAGAGGTCGGAGCCACCACGACCAAGCGTTGTGGTCTTGCCCGCCCCGGTCGCGCCGATGTAACCCTGCGTCACGACGACCACGCCGGAATCGAGCTCCGGGCGAATGATCTCTTCCGTTTTTGTCTGGCAGATCGCCTCGACAGGACGGGCGAAGCCGAAACACTCGTCGGTGATCATCACCTGCCGCGCGTCGAACCACTTGCAACGCACACCCGCTTCGTTGAGCGCTGCGGCAAAAACTGTAGTCGAGAGCAACTCCCCGAAGGAGCAGATGCGATCTCGCGAGCGCTCGCTCAGTTCACCGACAATCTCGATACCCTCGGTCAGCCGTTCGAGCCGGGTGACATAGGCGTCGATCTTTCCGGCAAGCTCTTTGCGGATATCTTCGTTAACGACAAGTTCCTCTGCAAGAGTGATGTGAAACTGCCTGACCTCTCCGGCCATCTGCAAAGCCTCTTCAAGACGACCCGCGCCGGAAGCATCAGCTATCCGGATAAGCTTGTTGGTGATGCCGCTGCAAGCGCTCAGGACGACCAGCGGTACGCCAGACTTTCTTTTCTCAGCGATAATGGCGATCGCCTGCCGCATGGCTTCAGCCGTGCCGACAGAGGTACCACCAAATTTCATGACTGCCATAACCTCAATCGAAAGAATTGGATAATGATCGTTTCAGGATCGTTTTCCGGTTCGGATTTACTATACTTCCATGGTCGGTATTACTCATGAACCCGGAACATCGGAAACCCAGACTGCACCGGCCGCATGAACGAGATCATCCGTTTCGCTCCGAAAATCGCAAACGCAGGAGGCGTTCTCAGATCGGCGGCCATTATGGCACTTTCGTGCCTCATGCTTGCGCTTGGCGCATGTCAGAGCACACGACCGCTCTCCGATCGCATGGAGAGCAAATATAGTTTAAAAAAGAGAAAAACTTATATCTCCCGCCTCAGGCCGCAAGGCCCTGAACAGTGCACCCTGCCGGTACAGGTTTCCGGGCGGGCATTTCGTGCGATGCTCGACACGGTCGAGGAAACCAAAGGGGTGAAGTACCGGTTCGGAGGCAACTCCACCGACGGATTCGACTGCTCTGGATTTGTCCAGTACCTCTTCAGCAGCACCTTTCAGATGCTGCTTCCCCGAACCTCGTCAGACCTCGCCCTTCTCGGGCCGATCATACGTCGCGACAACCTGAAACCGGGCGACCTGGTCTTTTTCACCTCCGGCAGCGACATCGACCATGTCGGCGTCTATCTCGGCGACCAGCGTTTCGCACACGCCTCATCGAGCGTCGGCATCAGCATAAATACCCTCATCCAGCAATATTACGCCGCCCGCTTCGCCTTCGGCACGAGAATCATCGTGGTGAAATAGCGGGCTGTGGACAGGATGGTCGTTCGAGGGTCTCATTCCCAATTGTCCCATCAGTCCCATTCTTCCTCCCTCCCGACCTATAAGACCTATAAGACCTATTCCCGAATTTGCTATCTTCCCTCTCAGGAACCACCCACAGCAACCATCTTCTTTCATGCAGCCGCCGAAAACGCACAACCACATCGAACTGTCGTTCGAAATCGACAGCGACCTTTACGAGCTCTACATCGCCCTGCTTTCACAGGAGGGGATCGAATATTTCCTCGAAGAGGAGCGCAAGCTTCTGGCCTACCTTCCCGAAAGCGAATGGAACGCCGATAAGGAAAACGCCATAAAGACCATGTTGCAGGAGCGCTTCGGATCGGTGCCCCGGTACACGGCATCGTTCATGGCCGACAGGAACTGGAACGCCGAATGGGAGGCACACCTCCAGCCGGTCGAGGTTTCCGGGAGGTTCCTCATCATCCAGCACCAGAAGGAGTACACCGTCAAACCGGGCCAGATCGTCATCGCCATCAACCCGAAAATGTCGTTCGGCACGGGCTATCACGCCACCACGCGCCTGATGCTGCGCCAGATGGAGGAGATCGGCCTCACCGACAGGAAGATCATGGATATCGGTACCGGAACCGGCGTGCTTGCCATCGCCGCCCGGAAGCTCGGCAACAAAAACCCGATTCTCGCCTTCGACAACAACGCCTGGGCGGCTGAGAACGCCGTCGAGAATGTCTCGGAAAACAATGTGACCGACATCCGGGTGGAGCTGCTCGATGCCGAAGAGGAGCTGGCGGCAAATCTCGAAGATGGCTATGACCTGATCCTGGCCAACATCAACAAGAACGTTCTCGACCGTATTCTGCCGGTCATCCGCAGCCACGCGCCGAATGCTCAGGTGCTGCTTTCAGGTGTACTGGTTTATGACGAACCGTGGTTGAAGCAGCTCCTCAAGCGCATCGACTACACCAATATCAGGACGATCTACGAGGACGAATGGCTCTCCGCTCTGATCGAACCAAAAAACTGATATTCACCTGTTCGTCCTGTTTGACCTATTCTTGAAACCATGCCAAACGCCATGGAACGAATCGCCTGCATTGACGTCGGCACCAACACTGCGCTGCTGCTCGTCGCCGATCTCGACCCCTCGACCGGCAGGATCGTGCCTGTCGAGCACCACCAGACCATCGTGCGGCTTGGCCAGAATGTTGATGAGCATCGCCTCATCCAGCCGGAGGCACTCGAACGCCTGACAACCTGCCTGACCTCTTACAGCGAGCTGTGCCGGAAGCTTGGCGTGCAGCGCATCGAGGCCGCCGGTACCAGTGCCCTGCGTGATGCGGCAAACCGGAATGAGATCGTTGAATCGGTGAGTCGCTCGACGGGAATAGACCTTCACTGCATCAGCGGAGAAGAGGAGGCAAAACTCACCTTTTTCGGCGCCGTAGCCGGCCTTGAATCGGTACCGGAACCCTTTTCGGTGATCGACATCGGCGGAGGCAGCACCGAGATCATCATGGGCACCAGGGAAAAAGTCGAGCGCTCAGTCAGCATCGATATCGGATCGGTCAGAATGAGCGAACGGTTCTGCCGCTCGCTTCCGCCAACACCGGAAGAGTACCTGGCAGCAAAAGAGGAGATCGACCGTCATCTCGCCGCTAATCTGCCACCCTTTTTCTCGGCCCGAAACCAGGTGTTCGGCGTTGCCGGCACCCTGACCACCATCGCCCAGGTGAGCATGGAAGACAAGCGATTCGATCCTGTAAAGGTACAGGGCTACGTTCTGGAGTACGAAGCGGTGCACCGTCTTCTCGATCGGCTCCGTACCATGAAACTCGACGAGATCGTGGCCCTCGGCATTCCGGCGGGGCGTGCTGATGTGTTCACCATGGGCACCCTCATCCTGCATCAGTTCATGCGTATGCTTGGCGTCGGCACGGTGACGGTCAGCGTTCAGGGACTCCGCTTCGGCATGGCGCAACAGGAGCTGCAGCGTCTGCGCAGTCGCGCCTGAAGACAACGTTCACGGCTTGCGGCAAGAGAGCCAGCAGCGATCACCTGACGCATCTTTCGTAAAAAAAAGGAACCGCTCACTGCTCTCCCCGATGTTGTAACGCTTGCGCAGTTCATCGACGGAGAGCGGAAAATCGCGCCGCTGAATGGCAGCATTGGTTATTCCCTGCCCGGCAAGCTCCTTCCGGAAGCTTTTCGGCCTGAAGGGCTGATACGACTCGATCCTGAAGCTCCGTCCGGGAAATTTTTCAATGCATCGCTCCGAGGTGAGATAATCAACCGAGCTGTTAAGGAATTCGAGGTGCATTTGCCGCGCAAGTTCGCCGGTGAGCCGCGCCTTGATAATGGCTGCATCCGGTTCATAGAACCATGACCCCGGTGCATCGGCGACAACCCTGCCGGTATCTTCGTTCTCGCCCGATGCTATCTGAAACATCTCCATACCGAGGCACACCGCACGGACAACCGGCTTTTGTCCGGCATCGTGCTCACGGTCGAGCAGCAAAAGAACCTCCTTGCACTCGCCATCGACCGACATGACGATCACTTCGGAGAGCGAGGGAAGCTGCGTTTCGAGGCCGCTGATTTCCAGCGCGGGTGAGGCCTTGACGCACACCTTCGGTGCCTTGCGGAGCATCAGGTCGTGCAGGCGCACCACATCGGGACTCGAATGTTCAAGAGCCGCGGAGCGCCCGCCATGCTCCCGTCGCGCCGGATCGACGAAAATCCAGTCGAACGAGTCATCGGCACAACCGGCAAGCAGCTCCTCGCTGTCGCCGATGCGCGTCTCGATATTCGTTACCCCCATTACGCTCCTGTTCATCTCGGCAAGCCGGCCCAGCGCCTCGTCGCGCTCGCACGACACCACATGCCTGAAACGGCGGGCGAGAAAGAGCGTATCGATGCCAAGCCCACCGGTCAGGTCGATCGCCCGCCGTCCCAGCATGAGTGACGCCTTCCACTCCGCCGCGCGCTCCCCTGAAGCCTGTTCGAGGCTGAGGCGAGTATAAAGCAGCGGAAAGCGCGACAGCGACGGCAGCTTCACGACAGCCTTTTTCCGGCACGCGATCTGCTCGGCCATCGCCCGCACCGGCAGATCACTCCGCCCGTGAAAGCGCAGGGCAAAAGCCGCCGGATCGTCACCGGCGTGAGCGTCGATCAGCGCAAGCACCTGCGGATCGAAGAGGCTGTGGAGTTCGTCGAGGGTCATAAAGAAAAGTTTAAATTTACTTTCCTTCCATTTCCTTCAGATCCCCGCTTTGTGCCGCTCGACGAGCACGCGCCGAAGCACTTTGCCAACTGTGGATTTCGGCAGCGCGTCGCAGAATTCGATGTGTTTCGGGACTTTATAGGCGGCCAGCTCCCTGCGGCAGTGTGCCTGCAGGGCGGCGGCATCGGGCGAGCAGCCGGGCCGAAGCACCACCCATGCCTTGACCGCTTCGCCCTGGTAGTCGTCGGGCACGCCAGCCACCCCGACCTCAAGCACCGAGGGGTGGGTGGCAATCACCTCCTCGACCTCACGGGGCCATATCTGGAAACCGCTCGCCTTGATGACATCTTTCTTGCGATCCACCACAAACAGATAACCATCCTCGTCGAGATAGCCGAGATCGCCGGTGTGTATCCATCCGTCGCGCAGCACCAGGGCGGTCTCTTCAGGATTGTTCCAGTATCCGGTCATAATCTGAGGCGAGCGGATGAGAATTTCGCCGACCTCGCCCGCCGGCAGGGCCTCGTTTCCCTCCTCGGCATCAACGATACGGAGTTCGACATCGGTGCCTGGCAGGCCGACTGAGCCGTTTTTTTTCATGCCCCGGGCAGGAGAAAAGACAGGAGCGGCCATCGCTTCGGTCAGACCGTATGCCTCGATGATGCAGCCTCCAGTCAGCTGCTCGAAGCGGTTCCTGGTTTCCTGATGCAGAGAAGAGGCACCGGAAACGATCAGCCGAAGAGAGCACAGCGCTTTCGGATCGCGCTGAAGCCGGGGATGCGCTGCCAGAGCATTGAAAAGCGTTGGCACTCCCGGCAACATCGCCACTTTGTAACGCTTGATCGTCGAGATGAGCGCTCCGATATCCCGCGGATCAGGCATGAGCACCATCGGTGATCGCCGGACGAACCCGCTGGCCATGACCGCAACCTGCGCGAACACATGGAAAAGAGGAAGATTGAGCATGATGGCGATCCGGCTGTTGCCAAGAGCGGCATCGAACCATGCGTTGATCTGCATACCGGTCATGACGAATGCCTCGTGCCTGCCTGTGACGCACTTCGGATTGCCGGTGGTGCCACCGGAAAAAAGGAACAGTGCCGGGTCTCCGGGCGCGACAGCAATGTCCTGAACATTCGATCCGGAATGATTATCGATCATCTCGCTCATCGTCATGTCATCCGGCTTCAGGGTAATCCGGTGTCCGTCGCGCTTCTCCTTCAGCAAGGTGAACAGCACCTGCTTCACCGGTGACAGATACTCCTTGATCGAGGTGACGATCAGGAGCTTCAGCGGTGTGGCTGACCGGATACGGTTGAGCTTTTCATAAAACAGAGTCAGCACGACAGCCGTTTCGGCCCCGCTCTCGCAGATCGCACGAGCAAGCTCATGCTCCGTATAGAGAGGATTGAGCAGCACTGCGATTCCGCCAGCCTTCCAGATGCCGAATTCGGCGACAATCATCTGGGGCGAATTGGGCATCAGCACCGCGATCCGGTCGCCTTTTCCGATACCTTGTGCCCGCAACGCCGATGCAAAAGCGTCGCTCTTCAGCTCAAGCTCCTGCCATGAGATCGAACTTCCCATGAAGAGAAAGGCCGCATCATCGGGATGCTCCTGTGCACTGAGGCGAAGAATATCAAGAATAGTGATCGGCGGGTAAGGTGCGAGAGTATGGGGCACCCCATCATCGTAATGACTGAGCCAGGGCCTTTCGGACATAAGCGGATATACCGGAAGTTAAAACGCGACTCGGAAAATAACAGGAATCCACAACGCTGTAAAGGAGATTCCTGCCTCCACCAGCAGAAAGAATATACTGCTTTCGACCGTATTCTTCCGGTTATCATTAACTACCGTCAAAGCATACCGAAAAAAAGAAATCAGGGTTATCCCATTCACCCGCCGTGTTCTTTTGTCCTTGCAGTCCCCGGGATCTTTGCTGCTGAGCACTCACCCTGCAAGATGCTGCTCGATGAGCACCCGACGAAGCACCTTGCCTACGGTCGATTTGGGCAGAACTTCACAGAATTCGATATGTTTTGGCACCTTGTAGGCGGCAAGCTCCTGGCGACACCAGCTTTTCAGCTGGTCGGCATCGAGAGAACAGTCTTTGCGCAGCACCACCCATGCCTTGACCGCTTCGCCCTGGTAATCGTCGGGGACACCGGCCACTCCGGCTTCAAGCACTGAAGGGTGCGTGGCGATGACCTCTTCGACCTCACGCGGCCAGACCTGGAAGCCGCTGGGCTTGATAACATCCTTCTTGCGGTCGATGATGTAAAGATAACCATCATCGTCGAGGTAGCCGAGATCACCGGTATAGACCCATCCATCACGAAGAATCGTCAAGGTCTCTTCCGGATCCTTCCAGTACCCGGTCATCAGTTGCGGAGAACGAACGATGATTTCACCCACTTCACCGGCGGGCAGCTCAAGCAAACCATCATCGGCATCGACAATCCGCATATCGACATCCGGCACAGGCAGACCGACGGAACCGTTTTTCTTGACCCCGAGCAATGGCGTACAGGCCGGAGAGACCATCGTTTCAGTCAGACCGTATGCCTCGATGATCGTTGCTCCGGTAAGTTCTTCAAAACGGGCTCTGGTTTCAAGATGCAACGGAGCAGCGGCTGAAATAATCAGTTTCAGCGAACTGAGCGCCTGAGGCTCCTCCTTGAGAAGAGGGTGGGAGGCCAGCGCATTGAACAGAGTCGGCACGCCCGGCAGCAAGGCCACCTTCAGTCGGTTGACAGTTCTGATCAGCATCTCTGTGTCTCGCGGATCGGGAATGAGAGCCACAGGAGCGCTCCGAAGAAACGCAAGAGGCATCATGGCAACCTGGGGATAGACATGATACAACGGCAGATTGAGCATAATGACGCTTCGCTCCTGCCCGAGTATCAGGCTGAACCAGACATTGACCTGCATACCGGTCATGATCATGGCTTCGTGTCGGCCAATGGCGCATTTGGGCTTGCCGGTCGTCCCGCCGGAAAAGAGAAAAAGGGCTGGATCTGCCGGATGAACAGTGATCTCCGGCACTGCTGAATTGCGATGGCTTTCGATCATTGCCAGCATCTCGAAGTCGCCGTAAAACAGGCTGGAGGAGACTTTGCCATCCATTCCGGAAACGTTACGCACAGATTCCGGAAAATAGTCCTGAAGCCCTGAGAGCACGACACTTTTCAACGAAGTTCGTGACCTGAGATTGTTGATTTTTTCATAGAACGGGGCAAGAACGACAGCTATTTCGGCTTCGCACTCGTCAATCGCCCGCTCTATCTCGTGCCCGGTCCAGAGGGGATTGAGCAGAACCGCGATGCCGCCGGCTTTCCAGATGCCGAATTCAGCGATGAGCATCTGCGGTGTATTGGGAAGGAGTACGGCGACCCGATCGCCTTTTTGCACTCCCATGGCACAGAGTGACGCTGCAAATGCATTGCTCAGTTCTTCAAGCTCCCCATAGGAAATCACGTTCCCCATAAAAAGCATTGACGGATATTCAGGGTGTTCACTTGCGATCTGGCGAAGCAGATCAGGCAGGGTTACCTGAGGATAGGGCTTGAGTGTGCAAGGCACACCCTCATCGTAATGACGAAACCATGGTCGTTCTGACATAAAGAGGGGATTTTTCTGAGCAATCGGCCGGCACGCTGACCCGGAGTGAAACGATCTCCCAGGGTGAATAAATACTCCTCAACTTCTTTTGAATATACAACCATTCAGATTCTTCCGCAAAACATCATCCACCGCTTCAGTGAGCATGGCAAGTTCCGGCTCACCGATGATGAATGGTGGCATGAGGTAGACAAGCCTCCCGAACGGCCTGACCCATACGCCTCTCGCCACAAACTCCTCCTGGATATGCGCCATATTGACCGGCCGTTCGAGTTCCACAACCCCTATGGCACCGAGCACCCTGACGTCAGCCACACAGGGAAGATTCCTGCATGATGCGAGTCCTTCCGTCAACTGACGTTCAATACCACGGACAGCCGTCTGCCAATCGTATGCGTGCAACAGACCGATGCTCGCCACAGCGACCGAACAGGCCAGCGGATTGGCCATGAAGGTCGGCCCGTGCATGAAAAGGCCGGTCTGACCTTCAGAGATTGTATCGGCAACCCGTGCGGTGGCGACCGTGGCGGCCAGGGTCATGTAGCCTCCGGTCAGAGCCTTGCCAACGCAGACAATATCGGGCACGACTCCGGCATGTTCCATTGCGAACATCTTGCCCGTTCGACCGAACCCTGTGGCGATCTCGTCGAAGATGAGCAGCACCTCGTACTTCGTGCACAGCTCACGGAGCCGATGGAGATAGACCGGAGAGTAAAAACGCATCCCGCCTGCCCCCTGGACAACAGGCTCGATAATGACTGCCGCGAGGGTCTCCGCATGTGATTCAAGCAGATCGTGCATATCGGCAATCGACTCTTCACACCATGATTCATGAAATCCGCACGATGGCGCTTCAGCAAAAAGCTGTTCAGGAAGCACTCCCCTGAAAAGGCTGTGCATTCCCGTTACCGGATCGCAGACCGACATGGCCATGAAGGTATCTCCGTGATAACCCGAACGAACTGTCAGAAGACGCTTTTTCCCTGCGCTGCCGGCGGCCTGCCAGTATTGCAGGGCCATCTTGACAGCCACCTCGACCGATACAGAGCCTGAATCGCTGAAAAATATGCGTTCAAGAGTATCTGGCAGGAGGCCGGAAAGCTGGCGTCCGAGTTCGATGGCCGGTTCGTGGGTCAGACCGCCGAACATGACGTGACTCATGCGCCCGAGCTGTGCCGAAACCGCCCGGTTCAGCACCGGATGGTTGTAGCCGTGAATGGCCGCCCACCATGAGGACATGCCATCGACCAGACGACGACCATCATCCAGTTCGATCATCACACCGCTGGCGCCCCTGACCGCATAAACCGGCAGCGGATCGGCCATCGAGGTGTAGGGATGCCAGAGATGCCGGCGATCGAAATCGATATCCATCGTCACCGGATCAGCAGTTTCAGAATGCGCTCCACACCGGAGGCATCGGCGGCAAGCCCGTTGCCGTCAAGATCGAACAGAGGAGCTTTTTCGAAACCGCAGTGTTTCAGAGCCGCAAAAATCACGTTGCGGGTATCGGCTGCAATCTCCTCACCGACGCTCTCTTCGAAGCGGTTGTAGACGACCCCTCTGACCGGAATGTTCCTCGACACGCAGGCTTCAAGTGACAGAAGCGTGTGATTGATGCTGCCGAGCCGGGATGAGGTGACCAGCACAATAGCGTAACCTGCATCCCGGACATAGTCGGCAAACAGCAGTTCGGGCGTCAGCGGCACGAGCAGCCCGCCCACCCCTTCGAGAAGCACAAGGTCACAGCGTTTCTGGAGGATGAAGGTGCTCCGGCGGATCGTCATGAGATCGATTGTGCGGCCCTCCATCGAAGCCGCCAGATGGGGAGATGCCGGAAACCGGAACACGTAGGGGCAGGTGGTCCCGTCCAGATCGACCTCCTGCAAAGTTATACCCATCAGTTCACGATGCGTGGCGATATCTTCAGAAACACCTTCGCAACCGGTCTGCACGATCTTCTGGGTGATCACCCTCAGCCCCTCATCAGCGAACAGACGGGCAAGATGACCGGTGGCAACGGTTTTGCCGATCCCTGTATCGATACCGGCAACTACGAGCACAGCTCCTTTCATGACTCTTTCCTCCTGAAGCAGCACCATACCGGATGCCAGGTGAGAACGACACCGCTGCCCGAAGGGTAGGCTGCCCGGTAGCGCCGCAGAAAATCGAGATACTGCGATCTTGTCCAGGCACGTCGTGTGACGCCGTTCACGCCGGTTGCCCTGATGTGCCGCAACACCTCTTCAGGGGTTTCAAACTCCTTGCGGATAATCTCATGATCGATGCTGGCAACCCTGAACGACTTGCCTGCCATTGCTGCGATCTCATCAAGGCTGGGGCAGGGCAGCGAGACATCCTCAAGTGAAGCGATTTCACGCATGTTCTCCGCACCGAAGGTGCTGAAAGCCACCAGCCCGCCCGGCCTCACCGATCCGGCAAGCCGCTCGAAAAAACGCGCCGGTTCGTGCAGCCATTGCACTGTCGCGTTTGATATGACAAGATCGAGATTGTCCGGCAGCACTTCGAAACTTTCGATGTCACCGTGAAGAAACTCCATCCGGCTGACCGGTCGCCCTGCAATCGCCTTTTCAACAAAAGCGAGGCTTTCCGCAACCAGATCATTGGCAAAAAAGGTATCAGCCGAGTAACGGTCGAACAGCATCGAGGTAAGAATAGCCGAGCCGCTGCCGAATTCGAACACCCTGCCGATATGCCGGCAAAAGCCCCCTGCACGATCGGTCATGTCGAGAAGACGGGCCGCCATGCGCCGCTGAATCTCTGCATTGCGGGCATAGGTAGGCAGTGCTCGCCTGAAGCGATGCCCCACAAGTTGTTTGTCGATACCGGTACTCATGAAAACAGCTCCTGCCAGCCGGAGATATGGGTGAAGGGGTAATGGGGCATCCCGGCGATTCCGGTCACGGAGACCCCGGCCTCCAGCCACGCCCGGCGCTGGTTATCAGGTGAAAAAATCTGGTCACGCCCACCGATCATCGCTTTTGAAAACCTCCAGGCTGAGGGTGGTTCCGCAGGAGAGCGTGAAACAGCCTCCCCGATTGAACGAAGCTCCTGCTGCTGTCCGGAAACATCGCGAACAGGACGAACAGAATCGGCCATATCCGGCGGAATGGAGGCAAACATCCTTCGCTCGAACCGTTTCCGGTTCTCATCGGACCAGTTTTCAAGCGTACCGGCAAAAATGTCAGGGGAAATGCCTCTGTCGGCATCGACCGGCCAGAGCGTACCGTTGATCGCCACGGCGCGACTGACCCTCAGAAGCCCGGCATTCGAAGCCGCCCAGACCCCCAGCGACCAGGCAAGGAGATCGACCGACCGGGCTACGGCCATCGCTTCGACGAGCCAGGCTGGCAGCGTGAGATTCCGGTAATCGTACAGAACAACGATATCTCGTCCCGATTCCGGCCATTCAGGAGAAGCTGAAAAAAGGCAGTCGGCCACTCGCCGGTCCATGCCCCAGCCGTTGAAAAAAAGCAGCAGATCCCCGCTTCCCTGATGGACGATCCACTCCGCCTTCATGATGCATTCGATTTCATGGCGTCGGCAAGAGCGGAGATATCACTGCCGGTCAGGTCTGCCCTGAGTGAAAAACGAAGGCGCGAGCTGTTTTCAGGCACCGTGGGAGGACGAACCGGAAGCGCGTGAAACCCGGCCTTTCGAAGCTGTCCGGCCATCGAAACAGCATGTCGGTCATCCCCCAGAATCACCGGTACGATATGACTCTCGCCGGGAACGTCGAAACCGGCCTCCCTGAGGCTGTCACGCAGAATCGATGCCAGCCCCAGCAGATGCTCCCGCTCCTTCGACATGCCAAGCTGCCGGCTGAAGGTTACAAGACTCCAGCCGGGAACTATTGGCGGAAGGGCCGTAGTGAAAATCAGGGTACGCATCGTGTTGACCAGATAGTCCCTGAAAAGCCGGCTCATGACGGCGTAAGCCCCGGTCGATGCCAGCGCCTTGCCGAAAGTGCCGATAATGATGTCGATCTCCCGCACCACATCCTCCTGTTCAGATAACCCGAGTCCGCGGCTGCCGAAAACGCCCACTCCGTGAGCTTCGTCAACGATCAGCATCGCTCCGTAACGTTGCTTGAGTTCCACCAGACGCCTCAGATCGGCCAGGTCGCCATCCATGCTGAATACCGATTCGGTGATGATGAAAATCTGGCGGTAACGCCCGGCGGCTGCATCGAGCAGCTCTTCGAGATGGTCATAATCAGCATGGCGGAACCTGCGGTATCCGGCATCGGCAATCCTGATGCCATCGATGATGCTGGCATGGTTGAGGCGGTCGCTCAGAATCATGTCGTGGCGGGTGCTCAGCGCAGGCAGAATTCCGGTGTTGGCGTGATAGCCGCTGTTGAACACCAGAGCGGCCTCGCATCCGTATGCTTGTGCTATGGCGGCTTCGAGATCATCGCAAACCGGATGGTGACCTGTAAGAAGGCGCGATGAGGAGCTGCTCATGGCATACCGGCCATCTTCGTCACGCTCCTCCTGAACCCCCGCCATCCATGAGCTGAAAAGCACCCTGTCGCTGCCGAGACCGAGATAGTCGTTGGAGGAGAGGTTCAGAAGTTTTCGCCCGTCGATCGTGATATGAGCGCCCTGTCGCGTGCCGGTCACGGGTATGGTGCGAAATCGCTGCCTGGATTTCAGCGTCGCCAGCTCAGCTTTTATGTGCGACTCAATCGGCAGGGGAACCTTGCCCTGAGCCGCCTTTTCCGGCCCGTTCATGAGAACATCGATATCTGTTCGGCAAGCTGCCGGTCGGCGGCGGTATCGCGTCCCCTCGTGGTAAGGTATCCGCCTGTCAGGAATCCGTCGGCTCCCGAGAGCATAAGAAGCCCCTGAAAATCCTTCATGACGGTTTCCCTGCCAGCGGCGAACTTGATGATCTTTCCGGGATGCATGAGACGGCAGATGGCGAAGGTTTTCGCGATCTCCGGCACTGGTACGGACAAAGCCCCCTCAAGCGGCGTACCCTCAATCGGTACCAGAACGTTGAGCGGTATGACCGATACATCCAGTTCGCGAAGTGCAAAGAGCATGGAAATCCGCTCCTGCATGGTTTCACCGGTTCCAATGATGCCGCCGCAGCATACCCCGATCCCTTTCGATCGGAGAAGCCTTACCGTTTCAATCCGTTCATCAACCGTATGGGTATCCGCGATGAGATCTCCGTAACGGCGGGGATCGACCTGGATATTGATGTTGTAGTGAGCGATGCCGTGCCGGGCAAGTGCCGCTGCCGGATCCTCGCCAAGCACGCCGAGAGAGGCGCACACCTTGAGGCCGGGCAGCTCACGGTGCAGCAGGTCGATCATGCCGAGAATCCGTTCAAACTCAGGGGTGACCTTCAGATAGCCGTAGCCGCTGGTCACTATGCCGAAATGGCCGATCCCCTGATCCCACGTCCTTCGCGCCTGTTCGAGCACCTTCACCTCATCGGCCAGCCCGTAAACCTCCACCGTTGCGCTGTTGTGCCCTGACTGTGCGCAGAACCGGCAATTCTCGCCGCACACCCCCGATTTGGCATTCATGATAGCACAGGCGTGAACGGCCCCACGGTTGACCGCATGACGGTTTTTGACCTTGTTGGCAAGGGAGACCAGATCGAGCACCTCTGAATCCGGAAGCCGCCCCAGCGCAGAGGCAAGTTCAAACGACACCGGTTGTCCGGTGTCGAGCACAAGATAAGCCTGTTCAATGTCAGGATGCAGTCGCGATGATCTCATGCAGGTCTTGTTTCATGGTTGACAGGCAACAAATGGGCCTCCCCGGAGGTCACGGGCATGACCGAACCATCGGCAGTACGCAGCAGCAGGTGCCCCTGCGGCGACAGTCCCGCCTCAGTGCCGGTCAGCACCCGGTTGAACTGCTCGATCTTCAGCTCACGCCCTTTCAGCCAGGCGTGTGCTTCGAGAAGCGGCAGGAGGAACGCCAGGTCATCCCGGTCGCACCACTCACGGTAAAGCTGCTCGAAACGGTTGAGTACGGCAGCAAGCATGCGGGCACGTGAACTGGTGTGTCCGGTTTCGACAGCTATCGAGGTTGCGATGTCCTGCAACTCCTCCGGGATCGGATCGAGATTGATGTTCAGGCCGAACCCCACCACGACGAAATGGGTGAAATCGGGTTCGGACTCCATTTCACAAAGTATGCCGCACAGCTTTCGGCCTCCGGCAATAATATCGTTCGGCCACTTGATGAAGATGTCGAGGCCGGGGCACTCCGCAGCAATTGCTGAGTGAATAGCCGCAGCGGCTATAAGCGGAATCTCAGGCATCCGTAGCGACGGGACAGGCGGACGCAGAACGATCGAGCAGTAAAGATTGGCTCCGGGAGGAGATACCCAGGTTCGGCGCATGCGCCCCCTCCCTCCCGTCTGGCTGTCGGCCACGACGACGCTGCCCTCGCTCGCCCCATCCCTGGCGAGGGCGCGAGCCCTCAGATTGGTCGAATCAATGCTCTTCAGCCAGGTGAATTGCCTGCCGAACGACGTGGTATCGAGCAACGGCAAGACCTCTTCGGCAACCGGGTCGCCGGTGAGGCTTTCGAGCCGATACCCTTTGCCACTGACCGCCTCGATGGCGTATCCGGCTTTTCTCAGGGCAACGATATGCTTCCATACGGCGCTTCGGCTTATACCGGATTCACCACAGAGATCTTCACCTGAAATAAATCCTCCATCATGGAGAAGACGTTCCAGAATTCTTGCCGTCACCGGGTTCATGCCCTCCCCCTCCGGAAGTGACGCCCCCTGACGGAAAATCCCGGCAAAAAGATATGGCTGCAGCGGGAAACGCTCATGAGTGAAACAGTTTGGAGACAGGAAGCCGGCCCTGAATGGTAAACCGGAATTTACAGGTTGGTTGACAACTATACAAAAAGAAAATCGGAGCACTCCGTCCAGAAATAAGCTGGCAACGACGGGCAGAAGGAGTGAGAGCGGAACCGTCGGAGTCAATCGACAGGGCGGGCCGCCGCCGTCATACGGCTCTCATAGCTGGAACGATACTGTTGCAGGCCCTGAAAAATGGCATACGCTATCTTGGTCTGCTCCTTGCGATCGCGAAGAATCTTCTCTTCCGCGGGATTGGAAAGATAGCCGGCTTCAACAAGGATGCTCGGCATGGAAGGCGTCCAGAGCACCATGAACCCGGCCTGGCGCACGCCGAGCCCGTTGTTGCTGCCCTCCCGGCTCAAGCGCCGGAGCACATCCTGCGCCAGTTCGGTCGATTGCATCGCGAAAGCGCTCTGCGCCATGCTGCTCATGATCAGAAACTCGTCGGAAAACCCTTTGTAGCTCTCCTTGTAGTTCTCCTCTCCGGAGATAACGGAGTTTTCAAGCATAGCCACCTGAAGCGATGCCTGCGTTTTATGCGGGCCGAGAATGTAGACCTCCGGGCCCCGAACCTTGCTGTTGCCGGCAGTGGAATTGCAATGAATGCTGACAAAGAGCTTGCCGCCATAGCGATTGGCGATTCTGCCCCTCTCCTTCAGCGGAATGAACCGGTCATCCTTGCGTGTATAGATCACCTTGACCTCAGGCCACTTCTGCTTGATGAACAAGCCAAGATCGTGAGTGATGTTCAGTACGATATCCTTCTCCTTTGTCCCCCTTGTACCGATAGCGCCGCTGTCCTTTCCTCCATGACCGGCATCGATGACCACAGCGTCGAGCTTCCATTTGTCCACGTCATGGCTCAGCCGCTCCTGAATCCGGCGCTCTTTTTCCGTCTGGTGAATAGCCTCGACATCAACATCACTCATCACAGAGATGACATAATCGTTTTTTGCGGAATCATACCTGAACGACGACGATTTGATCACGAAGGCTTTAGTGTTGAGTGCAATGGCGAACTGCAGGGCGCCGCTATCGAAAGAGGTTGGAGTGATCGACCTGACCGGCCCCTCCCCGAAATTCCTTGTGAGACGCGAGCTGTTTCCGTCAGCATTTTCGATGGTCAGATAGAGCGTGCCGCCACTGTCGGGACGAAGAAAAGAGGCATGACGCATTCCGCCTGAAGCTGAAAACCGGATAACGATGCCGTTTGCCAGAGTCTCGATCCGGATATCATCGATCACGGTTCTGGCAGAAAAGGCCCGTCCGGCAGTGCTGTCACGAGAAGATGCCCCGAAGGGCTCCGTGACTTTCGGCGGGGGCAGTGCGTCCGGCATGGGCTCGCTATCGAGACGCCCGGTGGAAAGCAAAGTCTCGTCCGGTCTGCGGTTGCCGAGTGCCGCATCGATGCGGTTCTCCGAAGGGATGTATCGCACCTGGCGGCCAAGCCAGAGGGTAAACATCCTGCACGCCTGCTCAACTGGCATATAGACTCTGTCCTGCTGCACCACAGGAGCAGAAGCGAGTTGCAGAATCCGTTTAGGGGTATCTCCGGCTACCGATCCTGTCACAACGAAATCACTTCCATCCCTGAGGATGCAGCTCGTCACCGTATTGCCGAAAGCTTCGTCGATCTGCATCTGCCTGCCATCGAATACGCTGCCGAGACGCAACGCACGGGCAAACGAGCCGATATCGGCAAGAAAACCGTCCGGCGATGGTTTTCCCTGCACCTTGATCGTATACCCCAGTCCCGTACCACTGGAAACCCGCATGAAAACAGCATCTTTTTCGGGAGTTTCAGCCTGGACTCCGGAAGCAAAGAGACAAAGAAACAGCAGAAAACCCAGTATGGGGCGAAAAAAAAGTCCTGATGAACGGTCTGTCATGAAACGCATTGAAATCATCGCTATGCATTGGGGCGGCCATGAACAACGGTTCCGCAGAGCTGACCGGTCAATGCCGGCGTTAATCGGAGGAAACCGTCGTACTTTGATTCGGATAATATAATAAAGCAATAGATAGCTCCGCATCCGGCACGGCATCCCCTCCGCCGATCACCATGATAATTTCCAGCTCTTCCGGGATGAGGCCGGATGATGGGCTGTTTGTTTTTTGGCAGGCAAGCCCTATCTTTTCGAACATCATTTGCATCGGCATGTCTCCGCTATGAGAGCGACAGGCAGCCTGCAATCCCAAAGCAACCGGGATCAACCTCAATGGCTTCAAAAAGCACAACCCCTTCAGCCAGGAACAGGACGCTCGTCGTCGTCGAATCACCTTCCAAGGCTAAAACCATCAACAAATACCTTGGCGACGACTATACGGTCTATGCTTCGGTAGGTCATATCAAGGATCTGCCCAAAAAAGAGATCGGTATCGATTTCGACCATCACTACGAACCCCGGTATGAAGTGATCGCGGGCAAGGAGAAGGTGGTCAGGCAACTCAAGAAGCTTGCCGGCGAAGCCGACCGGATACTGATCGCCACAGACCCCGATCGTGAGGGGGAGGCCATCGCCTGGCATATCTCCAATGAAATCGATTTTGCCCGGAAACCGGTGTTCCGCGTCCTCTTCAACGAGATCACCAAAAACGCGATCATCGAGGCTGTCGGCCACCCTAAGCAGATTGACTATCGTCTCGTCCGTTCGCAACAGACCCGCCAGGGACTCGACAAAATCGTCGGCTACAAAATCAGCCCGTTCCTCTGGAATGTCGTCTATCGCGGCCTCTCTGCCGGCAGGGTGCAGTCCGTGGCCCTCAGGCTTATCTGTGAACGTGAAATCGAGGTAGAGGCCTTCACCCCTCAGGAGTACTGGAGCATCTACGCCGAGTTCACCACCGGTACCGGGGAAACCTTCCGCACCAAACTGGTCAGGGTCAAAGGGGAAAAGCCAGAGATCGGCTCCGCAGAACAGGCTGAAGCCATCGCGACGGCTATCCGGGGAAGACTTTTCGCCATCAGCGAGATTGTGCCGAAGGTGATCCAGAGAAAACAGCCCCTGCCCTTCACCACCTCTCTCTTGCAGCAGGCGGCATCGAACCGGCTCGGATTCGGATCGCAGAAAACAATGAGAACCGCTCAGCAGCTTTATGAAGGCATCGAACTTGGTACGGAGGGAGCGACCGGTCTCATAACTTACATGAGAACCGACTCCACCCGAATCAGCTCGGAAGCGATAGTCCATGCCCACGAATACATCACCCGTCAGTTCGGCCCGGAGTACACAGGAAGCGCAAACCCCAACAAGACGGGAAAAAACAGTCAGGATGCACACGAAGCTATTCGCCCGACATCGGTTGAACGCACTCCCGAATCACTCCGCCGCCATCTGACCCCCGACCAGTTCAGGCTGTACGAGCTTATCTGGAAACGCTTCCTTGCCTCTATGATGGCACCGGCCAGAATCGAGCAGACCAGGGTTGACGTCGAAGATCACCAGAAAGAGTTCGTATTCCGCGCCACAGGCAACCGGGTGCTCTTCCCCGGCTTCTTCAGGGTCTATGACGACCAGCAGGAACTCGATTACGAAGCCCAGAAGTCAACGCGTGACGAAATCGAAAAAGAGCAGATCGTCAAGCTGCCCGAGCGTCTGACAGAAAAAGACCGCCTCTCGATGGCCGAACCCGACCGCCGCCAGAGCTTTACACGTCCGCCCGCACGATACAGCGAGGCAAGTCTGGTCAAGGAGCTCGACAACTACGGCATCGGCCGCCCATCGACCTATGCGGCCATCTTCTCGACCCTCCAGGAGAGGCGTTATGTGGAACTCCAGAAGAAAAAGATCATCCCGACCGAACTGGGCCGGGACGTATCAACCATTCTCGTGGCCAACTTCCCCGACCTGTTCAACGTCAAGTTCACGGCGGAGATGGAGGACGAACTCGACAAGGTGGCCTCGGGTGACGACGAATATGAAAAGGTGCTCGACAGTTTTTACCGCCCGCTCGAATCGGTGCTGAGCCACCGGAAAAATGATCCGCTCATTCCCCAGAACCGTGATGCGGTCATCTGTGACAAATGCGGCAAGGGACACATGATCGTCAAATGGACAACCAGCGGCAAATTCCTCGGATGCTCGAACTACCCTGCCTGCAAGAACATCAAGGCCATAACCACCACCAAGGCCAAACCGAAAGAGACTGGTGTCCGCTGTCCGGTCTGCGGTGAAGGGCACATGCTTCTGAGGAACGGACGGCTCGGCCCGTTCCTTGCCTGTTCGAACTATCCGAAATGCAACACTCTGCTCAACCTGAACAAGCAGCGTCATATCGAGCCGATCAAGGCGCCGCCGATCAGAACCGACCTGGCCTGCCCTAAATGCGGCGCACCCATGAACCTGAGAAATGGCAAGCGGGGGCCCTGGCTCGGTTGCTCCACCTTCCCCAAATGCCGGGGACGACTTTCATGGACAGCGCTGGAAAAAGAGGCAAGAGAACACTGGGAAACGGTCATAAGGGAGCACCTCGCCGCCCATCCTGACATCACTATAACGATGCTCGACGGCACACCGGCACCAATGAACCTGCCCCTCGAAGATATCATCCTTCGCGCCGAGGATGCCGGACTCATCACCGCCCGGAACGAGCAGCAGGAGAGCGAAGCCACGGCGTGAAGCGCCGGAGAACCGGTTCCCCCGCCAGAAATGGTCGAAATCGCCATCGATCACGAATTCGATGACGATTTCGAGGTAAAGCTCCCATTACCCAAACAGAAGAGCAATACGATAGGTGATGAACGAAGCCACCCACGCCACCAGAAGCACATAGCCTGAATAGAGCAGTACCGGCTTCCAGGCGCCCACCTCTTTTTTCATGACGCCCACTGCGGCCACGCAGGGGATATAGAGAAGCACGAACACCATCAGGCTCAGCGCCGTAGCCTGATTGAAGGCCGGATCGTGCCTGAGAATCTCTGAAAGCGAGGTTTCATCAGCGATCTGACCAATTGAAAAAATGGTGCCGAGCGTCGAAACCACCACCTCCTTGGCAGCCAGACCGGTCACCAGTGCGATACCGATCCGCCAGTCGAAGCCGAGCGGCCTGATAAGCGGTTCAAGCAGCTTTCCGCTCCTGCCGGCCAGGGAGTATTCGAGCTGCCCGGCCTCTGTACGAGCTTCGAGTTGCTGCAACTGTTCTGCTTTCAGCTCCGGTGCAATCGTCGATGCCTCGATCCGCGAGGTCTCTCGTGCCAGCTCAGCTTCGAGCGCGCTGCTGCGCGGGAAGTTGCTCGAAACCCAGATCAGGATCACCGCCCCGAGAATGAGTGTTCCGGCCTTTTTGAGATACATCACGGCCTTCATCCTCGCCTGGAAAATCACCGAAGTGAAGGTCGGCCAGCGGTACGGAGGCAACTCCATGACGAACGGTTCGGAATCGCTCTTAAGTACGGTGGATTTAAGCATCCACGCCGTCCAGAGTCCCACGGCGATACCGAGCAGGTAGATGCCGAACATGACGTTGGCCGCCATGGCCGGAGGAAAAAAGGCCCCTGCGAGCAGCACGTAAACCGGCAGTTTGGCACCGCAGCTCATGAACGGGATGGTCATGATGGTTGCCAGGCGGTCAGAGCGGCTTTTAAGGGTACGCGTAGCCATGATGGCTGGAATCGAACAGCCGAATCCGGTGATCATCGGGATGAAGGATTTACCGTGCAGACCGAAACGGTGCATCGCCTTGTCGATCACAAAGGCCGCCCTGGCCATGTAACCGGAGGCTTCAAGGAATGAAAGCCCCATGAAGAGAAGTACGATGTTCGGCAGGAAAACAACCACGCTGCCAACCCCGGAAATCACCCCGTCCACGAAGATCGAACGCACCAGACCTTCGGGCAAATGCGGGGCAACCGTGTCGGAAAGCAGGCCGAATGCGTAGTCGAGCGCATCCATGATCGGCGAGCCGAGAGTGAAGGTAAGCTGAAATATGGCCCAGACTACAAGAAAAAACACCGGCAGACCGAGCACCCGGTTCAGGACTATCATGTCGATGTAATCGCTCAGCGCAGCGCGTTGCGCCTTCGGCAGGCGAACACACTCCTGCATGGCCCCACGAACAAAAGCGAAGCGATCCTCGGTGATGAGAGCCTCGGGATCGGTACTGTGCAGGATTCCACACTCCGAGAGCGCCTCCTGCAGAACCAGTTCAACCTTCACCCATACCGGAAACTTCTGAATCTGGCTGTAAATCTCCCGGTCGTTTTCAAGAAGCTTGATGGCCAGCCAGCGATGATTCGAGCCATCCAGTTCACGTTCATGCCCAAGCAAACCTGCTATTTTTTCGATGGCTTTCTCCAGCTCGGAACTGAAGGTCATCTTGTTCTTTCTGATCTCGATACGTCCGTCGCTGACCCTGATGATGTGGTCGAGCAGGTCATCGAGCCCTTTGCGGTTCCGTGCGGAAATCGGAACGATATGACTGCCAAAAAGCTTTTCGAGCTGGTCGATGTCGATCGAAATCCCCTTCTCCTCAACTTCATCCATCATGTTGAGAGCGACAAGCAGATCGACCTCCATCTCCATGAGCTGCACTGTAAGGAGCAGGTTTCTTTCAAGATTGGTGCCTTCAACCACGTTGACAACCACATCCGGACGCTCATCGATAATGTAGCGGCGGGTGACGATCTCCTCCGGCGAATAGGGGGTGAGCGAGTAGGTGCCAGGAAGATCGACAACGGTTATCCGGCAATCCCGGTAATCAAGGTAACCCTCGTGCTTTTCTATCGTTACACCAGGGAAATTGCCAACCCTCTGGTGAGCTCCCGTCAGTGCATTGAACAACGAGGATTTGCCCGCATTCGGATTGCCGGCAAGGGCTACTTTTATCTCCCTGATGGTACTCATGCGCGTCTTCCCAAACGATGGCGCTTGCGCAAACCCTGACCTCCGTTCTGACACCCCTCCGCAGGGGCAAGCTTGTTCACGCTGACGCCTTCAGCTTCGTTCAGCCTCATGGTCAGCAGAAGCCCTTTACAACTGATCTCTATGGGATCACCGAGAGGCGCGAATCTGAGCACCTCCAGCTCCGTACCCCTCACCAGCCCAAGATCCATCAGGCGCCTCCTGATGGATGGTTCGGCGGCGACCGACGTCACCTCTGCCCTGTCGCCGGCTTTCAATTCTGATAACTTCATTTTTCTCTGAAATCCCGAAAAACAAACAATGAAAAAATACTTAAATGGACTAATTACAAAGAACAAAAGAAAAGGCCGAAAAGGTTTCCCTTTATGAAAGAGCGTGACATTTTCCTGAAACCGTCGCCTGACAGAGGAATCAATCCTGCCCGTGAGCCACTTCGCGACCGGCGAACGGCGGCCAACCCATCGTTTTACCACCAATCAGGTGAGCATGAATATGTCCGACGCTCTGCAAGGCATCCTCACCATTGTTGAACACCAGTCGATAGCCAGACTCGAGCACTCCGGTTTTCTCAGCCACAATGCGTGCGGCAAGCAGAATCTGTGCGGCAATCTCAGAATCTGCATACGTCAGTTCGCTCAGTGACGTTATGTGCTCAAGCGGAATGATCAGCACATGAACGGGCGCAACCGGATTGATGTCGCTGAATGCGGCTACATGGTCGTTGCGGTAAATCATGGTTGCCGGAATGTGCCCGGCAGCAATCTTGCAGAAAATGCACTCTGGATCGTAACGTGACATGCGATTGGTCTTTATGAATTTGCAGGACGTTAAAATGTGGTAAACCTCCCTATTGTTGCTTCTGGATGATCGAAAGACTGGCGCTGGAACCCGCGCCGATAACCACAACCGTTATCGCACCCTTTTCCCCAGTAACGCTTCCCCGGTCACCATCCTTTTCCGGAACGATCATCGACGAGGTCTTGAATCCACGCTCACGAAGCATCAGCTCATAGTCCCGGACAGCATGTTCGGGCAACCGGTCAATAGCCATGTCCCAGCTGTTGCCATCGGGAGTCTCGGTTCTGATGATCTTCCGGATCGTTCCGAACGGAAAGCGGGGCACCTCGGACGGCGCCTCGGAAGGCCATTGTTCGACTGCATCGATGATCTCAACGGTACGCTTTCCGGATTCGATCGTGACACTCGGAGCCGCGGAATCGGAAGAGGTTGCCGCGACACGCTCTTCCGGCTTCGAACCGGGCCCTGGTTGAGGAGAGCATGCGCCCGTCAGACAAACCATGACCACCATGGACGCCATCCCTGTGTTTTTGATAAATGCTCCCCTTTTCATGAACGATTCGCTCCGTATTTGGTAATTCACTTTGATATGAAAATGTAATAAAAACAGCACTGCCTCCCGCAACCGGATACAACACTCTGGCATAAGGGCGTTACTATTGCTACATTGTCCGAAAAGGCCAATGAAACCGCCAATCCATGGCCATGCACCCTGCACGATTCATGAACAGAGGATAGGCATAATGAAAGATATATCGATGAAACAGCACATCAGGATGAAAAATATCTGGTTCGTGACAGCCTTTCTCATGACGGTACTCATTGCCGGATGCAGCAGAAAAAGCGATACTGGAACCGTCACCGATATTGATGGAAACACCTACGGCACAGTGAAAATCGGCAATCACGTCTGGATGAGCGAAAACCTGAAGGTGAGCCGCTACAGAAACGGAGACCCCCTGCCAGAGATAACCGATGCTGCGGAGTGGCCGAAACAGACCGGAGGTGCACGATGCGCTTACGAAAACAAACTGGAAAACGGAAAGAGCTTCGGCTATCTCTACAACTGGTTCTCGGTCAGCGACCCGAGAGGTATCGCTCCAGAAGGGTGGCACATCGCCACTGACGCAGAGTGGGCTGACCTTGCCGAAGCCCTGGGTGGTGAAAAAGAGGCTGGCAAAGCCCTGAAAGCGCCTGGAAAATGGGGAGAACCCGTTTGTGAAGAGTGCCGAAACAGCGGGTTCAACGCGCTTGCTTCAGGTGCCCGCCGTGATTCCGACGGCAGCTTCCTCGTGCTTGGCCAGTTCGCCCGTTTCTGGACCTCCACACCGGCCAGCAACGGCAAAGCCTTCGTCCGGGCTCTCAGCTTCTACGACGGCGCCCTGCGAGGCGGCGAAGCCGGTCCGAAAAACGGCTTCGCCATAAGATGCGTCAAGGATTGAGTGAGCAACCATCATAACGTCATAGATCGCTCCCTGCCATGCCGGTTTAAGCTGTTGTGAGCGTCCCGCATTTTCGGAGACAACCTGTCACTCCTCAACGTTTTACAGTGTGAAACCGATGTCTTTCTCTTTTTCAGCAGCGAGTTTTGCTGCGAGGAATTCGCGGTTGAGGCGGGCGATGTTGGCGATCTTGATCTCTTTCGGGCATTCGGCCTGGCAGGCGTAGGTGTTGCTGCAAAAACCGAAGCCAAGCCTGTCCATGGCGATGACCATCTGCTGGACACGTCGTTCAGCTTCGATTCTGCCCTGGGGCAGGAGGGCAAGATGGGATACCTTTGCGCCGACGAAAAGCATCGCGGACGCGTTGGGGCAGGCTGCGACACAGGCTCCACATCCTATGCAGGCCGCCGCGTCGAAGGCTGCGTCTGCCTTCTGCCTGGGGATGGGGATGGTGTTGGCATCGGGTACGCCGCCCGAGTTGATCGAGATGTAACCTCCGGCCTGGATGATTTTGTCGAGCGCGCTTCGATCGACGATGAGGTCTTTGACGACCGGAAAGGCCCCGCAACGCCAGGGTTCGACATAGATGGTTTGCCCGTCTCTGAAGACACGCATGTGCAACTGGCAGGTCGTGGTGCCTCTGAGCGGGCCGTGAGGGCGCCCGTTGATGTAAAGGCTGCACGTACCGCAGATGCCTTCGCGGCAGTCGTGGTCGAAAGCGACAGGATCCTCGCCCTTGCCGATGAGCTGCTGGTTGAGCTGGTCGAGCATCTCGAAGAAAGAGCTGTCGGGCGAGACCTCATCGACCTTGTAGGCTACCATGCCGCCTTTGTCGTCGGCGTTTTTCTGACGCCAGATTTTAAGGGTGAACTTCATGATCGCCGGTTATTTGTAAGATCGTTGCATGAGTTTCACGGTCTCGAAGTGCAGCTCTTCACGGTGCATCTCAGGAACTGCATTCTCTTTGTGCTCCCAGGCAGCCACGTAGGTGAACTCTTCGTCATTGCGCAGCGCCTCGTGGTCGGCAGTCTGGTACTCCTCACGGAAGTGCCCGCCGCACGACTCTTTGCGGTGCAGGGCATCACGCACCATGAGGTTTCCAAGTTCGATGAAGTCCCCGACGCGCCATGCCTTTTCCAGTTCCGGGTTGTACTCCCGGAGGCCACCCGGAATCCGAACGCCCGATGCAAACTCCTCCTTCAGCTCTCCGATGAGGCCGATCGCCCTGGTGAGACCCGCTTCGTTGCGGGACATGCCGCAGTACTCCCACATGATCCTGCCAAGCTTGCGGTGGAAGTGATCGACCGATTCTTTGCCTTTAGTGCCCTTGAGGCGGGCGAGGCGGTCGGTCACCTCGCGGGCTGCGTGGTGGAACTCAGGCAGTGTGGTCGGAATGGGAGGCGTGTTGATCTCGTGCGAGAGGTAGCCCGAAATGGTATAGGGCAGAATGAAGTAGCCGTCGGCAAGGCCCTGCATGAGTGCCGATGCCCCGAGGCGGTTGGCGCCATGATCGGAGAAGTTGCACTCGCCGATAGAGTAGAGACCGGGCACGGTGGTCATAAGTTCGTAATCCACCCATAGTCCGCCCATCGTGTAGTGCACCGCCGGGTAGATCATCATTGGCGTGCGATAGGGATTGTCATCGACGATCCGCTGGTACATCTGGAAAAGATTGCCATACCGTGCGGAGATGGTGTCACGCCCGAGCCGCTCGATGGCATTGCTGAAGTCGAGATAGACTGCAAGACCGCTGCTGCTGACGCCGTACCCCTCATCGCAACGCTCCTTTGCGGCACGTGATGCGACATCGCGCGGCACCAGGTTGCCAAAGGCCGGGTAGCGGCGTTCGAGGTAATAATCGCGCTTCGATTCGTGGATCTGCTCCGGACGGAGCTTTTTCTGACGGAGCAGTTCAGCGTCCGCTTTCTCCCTGGGGACCCATATACGTCCGTCATTGCGCAGGCTTTCGCTCATCAGGGTGAGCTTGGACTGGAACTCGCCGTGCACCGGAATGCAGGTGGGATGAATCTGTGTGAAACAGGGATTGGCGAAAAGGGCCCCTTTTTTATAGGCGCTCCAGGCCGGTGAGACGTTGGAGCCCATTGCGTTGGTCGAAAGGTAGAACACGTTGCCGTATCCGCCCGTTGCCAGCACCACGGCATGGGCCGAGTAGCGCTCTATTTCGCCGGTAACCAGGTTGCGGGCGATGATGCCCCGGGCCTTGCCATCAACAACTACGATGTCAAGCACATCTCGGCGATTGTACAGCTTCACGGTACCTGCCTCGATCTGGCGGCTCATGGCGCTGTACGCACCGATGAGCAGCTGCTGGCCTGTCTGCCCCCTGGCATAGAAAGTTCGCGACACCTGTGCGCCGCCAAAGGAGCGGTTTGCGAGCAGACCACCGTATTCACGCGCGAAAGGAACCCCCTGCGCCACACAAAGGTCGATGATCTCCGGACTGATCGATGCGAGGCGATAGACGTTCGATTCGCGTGACCGGTAGTCGCCCCCCTTGATGGTATCGTAAAAAAGACGAAAGATGTTGTCGCCGTCGTTCTGGTAGTTCTTGGCTGCGTTGATACCTCCTTGCGCGGCAATGCTGTGCGCCCGGCGAGGGGTATCCTGATAGCAGAAGGACTTGACATTATAGCCAAGCTGACCCAGGGTGGCGGCCGCCGAAGCGCCAGCAAGGCCAGTGCCGACCACAATGATGTCGAGCTTGCCCTTGTTGTTCGGGCTGACCAGTTTGCAGCCCGATTTGTAGGCGTCCCACTGATCGGCGAGCGGCACACCAGGCGCGTTTGCTTTCAGTCTGATCATGGTATCTCCATACGGCCCGGCGTTAATTGAACAAGGTGAACCGGAGCGGAATCGCCATGAACCCACCGGCAATGATCATCGCATACAAGGCACTTGCCGCCTTGATAAGAGGAATATACCGGGCATGGTTCAGGCCGAGCGTCTGAACGGCAGCCTGGAGCGCATGGTTCAGGTGAAATCCGAGCACGAAAAACGAAACCAGATAGATCGCTGCATATCTGTTATCGGAAAAAAGAAGCACCGCCCGGTTGTAAAAGTCATGACGCTCGATACCGGGAGGCGGAGCGACAATACCGATCTTGATGAAGTAGAAATCGATAAAATGAAGCACAAGAAATATCAGCACAATCATGCCGCTGTGCATCATGTAGGTTGAAAACGGGGAAGTTTCAGAACGACTCCTGTGCTGATAGCGGATCGGTCGGGAGTTGCGGTTCCTGATACTGACCAGCACTCCGATAGCGATGTGCAGCATGAAACCTGCGAAAAGTACGAGTTCGAAAATCCTGATCACCGGATGGGTGCCCATGAACCCCGCCGCAGCCGAGAAGGAACTGCCCCCGTCATCGACCAGTAAAAGCAGGTTGATGCCGAGATGAACTGCAAGAAACACAAGCAGAAAAAGCCCGGCCAAGGCCATGATCACCTTGCTGGCGATGGATGAAAATGTTTTCTGTCCTGCACTATCCATAAATCGAGAACTTTCAATGACAGAATCCAGGTCGCACAAGCGACTGAACGGAAGTCAGAAGCTAATGCCATCCTGTCGATTTGACAAATCATATCTGTTATTTCGTCTCGAAAAAAGGAATTATGGCGACGGCACGCACGGGACATGCCTCCGCGTCGGTGATGTTGAGAGGCAATACCGAAAGGAAAAAGCTGCCGATCCCGTCGATCTGGTCGAGGGCGGTCAGATTTTCAATCAGCAGGAGACCCCCACCGAGAAGGCAGCGGTGAACCGGCAACGAATCCGAACCTTCGATGTCGAACGAGGGAGCGTCGATGCCGATCCCTTTCAGGTGCAATCCTGCCAGCCACTCAGCAGCCTCCTGAGAGAGGACAGGATAACCACGATCATAAGCACCGGTTCCCCAGAAACGGCTCCATCCGGTATGAAATACCAGAAATTCCGTCTGTTCAATCTGCGCCCTGCGCGTAAAGAAATAATCAAGAGAGATGGTAACCGAGGACATATCCCGCAGATCGAACAGCGTCCCTTTTCCGATAAAAGTCTCCACCGGTAGCCGGTCGAGCGAGTCGGCTCCCTCGACGATATGTGAAGGCGCGTCAATATGGGTGCCGGTATGCGATGACAGTTGAAGCCATCGCTCTCCGAATCCGTCGCGTCCGATCGTGCAGAGATCGGAAAACTCCGGCGGAGGCGTCCCCGGCCAGACCGGCATGGCCGTCGTGATCGGATGGCTCAGATCGACACTATGCATGAGGATATTCCGATGATGGTTCAGCGAACCGGTCATTCATTGAAAATGCCTGCCGGAGTGACCCCGGCAGACAGGTTGACCATCAGTAAAGCATTGAATAGCTCAGCACCACGGCATTGCTGTTGATGCCTCTGTTCGGTTCGCTGGCGCCGGCATTTGAAAGATGACGGAAACGGTAGCCGAGGGTTATGGCGCTGTTATCGGAAACAGCGACCTGGGCGCCAAGCCCGAACTGGTTCAGGAAATTGAACCCGGCATCACCCTGCTCCCGGCTGTCGATGCTCAGGTACATCGGGCCGGACCCGATTTCGGAAACCAGCTTCACCGACGGCGCGACCGGGTGAAGGTAACGGATGAAGACATTGAGACCGGTCTCGACTCCCGATTCCGGCTCGGTAACGGGATTGATGAATGGTTCGAGCGCAAGCTGCAGCGTGCCTTTGCTCCCCTTCATGCCGACTATGGAGTTCATGTCAAAGCCGAAACGCAGAAAGATCGGAACCGCATTGAAATCCGCTTCGGTGAACTTCATATGCCCCCATGCATAGCCGGAACCCATGGCGATTTCATCGAGATGAAACCCCTTGTGGGTATCGGCACCTGCGGTTTTCAGATTTCCCGGAATAAAAACACAAACGAGCAGAAAAAGCCTGAAAAACCGGAACAGATTTTTTTTCATGATGTTAAGGTTACAATGGTTTTGGGTTACATGCCTCCTGACAGGCCACCCGTCCGGCGATAAACCGGACCGTGGCATCGATTGCTGCGGTTCGCTCGCAGTCACAGAATATCTGGTGATCGGTTTTTTCAAGCCAGACAACAGACTTTGCGTCCTTGGGCGTAGCGATGGAACGCAAGAGCAGCTCGGCGCTTTCAGGCCGGACAATGCTTTCGTTCCGACCATGAAGAACGAGAGCAGGCACCTGGACGCGGGTCATGATCCGTTCGGTTTCCTGTAAAAGGTGGAACATCGACAGAATGGTTCGTGTCGGCGCCCATTCATACTGTTTCGGCATTATGGCATTGCCTGGATCGGCATATCTGGCACTCATGCTCCACCGGTCAACAAAGCGACTGATAAGAGGAGCGAGGAAAGAGAGCGGCCGACGAGGGGCAAGCAATGAGCTGAGCCTGAAGGGCGGTGTTGCAAGAATGATCGAATCGACCAGTGCAGGATGCCTTGCTGCAAGCTGTAACGCCAGCAAGGCGCCCATACTGTGACCGAGAACTACCGCCTTGCCTTCGCTTCCGACAAGCGTTAACAGCGCCCGCTCGGCATCCTCAAGCCACTCCTTCCAGGTCACCCCTCTCAGGTGATCCGGCGAGGATGCGCCGTGACCACGCAATAAAGGGGCTGCAATCCTTAGATCGAAATGGCCGAGAGGGCTGAAAAGCTCTCTGACACTTTCGAGGTTAGCCGTAAATCCGTGAAGGATCACGATACCCGTCAAATACCTCTTCGGCGACTCATTTTTACCCGGATCCTTCATTCAGCATGATTACCGTTTCACTGCATAACGTTCTGCCGCAACAGCCTTTACAGGTATGTTTGCAGAGAGATCACAAAGAGAGAATATACAAGGGCCTCAGGAATATTCTTCCGGAATGGCTATTTTTTAAAAATATGGACTGCGAAACCATGTCAATATCCGGGCAAGCCGATCACAAGAGATACCTGAAACCATGAAAACGCACATACGTATTGCCGCCCTGATGCTGACCCTGTCAGCACTTCAGGCCTGCTCATCATACAGAAGCACGACCACCTCGCCAAGAATCTCCCGAATATCGCCTGAGGAAGCATACCGTCTCGGTAAAATAAAGAACAATCCCTACATCATTGACGGACGGCTCTATGTTCCCATGAGCTTTGAACAGGTTTACGCATACGAAGAGACCGGGCTCGCCTCCTGGTACGGACATGAAACCCTTGAACAGAATAACAGCCAGCCTACCGCCTATGGCGAAATCTTCGATCCCGACCTTCCGAGCGCTGCCCATAAATATCTCCCGCTTCCCATGATCGTCAGGGTCACCAACCTTGAAAACAATGCCTCGATCGTCGTCAGGGTCAATGACCGTGGACCGTTCATCGACGGACGGGTCATCGATCTTAGCGCACAGGCTGCCAGGGAGCTGGGGTTCTACGACAAAGGCACGGCAAGAGTGAAAATCGAATCGGTGTACAGGTAGGGAGATGAAGAAATTATGAATGCTGAATTATGAATTGAATTAAAAAAAGAAGCAACACTTCACGTACGTCAGCCCTGCTACTCCTGAAATCAGGAACTTCGATCGCTGCCAATATCGAGGAGGCACAAGATGGTCACAGCAAGCCTGATTTTACAGCAAAATTCTCCATTGATTTCCACGCACAAGCACGATTTTTCCTGTATATCACTTTGTCCCGATCTTCAGACCGGGGATTGCAGACTAAAAAAAAGATCAGGGCTTCAGCCCAGGGATAATCATGTTCAGGGCCCGGCAGCCTGTCGGGGGACGTGGCGATCCATCCCTATGGGGCACCGTGTTCAAGGTCCGTGTGCGGTATCGTACCGGATACGGGCGGCTCGCAAAGAAGCTGGTGAAACCCACTACTGGCTTCGTTTGCCGGCAGCATCAGATTCTGATCAGAGAATCAGATGAACTGCTTCGAATTCTGAGCGGTATGGTAAAATCGGCCCAACGCAAGGAAAAAGCACCTGAAAAAAATCACAGCATCACCTCAATGCTTCCCATCAGCATTCAGCGCTCAGCCCCCCTCTTATTTCCCGCAGCATTTTTTGTATTTCAAGCCGCTGCCACAGGGGCAGAGGTCGTTCCGGCCCGGCACTTCGGCTTTGGCCTGTTTCAGGCCCTCAATCGCCTCCTGACGCCTCGGCAACCAGAACTCCCTGACCTCAAGAACCGCATCCGGTATCAGCTTCCAGTGCTCATATTCCTTCTCTTCATCGAGCGTGAGCTTGTCACGCAGCAACCCGGCAACAATGGAAATCGCCAGAATGGTCGAAGCCCCTTTTTCATTTTTCAGCAACGGTTGCCATGAAGGCAACCTCATGTTCATCCCCTCGATGAATCCGCGACACCACATCCTTGCAGCATAACGCATTGTATCATCGTTCTCGAAAGTTGTCAGGTCAGGCAGCGGCACATAATCAGCCGTATGCTCTTCAAGCTGATAAACAAGCGCGTTCATCATACGCATGATGAGCCCCATGATCCGTTCTGCCTGCTCCCCGGACTGAAAACGGGGAGTCTCCGACGATCCTGACGACCCCCATACATGCTGTAACCATTCAGCCGGCATGATGGTATCGGGGCCGATGATCAGTGCAGTCATAAAACCGTCGAGAGCATCGAGATTCATCGGTTGCTTCAGCTCCGATTCATGCAGCAGAAAGTCCTCGAGTTCCTCATACTCCCTTGTGGTCAGCTCTTCCGGAGTTTTATAATGAAAGTTATCAGACATGATTGGCTTTATTGTGTGTTATCGATTGATTGAAGCCGCACCATCCGCCATGAAGGCTTCATGAAAGGTAACGACGCCCTGCGGAAGATGCCCGTCGAACGGGAGAACGAAAAAAACCTCGGGTGGCACGCCCTCGTGGCCCAGCCCTTCCGTATTCAAGAAACCGAACCGCCGGTAGTACTCTGGATGACCCACAAGACAGCACCCTCTGGCTCCATGTATTTTCAGCCTTTCGAGTCCCTCCCGTATCAGGGCGCCGCCGATGCCCTGGCGCTGGTACTCTGGCAGCACAGAAACCGGCCCGAGGCCAAACCAGCCTCCGGTGCCATCCGACATGGTCACGGGCGAAAATGCGATATGGCCGATAACACGGCCATCCAGTTCCGCCACAAGCGACAGGGTCAGGGCTCCGGCGGCACGTAAAGCTTCTATGACAAACTGTTCAGTGTGATTGCTGATTTCAAGCGTTCTGAATGCCGCAACGGTCACATCGGTTACCGTGCCTGTATCCTCCGCTGTTTCATCCCTGATGATGATTTTCTGATTCATGATTTTCGATGATCGTTCAGCCGTTCCACAAAAAGAGCTGCCGGAAAAGCCTGGTCTGGCAACTTGTTGCACAATATACCAATATCCACTGCTTGTCACGCAACTCCATAACATCGTGCCTCCGGTGCCGGACAATTGTCAGAAAAGCGCCGTTACAGGTGCTCTGGCAGACTTTGGTTTTCCTTGTAACTGTTATACCTTACCTATGCTTTTCTGTATGTATCGGCTGTTGAATTCATATACGATTCGAAGACGGGAACGCATCAGGAAAAACACTCCTCCTGTTTTCTCTCATTACAGCATCAGAAAGTTCATCATCACCTTAACCCCCACGGAGATTCATTATGAAGATCAAAGCGCTGCTCCTGTTTCTGTTTATCTGCACAATCGCTGCGGGTTCGGATGGCTTTGCCAAAGAAAAACCCCGGATTGGCGTCCTGAGGTTCACCAACCATTCTGCGGCCGCATGGTGGAGCGGAGGAGTGGGCACCGACTTGCAGGATATGCTCATTTCAGAGCTGGCTTCGACGGGCAGCTTCCGGGTACTCGAAAGAAGGGAGCTCGATGCTGTTCTCGATGAACAGGATCTCGGCAGATCAGGAAGGATAAATCCAAGAACAAGATCGAAAGTCGGAAAAATCACCGGTGCCAAATACCTGGTCGCAGCAACAGTTTCAGCGTTTGAACACAACACGAGCGGTGGCGGTGGCGGCATCTCTTTCCAGGGAATCAGCCTTGGCGGAAGGCAGGACAAGGCTTACATGGCTGTCGACCTGAAGGTGATCGATGTTGAAACCGGCGAAATCTATGACGCACGAACGGTAGAGGCGACCTCAAAGTCAAGCGGAGTCAGCGTGGGGGTTTATAGAGGCGGTTTTGGAGGCCATCTGAGCGAGTACAAGAATACCCCTGTCGGTAAAGCTATCAGGGCCTGCATCATCGAAATAGCCGATTATCTGCAATGCTCCCTCGTGGAAGGAAAAGAGAGCGGATGCATGGATGAATACGTCGATAAAGAGAGAAATCGCCGGGAGAAGACCAAAGGCTCCATCGACCTTGAATAACCGGCCAAAACAGTACCGCTGATTTCAGAAGCGTCTGCACACGTTCTCTCCTGATGTGCAGGCGCTTCTTTTTTCCCGGATCATCCCGCTCAATCATCCCGCTCAATCATCCTGCTCAATCATCCCGCGCAGAGTGGCATCAGCGTTGGTGGCACGAAATCCGGAACCTTTCGACGATTGAGGGAGGTGGCTTGCTATCAGCTTATCGTGCTCATGACAAGATAGATCGTGTAGGCGACATAGCAACCGAGAAGCAATCCGCCCTCGACTCTGTTGATGCGGCCGGTACCTGCGCCGCGGAAGCCGTAACCGAAGACAAAGAGTGACAAGGTCAGAAGAGACATGACCAGAATATCCCGGGAAAAGACTGCCGGAACTATTTCCGCCGGATGAATTGCCCCGGCAATTCCTGTAACGGCAAGAATATTGAACAGATTGGAACCCAGCACATTGCCAAGGGCAATATCGTGTTCGCCCTTGCGAGCAGCCACAACCGAAGAGGCAAGTTCGGGCAACGAGGTGCCTGCCGCCACAACCGTCAATCCGATGACCAGATTGCTCACACCAAGAGCAGCCGCAATACCTACGGCCCCCCAGACAAGCATACGTGAGCTCAAAAGCAGCAAACCGAACCCGATGGCGATCAGGAAAAGAGATTTTTTCAGTGGCATCTGGTGCTGCTCGAGTTCCTGCTCCATCTCTTCAGCGAAATCGTCACTTGATTTACTGATACCTTCCCAGACAGACCACCCGGTCAGAATCGCAAACAATGCCAGCAGTATGATGGCATCCTGCCGACCGAGCATACCGTCGAAGAACAGAAACGTAGCAATTGCCGTCACGACGCTCAGGATCGGCAACTCCTTTCGCAGAACGCGAGAATGAACGGTTATAGGGCTGATGAGCGAGGCAATACCGAGAATCAGGGCAATATTGGTGATATTGGATCCAAATACGTTTCCAAGCGCAAGATCGGGATTGCCCTGGGATGCGGATATGGCTGAAACCGACATTTCAGGGGCCGAAGTACCGAACCCCACGATCAGCATACCGATAAGCAATGGTGGTATCCTGAAATAGCGGGCAGCCGCAGCCGATCCGTCCACAAAACGACCGGCACTCCAGACCAGTAAAACCAGGCCGGCAATGAGAGCAAGAGAAAATAACAGCATAATAAATCAGTTCGGCAGGTGAGCGATTGCAGAAAATAGCACAGGAAACCAATCCTTCCGAATCCATAAGGCAGGTGAATCAAAAGGCCAACTGAGGCAGCTTTTTTCAGCTTCTTCGTTTTCACCTCCACGCCTGACTTGCCGGAACCGGCGCATGGCCTGATTCAGAATGACCAGAAATATTGAAAAAATTTTTGTTCGATCACACTCTTTTTAATGTCGGCCCCTGCATGAGCACCACCGCACATCTGATTATTCCCGAAAGCTTTGACATCTGATCGCACCTGATCCTCTCCATGAACATGCGCTGATTTTGTGGTATTTCGCATTATCGAAATCGAAATAGTTTTGTTCTTTCCACCAGAAGCCCATATTCCGTCATCACGAGCCACCCATATCCGTTTTGATACCGCACACGAACCATGAACAGCGTGTATCTGCTCAGGGATAAAGCGGAAACAACATTGAAAAAGATAGTGGGCCAAAGTCCTGATTATTCTATTTCTTCAACCCCGTCCCGAAAGCTTTCGGGACGGGGCAATTGCTGAGGAGCAGAAGCAGCTCGCTCATGGAGGTGGCAATCCAATGTTACTCAGGCGGGCTTTAGCCCGTCGGACATTCAGCTCTCTTCCATTCACATTGCCCCGGCTTTCAAGCCGGGGAGAGCCAGTCAGAATAATTCCGGGGCTTCAGCCCAATCTCTTGCTGCCAG
>Ga0172375_10000649_pt1 | contig 55726 bp, 66 predicted proteins | sample LakKiv1m_FD_114537 | JGI IMG/M metagenome (GOLD analysis project Ga0172375, IMG submission 114537) | Freshwater microbial communities from Kabuno Bay, South-Kivu, Congo - kab_092012_11.1m | ecosystem: Environmental > Aquatic > Freshwater > Lake | place: Democratic Republic of the Congo...
GCTCTTGCAAAAAGGAAGTTTCGTAGTCAGATTATTAACCAGGTGGGTGATTTTGAACCGCCCGCCCCTGGGTGAATTTGATCCGCACGGTGACACAATGAGGTGCCACGCGTAACGCTTACGCTTGTCCGGCGTAGTCTCCGGATGAAGCCTGAATATCGGCGAATCTGGTTCTTTTCTGACAGCCACTATATGCCATTCCCTGTAGAAGGAGCGCCTCCCCATCCGCCGACCGACAGATAGGCCGGACAATACCCGTTTGCCCTGATTAGGATCGGAGCTCGTACATTTGGAAGACGGGAATAATGCAATTTCAACCTGGAAAGAGCAGTTAGGCAGGATGTACAGGATTAAGGCACGAGACCATAAGAACATGCGATAGAAACTGCTCGCACTCAATTGGTGCAAGAAGTTTCTGTCGCAACTGTATCTGCTTTATAATGTTTCCCGTCAAACCTCTTTGAACTGCCGGACACAGGTTTAATCGGTTACCGATATAACACCAGCTCGCAGACGATTGAATCACCTGCTTGTTGCCTGGCTTGCATTAAGAATGCATGTGATTAGTTCGAAGGAATGCACACAGTCCAGAATTAATCTCCGAGCATCCGGAACTGCCTGATCATCACTCGATGCCTGCCATTTGAGTCCTTGAAAGGATCACGCCATACCTCTGCAAGAGCCCTAGCGGAGGCAAGGGCCCTGCCCATTCCTCCGAATGACTCTGCTGAGAATGCATCCGCGGCGACTACAATCGCGAATTGATTGTCCCTTACCGTCAGGAAGTCAGCCGTATTACGCAAAGGTCCTTCCTTTCCCACTTCTGTTGAACAACCCGTAAGATTGGTCCATGCTGAAGAAACTGTACTTCTTCCGATATCGGAAAGGTTTGTATAAGGACCGTTATTGATGATACGTGTTGCCACATTCAGGCACGTATTCCAATCGGTAAACGGAGTTGTCGGATCACCATACTCCGTTGTCGGAACATTGAAAAACAACGATGCGAGAACATTTGCGTTTGTAGTATTAATATTTACCAAACCCCTGCGGTAACTATTGGTACTTGCCGTAAAATAGTCGAAAACCGGATGAAAAGCCGGATCTGTTGTGTTCAAGGGATCAATATTGTGGTCATACAGACGTATCGACATCCACGGCCTGATACACAGGTTTCCAAGCTCTCCAATTGTCTTCATAGGCGCGTTTGCCACATGTAAATACATGTCTCCGTCAAAATCAGATTCTATTTCGCCGGGGTTTGCAAACATGTACAATGCTATTGCGTTAACATCGTTTAGGGTCGGCTGCAAACCCATCATCACCAGTAACGAAGAACCGTAAAACCATTGCCTGCCAGCTAAAACAGGATTCCAATTGAACCTGGAATCAACACATTCAGCCCAATCTTTAGCTTCAACTGCCGTTTTATCTGGTAACGTGGTCCACTTGGGCAGTGGAGTTAGAGAAAGCTTAATTTCAAGCGTAATCTCTGAGCCCGTAAGAGGATACGGCACGCTGTCCACAACTTGCCCGCCGCTAGTCATAACTTCAGCCTTAACCTTAGCTTTGAAATGTATTTTAGTAGCACCTCCACAGGCACCAACATTCCCGGCAATCGGAGTTTTCGCAGATATTCTTTCACAATAAGTTAAAGGATCAGATGTAACTGCAGTGTCGATACCCGGAGTGCTGCTCGGAACAAGAGCTGGAAAAGTATTATCCGCTTCCGCGGCACAAGTCCAGGTAACCTTGACTTTGAAGCCCTCATTGCCTGCTGCCTCAAAGGGATATGCAGTTTCCACATGAAGCTCATAATTACCAGTAAAGGCTCCAGTATTTGTATTGAGATTCACTCTATAATATAATGCTACCTCATTAATCATCGGAACCGCTTCACCGCATCCGGCATCCAGCTTTTCCGGAATATTATCTGAATCAACGTAATCCAGAAGGCTTATAAATGCCTGGTTTACATCAGAGACGCCGCAATCTGTAAACCCCTGCTTGATTTCAGCCTCTTTTGCCTGCAATTCTGCTTTTGTTCCTCCGATATATGCCTTTTGTTTGGTGGTAACAACGCCGTTCCGTACGACTTCCCTGTCCGGTGAAAGAGAATATGCTCCAAGATTGACAGGCCATACGGACGGTTTAAGACCTCTGCCGCTCGCAATCTTTGCCAGCTCTGCAATAGATTCGTACCGAAAATGCCGGTTTGTACGGTCTGTGACAAACATCGTGGCATCATTAATCTCTGGCAGATTTGAGAGCTGAATCTCGGCGGTATTCGTTCCTCCACCCCGTGTAAAGCCGCCAGCCTTGTTTGCATCCATAAGGCCTGACTGGTTGATAACAACAAAGGCATAACGTCCAACCTGAATACCCGACGAGTCTTTAATAGTGTGCCAGTATGGAGTTGTAAGGATCATATTAGTACACTGTTGCCCGGAGAAGAAATTGGTGATTGAATGCACTAAAACGTTTGCGGTTCCAGCGCCACTATTGGTAGAACACCGCATATCCCATTCGGGATACAGGGAATCTCCCATTATCCCGTCAATCTCTTTGATGGCCTCTGAAACCCCCACCCAGAGCATATGCCGTGCCTGGATTCCATAACGGTATTGGAACGATCCTTGGCGTTCAATTCGCATCGATATCGCGAATGCAACTGCCGAAACCATAAGAACAGCTATGAGCCCAAGCACAAGAACTATGGCAATACCTTCCCGGCCATGCATTCCGCCGCGAACAGAATCAGCGCCTTCACTCTTGTCCAACACCAAACGTTCGCCTGCAATATCCGATTTATCATTCATTTTGGTCATAGTCATATCTCTTCCTGCCAGGAAAGAATATCACTGCCTCATAAACATCCTGCGTTGTCACGGGAGTTATTGGCCCAAAATCAACTCTGTAATACTCCCCCCAGGGGTCCTTAAATCCTTCAGTGCTTACTCGTGCAGCACCAAGGTCCATAAACCTGTACTGGCCCGGATTTGCCGAAATATCCTCGCCCGTAAGTATTCTTACCGCTGAAGCATCCATATTCTTTACCCCGGAATATGAACTAGGCCAGCTTCCATATATCATCCAGAAAGATTTCCAGGCGTTTGACAGCTCTTTAACCTCTACTGTGGCCCTTGCTATCTTGGCTTTTCGCCTTGCATATGCTCCGCCCGCAAGCATAAGGCCAGCCAGGATCCCTATGATTGCCACCACCGTCAGCATCTCTATCAATGTGAAACCTTTTTTCATATGCTTGCTCACCAGCTGCTTATAGGCGTCCCGTTGGTCCCATCCGGCCCGAGCGACCAAGCCTTTATCCCGGACACATCCGCATCTCTCTTTATCTTCAATTCAATTCTAACCCATTTGGGCAAAGTACCACTGCCGGAACTCCACCCAGCAGGAGTATAAAACAACAGGGACTCGACATTGGTAGCCATCCTGGCAATGTGACCGGGCGCAGACCATGAATAATAATTATCACTTGCAGTCTTTTCCTGGTAACTCCTTTCAATCTGGAACCCGCTCTTGCGATATTGAACCAGCCTGGCAATGCGGGCATCAGCCATGGGCGGCTTATTCAATGTCATGAATTTAATATTGCCAGAACTGATTTCAAATGTGCCCTGGAAAATGTCCTTATCCAGCACCGCGCACATTAACTCCCTGGACATCAAACCCATGACCGCCCTGCCAGTCATATTACCTGTAGCTTTTCTCAACCCGCTGTCCCATGACACACTGCTCTGGTGGAAAACCTGGCTCAGCATGAGAACAAGAAAGATAAGGATTACAGTCGCAGCAAGGATCTCAATCAAAGAGAACCCGCTTGAACGCTTAGTCATACTGTTTCTTATGGCACATTCTTTCATTCTTCACCTGCAGGAACATTCTCGATGCATCTACATTCCGAGAAATACAAGGTCCGTGACAAAGCATCTTGCCGTTGCGTCAAACACCCCGTATTTCCCGCTCTTAACCATCAACAGGACCCTCTTTCGGTCACCGCCCCAGTAATCCGGTGGATCCGTCATCGTTATCTTGTATCTTAGATAGTTTTGAGTGCCCTTGGGAAACTCGGTGGGAGCAGCGGTGTTCGGGTCTCTCCCGTTCAGATATATGTTCTCCGAAAGCGGACTTCCAGACTCCACCTTCAGCCCATCCATAAGAACATTATTAGGATTTAAAAGATTCGCAGGCATAAAATATGTATTCCACTCCACCCAGTTGGTGATCGACATCGCATTTCCCTCAAGTGTACCAAGGACAAAATCGGCAAAAAGGGATTGCTGGGTTTCTGCCACAGCCATCTCGCTTTGCTGCAGACCAACAGGAAAAAGACTGAGAAGTACAAGCAACCCGGCGGACGCAACAAAAATAGCCAGATTAACCTCAATAAGACTGAAAGCTCTTTTCCTGTCGTTTCTATTCATGGCGATAGCCCTGATAAATCTCATTGCGCATTCATGTCCGTTTCAACATACCCGGTTGTGCCGCAAACCGTAACTCTGGCAAATCTAAATCCGGCGCCTGTGGATGCTTTAGCTATATCGACAATATCTATGCGTATATCGCTGAGTCCAGTGGTTCCTTCTGATGTGAATATAACCGTTTCAGGTGTTTTACCATCACCTTTTATGCGCGTTCCGTCCCCAAACCTGAAGCCTCGTGGCAAATGAACTCTCTGGCAGATTTCCCACCCATAAGAAGCCATCTGGCCGTTAAAGATGTCAGGGTCTATCGACATGCCCCACCCGAAGGGAGCCTGCGATACATTCGTCGTCACCAGACCTGACTCACCGGTATCCAGATTATACACTTTTAGACCGGCAGATATGCCGCTTAAATCTCCGTATACATCCAGATAGTAAGGTCCACTCTTCCTGGTAATTTCGCCTTCTTTCCGGCAAATGGAGTACCAGGCATTGGTTCCGTCCTGATCAAAAATGACATAAATCGATCTTCCCTGCATCACGGCTGTCTGGCGTGCAAAGTCGAGATTCCTGGTCAAGTGCAACACCGCGCTCTTATTAGCCATGGCTTTGACGTTTGCAAAATATCCTATGGTAGTCATCGCCGCAATTATGGCTATTATCGCCATCACAAAAAGCAGCTCAAGAAGGGTAAAACCAGTCCGCCAACTACCTGCGTTCACCCTCATTCTTTTTATCGTCTTTTGTTCCATGGCTTTCACATCAAGCCTCAGCTTAATCATGTCCTGTTATCTCAACATCAGTAGACCTTGACCGTATCCGTATACAGGTCAAACTCAAATATGAATGCATATCTTGTATTTGTCGGATTAACAATACTGGTATTTGCGCTATTCCATACATAGTCACCATTACCAAGAAAATTAATAGGCTGATTAGCGGAAGACTTAAGCAGGCTTACCACCGCAGAGTTGTCGCCATTTGTACCGCCAAACTTGATTGGACTATTGGGAGAATATGGCGGCTGCCCCATGCCGGAAGGCAAAGGCCAAACGCGATACTCATGACGATAAGTCTTCACGGCGTTTGCCAGTGTCTGCATGTTACTTTGGACAAGTTTGATCCTTGCATTGATCACTGACCTTTTAATGGCCGATGTAATAAGGCCAAACAGAATACCAATAATAAGGATGACCATAAGAAGCTCAATAAGTGTAAACCCTCTAGTTCTCATATCTGTCCCCCGCTATTCACCTCTACACGCCTCTTATTCCCACGATTTACCATCATCAGCACGTTTGGCCGATGTATCATCTAATTTATCAACACCTTTTGACCAGACCGCAACACTCTTCTTCAACGGTAGAGCCTCGTGCGGCACAGAAACCTGTCCATCATAAGCTGCCGAGTCGCCTCTGCCACCTACTGCGCCAATATCAAGCGATAGCTGAAACCTTGTTCCCCAAGGATCAAACAATCCATTCTTCAGCTCATTCGTTGAACACTCAAGGAATGCCGTTGTTCCGCGTGTGTTATACATCTTCCCGGCCAGAACATTACACGCATTTGAGGTCATTTCACTTACTCCGGACACCTCGGTGTACGCTACGATGTTGCCATTGGTTGTTGGAAACTGTCTGTATTCTGTGGCAAGGTTATTCCATGCTGCTGAGACCTGAACAGCAGTCTTGCGGGCGGATATCTTCATCGCGTGGTTGCGCGCCATCTTCACCACGGGCAGCAACATGCCTGCGAGTGCAAGTATCATGGCTATAACCATAAGAAGCTCTATCAGCGTAAAACTGTCTCTTTTCATGGATACTCCCGTTCAACTGCAGCTAGTCATCCCATTTTTGGGTCTTATGCATATCGTCCGCGGTTCCTGCCACACCATCAGGCCCAACAGAATATAAGTCATAAACCTGGTATGGTGCAGTACACTGATATTGAAGCTCGCGACCCCATGCATCCTGGATGGTTTCATAACCCAAACCGTAATTAATACCCTGGGCAAAAAAGTTCGTTTCCTGATTTCTATAGACTATTCCATCAAGGAAACTGGCCCAGCGCGCCTTTGCGGCCGCATCCCTGTCAGTGTCGGGAATTCGCTGCTTATTCTTGGCATATGCAGGATCGTCATATCTCGGAAGGAGATAGGAGAGATAGCAATACTTAAACAGCGTTTCTCCCGTACTTTCATACTTCCCAAAGTAATTTGTTTTAAGAAGGTCAGGCATCTTCGAATTCGGATACCAGTTGCGCGTACCGTTACCGCCAGGAGGATACTGTCCGTACTCGGCCTTGAATTCATTAAGCGCCATTGCTACCTTCTCGATGATAGTCACACAAACAGCCTTTTCCCTCTGCCTGTTTGCGTTCGACATCATCCTGAAAATCATGCCCGTCAGAACGCCTATAATGGCAATTACGACAAGCATTTCTATCAGGGTAAACGAATGACAACTCTTTCTGGCCTTCATAACGCCCTCCTTCTCTTGCAACGCATACTCCTTGTTTTATCATTCCTATGCGTTACAAAACAATATGATCATCATTACATCTCTTTATTATCAACCGCCGGGTCCGCCGGACATGTTCGAAATAATTGAGATCAAAGGCACAAACATGGCTATTACAATCGTACCTACGATTATGGCGAGAAACACGATCATAATAGGTTCAATAACCGACGTAAGTCCTTCAACGGCAGCATCCACTTCGTCATCATAATTATCGGCAATTCTTGTCAACATCTCCGGCAAGGCTCCGGTTTCCTCTCCAACGTCCACCATGCTTACAACCATGCCAGGAAACACCCCTGCGGCCTCAAGAGGCATGGCCATGCTCTCACCTTCCTTAACTGCATCGTGCACCTGCTGAATGGCCTTTGACACAACCTCATTGCCGGACGTTTCCCTGACTATATTAAGAGCCTGAAGAACCGGCACGCCTGAACTCATCAAAGTGCCAAGAGTACGGGTAAATCTTGCAACAGATGTCTTGACGAACAGTGATCCAAACAGCGGCAGTTTCAATTTCATCTTATCAAGGGCAAAACGACCACGCGTGGTACGCTTCCAAAGTTTTGCACCAATGACGAGGCCAACCACCGCACCAAGGATCACAAAGCCCTGGCTCTTCACAACTTCGCTTATATTGATCACAAACTGGGTCAATCCCGGCAACTCCTTGCCCGCCAGAAGATCTTTAAAAATCTCCTGGAACTTGGGAATTACACTGGTCATAAGAAAACCTACAATTCCTATGGCAGCAACAAAGACTACTATCGGATAAATCATCGCGCTCTTTACCTTGTTCTTAATCCGCTCTGATTTCTCCATGAATTCAGCAAGACGCTCCAATACAACCTCGAGGACGCCGCCAGCCTCACCAGCTCTCACCATGTTGACAAATAACTTGTCAAAAATCTTGGGATACAGGGAAAGCGCTTCGGAAAAAGTACTGCCACTCTCAACGGCCTCACCCATTCCATTAAGGGCTTCTCTCAAAGCCGGTCTCTTCTCCTGCTTGAGAAGAATTCTTAAACCCCTTAACAAGGGCATACCCGCTGCCACAAGGGTCGCAAGTTGCCGTGTAAAAACCATTAAATGCTTTGGTTTGACACCACTGCCAAACTTCAAGTTTAACGCCTTGCCAATACCTTTTCCCTGGGCCTGATTCTGAACTGCTGCCTGGGTGGTAGTCTTTTTCTTCTCCCCACCACCCCCTAACTCAACAACACGGGTAGGGAAGAAACCCTTGGATCTTATCATGGAAACAGCTTGGGACTGATTCTCTGCATCAAGAACCCCCTCTGTTTCGGTCCCTTTTGCATCCATTGCAATATATTTAAACCTAGGCATACTACCTCCCCTCCTGTGTCTATATAATACTACTCCAAGTGCTAGACTACAACAGTTTCCAGAGTAATAACGAAGAATAAAAGGGATAAACTATCTATAGAATGGATAGTAAGAATTAGACTCTGATTAGAGTATACTAGGAAACCACAAAAATACACTATTTGTGGTTAAAATGGCAATAAAGGAGCTAATTTAGGCTTTTGGAGCCTTTTTCTTGTCCTCGACCTTCTTCTTTTTCTCGGGCGGAGCAATACCAACCCACTCAAGAAGAACCATCTCGGAACTATCACTGCTGCGCCTGCCAAGCTTGATAATACGCGTATAACCCCCGTTTCGGCCACTAAACTGAGGGACAATATCCTTCATAAGCATTGCCACAAATTCTTCTCTATGAAGCACTGAAATGGCCTTCCGCCTTGCATCAAGAGTTCCTGGCCGGCATAAAGTCACCAGCTTCTCGGCAAGACTCCTGGCCTGCTTGGCCTTGGCATGTGTCGTCTGTATCCTCTTCCGCTCAACAAGGGCACATACAAGGGAAGCTATCGTCGCCGCGCGCTGCTCGGGACGCCTGCCAAGTTTTGAACTTTGTAATCTATGGCGCATATGAAACCGTTATTTTCCTTCTTTTTTCTCTTCCAGAAGCCCTGGCTCAAAAGTCATCCCCAATGTTAGGCCCAATTCCGACAACTTACTCTTTATTTCGTTCAGAGATTTCTTGCCGAAATTGCGGTACTTGAGCATATCCGCTTCGGTCTTCTGGGCCAGCTGTCCAACAGTGGTAATGTTCGCGTTGTTCAGGCAATTAGCCGCACGAACACTTAATTCAATCTCGTTAACACTCATGTTCAACTTACGCCTCAACTCCTCGCGTTCGGCATCAATCTGCTTTTCGCTCTCTTCAAACTCAACAATGTCCTTGTCATAGTTGACAAACACATCCAGGTGATGGCGAAGAATTGCAGCAGACATCGTAAGAGCGTCATCAGGAGTCACCCTACCGTCAGTCCAGATCTCTATGATAAGTTTATCATAGTCAGTCTTCTGGCCAACCCTGGTATTCTCAGTATAAAAATTAACTCTCCTTACAGGCGAAAAGATTGAATCTATCGGAATACGTCCGATTTCCTGGTCAGGCTTCTTGTTCCATTCTGCCGGGCAGAACCCGCGTCCAATCCTTAATTCAAGTTTCATCTCGAGCTTGCCATCATCCGCGAGAGTGGCAATGTGGGCATCAGGATTCAAGATCTCGACGGTACCGTCAGTCTGAATGTCACGCGCCGTCACTTCGCCCGGACCTTTTACATTAACCATCAAAGTCCTGGGTTCACGCACGTATGTCTTCAAAAGAACTTTCTTGAGGTTCAAAATAATGTCCGTCACATCTTCGACCACCCCTGGAATTGAGCAGAATTCATGCTCAGCACCGGTAATCCTTACAGAAGTAATGGCAGCCCCCTCAATTGAGGAAAGAAGAACTCGCCGCAGCGAATTCCCTATTGTCCTTCCGTATCCAACCTCAAACGGCTCAGCAACAAATTTAGAATAAGTATCTGTTGCGACGCTCTCGTCTTTTACTGCCCGCTTTGGCATCTCGAATCTGCTAAGTCTTATTGGCATCTTCTCTGTCCTTTCCTGAACTGGAAAACGGCCGCTCCACAACCGGCCTCAAACCCGCCCGTTACTTTGAATACAATTCAACAATAAGCTGCTCGTTTACAACCGGCGCAATCTCGTCACGAGTCGGAATGCGAACCAGTTCACCTGTAAAGGCATTTGCATCCAGCCTCAACCAGGAAGGCATTTCCCGGCTTGCGCACGCCTCCAGACTTTTCTTGGCCAGCTCCCTGCTTTTCGGCCTGTTTCTCACTTCTATAATAGAGCCTGCTTTAAGAACAATTGACGGAACAGCCGCCCTGCGCCCGTTTACAGACACATGACTGTGTGTTACAAACTGCCTTGCCGCCGCCCTGGACATTGCAAATCCAAGCTTATAAACAATATTATCAAGGCGAGCCTCAAGCAGCTGCAGAAGAACTTCGCCAGTCACATGCTTTCCGCGCAACGCACGTTTGAAGAATATCCTGAATTGGTTTTCGCGCATTCCAAACTGACTGCGCAACCTCTGCTTCTCCCTCAGTTGCCGTCCGTAATCAGATACCTTCTTGCTGCGTTTCTGCCCGTGCATTCCCGGAGCTGGACGACCAGTCTCAACAGGACATTTGGCCATACTGCAACGCGCCCCTTTCAGAAAAAGCTTCATCCCCTCAGCGCGACAGCGCCGGCATAATGGTCCTGTATACCTGCCCATCTATACTCTCCTTCTCTTCCTTGGCCTGCAGCCGTTGTGCGGTATCGGAGTAACATCCTTGATCACCGATATGCTTAAACCACCTGCCTGCAAAGCTCTTACAGCCGATTCCCTTCCGGCTCCCGCACCCTGCAGACGGACCTCAATCTCCCGCATGCCCCTGCCAACAGCCAACCTTGCCGTTTCCTGCCCCACCAGCGTGGCCGCGAATGCCGTACTCTTTCTCGAACCCTTGAAACCGGCTCTTCCGGAACTGCTCCATGCTATCACGGCACCATGCGGATCCGTTATAGAAACCATTGTATTGTTGAACGTCGCCTTGATATGAGCAATACCAACCGGAACCGATTTAAGACCACGCGCCTTATGGGCCCTGACAGCCTTCTGCTCATCCAGAGGAGCCGCCACTGCACCGCCCGCCGCAACAGGATCAGTTCCAGCAACCGCTTCCTTTTTCTCAGGTTTCGCTTCTTTTATTTCTACTTCAACTTTTTTGTCTTCGTCTACCATATCTTTACGGAGCCTCTCGAAAATTAATCTTCCTTGTCAGTCTTTAAGGCCGATCGCACTTCCTTGCTTCGAACAGCACCCACAGTACGTCTCGGTCCTTTTCGCGTTCTCGCATTCGTGCTCGTCCTCTGTCCTCTCACAGGCAGCCCCCTGCGATGACGCATTCCCCTGTAGCTTCCAATGCTGATAAGCCTTCTGATATTCTGAGTTACTTCACGCCTGAGATCTCCCTCAACGCGATGTGCTGTCTGTATGATCCCGATCAAAGTTCTCAGCTCGTCAGGAGTCAGATCATCCGCCTTCTTGGCAGGATCAATCTTGGCCTCAAGAATAATCTGCGTAGCCTTCGTAGGCCCTACTCCATAGATGTAACGCAACGCAATATCAATGCGCTTCTTTCCCGGAATATCAACACCTACCAACCTCGGCATAATTACATCTCCCTGCGAAAATATTTAACCCTGGCTCTGTTTGTGACGGGGATTTGTGCAAATCACCCGAACAATCCCCTTGCGGCGGACAACTTTGCACCGCTCACATATTCTCCTCACTGAACTCCTTACCTTCACATCGAATTCCTTTCGGTACGAAAAACGCGAAACTTTAGTACCCCGCGAGTACAAAGTCCACACAAAAATGGACTTTCCTGTCAAATAGTCAGAATCTCAGCACCCCTGTCCGTAATGGCAATCGTATGCTCAAAATGGGCCGATAATGACCTGTCCCGGGTCAAAACGGTCCAACCATCAGGCTGTACCTCAACTTCTGCCCCACCCTGATTCACCATCGGCTCGATTGCAATCGTCATCCCACACCTCAAAAGCTCACCTCGCCCAGGCTGTCCGAAATTTGGAACCTGCGGATCTTCATGCATCTGCCGGCCAATCCCATGACCCACGAAATCTCTTACAACAGAGAATCCCGCTCCGACCGCAACACTTTCAACGGCATGCGAGATGTCTGACACCCTGTTTCCCTCGCGTGCCATCGATATCCCGGCCTCAAGCGCTTTCTCTGTCGTCTTCACCAGCTGGACGACCTCTGGATCAGTAACCCCAACCATCACCGTGAGCGCCGTGTCACCGATAAAACCACCGTACTTCACCCCGACATCAATGCTTACAATGTCACCGAGCTGTATCCGCCTCTTGCCCGGTATCCCATGCACAACAGCGTCGTTCACCGAAACACATATATTGCCGGGATAGCCCCGGTATCCCTTGAACGCGCTTTCCCCTCCCAGTTTTTTCGTCAAATCGCCGGCATATTCAGACAACTCTCCGGTGGTAACTCCGGGAACAATTTTCTTTGCAACGCCATCTCGAACCACTGCAGCCAAATGCCCGCTTACTCGCATCTTCTCAAGTTCGGCCGCGCTTTTTATCACTATCATTTCTTTTCAGCTGCAGACCCGGCACCACTGCCGGCGGCCACACTGCAGGCCCACCTCAATTGAGGATGCGCCGGATCTCCTCAATAAGCTTTTCTATCTTCTGGTTCGAATCTACTTTTACCAAAACTTTTTGCTTCTCATACCGGGCAACCAGACTCTCCGTCTGCTTGTTGTAGACATCAAGCCTGTTTACAATAGTCGCTTCCTGATCATCCGGACGCTGGTACAACTCGCCACCGCAACGATCACAAATGCCGGCCTTTTTCGGCGGAATATTAACAACATGACAATTCCATCCGCACTTGCGGCATGTGCGCCTGCCGGTAAGCCGCTGTATCAACACCTCCCGTGGCGTATCCAGGAAAATAACATACGAAACCTTGCCGCCTCGCCGATTCAGACTCGCCTCCAGCAGTTCCGCCTGCGCCACTGTCCTCGGAAAACCGTCAAACATATACATGTCATCCGCCCCGCCTTTGTCCAGCCGTTCTTCGACAAGCTTGATTATTACGGCATCAGGCACCAGGGCTCCCTTTTTCATATAACCTTCGGCTTCAAGGCCGACCGGCGTCCCTTTCTTCACTGATTCGCGCAGCATATCTCCTGTTGAAATATGAATATATTTTGTGACGGCTTTAATCTTTTCGGCCACAGTTCCCTTGCCCGAACCAGGAGCTCCAAACAATACTATCGCCTTCATCAATTCAACCCTTTCAAAAACTGAATCACCTGCGTCCGTGCAGTCTACCCTTTCTCAGGAAACCGTCATAGTTCCTCATGAGGAGATGCGACTCCACCTGGCGCATGGTATCAAGCACCACACCGACAATAATCAGCAAACTCGTGCCGCCAAAGAACGACGCCACAATCCAGGGAACATCAAACTGCTTAGCCAGGATGGACGGCATTATTGCAATTGCAGTCAGGAACAAAGCGCCAAAAAGAGTTATCCTGGTCATTGCCTTATCCAGATATTCCGCGGTCGGACGGCCAGGCCTGATACCCGGCACATAACCACCATTCCTCTTCAAATCATCCGCGATCTGCAGAGGGTTGAACTGGGTCGCAACCCAGAAATAAGAGAAGAATAATATCATTAAAGCATCCAGAAGCACATACAGGGGCTCCCCCATGTTTATCATGTTGCCAAGCGTCTTCGTGAAGTCAAAATGCCTCAATATCGGTCCGGGGAAAGTCAGCATAACCGAGGAAAAGATGATGGGCATGACACCAGAATAATTAACCCTGAGAGGCATATACGTATTCTGCCCGCCATAAACCTTCCGGCCAACCACCCTCTTGGTGGTATTTATCGGTATCTTTCTCTGGGCCTGCGTCAGGGCAATCGTTGCCATGACAACTCCAAAGAATCCCACCAGCAATCCGACCAGATGGAAGATCGTGAACTTTGACTCCGCAACTGTGAACATCTGGACAGCCTGGAAGATAGCCCCAGGCAGACGGCTTACAATGTTAATAGTAATAACCATTGAGATGCCGTTCCCAATACCACGTTCAGTGATCTGCTCACCAACCCACATCAAAAGCATAGTACCGGCAATCTGGGTAATCACCGTCATCATTTCGAAATGCCACCCAGGAAACGGAACAAGATCAGCTTGAATACCCAGGAAACCAGGTTTCTCAAGGGCAAGGGCCATCACATACCCTTGGATCGCGCATATCACAATTGTAAGATAACGCGTATACTGGGTAAGCTTCTGTCTGCCAACATCACCTTCGCGTGCCAGACGTTCAAGTGTGGGAACAATCGCAGTCATCATCTGGAGGATAATAGAGGCGCTTATATACGGCATGATGCCAAGCGCTCCAACTGCACATCGGCTAAGGGCACCACCGCTGAAAAGATCTATCCAGCTCAGGAAACCACCGCTCGCCTGACTGCCAATATCTGAGATGAGCTTCTGCAGTGCTGCAGGATCAATTCCTGGTATTGGCACTGCCTCCACAATGCGGCAGACAAATATCATACCCAGGGTAAAGAAAATACGAGACCTGAGTTCCGGAATTTTGAGCGAATTTGCAAATGCTGATAGCATTAGGCTGTCACGACCTCACAAACGCCTCCAGCTGCCTCTATTTTTGCCTTGGCGCTGGCGCTAAATGCTTGAACTTTGACCGTAAGCTTCTTGTTGATCTCTCCGCCACCAAGGAGCTTAACTCCATTGTAGACCCCCCTGGCCAGTCCACTGGCCCTGAGGACAGCGTCGGTAACCTCTGTACCTTCATCAAAACACGAAAGATCGCCAACATTGACAGCAAGATAACCAATCAAGTTCAAGCTCTTGAATCCGCGTTTGGGTATGCGCCTGATGAGTTTCATCTGGCCGCCTTCAAAACCGCTCTTATGCTTGTGACCCTTCCTGGCCATCTGCCCCTTGTGTCCACGGCCACAGGTCTTTCCCTTTCCAGAACCCATACCGCGCCCCACACGCATCCGCTTTCGCCTTGCACCAGGAGTATTCTTTAGAGAACTGAGATCCATGTTTATGCCCCTTAAATTTCAATCTGACGAACAGCAGCAATTTCTTCGCGGGAACGCAGCTGTTTCAGTGCCGCCACCGTCGCCTTTACAACATTCAACCTGTTGGAACTTCCCAGAGACTTGGCAAGAATATCCCTGATACCAGCCAAGTCCAGCACCGCGCGCACTCCGCCTCCGGCAATAACTCCGGTTCCAGGTGCAGCAGGCCGGAGCAAAACCACTCCGCCGTCAAATTCGCCCGTAACCTCGTGAGGTATTGTCTTGCCTTTCATCTTGACGCTGAACATCGACTTTTTCGCCGACTCGCCACCCTTACGAATGGCATCTGCAACCTCGTTTGCCTTTCCAAATCCATACCCCACGCGGCCATTATGATCACCTACCACAACAACTGCGCTGAAGCTGAATCGCCTTCCGCCTTTAACCACCTTGGCGCAACGATTTACAAAGACAACGCGTTCTTCAAGCTCCGATTGACCGCGATCCGAAGGGTCAATCTGGAAAATCGATTCTTCAACTATTGAACTCACTTTTCCTCCGTAATAGCTCCAGCTACCAGCCCGGCTTTGACAGCCTCATCCACTACCGCCTTAACTCGGCCGTGGAACTTCAACCCGCCACGGTCGACAACAACCTTCTTGATGCCTTTTCCAAGTGCCGTCTCAACCGCCCTCTTCCCTAGCAGGGCTGCCGACGCCACATTCCTCTTCTGTTCGTGCCCCTTGGTGGAAACAGACACAAGAGTAGTACCCTTGACATCATCTATGAACTGAACGTGGATGTGCTTGTTAGAAACCATTATCGCCATCCTGGGACGTTCAGCCGTTCCGTTAACTTTCACCCGGATACGCGCATGCCGGCATACCCTACGATCTTTTCTGCTCTTCAACTTCATGGTAATTCTCAAATATCAGGCAACTGTCTTTCCAACCTTGCGCCTTACGTATTCGCCCTTGTAGCGTAACCCTTTGCCTTTGTAAGGTTCCGCCGGGAAATGCGAACGTATCCTCGCCGCCGTATCTCCAACTTTCTGCTTGTCGGCCCCGCTGACTGAGATGGCCGTACCTTCAGTAACAACAACCTTTATTCCCTCAGGAACCGTAAATTCAACCGGCTTTGGAAAACCAAGCCACATCTGCAGTTTCTGGCCCTGCAGGGCCGCCTTGAAACCAACTCCTTGAATTTCAAGGTCCTTTCCGTATCCCTTGGTAACACCCTCAATCATGTTCGCCACAAGGGTCCGCGTCAGGCCATGGAGGTTTTCCTTATCACTGCCTTCGGCAATCTTGACCATAACTTTCGAGCCCTCAACAGATGCAGAAACTCCGTTCGCCATTCTCATTGCCAGTTCCGCCTTGGCACCTTTCACCCTGACGTCCTGCCCATTGACTTCCACAGTCACACCTGATGGTATCTCTATCGGTTTTTGTCCTACACGTGACATTATTTACTCCAAAATCATTTCGGCCCCAATCGGCCGCTAGTTCTTACCAGACAGTACAGATGATCTCTCCGCCGATGCCGCGCTTTGCAGCCTCTTTGCCGGTCATAAGGCCTTGTGGAGTTGTCAGAATCACCACTCCCATGCCTCCAAGTACTTTCGGCATTTTCTTGGCCTCTGTATACAAACGCAGCCCAGGCTTGCTTTGCCTCTTAATCCCTCTGATGGCCGGTTCACGATCCTCCGTATATTTGAGGTACAGTCGCAATACTTTTCTCTTGCTTCCGCCCTCAACCACATAATCCCTGATGTAGCCTTCCTTCTTCAGAATGCGCGCAATCTCCGCCTTGATTCTGGAATGTTCCATCTCAACAATCTCTGCCCCGGCACGATGAGAATTCCTCACGCGCGTCAACATATCAGCAATAGGATCAGTCGAATTCATACTTTCTCCGTGTTACCAGCTAGCCTTCATAATACCCGGAATCTGACCGGTCACAGCCAGCTCCCTGAAACATAAACGGCAAAGCTTGAACTTCCTGATGAACGAACGCCTTCTGCCGCAACGCTTGCATCGATTGTATTTGCGAGTCTTGAACTTCGGCTCGCGTTTCGCTTCAGCAATCTGTGATTTCTTAGCCAAGTCCCCTGCCTCCTGCTATTTGCCTGAGAACGGCATCCCAAGCTGCTTCAACATCTCACGCGCTTCATCATTGTTGCGCGCTGTAGTCACAATTGTTATGTCCATTCCCTGAGTCACAGTAACTGTATTAGGATCAATCTCCGGGAATACCGTCTGCTCCTTGATACCCAGGGTGTAACTCCCCCTGCCGTCAAAAGCGGAAGGCGATACCCCTCTAAAGTCCCTGATCTTCGGCAAAGATGCATTGATCAGACGATCAAGAAACTCGTACATCCTGTCACCCCTGAGCGTGACCTTCGCGCCGACAATCATTCCCTCGCGAACCTTGAAGTTCGAAATGCTCTTCTTGGCTTTGTTCAGCACAGGTTTCTGACCGGTAATCTTCGTAAGATCGGCCACCAGATTGTTGATTGCATCTTTCTTTGACGCATTTATCCCCATGTTCACAACAATCTTTACAGGACGGGGAACCCTTAAATGGTTGGTAACCTTCAGCACCTCTTTGAGCTTCGGAACCACCTCTTCATTATATTTCTGTTTCAATCGCGGAATCATTTCGCTGAACCCTCAAATAAGTGCCCGCACCGTTTGCATTTCCTAATCATCTGATCGTTCTGCTTTGTCCTTACCGTCCTTACACCCTTCTTGCAGCCAGGGCACAAAAGCATAACCCTGTTTAGAGGAATCGAGGCCTCTTTCTCGCTGATTCCACCCTGGGGATGATCCTGCGATTTGCGCAAACATTTCTTCACCATGTTCACGCCTTCAACAATCACACGGCCCTTTTCGTGGAACACCTGCACCACCTTGCCGGAATCCCCCTTGATTGCCCCTGAAACGGCAATGACGATGTCATTCTTTCTTATACGGCTTATACTCAAAGTCTTTACCCCTTTACAAAAAACAACTCTCTACACCACTTCCGGTGCAAGAGATATGATCTTCATGAAATTCTTATCTCTCAACTCCCTGGCAACCGGCCCGAAAATTCTTGATCCTATGGGATTTAATGTATCATCCACAATCACAGCGGCATTGTCGTCAAACCTCAGGTAAGTACCATCCGAGCGCCTGATTGGATGACTCGTCCTTACAATGACGGCCCTGCATACCTGCCCCTTCTTCACCATCCCCGTAGGCTGCGCTTCCTTCACGGCAACCCTGATAATGTCCCCTACGTAGGCAACATGCCTGTTCTGCCCGATAACCCGGAAGCACATCACAACCCTTGCTCCTGTATTATCCGCAACTGTAAGATATGTACTTTCAGTAATCATTCTGCCGCCCTCTGCAAATCCTTCTTGGCACCCTTTTCAATAATCTCTACAAGACGCCACCTCTTCATGCGGCTGATAGGACGGGTTTCTACAATGCTCACCTTATCCCCCACTTCAGCCTCGTCCTTCTCGTCATGAACATACAGTTTCTTTGTATGCTTCATGACTTTCCTGTAAACCTCGTGCGGTTTTCTCGTCTCAACGAGCACAACAATACTCTTGCTGCCGCTCTTGCTGGCAACAACACCCTTACGCTCTTTCCGCACACCTCGTTCTTCTGCCTTAACATCAACCATTGGCTTTACGCTCCCGTTCTCTGATTATCGTCTTTATCCGGGCCAGCTCCCTGCGCACCAGGCGCACACGCAGAGGATGCTCTGCCGAATCGCCAGAACCCTTCTTTACCCGCAAATCGAAGAGCTGCTGCACAGTATCACGAGCCATCTGCTGCAATTCCTCGTCCGTATGGTCTCTGAGCTTTGCTGCTTTCATAAATCCAATCAATGCCTCGCTACAAATTTTGTCGGCACACCTAGCTTAGCCGCCGCCATGCGCATTGCTTCACACGCCGCATGCCTCGGCATACCGCCTATCTCGAAAAGTATTGCACCGGGCCTGACAACAGCCACCCAGGACTCAGGATCACCCTTTCCCTTACCCATTCTGGTTTCAATAGGCTTCTTGGTAATCGGCTTGTCAGGAAACACCCTGGTCCACATCTTGCCTTTTTGCTTCATGAAACGGTTGATGGCAATACGGCACGCCTCAAGCTGGATATTCTTGACCCATCCGCGGCCAAGCGCCTTCAAGCCGTATTCGCCAAACGCCAGGGTCGTGCCTACCGAGGCAATGCCCTTGCGGCTCCCTCTTTGCATCTTGCGATGCTTAACTCTCTTGGGCATCAGCGACATTGGTCTTGTGCTTCCTTTCTTCCTGTGTCGGATCCTCGGTCTTCTTGCATACCCAGACCTTTACTCCAATCCTGCCTGCCGTCGTTGCAGCCTCGGCAAAACCATAGTCAATATTCGCACGCAACGTGTGAAGAGGAATCTTCCCCTCCTTGAACCATTCAACGCGCGACAGCTCTGCACCGCCCAGCCGTCCGCTCGCCTTGATCTTGATTCCGTCAACGCCCATATCCATGGCAATCTTTATGGCCCTTTTCATTGCGCGACGGAACGAAACACGCCTGGAAACCTGCAAGGCTATGTTTTCCGCGACAAGCTGGGCATTGGTATCCGGATCACGTACTTCCTTGATCTCAACATACACTTCCTTGCCGGTCATCTTGGATATCTCTCCACGGATCTTCTCAATATCCTGACCCTTGCGGCCAATCACAATACCGGGCCTCGCCGTGTGGATGTTCACTCTCACCCGGTTTGCATAACGCTCAATTATGATGTCGGACACCGCGGCATTTTCAAGGCGCTTCCTGACGAGGGCACGTATTTCCATGTCTTCGTTAAGAAGATCGCCGAACGCTTTCTTTCCGCTGAACCAGCGCGAACGCCAGTTCTTGTTTACGCCGACCCTTAAACCAATAGGATTTACCTTCTGTCCCAAATCCGAGCTCCTTATTTTATTTCAATTGCCCTTTTACTTCTTGCCGTCTGTCAAAATTATCTTTATGTGGCACGTCCTGCGAAGAATCGGACTAACCGTTCCCCGTGGCCTCGGCCAGTACCGCTTCATCATCGGCCCTTCATCAACAATCGCATCCTTAACCTTAAGATCACCTACCGCCAGCTTGGCGTTCTTCTCCGCATTCGCAATGGCCGACCTCAATGCCTTGCCAAGATGAAAAGCTCCCTTCCTTTCACTGAAATCAGTTACTTTCAGGGCCTCGCTTACCGGCAGACCACGCATAAGCCTGGCCAAATCCCTGGCCTTGCTCGCAGGCATCTTCACATATCTTGACTTTGCAATAACATCCATTATCCCTGTCTCCAAAAAATCTTACTTCAACGCAATAGCCTTGTCCGTATGAACTCCGTGCTTACGGAATATCCTGGTGGGCGAAAACTCGCCAAGACGATGACCAACCATGTTCTCCGTTATAAACATCGAAATGTGCTGCTTGCCATTGTGAATGGCTATCGTGTGCCCAATAAACTCCGGCACTATCATCGACCGCCTGGACCACGTCTTTATCGGACGCTTGTCCCCTGTACGGTTCATCTGCTCAACCTTCTTGAGCAGCTTGTCATCAACATACGGACCCTTTTTTACTGAACGACCCATAACTATGTTCTCCGACTCAAAATAAACCTGCCGCCAGACTTTCTCCTGTGCCTCGTCTTGCCACCCTTCGAGAGCTTACCCCAGGGCGAAACAGGATGTCCTCCGCCAGAACTGCGTCCTTCACCGCCACCCATCGGATGGTCAACCGGATTCATAGCCACACCGCGAACGGTAGGCCTGATACCCAGATGCCTCGACTTGCCTGCTTTACCAAGACTGACACTCCCGTGGTCAAGATTTCCAACCTGACCAACAGTCGCCAGACAAATTACACTGATCATCCTGACCTCGCCGGAAGGAAGCCTTATGTGCGCAAATTCACCTTCGCGCGACATCAACTGGGCGCTTCCACCCGCAGTCCTGACCAGCTGCCCACCCCTGCCAGGCTGCAACTCAATGTTATGAATGAACATCCCCAGCGGTATTTTGGACAGCGGCAGAGTATTGCCGACAAGAGGCTCAATGTCCGGCCCGGACATTATCACGGAACCAACCTGTAATCCAAGGGGCGCAAGTATATACCGTTTCTCGCCGTCTGCATAATTTAAAAGTGCAATATTAGCAGAACGGTTAGGATCATACTCAATCGCCGCAACCTTGGCCGGAATACCAGTCTTATCCCTCTTGAAATCAATAATGCGGTACTGCTGCTTGCTGCCGCCACCATGGTGCCGCGTCGTTATCCGGCCCTGGAAATTACGGCCTCCATGCTTCTTCTTGATCTCTGTCAAAGACCTTTCAGGCCTGTCCTTTGTAATCTCCTCAAAGGTCAGCACCTTTACGGACCTCATACTCGGCGTCGTCGGCTTATATTTCTTAAGTCCCATTATTCTCTCCAGAATCAGCCCTTACGGCTTACGTCAATTCGATCTTGCTACCTTTCGCCAGCGTAACAACAGCACGTTTCCACCTGTTGGTACGACCATAAGTCATCGTACGCTCGCGTTTCAGCTTGCCCATGTAATTCACAGTGTTGACCTTGTCAACTGATACTTTGTAAAGCTCTTCTACCGCCTTCTTGATCTCAAGCTTGTTGGCGGAAGGATCAACCATGAAAAAGTGCTTGTTCTCTTTCTCCGCAAGGCGAGCGCTTTTCTCGGTAATCTGTATCTTCCTTACTATCAAACGCGTGTCTTTCATTCGGCCTTCTCCTTCCCGCGCTTGAGACGTGCTTTCATCTTCTCCATCCCGTCCTTGTCCACAACAACCATGGGATATCTTACCATCTGGTAAACATTAACCTTATCAGCGCTTACCACCTCAACTAGCGGTATGTTCCTCGCCGCACGGATAACCTTCTCATCAGTCTTGTTCATTACGAAAATAACAGGAGCCTTCACTGCAAGGGCCTTCATCAGGCCCGCAAAAAGCTTCGTCTTCGGCTCGGCCACGGTCAGCTCTTCAACAACCTTGATCTGGCCAGCAACAACTTTCTCGCTCAGCATCCTGCGGAATGCCAACTGCGTAACCTTCTTGTTGATCTTTGTTTCATAGCTCCGGGGATGCGGGCCAAATGCCACACCACCGCCGCGCCATACAGGAGACTGACGGAATCCGGCACGCGCACGGCCGGTACCCTTCTGCCTCCACGGCTTCTTGTTGCTTCCCGCCACTTCTCCCTTTCTCAGGGAAGAGGCCGTTCCTGATCTCTGTTTGTTCTGGTACGCAACAACCACGTCGTGCACCGCCTGCGTTCCCTTGTCGAGGACAAGCAGAGTATCGGCAATCTTGATATCGCCAACTTCCTCACCTTTTGTATTCAAAACCTTTAATGTCTTCATGACGCCTTAACCGTTGCCTTTTTCAAAGCTTTCTTTACAACAATAACACTACCATTGGGCCCGGGTATCGAACCGTGAATCAACAGAACATTATCAGCCACCCGGACCGGTTCCACCCTCAAATTCTGCTGCGTCATCCTTACATTCCCAAGATGACCAGGCATGCGCTTTCCCTTCAAAACACGCGCTGGAAATGCGTTCTGACCGTTGGACCCGATACGCCTTTTCGAGTGTCCACCGTGAGTCATCGGTCCGCCACGCATGCGGTGACGCCTCACAACACCCTGGAACCCGCGGCCTTTGGTTGTACCCATCACGTCAACAAAGGAAACTCCTTCAAATACCGCCGCCGTAACCGTGTCACCAACCTTGACTTCCTCACCCTTGTCCAGGGTAAACTCGCGGATCCATGTCTTGGGCGTAGTTCCGGCTTTCTTGAACCTGGTGATCGCCGCTTTTGTCATGTTCTTTTCAGTACGATCCCCAAAACCAAGCTGAACAGCTTCGTACCCGTCTTTCTCAACGGTCTTCTTCTGAACGACCACACACGGGCCAACCTCGACAACAGTCACGGCAACCCTGCGTCCTTCAGCATCAAACACCTGGGTCATCCCCAGCTTCTTTCCTATCAATCCCTGCATGGTTTCTCGCTTAAGTTAAATTTTAATTGTAATATCAACACCGGCAGGAAGATTCAACTTCTTGAGCTCATCCACCGTCTTCGCTGTAGGACCAATAATATCCAGCAGACGTTTGTGCGTCCGCATTTCAAACTGGTCCATTGATTTTTTGTCCGCATGCGGACTCCGGTTCACCGTAAACCGCTCTATCCTCGTAGGAAGCGGCGTGGGCCCCACAACATCAGCACCTGTTCCCTTGGCGGTTTCGATTATATCTTTAACCGCCTGATCCAGAACGCTGTGATCGTAGGCCTGTAACTTGATTCGTATTCGCTGACCTTCCATTATAGTCTCACCTATTCAACAATTCCTGTTTAATTGACTGCGGTACTATTTCAAACATCTCCGGCTCCATCGTATAACTCGCACGACCGCGGGTAAGCGACCTGATCGCTGTTGAATACCCGAACAACTCAGCAAGCGGTACTCCAGCACGCACAATCTGGCTCGTCCCGCGCGCTTCCATCTCGTTCACTTTACCCCGTCGCCCGTTCAAATCGCCAAGCACATCTCCCATATAGTCTGCCGGCGTAATTATTTCCAGCTCCATTATGGGCTCCAGGAACTCTGGCATCCCGGCCATTACTGCCTCGCGAAAAGCCATCACTGCCGCCGTCCTGAAGGCAACTTCAGTGGAAATCTCAGGAATGAACTTCGCGTCGACTACGCGCACATTTATATCGATAACAGGACAGCGTCCAAGCACGCCCGTCATGATACCGTCGTTCAAACCCTCTTCAATAGATTTCCAGAACTCTTCCGGCAAAACATTACGGGGCAGCTTCATCTCAATCGAATTCCCGCCACCGCGCTTTGAAGGCAATACTTCCACTGCAATCTGCGCAAACTGCCTTCGTCCTCCAATATCCCTGTCAAAAACGTGTTCGCCCCGCCCGGCCTTGGTTACCGTCTCATAGTACGCAACCATCGGCTTGCCGGCATTGGCCTCAACCCTGAACTCTCGCAGCATCCGGTCACGCAGGATCTCAAGATGAAGCTCACCCATCCCGCTGATTATCGTCTGTCCGGTTTCAGCATCAGTCCTGATGATGCAGGTCGGGTCTTCCGCCGCAAGCGCATCCAAAGCATCCTTCAGCTTGTCCCGGTCCGCCCTCGTCTTCGGCTCAATCGCCATGAACATCACAGGCTCCGGAAAATGTATTCTCTCAAGCTCTATCGCAGCATTCTCGGCGCACAGCGTGTCGCCAGTCGTTGCCTGCTTCAAACCGGAAATCGCTCCAATCTCACCCGAGTAAAGACTCTCAACATCCGTCCTGCTGTCCGCATGGAGCTGGAGAAGACGCGCAATGCGCTCCCTCTTCTTGGTCCTCGGATTGTAAACGTTCTGCCCCTTCTTCAGCCGGCCGGAGTAAACTCTCACAAAAGCCAGCCGACCGACATAAGAATCATTAACAATCTTGAACACAAGACTGCTGGCAGGCGCAAAATCATCGGCTTCCCTCTCCACCTCCGCACCAGTCCCCGGATGATGCCCCTTGATCATAGGCACTTCCAGCGGCGACGGCATGAAATCAACCACGGCATCAAGCAGGGGCTGAACCCCCTTGTTCTTCAGCGCAGAGCCGCACAGAACAGGCACAATCTCGTTGGATATTACCTTCCTCCTGATCCCGGCCCTTAGCACGTCCGAGGGTACATCCGGATTGTCCATGTACACTTTCAAGACTTCCTCATCCTTCTCGGCAACTCTTTCAATCATCAGCGCGCGGGCTTTCTCCGCCTCCACCGCAAGCTCTGCAGGTATCGATGAGAAACTGATGCCCTTGCCAAGAGTTCCTTCATCAAAGGAAATCGCCTTCATCTCGATAAGATCAATCACTCCCCTGAAATTCTCCTCACTGCCCCACGGAATCTGCACCGGTACCGCGTTCGACCCCAGACGCTTCCTGATCTCGGTCACAACCCTGTTGAAGTCAGCTCCCATCCTGTCCATCTTGTTAACGAAAGCTATCCTCGGAACATGGTACGCCTCAGCCTGGTGCCACACTGTCTCGGACTGCGGCTGCACTCCGCCAACACCGCAGAATATTCCTACCGCCCCGTCAAGTATCCGCAACGACCGCTCAACTTCGACTGTAAAATCAACATGGCCAGGAGTGTCAATGATGTTCACCTGGCGGTTCCGCCAGAAGCACGTCGTCGCCGCGCTGGTAATGGTGATCCCGCGCTCTTTCTCCTGGATCATGTAATCCATTACCGTAGTGCCATCATGCACTTCACCCATCTTGTAAACTTTTCCGGCATAGTACAGCATCCGCTCGGTGGCAGTGGTCTTGCCCGCGTCAATATGGGCAATAATGCCGATATTGCGGACATCGTGGAGACGGCACTGCCGCTCCGGCGCCTCGCGGGTACCGGTCTTCCCCGATGCTTTACTGTCCTTGCGCTGTTCCAAAATTGCTTCCATCTGTTTCCGTTATTAACCCGCAATCCGGACTTCCGGACCGCTAAAAAGGGGATTATTCTCTACCAGGCATAGTGCGCAAACGCCCTGTTCGCCTGCGCCATCTTGTGGGTGTCATCTCTCTTCTTGATCGCCTCACCCTGTCCCTTGAAAGCCTCCATTATCTCCGTCGAAAGAGCCCTCTTCATAGGCACTCCTTTTCGGCCGCTCGAATGCTCCACAAGCCACCTGACCGCAAGTGCCGCGCCGCGCTGCCTGTTGACTTCAACCGGCACCTGGTATGTCGCACCGCCAACCCGGCGGGACTTCACTTCGATCTTGGGCTTAACATTGTCAACCGCCTTGATGAGCACCTCCAGCGGATCCTCATTCATCTTTGCCTTGATCTCATCAAGCGCTCCATAAACAATCGCCTCGGAAATCGATTTCTTGCCCATCCGCATGATGCAATTTATAAATCGAGCAACGAGCTCGCTGTTGTATTTAGGATCAGTCGCTACTTCGCTCTTTATTGCTCTGTGCCTTCTTGACATTTTCTACTCCACTCAAGCCTTTTGTTCTTGTTGTTCCTTCTTCACGCCGTACTTGGATCGGCTGCGGTGCCTTGTCAACTTGTTCGTGTTGCTCGGCCCTGCCGCACCAAGGGAATCAAGTGTCCCGCGGACAATGTGATAACGCACGCCGGAAAGATCCTTCACACGACCGCCACGAACAAGCACCACACTGTGCTCCTGGAGGTTGTGCCCTTCACCGGGAATATACGCTGTCACTTCATAGCCTGTCGTCAACCTCACCCTCGCAACTTTACGAAGCGCAGAATTTGGTTTCTTAGGCGTCTGTGTTTTAACTGCAAGACACACTCCGCGCCTTTGCGAGCAGCCTATCAACGCAGGAGATTTGCTCTTGCGTTTAATTTTCGCCCTGCCTTTTCTCACCAGCTGATTTATCGTCGGCATTTCAAATATCCTTTTCAGATAAAAACGAGCGGGGTACGCTACCACACCCCTGCTCTTCACCGCAAGCTCAACCTAACAAATCCTGCAACTTCTTGCCGGCCGATTCTTCCGCCGGAAGCTCCTCTTCCGGTATAGGCTCGGCAAGCGGTACAAGCTTAATGTTCTTATGCATGTGGAAACCTGTTCCACCGGGCACCAAATGGCCCATAATCACGTTTTCCTTGAATCCCTTGAGATTGTCAATTCGGCCAAGTGTCGCCGCGTCCGTAAGCACACGGGTCGTATCCTGGAACGAGGCAGCCGATATAAAGCTGTCAGTCTCCAGGGACGCCTTGGTAATGCCAAGAAGTGCCGGCGTGGCTTCCGCAGGACGCTTGCCCTCGGCAATCGCCGCTTCGTTAACATCGATGAAGCGCTGCTTGGAAACCTGCTCGCCCCACAGGAACTCCGTGTCGCCGGGATTGGTGATCCTCACCTTCCGCAGCATCTGCCTCACGATGATCTCTATGTGCTTGTCGTTTATTTCGACACCCTGCAGGCGGTAAACCTGCTGGACTTCATTAACAAGATATTCCTGAAGCTCCTGCGGTCCGCATACATCAAGAATTTCCTGCGGAACAATAGGACCTTCCGTGAGCTGCTGTCCCTTCTTAACACGGTCACCCTTGAAGACAACAATATGCTTACCCATCGGAATCAGATGTTCCTCGGTATCACCCGTAGTCTCATCCCTGATAACCAGGCAACGCTTGCCACGCTGGTTCGGACCAAAATCGACAATGCCTTCAATCTTCGCAATTTCCGCCGCGTCCTTCGGCTGACGGGCTTCAAACAGCTCCGCAACCCTGGGCAAACCACCAGTGATATCCCTTGTCTTGGATTCCTTGCGGGGCGTCTTCGCAATCAGCTCGCCCGGGAGAACCTTCTGTTTCTCCTTCACCATGACGTGCGCACCGGCAGGAATACTGTAGAAGCCGAGAACATCACTGCCTTCGGCACTTCGAATGATTATCTGTGGATGCAGGTTCTCCTTGTTATCAAGGACAACAGTGCCTCGCAGACCAGTGGCCTCGTCGATCTCCTTCTTGACGGAAACATTCTCGACAAAATCGTGGAACCCGACAATACCTTCCTGTTCGGCAAGAACAGGAACACTGTATGGATCCCACTTGGCCAGGTGCTGACCCTTCTTGATGGTTCCGCCTTCTTCCACAAGCACTACCGCACCCATGGCCAGCGTGTACCTCTCAAGCTCACCGCCCGCATTATCATGAATCGTAATGGCACCGTTCTTGTTCAGAACAACATGGTCGCCTTCCTTGTTCTTGACCACCCTCAACTCATGATACCGCACAATACCGTTGTTTTTGCAGATAATCTCAGGCTGTTTGAATACGGAACTGGCCGTACCGCCGATATGGAACGTCCTCATCGTCAGCTGGGTACCCGGCTCACCAATGGACTGCGCCGCCACTATTCCGGAAGCACAACCCACTTCAACAGTCTTGCCCGTCGCAAGGTCGCGCCCGTAACACTTCGCGCAAATCCCTATCTTCGACTCGCACGTAAGAACACTCCTGATCTTCATCCGGTCGATACCGGCCGCAAGAATCCTTTCGCAGGCATCCTCATCTATTTCATCGCCGTTGTGGACAATGACTTCCCTCTTGATGGGATCAACAATATCATTCAAAACCGTCCGCCCAAGTATGCGTGTGCGCAGCGAAACCAGCTCTTCGTCTCCCTCCACGATCGCACCAACTTCAATACCGTTGACAGTATTGCAGTCCTGCTCGGAGACTATCACGTCCTGGGAAACATCAACCAGCTTGCGCGTAAGGTAACCCGCATCAGCGGTCTTAAGGGCCGTATCAGCCAGTCCTTTTCGCGCACCGTGAGTACTGATGAAATATTCAAGGACGCTTAGACCCTCGCGGAAGTTGGACAGAATCGGACGCTCAATAATCTCGCCCGACGGCTTGGCCATCAACCACGAATACCTGCAAGCTGACGAATCTGCTGACGGCTGCCTCTGGCCTTGGAATCCACCATCATGTAAACAGGATTTGTCTCGTTACTGCCGATATTCTCTTCTATTGCCCTGTACATCGCATTCGAAATCGAATCCGTCGCCTGGGTCCAGATGTCAACGATTTTGTTGTAACGCTCACCATCCGTAATGACACCCTGCTTGTACTGCTGGTCAACTTCCCTGACTTCCGCCCTCTTCTGCTCAATAATCTCGTCTTTCTCGGGCGGCACAATAAGGTCAACCATTCCGATGGAAATACCGGCCAGCGTGGCCTGTTCGAACCCGAGGCTCTTCAGATCGTCAAGAACCTTAACGGTCCTTTCATGACCCGCCCTGCGGTGAGAATGCCAGATCAGGTTCCCGAGTTTCTCCTTGTTCACAAGCAGATTCACGAAACCTATCATCTCAGGCCAGATATCATTAAAGAACACCCTGCCGACAGTGGTAACAAGCACCCTGGCGTTCTTGTCGCCGAATACCGTGTCACGCAGATAATCCGGATTCCTGAAGCGTATGCGGTCATGCGTCTTAACGGCGCCGTCAAAATACGCAACCTTAACCTCGTTGACATCATTGAACAGCAGGAGATGCTCGATCTCGCTGGAATCTTTCTTCTTGAAACTCTTTATCTTGTCCGACTGACTGAGCGACGTCAGGTAATAGATTCCAAGGGCTATATCCTGCGTGGGCGTCATGATTGACTTGCCGCTCGAAGGAGAGAAAATACTGTTCGTCGACATCATCAACAGCCTTGATTCCAGCTGCGCCTCAACGGACAGCGGAACATGTACGGCCATCTGGTCACCGTCAAAGTCGGCATTGAACGCCGTGCAGACGAGCGGATGAATCTGGATGGCTTCGCCTTCAACCAGTATAGGCTCAAAGGACTGAATACTCAACCTGTGGAGAGTCGGGGCACGGTTCAACATCACCGTCTTACCCTTTGTCACTTCCTCAAGAATATCCCACACCTCGTTCGACTCGCGCTCGATCAGTTTCTTTGCGCTGCGGACTGTGTGCACAACCCCCATCTCCTTGAGCCGCCTTATAATGAAAGGCTCAAACAGGACGAGGGCCATCTTCTTGGGAAGACCGCACTGGTGGAGCTTCAGCTCAGGGCCAATGACAATTACAGAACGGCCGGAATAGTCAACACGCTTGCCGAGCAGGTTCTGACGGAAACGCCCGCCTTTGCCCTTCAGCATGTCACTCAACGACTTCAACGGACGGTTGCCGGCGCCTGTTACAGCCCTGCCGTGACGGCCATTGTCAAACACTGCGTCAACCGCTTCCTGCAGCATTCGTTTCTCGTTGCGGATGATGACATCCGGCGTCTTCAGCTGCTGGAGGTTCTTCAGACGGTTATTACGGTTGATGACTCTCCTGTAAAGATCGTTAAGATCCGACGTCGCAAAACGTCCGCCTTCCAGCGGAACAAGGGGACGAAGATCCGGAGGAATTACTGGCAGCACATCAAGGATCATCCATTCAGGACGGGTGGTGCTGCTCCTGAAACCCTCAACCACTTTCATCCGCTTGGAAAGTTTCTTGCGTGTCTGCTTGCTCCTGGTGTTTTCCATCTGCACTTCAAGCTCAACCATCAGCTCGTCAAGGTCTACCTTCTGCAGAAGGTCCCTGATGGCTTCAGCGCCCATCTTGGCCACAAAGTTGTCGCCGTATTTCTCCTGCGCCTCACGGTACTCCATCTCGCTCAAAAGCTGCTTGGCCTTGAGGGGCGTCTCACCGGGATCAATAACCAGGTAATCCTCATAGTAAAGAACGCGTTCCAGGTTCGTGCTTGTCATGTCCAGGACCAGGCCAATCCTGCTCGGCGTACACTTGAAGAACCATATATGGGAAACGGGAACGGCCAGCTCAATGTGGCCCATCCGCTCGCGCCGCACACGGGCGACTGTAACCTCAACACCGCACCTGTCGCATACAACACCCTTGTGCTTGATGCGCTTGTACTTGCCGCAACTGCACTCCCAGTCGCGTGTCGGACCAAATATCCTCTCGCAGAACAAACCGCCACGCTCGGGCTTGTAGGTTCTGTAGTTGATTGTCTCGGGATTCTTAACCTCTCCCCTGCTCCAGGAACGGATCGTCTCGGGAGATGCAAGAGTTATTCCAACCGAATCGAAACTCTCGTATTCCGACAGTCCCATAACTTCTCTGGCTGCGTATTGATTCAAGTTTCCGCCTCCTGGTATAAATTCGTTACAGCTTTGCTTCTGTCTTCTTACCACTTATCTGAACATTCAGACACAGGCCCCTCAGTTCGTTGAGCAGCACGCTGAACGATTCCGGCACTCCCGCTTCAAGTGTATTCTCACCTTTAACAATAGACTCATAAATCCTGGTACGGCCGGCAACATCATCGCTCTTGACCGTCAGCAGCTCCTGCAGCGCATAAGCCACGCCATAAGCCTCAAGCGCCCATACTTCCATTTCGCCAAGCCTCTGGCCTCCGTATTGCGCCTTGCCTCCGAGCGGCTGCTGCGTAACCAGAGAGTACGGTCCGACTGCACGCGCATGGATCTTGTCGCTGACAAGATGGTGCAGCTTCATCATGTATATCTCTCCAACCACGACGCGCTGGTCAAATGCCTCGCCCGACCTGCCATCATAGAGGACCGTCTTGCCGTCCTTCGTCATCTGGGCCTTCTCGAGCAGGCCCTCGATGTCCTTCTCTGAAATGCCATCAAATACCGGCGTTTCCGCATACACGCCAAGAAGCTTACAGGCGGCGCCAAGATGGGTTTCAAAAACCTGCCCAAGGTTCATACGGGAAGGCACACCAAGCGGATTCAAGACAATGTCCACAGGGCTTCCATCAGGCAGGAACGGCATCTCGCAGTCAGGCATGATTCGGGCAACAACACCCTTGTTACCGTGACGGCCGGCCAGCTTATCACCCACAGCCAGCCTCTGCTTTGCCGCAACATACACCCTGACCTGCTTGATAATGCCCTGGTCAATGTCATCACCGCTCTCAATCCTGTCCAGTGCGCGGTCGCGCTCAATGTCAAGCTCTGCAAACCTCGGCTTGAACTCGCCTATGATTTCGTCAATCTTGATCTGGATCGGACTGCTCTCAATCTGGATGTGATCACTGGATGCTGCAAGCTTCCTCAGGAGAGTCTTGGTGATCTTCCTGTTGGCAGGAATAATCACTTCGCCGGCATCAGAATCAACAACATCAAGAGGAATCTTCTCGCCCAGCAGTATGTTGCTCAACGCTTCCGTCAACTCGTCGGTCAGCGCCTGCCTCTTCTGCTTGTGGTCCTCATTGATGGCCTTGACCTGGCGGCGTCTCTCGCTCGGGGTCGACTCCGTGCGCTTCACTTCCTTGTGCGCAGTCACCTTGACATCCATGACAATTCCGCGCGTTCCGCTGGGAACCGTCAGGGATGTGTCCCTGACTTCCGCAGCCTTCTCGCCGAAAATTGCCCTCAAAAGCCTTTCCTCGGGCGCAAGCTCCGTTTCGCTCTTCGGAGTAATCTTTCCAACAAGGATATCACCGGGACGGACTTCAGCCCCGATCCTTATGACGCCATCCGCACCCAGGTTCTTCAGCGCTTCTTCGCCGACATTGGGAATATCACGGGTGATTTCCTCAGGCCCCAGTTTTGTATCCCTGGCGCCAACTTCAAATTCCTGAACGTGCACCGATGAAAACACATCATCGCGCAGCACACGCTCGCTGATCAATATGGCGTCTTCGAAGTTGTATCCGCACCACGGCATGAACGCAACCAGCAGGTTCTTGCCAAGCGACAGCTCTCCGTCGCACGTTGCAGGACCATCCGCGATTATGTCGCCCTTCTTGATCTTCTGGCCAAGCGCAACTATCGGTTTCTGGTTAAAACATGTACCGGCATTGGAACGCCTGAACTTCTGCAGGGCGTACTCCTGGTAGGATTCCTTCGAAGTCTTCTTGTTAGGCTCCTTGCCGTCCTCTGATATGATAATCTTCTGGGCCGATACGTATGCAACCTTGCCCGACTCCGTCGCGACAACCGTCACACGGGAATCACGCGCAACAAGGCTCTCAAGGCCGGTAGCCACGTAGGGGCACTCGGACTTCAGGAGAGGCACAGCCTGCCGCATCATGTTGGCACCCATCAAAGCACGGTTGGCATCATCATGCTCCAGGAACGGAATCAAGCCCGCGGCAATACTTACCACCTGCTTGGGAGACACGTCCATGTAGTCAACCTGGTCCCTGGGCACCTCAAGGAACTCACCCTTGCACCTTACGGCAACTGATTCCTTTGTAAACCGCCCCTTGCTGTCGAGGGTGGCATTGGCTTGGGCAATGATAAACTTCTCTTCCTGGTCGGCAGTGAGGAAATCCACCTGGTCGGTGACGCAGCCGCTCACAACTTTGCGGTAAGGACTCTCGATAAAACCAAAATCATTAACCCTTGCATAAATACTGAGCGACGAAATCAAACCGATGTTCGGGCCTTCCGGAGTCTCAATCGGGCAGATTCTGCCATAATGACTGCTGTGAACGTCACGAACTTCGAATCCGGCACGCTCACGGCTCAAGCCTCCCGGACCCAATGCGCTCAAACGCCGGCCATGTGCAAGCTCGGAAAGCGGATTGGTCTGGTCCATGAACTGGCTCAACTGGCTTCGCCCGAAGAAATCCTGGACAACCGCCGAAAGCGACTTCGAATTAACAAGCCTCTGCGGAGTCAACGTTCCCGTGGCAGGATCAAACAGGGTCATGCGCTCGCGGATCAGCCTCTCTGTCCTCGCAAGGCCTACGCGGCACTGGTTCTCGAGAAGCTCTCCGACTGTGCGTACACGACGGCTTCCCAGATGGTCAATATCATCCACGTTCTCCTGGCCCTTGCGGATGTTGATAAGGTGGCGGACCGCCTCAATGACGTCCAGTTTGTCAAGCACCCTCAGGTCATCATCAACCTTGCCCTGCAGGCTCAGCTTCTGGTTAATCTTGTAACGGCCAACCCGGCCCAGGTCGTACCTTCTTGGATCAAAAAACAGCCTCTTCAACAGCTGCCGGGCATTCGACGGAGTTGCCGGATCCCCAGGCCTCAGCCTGTGGTAAATGTCTTTAAGTGCATCATCGGTGGAATGGGTCTGGTCGGCCCTTACGCTCTCAATGAATATGCCCTGGTCCCACGACGCATCCACAAATTCAACTGTCTTGAACCCGGCATCCACCATCTGCTTCAAGGCGGCCTCGGTCACGGGTTCATACTTGCGCGCAAGCACGGTCTTCGAATCAATGTCGACAATGTCTTCTTTGAAGAACCTGTGCAGGATTTCTTCTTCGGAAATCTCCCTGTTGAGCCTTATTTTTTCAAACTTGTAGAACAGGCCGAGAAGTTCTTCGTCGGTTCCATAACCAAGGGCCCTTAGGAATGTCGTGGCAAGGAATTTCCTTCTCCGGCGTTTACGGTCCATGTATATCCAGATCAGGTCGGATGTATCAAACTGGATCTCAATCCAGCTGCCCCTGTCCGGAATAACCCTCATGGAGTAGAGCATGGCGCCATTCGAATGCACCGACTGCTCGGAACAGATTCCAGGCGAACGGTGCAACTGGCTTACAACGGCGCGTTCAGCCCCGTTTACAACGAAAGAACCGTGATTGGTCATCAGCGGCACTTCGCCCATGTAAACGTCCTCTTCGCGAACCTCATCGCCTTCCTTGAGGCGGAAAGTCACGTGCAGCGGTCCGGCAAAAGTCTGGCCTTCCAGCAGGGTGTCTATCGGACCCATTTTCGGAAGAGCAATCTCGTACTTGACGAAATCGAGGACATACCTTCCGTCGTAACTCTCAATAGGAAACACTTCCCTGAAAATGCCCTGCAGCCCCTGCCTTCTCCGCCTAAGAGAATTAACGTCCATCTGGAGAAAATCCAGGTACGACTTTGTCTGGACCTCTATCAGGTCAGGCGGAGCAATGACGGCTTTGAGCTTCCCGAAATTTATTCTCTCTACCATCCGGCACCTCGTGTTGCAAAAAGAACTTAAGTCCGCTGTTTAATACACCGTTACCGCTGAACCGTCTACCCTACTTGATCTCTACAGTGGCTCCCGCAGCTTCCAGCTTCTTCTTCATCTCGGCAGCCTGGTCCTTGGTAGCGCCTTCCTTCACGGTCTTCGGAGCGCCCTCAACCATATCCTTGGAATCCTTCAGGCCCAGACCGGTAATCGCGCGGATTTCCTTGATTACGCCGATCTTGTTGGCCCCTGCGTTCGTCAAAACAACGGTGAACTCCGTCTTCTCTTCGGCCTTCGCCTCGCCACCGCCAGCAGCAGCACCGGCTGCAGCAACAGCCACGGGCGCAGCAGCGCTGACGCCTAGTTTCTGTTCCAGCGCCTTGACAAGCTGTGACAGCTCAAGGACTGTGATGCCCTCTATCCAATTGACGAACTCAGCCATCTTACCGCTAACTTCAACTTTATTCTCAGCATTACCTTCGGTCATGACATGACTCCTTATCTATCTTCTTAATCTTTTACTGACCTTTAGCTTTTTTCTCTTCAACTGCCTTCAGCACGTATAACAGACTGCAGACCTTCTGCTGCATTACCCCGACCAACTGCGTCATCGGCGCCGCGATTGTACCAACCAGCTTGGCGCGCATGACTTCAATCGGCGGAATGTTGGCGATTTCATCGATATCAGAGGCGGATATCATTCTTTCGCCGAGCCTGCCACCTTTCACTGTCAGCAAATTATTGTCCTTCTTGAAACCCTTCAGCAGCTTTGCCACTTTCGAAACATCACCTGTTCCGGCAATCACAACGGTTGAACCGTCGAGGTACTTGGACACATCGCCCCAGCCAAGTTCTTCAGCCGCCCTCTTGAAAAATGTATTCTTAACGACCAGCAGACGCGTCTTCATCTGCGCACACTGACCGCGAAGGGAGTTGATCTGCTCGACTCTCAGGCCCTTGAAATTCGCAAGGAACGTGTAGCTCTTGCCATCGATGGCATCACGAATTTCCTTTATTATTGCTTGTTTTTCCAGCCTCATCTTGTCCCCCTAAATCGTTTAATCCCTGATATTTATGCGTAATCCCACACCCATGGTGGAAGTCACCGTGCAGGACTTCATGTAGATGCCCTTAAAGCCCGCCGGCCTTGAACCTTTCACAGCAGAAATAATACTGTTTGCATTCTCTTCAAGTTTCTCCGCATCAAAAGAAAGTTTCCCGAAAGGAACGCCGACATTGCCATGCTTGTCCATGCGGTACTCAACTTTGCCCGCCTTGCTCTGGGCCACGGCAGTCGCGGTATCATCCGTCACTGTCCCGGTCTTCGGGTTGGGCATCAGTCCGCGGGGACCGAGCACTTTACCGAGCTTCCTTACTTCCTTCATTGCGTCAGGCGTCGCAATCGCAATGTCAAAATCCGTCCAGCCACCCTTAACCTTCTCGATAAGGTCTTCGTTACCCACAAAGTCAGCGCCGGCGGCTTTCGCGGCATCGGCTGCAGCGCCGGCTGCAAAAACAAGGATCTTCACCTTCTTGCCTGTTCCATTAGGAAGTGCAACAGTTCCGCGCACACTCTGCTCTGTCTTCGTCGGATCAACTCCAAGCCTGAATGCAATCTCTGCCGTCTCGTCAAATTTCGCCACAGGATTGGCCTTGATAAACTTTATGGCATCCGCAAGCGTGCTTACTCCCCCGGGAGCCTTCGTCTTGATTGCGTTGTATTTTTTACCGTGCTTAGCCATGAATTCAGTCCCCGTCTTAATCCTTTACTTCAATCCCCATACTGCGGGCGGTTCCTTCAACAATGCGCATTCCCTTTGCCTCGTCACGCGCATTCATATCCTTCGCCTTCAACTTCACAATTTCCTTGATCTGGGCGCGGGTAACGGTGCCAACCTTGTCGCGGTTCGGCACGCCGGATCCCTTCGCAAGCCCCGCAGCACGCTTCAACAGCGATGATGCCGGCGGGCTCTTCGTGATAAATGTAAATGATTTGTCCTGGTAAACGGTGATAATCACAGGCACAACCAGTCCCGCCTGGTCCTGCGTGTGAGCGTTGAATTCCTTGCAGAACGCCATGATGTTTATTCCCTGCTGTCCAAGCGCCGGACCAACCGGGGGCGCCGGATTTGCCTGTCCCGCAGGAATCTGCAACTTTACTTTTCCTGTAATCTTCTTTGCCATCTCAAACCTCGCAAATTTATAACTTCAAGGCACAGCCTGCCTGCTACGCCCTTTCAACCTGCCAGTACTCAAGCTCAACAGGCGCCGACCGGCCGAATATCGCAACCGACACCTTCAGCTTGCCACGTTCAGGATCGACTTCTTCAACAACACCACTGAAATTAAGAAACGGCCCATCCGTTATCTTCACTGTCTCGCCGGGCTCGAATACAACCTTCGGCTTAACCTTTTCCTTTTTCTCGTCGGCCTGGTGGAGAACCATCTCCACTTCGTCCGGCTTAAGCCACACAGGTTTCTCGCCGCCGATAAAACCTATTATCCCGGGCGTGTCGCGTATGAAATGCCACGACCGCTCCATCATCTTCTTGTCGTCGCCGTAAAGCGCCATGTGCACGAGCACATAACCCGGAAAAAACTTCCGCGTAGTCGTGGAGCGCACACCCTTCTTAACCTCGGAGACCTTCTCGGTGGGTATGACTACTTCGTCAACGTAATCGCCCATCTCCTCCTGCTTGAGGCGCTTCATTATGCTTTCCCTTACCTTCATCTCCTGGCCCGTAAGGGTATGTATGACGAACCATTCTTTTTGCATATCAATCAACCACCGGCAGATTTTGCCAACAACCAGGTGAAAAATGTCACCAGCCCCTTGTCGCTAACTCCGACAAAAGTCGCCAGCAACAGGAGCGAGATAATCACCACCACGGTCGACTCCCACAGCTCCTGCCATTCAGGCCACGTGCATTTCTTCATCTCCGAGGCAACTTCCTCGAAGAAGATCCGCACAGCAACCCAAGCTCTTTTCAGCCTTTCCATCAGAATCCCACCAACGAACCAGCCCTATACCGCCGCTCTTCCACCGTCCTGCAGCCTTGGCAGGCCAGGAGGGACTTGAACCCCCAACAACCGGTTTTGGAGACCGGTGCTCTGCCAGTTGAGCTACTGGCCTGTAAACACCAGAACGTCCTACTTGGACTCCTTGTGCAGGGTGCGCTTCTTGTCAAACCGGCAGAACTTGACTTTCTCAAGCCGGTTAGGCGTACTCCTTTTGTCCTTGGTCGTCGTATAATTCCGACGCTTGCATTCAGTGCAGGCCAATATGACAAGCTCACGCGGCATTCTTAGGCATACTCCGTTTTATTCCAGTTAATATATAAGGTGTTATTATCGCGTTATCCGCGAATCCATCACTATTCCAGTATCTTTGCCACCGTACCGGCTCCAACCGTACGTCCACCTTCGCGGATTGCAAAGCGCATCTTCTCTTCCATGGCTATAGGCACAATCAGCTTCACTTCCATGCTGGTATTGTCGCCAGGCATTACCATTTCCACGCCCTCAGGCAGCGTAATGTCGCCGGTAACATCCGTTGTACGGAAATAAAACTGCGGCCTGTACCCTTTGAAGAAAGCCGTATGACGTCCGCCTTCATCCTTGCTCAGGATGTAAACTTCAGCCTTGAAACGGGTATGAGGAGTAATCGAACCGGGCTTTGCAAGCACCTGGCCGCGCTCAACATCCTCTTTCTTTGTGCCGCGAAGCAGCGCGCCGATATTGTCACCCGCCTGCCCCTGGTCCAGGAGCTTGCGGAACATCTCAACGCCTGTAACCGTCGTCTTCGAGGTGGGCTTCAATCCGACGATTTCAATTTCATCGCCGACTTTGACAATACCACGCTCAACCCTGCCGGTAACAACCGTGCCACGACCTTCAATCGAGAACACGTCTTCAATCGGCATCAGGAAAGACTGGTCAAGAATACGAACAGGCTCCGGAATGAAAGCATCCAGCGCCGCCATCAGATCAACTATGGCCTTGCAGGCCGGATCATCAGGCTTCGTTGCCTTCGAGGCAGACAGCGCATCACCCCTGATAATCGGGATCTTGTCGCCGGGATACTCATACTTGGAAAGCAGTTCCCTGATTTCAAGCTCAACCAGGTCGAGCAGCTCAGGATCATCAACAAGGTCAACCTTGTTCAGGAAAACAACAATTGCCGGAACACCCACCTGGCGGGCCAGAAGAATGTGTTCGCGTGTCTGCGGCATCGGGCCGTCAGCCGCGCTCACAACCACTATGGCTCCATCCATTTGAGCAGCGCCGGTAATCATGTTTTTCACATAATCCGCATGGCCGGGGCAGTCAACGTGAGCATAATGACGCTTGTCACTGCTATACTCAACGTGTGATGTTGCAATGGTCAGAATTTTTGTCGGATCGCGGCGTCCCTGCGAAGCAGAAGCCTTGGCAACGTCATCATAGGAAATGTATGTGCTCAACCCTCTGAGCGACTGCACCTTCGTGATTGCCGCTGTCAGCGTTGTCTTGCCATGGTCTACGTGCCCAATCGTTCCAACATTCACATGGGGTTTCGTTCGATCAAATTTTTCTTTTGCCATGACTGCTTCCTCCGCTCTTTTTTTAGAACTTGCTTTCTATATTTAACTTTTACTTCTTCCCAATCTCGCTCATGGAGCCCACGAGCGGAATCGAACCGCTGACCTCATCCTTACCAAGGATGTGCTCTACCAACTGAGCTACATGGGCCCGATTCCTTACGCCCATCCCAAAACGACAGAAAACAACAGTGAACAACCCTCCAAACACAACACGACAAAAACAAAACATTGGAGAGTGGCCCTGTTGTCTTCCACCACGAATAAAATTAAGCCCTTTCTACCCCAAAAGAAAACGGCAGAGATTGGCACATGCCATCTCCAACTGTCAACATTTTTTTAGATTTTTTTTCGTTTTTAATTATTCCGACTTTTCCCCTTGCAATGAAAAGGCTTTCTGCTACATTTCGCCCCTTTATCAGTCCCGGTGACCCCGCTATGTGCGGATGTCATAAAACAGGGACGGAAGCGAGTGTTTTCCCTGGCCACAGGGAAAACCAAAGCGGATTTTTCCGCCAGGCACGGCTCCGGCCGGCTGATGGCATGGAAAGAAAAGGAGAATACAGTGGCTAATACTGCAGAAAAACCGTACGGGGACATTGCTGTCCGCAACCTGCTCGACGCCGGACTTCACTTCGGCCATCAAACCAAACGCTGGAACCCGAAAATGAAGCGCTATATATTTGATAAGCGCAACGGGATTCACATCATCGACCTCTCGAAGAGCCTGGTGATGCTCAAGGCCGCCCTTGAATTCCTCTACGAAACAGTATCTTCAGGAAAGAACATCCTCTTCGTAGGCACAAAGAAACAGGCACAGGAAGTCATAAAGGAAACATCAACCGCCTGCAACCAGCCCTACGTGACCTACCGCTGGCTCGGCGGCACCCTCACCAATATCACGACAATCCGCCGCAGCGTCGCGAGAATGCGGACACTCGATGATATGGAAAAAAACGATGTCTTCGCAAAGATGAACAAGAAGGAAGTTTCCGTCCTGAAGCATGAACTGGAAAAACTCAGGCGCAACCTCACCGGTATCGCCGGCATGGTGGACCTGCCCGGCGCACTGTTCGTTGTTGATATCAACCGCGAGGCAATCGCCGTCGCCGAGGCAAACCGCCTGGGCATCCCGGTAGTCGCCATCGTCGACACAAACTGCGACCCGGACCCGATCAATTACCCGATCCCGGGCAACGATGACGCACTGCGCGCCATAAAGCTGATCGCCTCTGTCGCAGGCGAAACCATCGCAAAGGCCAACGCGGAATATGCCAAGGTCGCAGCAGAGATAGCACGCAAGAGGGAAGCCGAGGCAGCTGCCAGGGCCGCAAGGAATGTTGCCGAAAAAGGCTCTGACACCGGCGCAAAGTCCGACAAACCTGCACGCGCAGGCGCCAGGGGCGGAGCAAAAAGACCGGCCAGGAAACCAGCCGGCACTGACAAGAAAGCCCCGGCCAAGGCCGTAAAGACTGCCGAAGAAACCCCGGCACCGGCACCAGCCGCCCCTGCCGCGGAACAGAAAGCTGATACGGCAGAAGCCGCAAAGCCGGCCGCTGAAACCAAGGAATAACACTGTATACCATAGGGAGAATTACCAATGACTGAAATAACCGCTGATGTTGTAAAGAAACTGCGCGACGCCACAAATGTGAGCATGATGGAATGCAAACGCGCCCTTACGGAAGCCGGAGGCGACATGGAAAAAGCGACACGTATCCTGCGCGAACGCGGGATCGCAATCGCCACCAAAAAAGCCTCCAGGGCAACCAACCAGGGAATCATCGCTTCATCGACAACTGCCGACGGGAAAACCTCTTCCCTTATACAGGTGAACTGCGAAACCGATTTCGTGGCAAGGAATGACAACTTCAAGGCCTTTGTCAGCCAGCTCGCCGTCAAGGCGTGCACAACGGATGAGAACCTGGGCGAACAGATGAAGGGCGATGTAACCGCAAAGGTGGCGGAAATCGGCGAGAACATCGTCATCACCCGCAACACCCGCTTCACCCTCCAGGGCACAGGCGCTATCGCCTCCTATATACATATGGGAGGAAAAGTAGGCGTGCTCGTGGAAGTCGCATGCGAAAAAGCGGAAACAACCCAGAACCCTGTCTTCAAGGAACTGATCAAGGACCTGACCCTGCACATTGCAGCCAGCAGGCCGAAATACCTGACCTCAGCCGATGTCCCCGCGGATGTCATCAAGTCCGAACGGGAAATCTACGCCAAACAGGTTACAGGTAAGCCGGCCAATATCATCGACAAGATTGTCGACGGCAAGATGAAGAAATACTTCGAGGAAACGTGCTTCGTGAACCAGCTGTTTGTGAAAGAACAGAAGGAAACCATAACATCCCTTCTCGCGGCAAAAGACAAACTGGTTGGCGACACGATGAAAATCAGAAGGTTCGCTCGCTATCAGCTCGGAGAGTGATAGAGCGTTCCGCCGGGAATGCTGGAACTTTCGCTTATGATAATCAGGTCCAGACTGTATCTTGTCACTTTTCTAACCTTTCTAAGGTTCCCTCTTGTCCTGCTGTTTTTCGGCTGCGCCCTTCTATATGTAAAGAGCCAGGCCGCCTGGCTCTTTGTCCTGGCGCTGACATCGCTGACGCTTTCGGCTATAACCGACTTCTTCGACGGTTACCTCGCCAGGCGGCTGAACGTGGTCACAAAATTCGGCGCCCATGTGGACCCGCTGATGGACAAGTTCTTTTACCTCAGTACACTGCCCCTGCTGGTTTTCATAGCCACAAAAAACGGCCACATTACACACGCTGTCTGCCTGCTCGTAATGACAGTGTGCTTTCTTGCGCGGGACCAGTGGGTAACGTTCCTGCGGGCCATAGGATCAATGTATAATGTCAGCGGAGGGGCCACCTGGTCAGGAAAACTAAGGACAGCCATCAACTTCCCCATGATATGCCTGATCTATTTCGTGGAAGAAACCCCGACCCGCCCCATCCTGGGCTCCATATGCAACCTCAGCATCAGCATGTGGCTCATGTATATCCTGGAAGGGATAGCCTTTGTCTCCAACTTCGTCTCCCTCTACATCTATACCCGCAACTACTGGCCATACCTTGTAAAGTCCGCCGACAACGAATAAAGGCGGGCAAGCTCACATGTAGAAACCGCAGCCGGAGCTTATCCGGACCGAAGTCTCCATTTCACCTTCCGGAATAATCATGCATTCAAGCGTGAGATAAACATGGATCCTGCCATCCTGTGACGCAAACGGGATGAATCCCTCTGGCACCTTTTCGAAATCACAAACAAAAGTAACCTCGGCATGTCCGTTTGTAACCTGCACATTTTCCAGGGGAATAGAGGACGAATAAGACCCGCCGGCATCCTTCACGCCTGGAATGTAAACAGACATGCTGTATTTCCTGTCCTTCGGCTGGATACGGTTGAATACAAGCCTCAGGGGTATTGTATAACGCCTGTTCAGGACAACCTTTTCAGGCTGCTTCAACGGGAACATAAGGCATTGCTCATTGGGATCGGAAGACTTGTCGGAAAGGCCATAACTGTAATTCCCGTACTTGGAAATCATGTCCCTGTCACTCTTCGTCAAAGGATAACCATTAAGGTCAAAATGGCAGGCAGGCAGCGCCTTTCCTGCATCACGGATCAAAGTGGCTATCATTCCGTCTATGGCCTTCTTGTGGCTGTCTTCCATGGCCACCCTGGCCTTCGTCCTGAACAAACGGTCATTGCTGGAAAGATACGCATCCACCGTCCTGGCCGAAGCAAACTCGGCAAGGGCCCTGCGGGTATTGACACCAAGCGCAACCAGACGCGCCTTTTCCCTGAAGACACCGGCCTTCGGCTTCTGCGCAGCATCACATATCTCGGACAGGGAACTCGCCAGCTCCTTCACCTCGCTGAACTCGGATATATCCATCTTGTTGGTATTGGCCATGCGTTCCAGATGCGCAAAACCGGACGCAATGTACTCTTTCTTCACCTCTTCGATATACTTGTCGATCTTCTCCATGTACTTGGCCTGGACATCCTTGTATTTGAACATGCTTAGATCAACCGTCGCACCCTTGTATGCCTTGGTAAGCTTGTTGCTCTCATCAAAGGCCTTCTTCGCATCGTCAATCTTCTTCTCGAACTCCGGATCCTCCTTCAGGTAGGCCTCCCACTCCTGGCGAAGCTGGTTGAGGACCCTCGTCAGCCCTTCGTGCTTCTGTTCCAGTACCTTGAGGCTGCTTACACGCGACTTGATCTGGTCGGCTGGATACTGCAGGCCCTTCTGCGCCTTCGGAATAATTGATTCGACATCACCGACGGAAATGGTCTTTTCGTCCCCGGTAGCCTTGTCGATATAGAGGATCTTATCGTTCTCCTTCTTAACGCTCGCCGCCCAAAGCCCCTTCCCCTCCTTGGTCACAATAAAAGATTCAGCCTGCGCACATGCGCAGAAACAAGTCACGGCCAGGAACAACATTATTCTTCTCATTCCAGTCATCCTTCCACGCTTTGTCATGAATTCAACTTCCCCGCCTGTCCATTAAACCCCGTCGCAGCAGATGATCCGGGGATAAAGACTAAACGCTATTGACCCGCATCGCCTGCGAAAGTACTATCGCACGTATGCCAAAACAAATAAACCAGAAATTGGCAATAGTGCCTTCGTCCGAGGAAAAGACCGAGAGCCTGTCAACAATGGCAACAGGCATTGCCCACGATTTCAACAACCTCCTGGCCGCAATCCTCGGCAATGTAAGCATCATAATGCGCGGAATTCCCGCCGACTCGCCATTGCGCAAGAATGCCCTTCAGATAGAGACAACAGCCCAGAGGGCAGTGGAACTGACGAACCTGCTCCAGGCATACGCCGGCAAAGGCACCTTCCGCATCGGGATGATCGACCTCAATTCAGTAATCACCGATACCCTGCCGGCTCTCAAGGTCTGCGTCAACACCGGCATAACCATCGAATGCAGCCTTAGCGATAACCTGCCAATGATAAAAGGCGATAACGAGAAGATAGCCCTGGCGGTCTCAAGCCTCATTCATAATGCATCCGACGCAATCCTGGGAAACACCGGGACAATCACCATCGCGACAGGCACCATGCAGTCAGACCAGGTGCGGCGCGACGAGGCTTGCCTCGACGAGATTTCCGTCGGAAACGATTTTGTCTTCGTCGAGGTAACAGACACGGGCTGCGGAATGACACCCGGGGTCCAGGGGAAAATATTTGATCCGTTCTTCACAACAAAGATCCGCGGCCAGGGACTGAGCCTGTCGGTAGTGCTGGGAATCATGAGGGCCCACGGCGGCGGAGTGGCCGTCAGCAGCACGCCCGGCAAAGGCACCTCCTTCCAACTCCTCTTCCCCGCAGTCAAGGATTAAACACCGCGAGCTGTGTCGGGATTAGGTTATAATGCTCTGACACCAGTAATTCCGGCTTGGCGCTGAAAGCGCCATGTAAACCACATGATACATTTGTGTCCCAAATGGAATTCTTTCTTCGCCCCTGCCTGTCGATTACCACGGTGAACAAGTATTTTACATCATTCCGCTTTGGACAAGAAGTTCGCTCCGCTGCGGAGCGAACTTTCCCGTCGAATGACGGGATGTAAACGTGCCGTGCATTTCGATTCCCGGCGGAACGATTTTGCGTCAGATGTCCCTCCGACAACCTGCCCGCAATGCTACGCATAGCGTTGCAGGCGGGGGCGTCTGACACCCGAGTAATACTCATGGTATACGAGGGTGGCAGCAACAAAGCCGACGCGCAAAAGACACGCTCCGGCTTCACCGCGAAATGCTCGCCGCCTTAGTTTTCAAACACAAATCAAGTGGAGCATCATTGAAGAAAGAAATAGAACCGGAAGACTTTAACTACTTATTACCGCCAAAGAGGGACATCTGGGCCGGATCAAACTTTCCCTTGCGGACATTGTGTTTCGCGATCCTCGGCTGCCCGCCATCCGCCAGCTCACCTTCCTCGAGGTTGGCCAGTATCTCCTTCGACCTCTCAATCACTTCCTGCGGCAACCCCGCCAGCCTGGCCACCTGTATCCCGTAACTCTTGTCCGCCCCGCCCGCCACAATCTTGCGCAGGAAAACAACACTGTCACCCTTCTCCCTCACCAGCACATTGTAATTCTTCACGCCAGGCATCTCCAGCGCCAGGTCCGTCAATTCATGGTAGTGCGTGGCAAAAAGTGTCTTGGCCTTGACCTTGTCATTATTGTGCAAATACTCCGTTACAGCCCATGCAATGCTGATTCCGTCAAAAGTGCTCGTCCCCCGCCCTATTTCATCAAGCACGATCAGACTCTTCGGCGTGGCGTTGTTCAGGATATTCGCCGTCTCCTGCATCTCAACCATGAAAGTGCTCCGGCCCCTGGCAATATCATCACTCGCGCCAACCCGGGTGAACAACCTGTCCACAATGCATACCTCCGCCTCAACGGCAGGGACAAATGAACCGATGTGCGCCATTATAACTATCAGCGCCACCTGCCTGATGTATGTTGATTTCCCCGCCATGTTGGGACCGGTTATAATCATTATCTGGTTTGCCCTGCCGTCCAGCAGCGTATCATTCGGCACAAACCTTTCCGCATCTGCAAGCTGTTCAATCACCGGATGGCGTCCTTCCCTGATGCAAAGCCTGTCATTCCTGTTCATCACCGGCTTTACATAACGCAATCCCAGCGCCCGCTCTCCAAGCGAGGCAAGCGCATCCAGTTGTCCAATTGCCGCGGCGCTGGCCTGTATCCTGCCAGTCTCCCCGGCCACCGTCTCCCTGACCTGCAGGAAGATTTCATATTCAAGCGCAACCGCCTTGTCCTGAGCGCCAAGTATCCTGGTTTCGTAAGTCTTGAGCTCAGGCGTAATAAAACGCTCGGCATTCACAAGCGTCTGCTTCCTCGTGTACTCCGGCGGAACGTTCGCAAGCTGCCCCTTGGAAATCTCAATGTAATAACCGAATACACTATTGTGCCTTACCTTAAGGGTCTTGATTCCTGTTCTCGACTGCTCACTGGCCTGGTATTCGGCAAGCCATTTCCGTCCTTCAGTCGCCGCGCTCCGGAGTTCATCAAGTTCAGGATTGTAACCAGCCCTGATAATCCCGCCCTCCTTTACCGGGATCGGAGGCTCGTCGACAATCGCCCGCCCGATAAGGTCAACCAACTCCGGCAGCGGCTGGATGGCTTTACCAAGCGCTCCAAGAAGTTCAACCTTGTGGCTCTCCACCGGCTTCCTCACGGCAGGCAGCGATGCAAGCGACTGGCCTATCGCCGCCAGGTCACGGGCGTTCCCGGTCCCGGCGCTTATCCTGGCAATCAGCCGCTCAAGGTCCCTGACATTCCCAAGCGAATCCCTGACATCCGCCAGCAGCATGCGGTCACCACAGAAGGCCGCAACAGCATCCTGCCTTGCCTGTATCCTCCCCAGATCCGCAAGCGGCCTGAGTATCCAGTCCCTGAGCATGCGGCTTCCCATCGCCGTCTTTGTAACATCAAGAACGCCAAGCAGGCTCGTGGTGCTTTCACGGCCCCGGAACGATACCAGGTCCAGGTTCCTGCATGTTGCCTCGTCAATAACCATGAAGTCGGCACTGTCCCGCACCTGGAATGACCTGACATGCGTCGCCTGCCGCCTGAGGTTCTCCTTTATGTAATAAAGCACTCCGCCGGCCGCCCCGACCGCCGCCTTCCGCCCTTCGCAGCCGAAACCCTCCAGCGAATGGACGCCGAAATGCCTCACCAGCAGGTCCCGCGCCGCATCATACGCAAACGTCCATTCATCACAGGGACTCACCTGCATCAAAGCAACCGCCTTCATTACAGAACAGAGTTCCGCATCCTCCACCTGGTCGGACGGAACAACACATTCCGAGGGTGAATACCGCCTGAGACTGTCCCTGACCTGGTCGGCTGTGGTGTGCTCTTCGCCCCAGAAGACCCCGGTGGAAAGATCCAGGAGCGCCAGCCCGAAAACTGGACCGGACTTACAGACGCCGGCAAGGAAATTGTTGAACTTTGACTCAAGGATGCCGTCTTCGGTAATTGTACCCGGCGTCACGATCCTGGTGATATCACGCCGCACGATTCCCTTGGCAACAGCGGCATCCTCGACCTGTTCGCAGATGGCCACTTTCTTGCCGGCCCTGATCAGCTTCGACAGATAAGACTCAACCGCATGAACCGGCACACCGCACATCGGCACGCCGTTTCTCTTCGTCAGGGCTATGTCAAGGACCGGGGCGGAATCTTTGGCATCCTCGAAGAACATCTCGTAGAAATCACCGAGGCGGAAGAACAGCACGACGCCGGGAGGCAGCTCGCCCTTGATCCGGCGATACTGCTTCATCATAGGTGTTGATTCATCTGTCATCAAGAAATCCCAGCCTATTACCGCAGCCTGTTAACCTGCAAAAACGAGAACCTGCCGACAGGCATTTATCGTTAGAAATTAACAACCCTTCAAGTCACATTCAAGAAACAACCATCTCTATCCTGGTCGGCACCGGTAAGTCGGCACCATTAACCACCGAAGCAGGCAAATCTGAATTCGCCCCGCTTCGGGGCGAGGTAAACATGGCACGCATTTCGTTTTTTCGCGCAACCACTAAAGCAAGCATATCTTATTTCGCTCCGCTTCGGAGCGATGTAAGCGCGGCGCGAATTGGTATGCCCGCAGGGCCAAAACGGGAGTACGTCAACTTGCCCCGGATCCAACCTGCCCGCAATGCTACGCATAGCGTTGCAGGCGGGGGCGCCTGAAGTCCAAGGAATACTTATGGTATCCGCGGACTTCAGCAACGCCGGAGACGGGGTAAGTTCATGCGCGATCCGTTTTGACCAATTCGCGACGCTTTTCTTGACAGGAAGCGGTCTAATCCCTCGCCAGCGCTTTAACAAGCGCGCACCATTCTGCCACGCCAAGATTCTCAGGACGTGCCATGGGATCAACCCCGATCCCTGCCAGCAGGGCGGCGGCACGATCCTGCTTCATTTCCCCAGGGCAATCAACCTTGCACAGGCTCGTCGCCAGCTGCTTGCGCCGGTGCGCAAAAACCTGTTTTGTCACTTCAAAGAAAAGTTTCCTCTGCCCGGATTTCAGCTGGAAACGATCATGCTTCTTCATGCTCACGATTGCAGAAGTCACTTCGGGCATCGGCCAGAAACAGCCCGGGCTGACCCTCTTGACGACTTCCACGTCGTAACCGTACTGGGCCCAGACGCTCAGCACGCCGTATTCCTTCCCGTGCGGCTGCGCCGAAAGCCGCTGCGCCACCTCCAGCTGCACAGTCACTACCATCCGGCACGGGTTCGACCGGGCCATGACCATGTCAACCAGTATCCGGCTCCCCACCGAGTACGGCAGGTTGGAGACCACCTTGTTCATGCCCGCATCGGCAAGTTCATCGGCATTTACATCAAGCATGTCGGCATTGATCAGCCTGAAATTCTTCCGGTCCTTGAATTTCTCCGTGAGGTAATGGTACAGCCGCTTGTCCTTTTCCACCGCCGTGACCTGGCCTGCACAGTCAAGAAGCCGCTCTGTAACCACTCCCAGCCCCGGCCCAACTTCTAGGACATGATCCCCAGGCCCGAGTTCAGCAGCTTTTATGATGATATCCAGTATGTTCCGGTCTATGAGGAAGTTCTGGCCCAGCAGCCGGCTTGGCCGGAAGCCGAGTTCGGCAAGAAGCGCGCGCACCTGGGAAGGACTGGTGAGATTCATTCGGAATTAGTCCGTTTCGAACACCTTGACAAAAGCATTCTTGCGGAGCCTCCCTATCCATGCCGCGTACATCTTCTCGCCCTCGGACTTGCGGAGCTCGCGCTCTATCTGCGTCACGGCCTTTGTGTAAGGAATAACCGCAGCATCTTTCACATCTTCCACTTTGATTATATAAAGCTGGTTGCTGGTCTCAATCACCCCGCTGGTCTCGCCCTTCTTCATTGCCACAGCGCGCCCGGCAAGTTCCGGCCTCAGCGCGTCAGGCTGCATCCAGCCCCTGTCCCCGCCCTCGGCCGCCTTGATATCCTCCGACACCGCCTTGGCCGTCTCCGCGAAATCAGCTCCTCCCTGGAGTTTCTTCAAGGCCTCTTCGGCCTTCTTCTTTCCCGCGTCGTCATTGCTGATGGCGATCATCCTGAGCTTGATTTCCGGGGCAGTCCTGTAACGCGCAAGGTTTGCGTCATACAATCTCCGGACAGCCACGCAGGATATTGTCATGTTTCTTTCAACGTTCATCTGCCTCATTACGGAAGCAAGCACGCGGTCGCGCATCTCCTTCTTCCAGTCGTCATAATTGATCTTGTCCTTCGAGAGGGCGGCCATGAACTCGGCGCGGCTGCCGCTGAAAACGTCCTGCATGATCTCTTCCACCCGCTGGTTAAGGTACGAATCAGGGATCTTCTGCTCCTGCTTGCCGTAGACGTCGAGTATCAGCCTCTGGTCAATGAGGTTATTCAGCGCGTTCGAATATGCTGCCTGCATCTGCGAATTCAACTCTGCCCCGGTGTACTTGGACATAAGCTGCCTTTGCATCGACTGGACAATCATCATTACTTCGCCAATGGTGATACTGTTGGTGTTTACCAGGGCAGCAACTCCGTCTACGGGTATTTTCTGGGCCGGCAGGCCCTGCCGGGGAACGGAAAGCCCCGCAACCAGCGCAATACTTAAGATAAACACGCTTTTCATATTTTTCTCTTTGATCAACACATCTTGACACCAAAATCAGATGTAAGGTATTCTTTTCCTGTTAAATGAGCAAGACGTCTGTAATAACTCTTTTTGGACTGCTGGTTGCGGCGGGCCTGGTATTCACCGGGTGCGAGGTGGACTCCCTGGATCAAACCATCGGGGTAACTCCATCGGCCGTAACATTAAAGAAAGGCGAATCCGCCCAGTTCACCGCTTCCGGCGGCTACGAGTACACGTGGTCTCTGCCTGATTCGCCAAAGGGCTCAATTTCATCCCGCACCGGCGCAACAATAACATACACCTGTCTTTACAATCCGGGAGCCAGCAATACCGCCACGGAAACCCTTACGGTCACATCCACCATCCCGGGCGACAGCACCGGCGGCAGCAGCACAAACTCAACTACAGCATCAAATGCATCCTCGGGTTCAGCCTATATCACCATCACCGGTTCGGCTGAATGATGCCCACGGCACCGGCGGCAAAGAATATGACAGACACGATTGAAATAACCAGCCTCAGCAACACCAGCGTAAAAAACGTCGTCAAGCTCCGCCAGCGCTCACACCGCGACGAACAGGGCCTGATGATCATCGAAGGCTACCGGGAAATCACAAGGGCGCTCGACAACAGCCATAACCCGGTGGAACTTTATTACTGCGAGGATTTCTTTACCGGCAAGAACGAGACAACGCTCATGCAGCGCTGCACCTCGGCCGGCGCCCGGCTCTATAAATGCACTGAACCCGTTTTCATGAAGATGGCTTACAGGGACAGGCCGGAAGGACTCTTAGCCGTCGCACCGCAGATCAGGATTTCCCTGAAACAGCTCCAATTGCCCGAAAACCCGCTGGTCGTGGTTGCGGAATCCATAGAGAAACCGGGCAACCTCGGCACCATACTCCGCTCGGCCGACGCTGCGGGCGTCAACGCAGTGATTGTGTGCGACCGCTGCACCGACATCAACAATCCCAATGCCGTCCGCGCCAGCATCGGAACGATCTTCTCCATACCCGTGGTGGAAACCTCCACAGCCGAAGCACAGGAATGGCTGAGGAAAAAAAATATCCAGATAGTAGCAGCCACGCCTCACGCCGAACAACTTTACACCGCCGTCGACATGACAGCGCCGGTGGCTATTGTGCTCGGAACCGAACAATACGGTTTAAGCGAATCCTGGCTCGCCGAGAAACACCTGACAGTACGCATCCCAATGCTCGGCCAGTGCGACTCCCTCAACGTAGCCTCCGCCGCCACCATCCTGCTGTTCGAAGCGGTCAGACAAAGGGGCAAGGCCAGAAGTCAGTAGTCGGAAGTCAGCATGGCAAGAATTCTCTCGCAGAGTCCGCAGAGGCCTTGGATATAAAACAGAATCGGCAGAATCTTTTGTGAGACTGTGATTCCCGATTCAACCCCTCTTACTCCCAATCTTAATCTTAATCGTAATCTTAATCCTAACACTAATCCTCCTGCGGCAGAACGTTTTTGAAGAAGAAGATTACGATCAGGATCTCCAGGGTATGCTATTACTTTTTATTTGTGATTCCCCGGTCCTGCATCCATTCCTTCATACGGCTCAGCCAGGTCATGCTGGCGGTATTCGGGCGGCCCATTCCAAAACCATGCCCGCCCTTTTCGTAGATGTGCATTTCGGCGGGTACCTTCGCCTTGCGCAGCGCGAGATAGAAATTGATGCTGTTTTCCGGGGGAACGTGGGGGTCATCGTTGGAGTGGATCAGGAATGTCTGCGGCGTCTTCGCAGTTACCTGCAATTCGTTCGAGAGATTGTCGATCAGCGCGGGATCAGCGTTTTCACCGATAAGGTTGTTCCTTGAACCTGTATGCGTAAATTCCTTGAAGGTAACGACGGGATAAATCAGCGCCATGAAATCAGGGCGGCAACTGGCCCTGTCGACTGGATCGGCAGCGGATTCGTTTCCACTGTCAAAATGGGTTCCTGCGGTCGAAGCAAGATGTCCGCCGGCGGAAAAGCCAAGGATACCGATACGCGCAGAGTCGATGTTCCAGTCTTTTGCCTTCGTGCGGACCATCCGTATGGCGCGCTGTGCATCCTGGAGCGGGACTGGATGCTTGTATCCTTCTGCCGGCAGGCGGTACTTAAGGATAATTCCGGCGATGCCGTTTGAACTCAACCACTTTGCAATCTGGTGCCCTTCGTGGTCAAACGCCAGGAAACCGTAGCCGCCGCCGGGACATATAACAACAGCCGTCGTCGGGTTCGCCTGTTTTTCCGGGAGATAAATGGTGAGTGTCGGTTTGTCCTTGTCCTCCGTGCCTTTTGCAGCCGGCGCTCCGTTGGCCCAGAGCAGTTCAACCTTAGGTTCCCCGGCAGTGGCAATGCCGGCAAGGGTCAGGAAAGCAAAGGAGAGAAGAGCGTTTCGGAGTGTCAGGTGCATATGAATTCCTTTCTTTTGGCTGGAGACACGATATTATAGGTTGGGAGAAGAGACAATAGGGAAAAGTTGTTGTGGATTGGTGTAGTAAGATGTGTCATGCATTTCGGGCGGCATATTAATACCCCTCACCTCAATGGCGCGTTTCGCGCCATCAATCCTCTCCCCCAAGTGGCGAGGAAGGGGAAATTAGAATCCTCTCCCTTGAGGGGAGAGGACACAGGTGAGGGTGAATAATTGCCAAGTTCATTCAGAAAAATGAAGGAATAATGTTATGAAGATTGAACATATTGCAATAAATGTTGCGGAACCGGAGGCGATGGTTAAGTGGTATTGCGAGAATCTCGGGATGAAGGTCCGCAGGAAATCCGGAAAGGCCTATTTCACCGAGGATGAATCGGGCAGTGTCGTCCTCGAGATTTATCACAATCCGTCTGCGCCCGTGCCGGATTACAGGTCGATGAATTTGCTGGTGCTCCATATTGCCTTCTGTTCGGAGAATGTGGCCGGTGACTGCAGTCGCCTCATTGCGGCGGGTGCAACTGCTAATGGAGAAGTTGTTAATGCTTCCAACGGGGATGTGATTGCCAATCTCCGCGATCCGTGGGGAATATCGATTCAGCTGGTAAAGCGCGCCGAGAACTTGTAACAGTCGTAAGAACATGGAAAACATAATCGCAGGATTCCTTTTTGTTGTGGTTTTTGCCGGTTCTTCAATATGGTTTATCTTCAGCAGGAAGAGCTGGTGTTCTCCCGTATTTGCCCGGATCCTGAAATGGGGATCCATTCTGTCATTAGTCTGCTACGTGGCTGCACTCCTGATTGCCTGGATACACCCCTTTCCCGGAAGCAATCCGGACAACTCGGCAGTCGCAGCCATAATCATCTTTACCGGGTTGCTTTTCTCCCTCGTGGTCAACGCCAGTGCAATTATGAGAAGCTTGCTTATATGGCTGCAAAGCAGACAACAGCATCAGACCCTGGCTTTCTCACAAGAATGGCTGGTTTCTGTCTTTGTCGCCCTGGTTTTGCTGCTTCTGCTTTCTTCCATATTGATTCCGGCATTCTTTAAGGCCAGGAATACTGCTGCACAGAATGCCTGCATCAACAATTTGAGGCAAATTCACGACGGCACATCAACTGCCCGTCCCTGGGCAGAGACATCAAAGGAAAAGAAAAGAGAGATGCCAGCCAGACCTTGAACCGTGTTTCCCAGCCCGGCGGTTAGCCACAACCCTGCACGGAGTCCTCCCGCCAGGTCTTTCGCCTGCGATAGAGCCGTTCCGTAAAACCGCCTTCTTTCTCAAAAGCCGCAGCTTGTGCCTGAACCTGACCTCTTCATCCGCGTCCGTCCGTGCTCTTCTCCAGTCTTTTCCTTACCGCGTACCGTCGGACGGCTTGTTCGATTCTTTCTCATGCACTTCGTCGGCTCTCAATCCTCGCTCTGCCAAATTTCGTCTTGCAAGGTCTCTAATGTAGGAGGTCGGGCCATCCCGGGTTATGCGCGAAAGTATCGCGGAAGGCGTCTTCGGGTTCTTGACGAGGGCCAGCATAATGAAGTCACCGGAGGAACGCCATCCCTGCTTGGGGGTTTCAAGCGCTGCCAAGTAAAGAGTTTCGAGAATTTCCGGCGAAGTCATTGGATGACGCGCCAAAGCCTCATTTGCGCGCGCAAGGAGTTCGGTGTGGGTAATTGGTCCACAGTACCGGGCAGGTCCAGTATTCGTTGCTGTGGCAGCGATGTTCGATCTTGCCACATCGGCGATTCTGTTGATCAGGTCTACGGTCAGGTTGGTATTCCCGACGAGTTGCGGCAAAGCAACGTTGTTGCTGACCATCATGCTCAGCACTGCAAGGGGTGTCCCCCGGTTTCGTGCCACTTCGCCGGCCAAGGTGCCATTCAGGAGATTGGTGACTCCGATGCAGTTGGCTATAAGATCGGCGTCGAGCAGCTGGGTGTCGGCGACCTCCTTCGCAAAACCCAGTCGCATCAGGTTGTCCAGCTGGCCTTTTGGCAGTGATGGCTGGGACACGCGCTGCCTAATGGTCTCTCGGCCGAGAAAAGAGAGATGCGCTTTGCCTTGCTCCAGGGATGACAGAGTCATGCCGCTATCGAAGTATCCAAGCCAGAACTCCCGGTCCTTTGACTGCCGTCTCTCGTCGGCGATGTCGAAAGGAAGACAGCCGATGTCCACGACGAAACCAAACGGCAGATCGACAAGGGCCGGCACTGTAAGTAAAGGGAAGTAGTAGATTCCCGCCCCGATGTCTGTGGCAGTGCACTTGAATGGTCCAGGACAGTCCTTGTCCCTGAACCGCTGGGGGATTCCGACACAGCCGACTGTGCCCAGGATCTGTGCAATTACGAGGATGCGCAGTATCGTTTTCGTCTTCATGTCTAGTTCCAACAACCTTATTCGACCAATGTCTGTCGTAAAAACAGGTACACCTTTCACGGCCGGTTATCAATGCCGGAAAGAGTGCACTTTGGGCAGATTGAAGATCCAAATTGGACACTGTGATTTTGCTGTGAAACGCAAAAGTTCAGTTGACTGAACTTTTTGGGCAAACTGCCTGTTATCATTAACTTACGACTGAAAACATTATGTTTTTTCATAAGGTTTTCAGGCAAGCATCCGGGCTCGTTCATGACTAAACTCGAGATGGGCGACCGCCTTCTCGTTGTTCAACAGCGCCAGCGCTGCATCTATATGCGCCATCACCTCAGCCGGTATGCCCGTGATCTTATCGGCTTTCCTTCGCAGCGATTTTAGGCGCGATATGAATGTCTTCAATGTTTCAACTTTCACTGCCGCGCTTTTCTTTACCGCTTTAAGCTCATTATCTTTCAGCTCACCAGCCAGTGCCTTGTCCTTCAGTTCCTGGAGCTTAGTCCTCTTCTGCGGGGAAACGTTCTTCTTTTGAAGCTGGTCTTCGATCTCGATCAGCCCGGCGACATCCGCAAGTTCCGGAATAAAACCTTTTGGTTTTGGCTGGAGCCATGCCGGATGATTCTTCAAAACCCAGTCATAGACCTTGAGGTACTTGTAGAGTGAGGTTTTCCCCAGTTGAAGCCGCTTCTCGGCGTAGTCCTCAATGTCCGCATGACCAAGCGACGCGTACATCTTCTTCTCCCGCACCTGCGCCAGGAGTTCTCCTACGCGGAGATACGAGAGCTGTGCATTTTTCAAACTTCCCTTCAACAGCCACGTTGTCTGCAACGCCTCCTGTACCGCCTTACCCTTTTCAGTCAACACTCTTGCCTTCTTCTGTCCCTTCTTCACCGCCTCTTTCTTTGCCATTCTGTTCTATCCATTTCTCCACTCCGATTTCTTACAGTCAACACTCTACCACCAAGCCTTTGAAAGCTAGTTCCTGTATGACCGTCAGGCTTTTCCTGGTTGGCGCAGATCAGTCGGCACCAACGACCAGTGAATGAACTCCACGGGCTAAAGCCCGTGGCTTCCAACCTCTGGCATAATCGTTCATGCTTCCTGTTCACGGATGTATCGCCTTACAACAGCCTCATCCACTTTTCCTACAGA
>Ga0172375_10000651_pt1 | contig 55646 bp, 51 predicted proteins | sample LakKiv1m_FD_114537 | JGI IMG/M metagenome (GOLD analysis project Ga0172375, IMG submission 114537) | Freshwater microbial communities from Kabuno Bay, South-Kivu, Congo - kab_092012_11.1m | ecosystem: Environmental > Aquatic > Freshwater > Lake | place: Democratic Republic of the Congo...
CCCGGATCCGGGCGGTCGGCGTGACGATCCCGGGGACGCCGGGCATGGTGGCGGGCCGCACCGACCGGATCGCCATCGGAGCGACCAACTCCTATGGGGATGCCCAGGACCTCTATATCGAGACCGTGGATCCGGCGAATCCCGCGAATTACCTTGAGGGGCGAAAATCCATCCCGTTCGAGATCCTTCACGAGACGCTCCGGATCAAGGACAAAAAAGCCGCGGGCGGCTTTAGCGAAGAGAGGATCACGATCCTGCTGACGCGAAGGGGGCCGGTGGTCACCGGCCTTCTCCCGGATCTGCAGAGCCGGCACGTGATGACAATCCGCTGGTCCCCCTTCGAGACGATGGGCCCTTCCCTCGGCATAGAGGGGATCCTTACCGCGAGCTCGATTCAGGATGTCCGGGCGGCGATCGGCGAGCTGACGGCCATCATGCTCAACTTCGTTTTTGCCGATGCGGACGGCCATATCGGCTGGCAGACCTCGGGGCGCCTGCCCATCCGCAGCCGCGGGGACGAGACGCTTCCTTTTGTCGTGAAGGACAGCCAGGACAACTGGTCGGGCTGGATCCCTTTCGAGAAGATGCCGGCAAGTGAAGATCCCCCGCGGGGATGGGTGGGGACCTCCAACCATTTTACGGTTAGGGGCGATTATCCTTATTACTACAGCTCGCGCTCCTCCCCTTCCTACCGTTACCGGCGGATGGCCGAGGTCCTGGACAGGCCCGGGAAAAAGACGGTCGACGACCACTGGGCCCTCCAGCTGGACGAGCTGAACGTCCTGGCCCGCGAGATCGCGCCGGTCTTGGCGCAGGCCCTCCTTGGCCGGCCGGAGACCGCGGAGCTGGGGAAGATCCTCCAGGGGTGGGATTTCCGGGACCGGGCCGATCAGGCGGCGCCGCTTGTCTTTCATTCGGTGTATGAACGCTTTGCCTTCGATGTCTTCCGGGATGAACTGGGGGATGAGCTCAGCCGGGTGGTGTTCGGCGACTGGTACTTCTGGCAGGAGCGTCTGGGGCAGATGATCCGGCAAGGGGAGTCGCCCTGGTTCGATGACCAGAGGACGCCCGCGAAGGAGGGCAGGGATGATCTCATCCGGCGCGCCGCCCTGGCGGTCCTTGCCGAGGCAAAGGCGAACGGGGCCGCGGACCCGGCAAAGTGGAAATGGGGAGAGCGCCACCGGATCACCTTTGTCTCGCCCCTCCGGCGGGAGGGGCCGGGGCGGGAGTTTCTGGGCGCCGGCACCCATCCGATGGCCGGATCGCAGGAGACCCTCTACCGGGCGAGCTACGACTTCAACCGCCCCTATGACGTCACCATCTCGGCCTCGCTGCGGATGGTCGTGGATCTGGGCGACAACGACAAGATCCTTGCGGTCCTGCCCGGCGGGGTCTCGGGACGCCAATTCACCGGCCATTACCGGGACCAGGTGGCGCCTTTCATGAACGGGGAAAAACGATACTGGTGGTTCAGCGACCGGGAGATCGCAAGCCACGCGAAAACCGAACAGCGGCTTGCTCCCCGTTGATGGAGGTGGATTTCTTTAAGGTACGGCTCGGAAGCGTGGAATAGGCAGCCTGATGAAAAAGGCCTTAAGTGAGGACCCGTATCGGCGTGCCGTCGAGAAAGGCGACGATGTCCTCAACGGCATCCTGGTACATCCTGGTGAAATTTTCCTCGGTCACATAACCGATATGGGGCGTCAGAAGGACGTTGTCCAGTTTCCTGATCGCGGCGTCTTTCGGTAAGGGTTCCGCATCGTAGACATCGATGGCCGCCCCGGCAATTCTTTTTTCTTGCAGTGCCGCAAAAAGCGCCTTCTCGTCGACGATCCGCCATCTGGAGGTGTTGATGAGATACGCCGTCGGCTTCATCAGCCCCAGCTCCCGGGCAGCGACGATCCCTGCGGTCCTATCACTCAAAACAATATGGATCGAAAGGACATCGGACTGACGAAACAGATCCTCTTTTGAGACGCGGCAAACGTTGTGTTCGCTTGCCCTTGCATCGGTCAGATTGGGGCTCCAGGCAATGACCTTCATGCCGAAGAGGTTTCCTGCGGCCGCCACCGCGCCTCCCACCTTTCCCAATCCCAGCAGGCCGAGGGTTTTGCCTGCCAAGGCGGATCCCAGGCGGGTCTGCCAGTTTCCCTGTCTCATCAAGGCGTGCTGCCCATGAATGTCCCGCGTGAGCGAGATCATCAGCCCCACGGCCAGCTCAAAGGTGGGATTCCCGACATTGCCGGTGCCGCAGACGGCAATCCCCAGGGCGCTTGCCGCGCCGATGTCAAAGGCGGGATTCCTTTTTCCGGTGGTGATCAGGAGCTTCAATTTGGGAAGACGCCGGAGCAGCGAGGCGGGAAACCTCGTCCGTTCCCGCATCCCGACGATGATGTCAAAATCGGCCAGCGCTTTTGCCGCCTCTTCCTCTCCGTGCAGGGGTTCCTGAAATACGGTGATCTCGGCCCGCCCATTCAGCGGGCTCCAGTCGGCCACTCTCTGCGAGGCATTGAAATAATCGTCAAGGACGGCGACTCTCATAGGGCTGCCCCCTTCATCCAAAACAAAGAAGATCTTTTACTCGAACGTCGCGCCGGTATGGGCGGAGCGGACGAGCTGGGCGTAGCGCTTCAGGTAGCCCTTCAGCTCCCTCTTCATCGGCTTCCACTTGGCGAGGCGGGCTTTGATCTCTTTGTCCGAGATCAGGATGTTGAGCTTCTTTCCCGGGATGTCGATCTCGATCCGGTCTCCTTCCTGTACCGCGGCGATGGGGCCTCCCTCCGCCGCTTCCGGGGAGATGTGGCCGATGGCCGCGCCGCGGCTGCCGCCGGAGAAGCGCCCGTCGGTGAGGAGCGCGACGTCCCGGTCGCGGCCGATCCCGACGATCGCGGAGGTCGGGGAGAGCATCTCGCGCATGCCGGGGCCGCCCTTGGGGCCTTCGTAGCGGATGACGACGACGTCCCCCTTCTTGATCTTCCCGTTCATGATGGCCTTCATGGCCGGCTCCTCCGAGTCGAAGACCCGGGCCGGGCCGGTGTGCCGGAGCATGGAATCGTCCACGGCGGAGCTCTTCACCACGGCGCCCTGGGGGGCGAGATTTCCGAACAGGACCGTCAGGCCGCCGGTTTTGTGGTAGGGCTTCTTCAAGGGGCGGATCACCTCGCGATCGAGGACATTCTTTTTGGCGATGTTCTTGCCGACCGTCTTGCCGGTCACGGTCATCGCGTCCTTGTGGATCATCCCGCCGCCGGCCAGCTCCTGCATGAGGGCGCCGATGCCGCCTGCCTGGTGGAGCTGGAAGAGGTCGTGGGGGCCGCCGGGGGACATGAAGCAAAGGTGCGGCGTCTTGTCGCTGAATCTGTTGAAGGTCTCCAGGGAGAGGGGGACCCCGGCCTCCTTGGCGATCGCCGGCAGATGGAGCGAGGTGTTGGTCGATCCGCCGAAGGCCAGATCCACGCGGACGGCGTTTTCAAAGGCCTTGCGGGTGAGGATCGCGGACGGACGGAGGTCCTTTTCCACCAGCTCCATCACCTGCATCCCCGCCTCTTTGGCCAGCCGGATCCGCTCGGCCCAGACCGCGGGGATCGTGCCGTTTCCCGGCAGTCCCATGCCCAGGACCTCGGTAAGGCAGTTCATCGAATTGGCCGTGAACATCCCCGCGCAGGAGCCGACGCCCGGACAGGCGCATCCCTCCGCCTCGCGGAGCTTGTCCATCGTCATCTCCCCGACCCTGGCCTTGCCCACGTATTCAAAAATCTTGATCAGGTCGGTCCTCTTTCCCTCGAATACGCCGGAGAGCATGGGACCGCCGCTGATCACGATGGTGGGGATGTTGAGGCGCGCCGCCGCCATCAGCATCCCGGGGACGATCTTGTCGCAGTTGGGGATGAGGACCAGGCCGTCGAACGGATGGGCCATCACCATCGACTCGACCGAGTCGGCGATCAGTTCCCTGGAGCTCAGGGAATACTTCATCCCTTCGTGGCCCATGACGATCCCGTCGCACACCCCGATCGTGAAGAACTCGATGGGCGTCCCGCCGGCCATCCGGATCCCGGCCTTGACCGCCTCGGAGATCTGATGCAGGTGGAGGTGGCCGGGGATGATCTCGTTGGCGGAATTGGCGATGCCGATCAGCGGCCGCTTGATCTCCCGGTCCGTCAGTCCCAGGGCCTTGAACAGGGAGCGGTGCGGGGCCCTTTCCAATCCTTTTTTCATGATGTCTGAACGCATGATCCTCCTCCTGGGTGTTTAATAACGGCTGTTGGTCCTTTGGTTATCCGTTTCCGCATCCGTTTCGTCCAATGCGCTGAGCAGATTCACGCAGGTGCTCGACAGGGCGATCCGGGTATCGGTCACGGTGATGGCCTTTTGATCGCAGACAGCCACGCAGGTCTCGCAGCCCATGCATACCGTATCGGCGGACGGCGTCGCCTTGCCGCTTTTCATCTGGAACATGCCTGCCGTGCAGGCTTCCAGACACTCCTCGCAGCCGTTGCATTTCCTGCTGTCCACATTCACCACAAAGGCCATAAGCGGGGTGATGCTCCTTTCTATAAGTCCCTTCCTGGGAGGTACTTGTTTTCTCTTCCAGATTCCCGCTCCCTTTAACATAACAGCCTGAGGGATACAAGGGGAACATTGTATCCAAAAACATAGATTTAAAGAAAAGCCTTTTTAGCCAGTTATCATGTCATTAAAAGGGGAAAATCGTATATAATCAAGTTAAATTGATAAGATATAAATATTTACAATTTGTCTTGACAACCCGGATAAGATGTAATAGACAACCGTCAAAGCCTGTCTACGCACTATTTTTGGATACAATTATGAACGTCAGTGTGACCAGTAGATCCAAAAAGAATGGTGTCTCGGTTCGCGAGAAAACTTACGAACATCTCAAGTCAAATATTTTTTCCGGAAGGTTTGCCCCTGGCGAGCGCCTCGCCGAGGAGCATCTCGCCGAAGAGCTGGGGGTCAGCCGCACCCCGGTCCGGGAGGCGCTGCACAAACTCGAACAGGACGGACTGATAGAACCCTTGGAGTCACGGGGATTCTGCATCCCCCGCGACTCCTCGGAGGAGATTGAGGACCTCTTTGAGCTCCGGACGGTCTTGGAGGGCTACACCCTCAAGATCATCTGCGAGAGGATCACCCCGGAGCAGATCGAGGCCCTCGAAAGGATCATCGATAAGGCCGAAGAGGCCCTCAGGCGCCAGCAGATCGAAGAGGTGTTCAATTGGAACACCCAGTTCCACGACTCCCTTTACACCCTGATTGCGGATAAACGCCGTTTTTACAGCCTGATCGTCAATATGAGAAAATATGTCCTTCGCTATCGAAAGGACACGCTTAAGTATCTGGGGGCCGCAAAGCGGTCGATCGACGGTCACCGTCAGATTTTGGTGGCCCTGCAGCTTAAGGACACCGATCTGTGCGAACGGGTGATGCGCAGTCATATTCAGCAATCCAAGGAGGACGCACTGCAGACGAACCGCGAGGCTCAGTAAAGACCGCCGGGCGGAGTGGTTTTCTCCCGCCGGTCCCTGCGCCGCGCCATGATGTGAAGAGATGTTAAGAATTGGAGAAGCTTCAAGCAAGAGGAATGAGGAGGTTGTATGAAGGCAGACAAGGATAAGTGCATCGCGTGCAAGAGATGTTTTCCCTATTGCCCGATGGGAAGGATTCAGACATTCGCACGCCACGACAAGATCCCCGGCCGCATCTACATCGAGATCGAGCAGGATGCCTGTACCGACTGCGGGATGTGTCTGAGGGCGAAGATCTGTCCGGTGAATGCCCTGTACCAGCCGGAAGAGCCCTGGCCCCGCGAGGTTCGCGGCGTTCTGAGCAATCCCATGATCGAGTTTTTGGGGTCGCAGACGCCCGGCCGCGGAACGGAGGAGATGAAGACCAACGACGTCAAGGGCACCTTCCTGCCCGGCGAGGTCGGCGTCGGCATCGAACTGGGGCGGCCCGGGATCGGCGCCTATTTCCGGGACGTGGAGACGGTGGCCATGGCCCTGATGAAGGCGAATCTCGGCTACCAAATGGCTGCGGAAAATCCCGTGACCCACTTCATGTCCGACAAGAAGACGGGAAAGCTCCGCGACGATGTGGTCAACGAGAAGGCGACCTCGGCCATCATCGAGGGGAAGTGCAAGCTCGAGAAGCTTCCCCAGGTCCTCAAGATCCTGCAAGAGGTGGCCAAGAAACTCGATACGGTCTTCACCGTGGAGGTGATCACGAAGGTCCCGCCGGAAGGAGAAGTTCCCATCCTCCCCGTCTTCAAGAAGATGGGCATGTGGCACTCCATCAACAGCAAGAACAACATGGGGCTGGGCGAACCGCACTTCAAGTTCTACGAGGATGAAAAGTAAAGGAGGAGCATCATGACACACAGTCTGCACCGCAGGGGCACCCGCGAGAGCCTGAGCAACGACTTTGTCGTTCTGGGCTGTCCGGCGACCGGCGTGAACAAAAAGGGCTCCGCGCCCAAGACCCAGAAGTTCCTGAGCATCTGCTACAAGCACGGACCGATCAACCTGGGCGATATGAAGACCGGCAACATCTACAACACCACGATGGACGACATCCTCAAACGCGTCACGGACGGGACCATCGTCGAGTGCACGTTCGACAACCGGGAGAAGATCGTCTCTCTGCTCAAGGAGCTCAAGGAAGACCGTCCCGGGATCTCGGTTATCATCTCGGGCGTGACCGATGTCGTTCAGCAGTGCATGACCGAGGCGGGTCTGGGCAGGATCCATTCCCTCGAATACTCCCTCGGCACCTGGGGAAACACCAGCCGGCTCCCGGATTTCGAGATCCTCCAGACAGTCACCATGTGCGGTCATGCGATGATCGCCTCGGACCTGGTCCGCAAGATGGTCCGCGACGTGAAAAGGGGACGGAGAACCATCGAAGAGTGCTGCCTTGAGATGGCGGAATGCTGCTCCTGCGGCAACTACAACGTGACGCGGGGCATCCAGCTCTTCAAGGAGCTGCTGCCCCTCTATTCGGTCCACAGCTTGTATTGAAATCTAACCGGAAGGAAAATAGGGACAGATACCTATTTCCCTTCCGAAGAAAAATAGGTATCTGTCCCTATTTATTGGAAGGAAGGAGAATAAGATGCGATACATCATCATAGGAGGGAGCGCCGCGGCGATCAGCGCCGTTGAATCCATCCGGTCGCTGGACCGTGAATCCCCGATCGATCTGTTCAGCGATGAAGAGACCCCCCTCTTTTCGAGAGTCCTCCTGCCGTACTACGTCGCGGAGGAGCTTTCCAAGCCGCTGCTCAATTTCAGGACATCGGACTTCTTTGAGGAAAACAGGGTGACGGCCCACATGGGGGTGAAGGTCACGGATCTGAATCCCAAAACAAAGACCATCAAGGCGTCCGATGGGAAACAGTACGGATACGACAAACTCCTGCTCGCCACCGGCGGCAGGGCGATCATTCCCCCTATCCCCGGGATCGACAAGGAGGGGATCTCCACCCTCAAGACCATGGCCGATGCGGAGAGGATCTACAACATGAAAGGCAAGAGGGCCGTCGTCATCGGAGCCGGTTCCATCGGCGTCGAGGCCTGCATCAGCCTGACAAGAAGAGGGATCAAGGCCACGCTCCTGGAGCAGCTCGGCCAGGTGATGCCGACCGTCTTCGACGCCGAGGCAGCCGCCATCGTGCGCAAGCGGATCGAGGATCTGGGGATCGAAGTATTCACGGGGGAAAAAGCGGTGCAGTTCAAGGGCGACAAGCGGGTGACCGGCGTCGTCACCGACAACCGGGACCTGCCCTGTGACATGGTGATCCTGTCGGTGGGGGTGAGGCCGCAGACGGAACTTGCCGTCCAGGCGGGACTCGCGATCGGCGACATGAAAGGGATCCGGGTCGACGAAACCATGATGACCAGCGTTCCGGACATCTACGCCGCCGGCGACGTCGCGGAGACCCACGACATCGCGCGCGACACCTGGTTCCTCAACGCCATCTGGCCCTGCGCCTTCGAGCAGGGACACTACGCCGGCCTGAACATGGCGGGCCGAAAAACCGCCTATCCAGGTTCCTACCGGAGAAACTCCATCGGCAACTTCATCGGCATCCCCGCCATCTCCATGGGGGTGACCGCCGCCGAATCCTGTGCGATGGTCTCCGATGAGGACGAATTCAGGGAGATCCGGGTGAGGACGAAAGAGAGTTACAAAAAACTGGTCCTGAAGAACGGGAAGATCGTCGGAGCGATCCTCGTCGGACAGACCCAGAAGGCCGGTTTGATGTCGATCCTGCTTCGCAAGCAGGTCTACGTCGCCGATTCCATTCCCCTGCTGATGAGCGACCGTCTGAGTTTCATGGACCTGCTTCCGATCCTGAGGAGAAACGCAGACCAGTTCTCGGAGCCGGAATACAAGGAACTGATGGATACCGGACTGTGATTCTTTGACCTGTCTTTGATGAAGGGCAACCGTTGCCCATGAGGAGGATAACGTGAAGGTTTTAATGGTAGACAAAGAAAAATGTACGGGATGTCATCAGTGCGAACTCTGGTGCGGGACGGAGATCGCCTCCACATCCAAGGACCTGGCCCGGGCCATCCAGGAGACGCCCCAGCCCGTGCCGCGGGTCTATGTGGAGGGCAAGCCCTTTGCCCTGCAGTGCCGGCACTGCGAGGAAGCCCCGTGCCTCGATGCATGCCCCAATGGAACCATGCGCCGCGACCCGGAAACAGGGCTCGTCTACGTCAACGAGCCGACCTGCATCGCCTGCTGGATGTGTGTCATGGTGTGTCCTTTCGGAATCATCAACCCGTCGTCATCGTTGAAGGTGGCCGTCAAGTGCGACCGCTGCAAGAACATGGGGTATCCCATCTGCGCGGAGGTCTGCCCCACGGGAGCCCTCTCCCTGGTTGAGCGGAAGGATTATCGGAAAAAGAAATTTTAACATAGAGCGGTCATGGGACATGTGGGGACACCTTGCCGCAAGGTGTCCCCGGCCTGCCCCGTAAAGAAAGAAAGGAGAGTTACAATGGAGTTCATCCAGAAAAAGACAGCCGATCATGCAGCGGAATATTTCCTGCCGAAGGCGGCGGACAAGGGTACGAAATTGGCGTGGGACCGCTTCGAAGGACAGCTTCCCGAGTGCGGTTTCTGTGAATCGGGATTAAGCTGCCGGGATTGCCTCCAGGGGCCGTGCATCAGCAATCCTTTCCGGGATGCGAACAAAATGGGGGTCTGCGGGAAGGACAAGGATGTCCTGGCCGCCCAGTCGCTTTTGAGGCTGGTTCTCAAGGGGACCATGGCCACCCTGGATCAGGTGAGCGATTTTGCCGAAGGGGTCGCCTCCGGGGCGGTCAAATCCAAGGACAAGGCCGCGGCGAAGAAGATCGTCGCCCAGATCGAAGCCCTTCTGAAGGACGGAGGAGCCGCTCTGAAGGGGGCCTTCCCCAAGGGCCTGCTCGCTTCCTGGGAGAAGGCGGGGATCGTTCCGCAGGGAGTGGCCAAGGATCTCTTCAAGGCCTCCCAGAAGACGGAGGGAGGCATCGCCGGCGTCGACGAGATTCTCTCCTGGGCTTTCAAGGCCGCACTCCTGGGCGCCTTTGCCCGGAAGCTTCAGGGTGCTCTGAAGCAGGCCGTCTTCGGAGCCTCAGCGGAAGAGTTCGAGGTGAATATGGGCGTTCTGAAAGGGGATGCCCCCACGATTCTTCTCTACGGGCGCTTCTCGCCGGTCCTGAAGGTGAAGATCGCGGAGGCGGCGGCCAAGAAGAAGGTGGCCGTCATGGGGGTCTGCACCGATCCTCTGCTTGGGCCTTATGCCTTTGCCCCGGTTGCGAGCTACGGCTCCCAGGAGCTCCCCCTCATGACGGGTGCCGTGGATCTGATCGTGGTCGGCGACCAGTTTGTCAATCCGTCCCTGGTCGCTATCGCCGAGGAGAACAAGGTGGTGGTCGTTCCGACAGAGACCCTGCAGGGTCAGGATCCCGAGGCCTTTGCCAAGGCGATCGTGGATAAGGCCGCTGCCGCGTTTTCATTCCGCCGTTCCCGGCTGCGGGACATCCCGGAGGCCAAGGAGACCGCTTTGATGGGTCTTTCCGCGTCAGGTCTTGCGGTGAAAAAGATCGCCGACGCCCTGAGCAAGAAAAAGATCAAGGGGATTGCCCTGATCGCGGGGACGAACAACGTCAAGTTTACGCAGGATCTGCCCTTTGTCACGCTGGCCCAGGAATTCCTGAAGAACGACATCCTGTGTCTCTGCGAAGGCGATGCGGGCGTCAGCCTCGCGAAGTACGGCTTCCTGAATCCCGCCCAGACCGGCAAGCATTGCAGCAAGGCCGTTGCGGAGCTGCTCAAGGCTGCCGGCAAGAAGCTGCCCGCGGTCATCGACCTTGGCTTGGCGGAAAACGGCGGGGTCACCGAGTTCCTGCTGGCACTGTCGGCGGCCGCCAAGAAGCCCCTTGGCGAACTGCCGATCTTGGCCTGTTTTGCCGAGGCCAACCGGAGCGCCGAGGCGGGCGAGGCCCTCGGCCTGGTGGCGATGGGTGTTTCGACCTTCTTCTGGCCCTGCCTGCCGGTGACGGGAGGCCCCAAGACCCTCGAGGCCCTGTCGAAGATTTGCAAGACGAAATTCGGCGCTGCCATGGTCGTCCATACGGACAAAAAGATGGAGCCCCTGGCAAAGGCGGGGATGATCCTGAATGTCTTCAACCGTGTGCCGGATCCGTCCCTCAAAGATCACCCCTGGACGGACTGGAAGAAATAGGAAAAAAGGAATAGGAAAATAAGGAGGAAGTAGCAGATGTCATATCCAAGCGGTCGTCATTTTTTACAGATCCCGGGGCCGACCAATGTCCCCGAACAGGTCCTGCGGGCCATGGCCAAGCCCACCATCGATCACCGGGGGCCCGAGTTCAAGGCCCTGGCGCTCGAGGTCCTCAACGGGGTCAAGCCGGTCTTCAAGACTCAAGGCCCGGTCGTCATCTTTGCGTCTTCAGGGACCGGTGCCTGGGAGGCGGGGCTCGTCAACACGCTTTCCCCCGGTGACAAGGTCCTGATGTTCGAGACAGGCCATTTTGCCACCCTGTGGAAAAACATGGCCCTCCGCTTGGGGCTGGAGGTCGATTTCGTTCCCGGAGACTGGCGTCACGGCGTCGATCCGGCGGTGGTCGAGGCGAAGCTTGCCGAGGACAAAGGGCGCAAGATCAAATCGGTGAACGTGGTCCACAACGAGACCTCGACCGGCGTGACCAGCCGGATCGCTGAGATCCGCAAGGCGATCGACAAGGTCGGCCATCCGGCCCTCTTCATGGTCGATACGATCTCTTCGCTCGGGTCCATCGACTACCGCCACGACGAGTGGGGGGTGGATGTGACGGTGGGCTGCTCCCAGAAGGGGCTGATGCTTCCACCGGGTTTGGGCTTCAACGCGATCAGCGCCAAGGCCCTGGCCGCGGCCAAGACGGCGAAACTGCCCAGATCCTACTGGGGGTGGGAGGAGCAGCTGGCCGCCAACCAGGGCGGTTTCTTCCCCAGTTCTCCGGCGACGAATCTTCTTTACGGCCTGAGGGAGGCCCTCCGCCTGCTGGCCGAAGAGGGGCTCGATAACGTCTTTGCGCGCCATATCCGGCACGGAGAGGCGACGCGCCGGGCGGTCCGGACCTGGGACCTCCCGATCCTCTGCCTCAACGCGGAGGAGTACAGCCCGGTCCTGACGACGGTGGTCATGCCGGGAGAAAAGGGGGCCGACGCTTACCGAGCGGCGGTTCTGGACAAATTCAACATGTCCCTGGGGAGCGGTCTGGGGATCCTCAAGGACCGGGTCTTCCGGATCGGGCACCTGGGGGACTTCAACGACCTGTCTCTGATCGGGACCCTGGGCGGAGTGGAGATGGGCTTTGCCCTTGCCGGAGTGCCCCACCAAAAGGGAGGCGTTGCCGCGGCGATGGAGTACCTGGCCAAACAGTGAGGACCGCATTATAAAATACGGATTTGGGCATGGTAATAAACTTTTGTCCAAATCTCTTTGTATAGTTGTGAAAAGAAGATGTAACCCATTCGATTCAAGGAGGAAAACATGAAGAAACTGATGCAGAAGTTATCGTATGCAGTGCTGGTGCTGACGGCAGCAGCAGTCATCGGCGCAGTGGCCTCACCCGCCTTTGCCGCCTGGGAACCCACCAAGCCGGTGGAGTTCATCGTCCCCGCCGGCGCGGGCGGTGCGTCGGATCAGATGGCGCGCACGATCCAGGGCGTCATCCTGAAGTACAAACTGATGAAGCAGCCGGTTTTGATCCTTAACAAGGGCGGAGCGAGCGGCGCCGAAGGCGCCATGGAGATCAAGTCCTCCAAGGGCGATGCCCACAAACTCCTGGTCGCGTTCTCCCTCATCTACACCCTGCCGATCGCGCAGAATCTGCCCCTCGGCTGGGATCAGTACAACCCGGTGGCGATGATCGCCTTGGATGATTTTATCCTGTGGGTCCATTCGGATTCGGGGTACAAGACGGCCAAGGACTATGTCGCTGCCATCAAAGCGGCACCAGATGGAGCCTTCAAGATGGGCGGCACAGGCTCGAAGCGTGAAGACCAGATCATCAATGTCGCGTTCGAGAAGGTCATCGGGAAAAAGGTAACCTATATCCCCTATAAGAGCGGCGGCGAGGCTCAGATCCAGTTGGCCGGCAAACACATCAATTCCAATGTCAACAACCCCAGCGAGAACGTTGCCCAGTGGCGGGCCGGTTCGGCGCGTCCCCTGTGCGTGTTCTCCGACAAGCCCATGGACTATAAGAAAAAGATAACCGACATCGCATGGTCCGATATCCCTACCTGCAAGTCACAGGGAATCGATGTGCAATACCAGATGCTGCGCGCCTTCTTCCTGCCGCCTGACACCACCAAGGAGCAGGTCGCCTTCTATGCCAATCTGCTGAAAGAGGTGACCTCCAAACAGGAGTGGAAAGACTACACCGAGAACATGGCGCTGACAAGGCACTATGCCACCGGAGACGAGTTCGTCAAGTTTCTGAAAGAAGATATGGCAAAACACGTGAAGCTGATGACCGAAGCCGGTTTTGCCGCCAAGAAATAACCCTTAGACTCATGCCGGTTCCGGCGGATTCGGGTATTGACCCGATCCGCCGGACCGGCTCTGAAGTTTCTCCGTTCGTCATGGAGGTATGCATGGAACAGACACAAACCCAGGAGCGACCTCGTTCATCCGGGCTGACGTATCAAGGAGCGGAGGTGATCGTGGCAGTGATTATCGCGCTCGTAAGCGTTCTGATGATGGTGGATGCGCTTAGAATCGGGACAGGTTGGGCAATTGAAGGGCCTCAGCCGGGATACTTTCCGTTCCGCACCGGCGCCATCATCTGCATTTCGAGCGCGGTCATTCTTCTCAGGGCGCTTTTCGGCAAACACCCTAACCGTAAGCCCTTCGTTGCTTGGAGCAGCTTCAAGATGGTGCTTTACGTATTGATCCCTGCCTTTCTCTACGTATTGGTCACCCAATTCATCGGCATCTATGTCGCCTCCGCCTTGTTCATCGGCGGCTTCATGCGGGCGATCGGCAGGTTCAATTGGCTTAAAGTCATCTTAACCAGCGTCATCATCAGCGTCCTGCTTTTTTATATGTTTGAAATTCAATTCATGGTTCCGCTGCCCAAAGGACCGCTGGAATCCCTTTTGCTGGGTTACTGAACTGTTGAACTAAAGCATTTCCGCTTAGGAGGATTGTCAAGTGCAGGACCTTTTAAATCTATTCCATGGTTTTTCGGTTATACTGAGCTGGTATAACCTCGGCATGATGGCGATCGGCCTGATACTGGGGGTACTGGTCGGCGTGTTGCCGGGCCTGGGAGGGCCGAACGGCGTTGCTATCCTGCTGCCGCTCACCTTTACCATGTCTCCCACTTCGGCGATCGTCATGCTGTCGTGCATCTATTGGGGCTCTTTGTTTGCAGGGGCCATTACCTCGATCCTGTTCAATATTCCCGGGGAGTCCCATTCGGTGGCCACCACGTTCGACGGCTACCCCATGGCCCAGCAGGGCAGGGCCGGGGAAGCCCTCACCGCCTCCTTCACCGGATCGTTCTTCGGCGCCCTTTTTTCCATTTTGATGATCACCTTTCTTGCGCCGCTGGTGGCGAATTTTGCGCTCGAATTCGGTCCGCCGGAATTCTTTTCCGTCTATTTTCTCACCTTTGCCAGCTTCATCGGCACGGGTAAGGACCCGTTCAAGACCATCGCCTCCCTGCTGCTGGGCTTTGGCCTTGCCCAAATCGGCATGGATAACGTCAGCGGCATGCTCCGACTCACGTTCGGCTGGTCCGAGCTGCTGCGGGGCGTCGATTTCCTGGTGGTGGTCATCGGCCTGTTCGGCGTCGGAGAGATCCTGCTCAGCATGGAAGAAGGCCTCAAATTCGAAGGGGTACACGCCAAGATCAACCCGACGGTCGTGTGGCAGACCTGGAAGAAGCTGCCGAAGTACTGGCTGACGCTGCTTTTGGGCTGTGTCATCGGCGCCTGGATGGGTTTCAAGCCGGGCGGCGCGACGGCCGCATCCTTCATGAGCTACGGCCTTGCCAAGCGCATGTCAAAAAATAGCGACAATTTCGGCAAGGGCGAGCTGCAGGGCGTGCTTGCACCCGAGACCGCTGCCCATGGGTCCGGCTGCGCCGCGCTTCTGCCGATGATGGCGCTGGGCATCCCCGGCTCCGCCACCGCGGCGGTGCTGCTGGGCGGCCTGATGATCTGGGGGCTGCAGCCGGGTCCCCTGCTCTTCATCGAGCAAAAGGAGTTTGTCTGGGGTCTGATCGCCAGCATGTATCTGTCGAACGTCGTCGGCCTGATCATCGTTCTGTCCACGGTGCCGCTCTTCGCGGCGATCCTTCGCATCCCCTTTTCGATCATCGCCCCGGTCATTGTCGTGGTGTGCGCGGTCGGCGCCTATACCGTGAACAATGCCATGTTCAACATCTGGGTCATGCTGTTCTTCGGCGTTGTCGGTTATATCTTCAAGAAGTTGGATTATCCTTTGGCGCCGCTGATCCTGGCCCTGGTGCTGGGAGACGCGACCGAGGTTTCGTTCCGCCAGGCCATATTGGGATCCCAGGGTGACCTGACTGTCTTCTTTTCAAACTGGCTTGTCAGCGCCATTATGACCGCCGGTCTCCTTCTGGCGTTCTGGCCGGCGATTTCGCTTGGGTGGGGTAAGCTCCGGGGAGCCCGCGCAAAGTAGTTCCTCATCACCCTTATCGTAGATGTCATCTTGCCAAAGCGGCGGGCAAGGCCCTCAGGGCCCCCCGCCGCACCCTTTCTCACATTTAAAACCCTCTAATCTTCCCATTCCTTTTTGAACAGGGACTCCATCTCACGCCTGAATCTCACCGTCGGCTCCGCGTTGTCATAGGTCACATCGTCCCAACAGACCTTGTGGCCCGCGGCGACCGGCCTGGAGAGTTTGATCCCGTGGGCGAGCCCGATGGGGAGATACCCGGCTTCAACAGACCTGCGGGCAGGCAGGAGGGTCCCATAAACGGTAGCGCCGCCTTCCCCATCCAGCACATCCCCGGGATGAAGATCCCTTTTTGCAGTGGCCGCGACATCTCCGGTGAATCCCCGGGCCGACCCGGTCGGTTCTCCCCGCAGTACCACAGAAGCCACGCTGATCCCCAGCTCCAGGCCGATGAGGTGGGCCGGCCGGTAAAGGGCCGAGTAAAGGCCGCTGTCGTCGGTGATCACGCCGTATTCCCTAAAGCAGCGGGCGGAGTATGGATTGTCGGTGGTGAAAGTCACGAAGACCCCCCAGCGCAGATCCCGGTAGACGGGCCGTCCGTCCCTCTCCAGGCTGGAGACGACCTCGACCTGTCCGATTCCGTCCAGAATCCCTCCGGCGCTCCGGGGTTTCAGGATTCGGGGGAGATCGTCCGCACCGCAGGGCGGGAAAGCGAGCCCCGCCTCTGGAGGAACGAGGCCGGTGGCATTGGCCACGGCGGCCATCTCGATCGCCGATTTCGTTCCATCCAGAAAGGAGTTGAACATCTTGGCGTTGAAATCCCCCTTTGCCAGTTGTTCTTCGGTGAATCCGTAATGGCTCCATACCGTTTCCGGCGTGGATTGGTGATAGACGGGCAGGTATTTCGTCCCTTTGCCGGCGGCGACGACCGTAAAGCCGCAGGTACGGACCCAGTCGACAAGCTCGCAGATGAGGGCCGGCTGATCGCCGTAGGCGAGCGAATAGAGGATCCCGGCCTTGCTCGCACGCCGGGCCAGAAGCGGTCCGGCCAGGGCGTCCGCCTCGACATTGACCATGATAATGTGCTTCCCCTCCCGACAGCAGGCAAGGACATGGCTGATCCCGGCGGAGGGGCTTCCCGTGGCATCGATGATCACATCCAGGCCGGGGGATGCGATCATGGCGACGGCATCATCGGTGATAAAGGTGGTCCCCTTGGCCAAGGCTTCCGGGAGGGAGGCGGCCGCGCCCTGGACGTCGCTCCATCCGGTGCGTCTGAGCGCTTCAACGGCCCGCGCCGGGGCAAGATCGGCAATGGCGGCCAGATGAATCCCCTGGGTATCCCTGGCCTGGGCCAGGTACATGCTGCCGAACTTGCCCGCCCCGATCAGACCGATCCGTAGCGGCCCCTTTTCCCGGTTCCGTTTCATCAGAAGAGCATGGAGATTCATGGCGTTACCTCAGAGGAGGAAGGGAAAACAACCCTTCGCACCAAAGGGCCGTCGACAGTACCTGTTTGTCTTTTCCCTGTGCCCCCACGATCTGCAGCCCCAGCGGCAATCCCTGGGGGCCGAATCCGACCGGGATTGTGACGGCCGGAACGCCGCAGAGGCTCCAGATCGAGCAGAAGGCGGGATTGCCCGTCTGCTCCAGGGTAGCCGGCGCCTCTCCGGTCGTGGGGGGGGTGATGATGGCGTCGAATCGCTTGAGGAATCCTTCCAGTTCTTCCTGCAGCAGGGTTCGCGTCTTGAGGGCCTGCAGATAGACCGGTGCCCCCAGGCCTTTCCCTTCGGAGATAAAACCCATCAGGGTCGGGCTCAAAAGGGAGGCCCTCTTCAGGGAGAGCTCCTCCAGGTTGAAGGCGGACTCGGCGGCCATGATCGTCCGGATGGTCCGGTGGGCGAGGTTGAAGTCCTCGGGGAGTTCGCACTCCACGACGTCCGCGCCGTTTGCCCTGAGCGTCCGGATGTTTTCCCGAAACATCCGCTTGGCGCTGTCCTCGGCCTGTTCCCAGACAGGGGTTTTCACTGCCGCCAGGCGCGGAGCTCTGGAGCATCTGGAAAGGGTTGGGGAGGGTTTCCCGGCCTCCTCGGACAGCGCGGCCGCCAGCCAGGCGGCGTCTTTCACATGACGGGTGAAGATCCCCGGCTGGTCCAGGGTATGGCTGAAGGTGAGGGCCCCTTCGATGGGGATCAGCCCCTTGGTGGGCTTGAAGCCCACGACCCCGCAAAACGCGGCGGGCCGGATAACGGAGCCGTTGGTCTGCGTGCCCAGGGCGGCGGGGACGAATCCTGCCACGACCGCGGCGGCGGAGCCGCTGGACGATCCGCCCGGGGTGTGCGCGGGGTTCCAGGGATTGCGTGTTTTGCCTGGGTGAAGAAAGGCGCATTCCGTTGTCACGGTCTTGCCCATGACAAAAGCCCCCCGGGATTCGAGCCGCTGGATCACCCGCGCTGATTTGTCCGGGATATGGCCGGCAAAGGCGGGAGATCCCATTTCCGTGGGGACGCCGGCGGTGGCGAAGATGTCCTTCACCCCGATGGGGATCCCTTCTAGGGGGCCGGGGGTGCCGCCTTTCTGAAGGCGGCGGTCGCTCCGGCGGGCGGCCCGGATCGCCTCCTCAGGTTTGAACCAGGCCCAGGCCTTGATCTTTTCGTCACGCGAGGCGATCCTCGCCAGGAGGGCCTGTGTGTACTCCTGGGCGGTAAAACGCCGGTTTTGGATTCCCTTCACGGCCTCGATCAGGCCCAAGGTATGCAGCGGCTGGTCCATGGCCTTTTTCATGGCTTCTTCACCTCCGGATTCAGGAGATTTGGAGGATTCCCTGAAGTCAGGGCGGCCACGAGATTTTCCGCCGCCTTCATCGCCATCCTGAAGCGGGTCTTTTCGGAAGAGCTGGCGATATGGGGCGACAGGACCACATTCTTTAGCTCCTTGAATCCCTGATGGATCGCAGGCTCCCCCTCGAAGACGTCCAGACCCGCGCCGGCGATGGCCCCTGTGCGGAGCGCTTCGATGAGGGCCGCATCGTCGAGCACCCCTCCCCGGGCGGCGTGGATCAGGATCGCCGATCTTTTCATGAGGCCGATCTCCTGGGCGCTTACGGCATGGTGGGTCTCTTTGCTGTATGGGATGTGGATCGTCACGATGTCCGCCCTGCGGAAGAGCTCCTCCTTCGGAACATACGTGGCCCGGCAGGCGGACTCGATCTCCGGGGCGGCCCTCCTTACATCATGGTAGAGGACTTCCATTTCGAAACCCAGGGCGCGGCGTGCCACGACCTGGCCGATCCGTCCCAGACCGACGATCCCCAACACGGCGTGGTGGACGTCCAGACCGAGAAATTGTTTCAGCTTCCACTTGTCCCATTGCCCGGAGCGGACGTACGCCTCGGCCTCGTTCAAGCGGCGGGCCGTGACCAGGATCAGCGCCCAGGCGAAGTCGGCGGTCGTGTCGTCCAGGACGCCGGGGGTGTTGGTGGCCATGACCCCGTGGGCGTTGCAGGCGGCCAGATCGATGTTGTTGTAGCCGACGGCGATGTTGCAGACCGCCCTTAATTTCCGGCAGCGGGCCAGGAGGGGCTCATCGATCCTTTCGGTCAGGGTGGTCATGGCCCCCTCCTTGTCGGCGAGGACCCCTGCCAGCTCGTCGGCGGTCAGGACCTTGTCTTCCTGATTGGCCTGAACCTCGAAATGGGGCGCCAAAAAATCCAAAGCTTCTTGAAAAACCTCTCTGGCAACATAAATCTTTTTCTTCATGGTGGTTTCCTCAATCCTGATGTGAATGAAACGGCTCGTTGTTTCAGGCCCCCTGGGCCTGTACGCCCACTTATATCAGTTTTTGCAGCGGTAGAAAACAAAAAACCGAGTTCACTTGCAGCGCGCCTGTTTATCTTGAATTATTCGGAACAATTTGGTAAGAGGGCATTCCAGATTGGGGATGGAGTTCCCCTTATAACCGCCCGCGTCGGGCTGACGACTCCTACTACGCAAGCTTTGTCGGAATCGTCGCCGCGCGACCGAGACCCGCAGCGAAGCGGGTTTTTGTTTGCGTCATCACCAGCAGCGGGTTGCATCAAGGAGGACTTCATCATGGAACAAATCTATACCGTGGCCAGTCTTTGGCTCGCACTGGCCGTTATTTCCGCCGTCATCGCCTATCACCTCCGCCTGTCCATCGCCTTCGTCGAGATCTGCGTCGGTGTGGCCGCGTCCGCCGCGGCCTCCTTCGCGGGTGTTCCGGGAATATTGAACGCCGATTCGGAGTGGCTTCGGTTCATGGCCTCTTCCGGAGCGGTGCTCCTCACCTTCCTGGCCGGAGCAGAGCTTGATCCCGTGGTGATGCGTAAGAAAGTCAGCGAGGTGACCGTAGTCGGCCTGGTCGGCTTCTTTGCGCCTTTCCTGGGCTGTACCGCGGTGGCGTATTACGGACTGGGGTGGGATCCCCGCGCCAGTTGGCTTTGCGGCATAGCGCTTTCCACCACATCGATGGCCGTCGTGTACGCCGTCATGCTGGAGACCGGCCTGAACAAGACGGGATTCGGCAAGGGGATCTTGGGGGCGTGCTTCATCAACGACCTGGGAACAGTCATTGCCCTTGGCCTGCTGTTTGCCCCCTTCACCTTTAAGACCGTTGTTTTTGTCGTCGTGACCGCCGCAGCCCTGGCGCTGCTGCCTTACTCAACCCGCGCCATCACCCGGATTTACGCCAATCGGACCGCCGCGATCAGGACCAAATGGGTGGTGCTGGTCCTGTTCGGACTTGGCGCCCTCGCCCTCTGGTCCGGAAGCGAAGCCGTCCTGCCCGCTTACATCGCCGGGATGGTTCTGGCGGGGAGTGCGGCCCGGGATACTTTCTGGATGCGGCGGCTGCGCACCTTGACCGTGGGATTTCTCACGCCGTTCTATTTTCTTCGCGCCGGTACGCTCGTTTCTCTGCCGTCTCTTGCCGCGGCGCCGCTGGTCTTCCTCGCCCTGCTGGCCGCCAAAGTCGCATCAAAAATCTTCGGTCTTTACCCCGTCATCACCCGGTTTTACCGCGAGCGCAACGAACGTTGGTATTACACCCTGTTGATGTCCACCGGATTGACATTCGGCACGATCTCCGCGCTGTACGGATTGAGCAACGGCATCGTCACACAAGGGCAGTATTCCTTTCTGGTAATGACGGTGATCGCGAGCGCCGTCGTTCCGACGCTCATCGCCGGGATGGCTTTCTTGCCGAGGCATCTCCTGCCCAAGCCGGAGAAACGGGTATCGAAGACATCCCTTGAAACCGAATCGAGTGAAGAGGGATAGCGTCCGCTCCCCGGATTGTGAGGACACATCCCTCTTCCCAAGGCGAGGCGGTTCCTATCTGGTCCCGATGGTCCAACCGGCGGCTGCGCCGCCGATGAGGATCAGGATCGGATGCACTTTCGTCCCCAGAGCAAGCCCGAGGGCGATGACCGCGATCACGGCGTAAGACCAATCCGTCACACTCTGCCTGGCGATGCTCAGGGCGGTGACGCCCATCAGCCCGACCACCGCCGGGGCCGCCCCCCGGCCGAAACCCGCCAGCCGGGGGTGCCGGATGAAACGCTGCAGCAAATGCGCCGACGCGGCAGCCAGAAACCAAGGCATCAAGAATATCCCAACTGTAGCGGCAGCGGCCCCGCCGATGCCGGCGGCACGGTAGCCGATAAACGTCGCGGTGATCAGCACCGGGCCCGGCGTCACATAGCCGCAGGCCACCGCAGTGGCGAAATCCTGAGGGCTAACCCATTGCGTTTGAGCGACTGCCAGACGTTCGACGAGCGGAAGCGCCGCCGCCCCCCCGCCGAAGGCCAGAAGGCTGATGATCATGAAGCGGAAAAAGAGGTCGAACATCAATGCCCTCCCTCCCGCCTCGTGGCTGCGGGGATTCCCGGCGAGAGCAGGATCGTCCCGAGGAGACCCGCGGCCGTCACGATCAGGGCCGCGCTGATGCTGAAAAAAGCGCCTCCGGCGAAGGCCGCCAGCGCAATGCCCCACGCAAGAGGCCCTCTGACGTTGGATTTTCCAAGACGGTAGGTTGTCGCCAGCAGGATACCTACGACCCCTGCGGTCAGACCGTTCACGGCGGAACTCATGGCCGGCAGGGCGATGGTCGCCGCATAGGCGGCAGCCAGGAGCGTCATCAGCAGCGCCGAGGGGACCAGAAAGGCAGCCGTGGCAAGGACGGAACCGGGCCACCCCCCGAGTTTGTAGCCGAGGTAGGCGATCGCCTGCGGGCCGGTGGATCCGGGGAGCAGTTTGGTATAGGTGAGTGCTTCGGTCACATCCGCGAGAGAGAGCATCCCACGCCGCGTCACCAGCTCACGTTCGATGAGAGCCAGTGTGGCCCCCAGACCTCCGTATGCAGTTGCTCCGATGCAGAGGAAGATCCATCCGAGCTTGAGCGCGGGGACCCTGTATGGCGATTGCATGGGTCTCATGCCTCCTCTCTTTTCTGAATATGGGTCGATATAAGGTAATATATCCGTTTCAGAGAATATTTTCCAGGGTCCAGGCGGCCGGTCTCTAGTAAAGGCCGATTGTCCGTGTCGGTGCGCGGGGTTTTCATGGAGAGTTTTTGCAACCAGGTGAAAACCGATGATCCTGGAAACCGGCAGGTTTGTTTTCCGATTGACAAGGAATCGATGCGGATGATACCGTCTCACTTATACCGCGCGATTCAAAATAAACGAGCTCAAAAGGTTACGCCTATACCCTGATCAGGGCATGAGCAGCAAGCCGGCAGCGTGGAAGGCCCGCATCCATGGAAATACTCTTTCGTTTGACTCAGGCGATGTCGGTTTTTGTGGTGATCGCCTACATCTACTGCAAATCGCCTCTGTTCAAATCCCTGACAACGGACGCGATCCGCACCCGGGATCGGGTCTATCTCTATTTCGTCTTTTCCGCACTGTCGATCATGGGCACCTATCTAGGGGTACCTGTCCAGGATGCGATTGCCAATACAAGGGCCATCGGACCGGTACTGGCCGGCGTTATTGGAGGGCCTCTTCTCGGAACAGCCGTCGGGGTGACGGGCGGCCTCCATCGGTATTCCCTTGGCGGATTCACGGCGCTTTCCTGCGGGCTGGCGACCGCCCTTGCCGGGACCCTCGGCGGGATCGTTCATCTGTACCTGCAAAGAGGGAACCGATCGGAGTATACGTTCGATCCGAAGATCGCCTTCTTTACCGCCTTTGTCGCGGAGATTCTCGAAATGGCGATCATCCTCCTGATCTCCCGGCCTTATGCCAATGCGGTCGCCCTGGTACAGGTGATCGCCGGTCCGATGATCCTGTCGGACGCGGTGGGCGCCGCCCTGTTCATGAGCATCATTAGGGATCAGAAAAACATGGCCGACCGGATCGCCGCCGTCTCTTCCGCAAAGGCCTTTAAGATCGCGGAGCGGACCCTGAACATCCTCTCCAGGGGGATCAACCCAGAGACCGCCCTGGCCCTGGCAAAGATCATCCACAAGGAAACGGGGGTGGGTTCGGTCGCCATCACCGATAAAGAAAAAATTCTTGCCTTTATCGGCCACGGATCGGATCACCATATTCCCGGCAATCCCATTGCGTCGCCGTTCACGAAAGCCGCGATCACGGACAACAAGGTCATCTTCGCGGACGGCGAGAAGGAGCGGTATGATTGTCCCCTGTCGGAGACCTGTCCGATGAACTCCGTCCTGGTGGTTCCTCTCCATATCGACAATGACGTCATCGGCACGATCCAGCTCTTCGAACCCAGAAACAAGCGGTTCCTCAACATGAACAAGACGCTCGGCGAGGGGATCACCAGGCTCCTGTCGAACCAGCTCCTGCTGTCCCGCTACGAGATGCAGAAAAACCTCCTGGTTCAGTCGGAGCTCAAGCTCCTTCAGGCGCAGATCAACCCGCACTTCCTTTTCAATTCGCTCAACACCATCATCGCGATCCTCCGCGTCGACGCCCTGCGGTGCAAGGATCTGCTCATCCATCTTTCCAATTTTTTCCGCAAGAACCTCAAGCGCGGCGGCGACCTCTCGACGCTCGAGGAGGAACTCGACCAGGTGAATTCTTACCTGCAGATAGAAAAGGCCCGCTTCGACGATCGGCTGGTCGTCGATATCGACATAGATCCTTCTTTGCTCAAGGTGATCCTCCCAACCTTCACCCTGCAGCCTCTGGTTGAAAACGCCTTCAAGCACGGGATCTCCAACACCTTGGGACAGGGGATCGCCAGGATCAAGGCCTTTCGGAGGAACGGACTGGCGTTCATCGAGATCGAGGACAATGCCGGGATCTTTCATGAAAAGGAAACGGAAGACGGCCACGGCATCAAGATCGTCGAGAGGCGGCTCAAGGGTCATTTCGGCAACGATTCCGGCGTCAGCATATCCTGTGTGCCCAATGAGCTCACCCGTGTCACCGTGAAGATTCCCCTGGAGACCAAGGCCCCATGATGCGCGCCCTGATCGTGGATGATGAGATCTATTCCCGGCAAGAATTGGAGGCGATGCTCAACGAAACAGGTGAGTTCATTGTTTCGGGGAAGTGCGCCAATGCACTGGATGCCATTCAGGCCATCCACAGGGAAAAACCCGATGTCCTTTTCCTCGATGTCCAGATGCCGGTGATCAACGGCTTCGAGCTGCTGGACATGATCGATCAAGAGGTCATGCCGAGCGTCGTTTTCGTGACCGCATACGATGCGTATGCCCTTAAGGCCTTTGAGGAAAACGCCCTTGACTATCTGCTCAAGCCGGTGGAGAAGGAGCGGCTCTCAAAGACCGTCGAGAAGCTGAAGAAAAGGTTCCGCGAGGGGGTCAAACCGGCCTTTTCAGGATCGGATATCAAAAAAATACCCTGCGTCCACTCCTCCCGGATCAAGCTGATCAATACTGCAGAGGTCGAGTACGTCCGCTCCGGAGAGACAGGGGTGTATGTGATATGCCAACAGGGCGAGTTCTATACGGATCTTACCCTCCAGGTCCTCGAAAACAAAACCGGACTTGTCCGGTGCCATAAACAGTTCCTTGTCAATATCGATCTGATGGACGAGATCCTCTTCCGGGAAAACGGGGCTGCGGAGGTTAAAACAAAATCCGGCCGGCTTGTGCCGGTCTCTCGGAGATACCTCAAAATACTGAGAGAAAGATTGTTCTTTTAGTGATGAGCGTTGCAACCTGTCACGCCGCCTTTTCGACCGCTCGAATCCTTATGCTGCCGCTCGGCCACTTCCCCGTTGCTTTATCGAGGAGAGGTGATATTGAATAAAATATTGGATTTCACTCGCTATTGCAGCAGGGGAAATAGTTCTTGACAAGTCACTTTTATAATTGATAGCGTCATTTTACGACATACCATAATCGGGCGCCGTGGATGGCAAATAACTGCTGTCCCCGCTGCTTTTCTTGTTTTTTCCCTTTTTGTAATTTGTGAAGGGGCTCCAAATTTTTTTGAGTCAGCGAAGTTCCTATCCAATAACCGGGGTCGATAAGGGGCTTCGGAAGTGTTGTGATTGTCGGTTGAAGGTTTTTTGATTCAGGCGGTCGGTTTTTTTAATAACACGGAGGAGGAAAATCATGACAAAGAAAGTACTGGGTAGTGACGTAAAGAAGGGGGTTTCGCGCCGCAATTTCCTCACCACCGCGGCCGCGGTGACGGCCGGGGCCGCAACACTGGGCTTCCCGACGGTCCTCAAGGCCCAGGGGCCGGTCAACATGCGCTGGCAGAGCACCTGGCCCACCAAGGACATCTTCCACGAGTATGCCCTTGACTTCGCCAAGAAGGTCAACGACATGACCGGCGGGGACCTGAAGATCGAAGTCCTCCCCGCGGGTGCGGTCGTCCCGGCCTTCAACCTCCTGGACGCGGTTTCCAAAGGGACGCTCGACGGCGGCCACGGCGTCTTCGTGTACCACTACGGCAAGAACAACGCCCTGTCGCTGTGGGGGTCGAGCCCCGCCTACGGGATGGACGCCGACATGCTGCTCTCCTGGCACAAGTACGGCGGCGGCAAGGAATTCTTCCAGAAGGTCTACGACGCGATCGGCGTCAGCGTCAAATCCTATGCCTACGGCCCGATGTGGACCCAGCCCCTGGGCTGGTTCAAGAAGCCCATCACCAAAGCCGACGACTTCAAGGGGCTCAAGTTCCGGACCGTCGGGATTTCGATCGACCTGTTCAAGGGAATGGGCGCCGCCGTGAACGCGCTGCCCGGCGGTGAGATCGTTCCGGCCCTGGACCGCGGCCTCCTGGACGGCGCGGAGTTCAACAACGCCTCCTCCGACCGCCTCCTCGGTTTCGCGGACGTCTCGAAGGTGTGCATGCTCCAGAGCTATCATCAGAGCGCGGAAAGTTTCGAGATCCTGTTCAACAAGACCAAATTCGACGCCCTGCCCGCCAAGATGAAGGCGATCATCGACAACGCCGTGGAGGCCGCTTCGGCGGACCTGGTATGGAAATCGATCGACCGCTACTCGAAGGACTACATCGAACTGCAGACCAAGGACAAGGTGCGGTTCTACAAGACGCCGGATTCGATCCTCCAGAAGGAGCTCGACATCTTCGACAAGGTCGAGGCGGAGTACTCGGCGAAAAACCCGCTGTTCAAGGAGATCGCCGCATCGCAGAAGAAATTCGCGGAGCGGACGGTGAAATGGAAGCGGGACTACGTGGTCAGCCCGACGTTGGCCTACAACCATTACTTCGGCAAGAAGAAGGCCGCCCCCGCCAAGGCGGAACCGAAGAAGAAGTAATGCGTTCCAACTCATCACCGATCGGCCATCCGGGTTCGGCCCGGATGGCCGATTTTTAGACAGGATTGTATATGAATAAACTGCTGTTTGCCGTCGACAGGATGAGCACCTTTGTCGGGAAGGTCTTCTCTTGGCTCATCGTTTCGCTTACCTTCCTGATCACCTACGAGGTGTTCTCGCGTTACGCCCTCGACGCCCCGCACGACTGGGCCTTCGACCTGATGATTCAGATGTACGGGATGCTCTTCATGATGGCGGGCGCATACACCCTCTCGAAGAACAACATGGTCCGCGGCGACGTCCTGTACGGCTTTTTCCCGCCGCGGCTCCAGGCCGGCCTCGATTTGACCCTCTACATCGTGTTTTTCCTGCCCGGCATCACCGCCCTCATCTGGGCCGGCTTCATCTACGCCGGCGAATCCTGGGCGATCCGGGAGCACTCGGGGATCACCGCTGCCGGCCCGCCGGTCTATCATTTCAAGACGATCATCCCCCTTGCCGGGTTTTTCCTGCTGATCCAGGGGATCGTCGAGATCATCCGCTGCATCCGCTGCCTCAAGGACGGCAGGTGGCCCTCGCGCATCGAGGACGTCGAGGAGGTCGACGTGGAGAAACTCAAGGAACAGATGCACGTCAAGGACGAGGATATCGCCAAGCTCGACGAGTTCGTGACGGCCAAGAAAGGGAGCGAGAAATGAAAAAGGAAGCCTGGTTCGGACTCTCGATTTTGGTCTTGATAGTCGTCGGGCTGTTCATCCTGATGCCCCCCCCGTCGCAGATGACGAACGGCCATTTGGGGCTGTTGATGCTCGCGTTGATCGTTGTGGCGATCATGCTCGGTTTTCCCACGGCCTTCACCCTGATGGGCCTGGGGACGTTTTTCACCTGGTTCGCATACAACAGTGTGAACCCTCAGTTGGCGGTGCAGCAGACCCTCGATTTGATGGTCCAGCGCGCCTACTGGGTCATGAACAACGACGTGCTCATCGCGGTCCCGCTCTTCGTGTTCATGGGGTACCTGGTGGAACGGGCCAACCTGATCCAGGCCCTGTTCAAGGGCCTCCACCTGGCCACCTCGCGGATCCCCGGATCGCTCGCCGTGGCGACAGTCATCACCTGCGCGGTCTTTGCCACCGCCTCGGGGATCATCGGCGCGGTGGTCACGCTGATGGGGCTTCTCGCCTTTCCGGCGATGCTCAAGGCGGGATACAACGTCCGGCTCGCTGCGGGCTCCACCTGCGCGGGAGGCACCCTCGGGATCCTGATCCCGCCATCGGTCCTGCTGATCCTCTACGGCGCCACCGCCGGCGTATCGGTGGTGCAGCTTTACGCCGGGGCATTCCTCCCCGGATCGATGCTGGCCCTCCTCTACGTCTTCTACATCATCATCTACGCGAAGATAAAGCCCAGCGTCGCCCCGCCCCTTTCCGCGGAGGACCAGTATGTGCCGCTGCCGAAATTCGCCGAGGTGATCTCGAAGAAAACCGACAACGTCATGGTCGGACTACTCGGCGCGCTCAAGGGGAAACGGAACGCCGACGTCCCGCTGAAGACGCTCGTCAATCATCTGATCGTCGCCCTCCTTCCGCTGTTGGCCGTCGGGTTCTTCGTATTCGTGATCTGGCTCTGGACGACGGCGCCGACCCTGATCGACACGGCGGGCGTGCAGGAGATGGGTTTCGCGGCTGAAGAGCAAGGTTCCCAGACCCCGGCCGATGCCGGCGGGCTTGCCGAACCGGAGGGATCAACGGACCTGGCGGAACCGCCCTCCGCTGAATCGACGCAGGAGGCGCAGGCGACCCCGGCTGAACCGGCGGCGGCGCAGCCGCCTGCCGAGGCGGCCGCACCGCCTGAAGCGGCACCGGCCCCGGCAGCGCCCGAACGTCATCCCCCTTCTCTCGCGTTTTGGATCACTTTCGGCATCTGCGCGGCGGGGCTCGTAATCTTCTATGCGATCTTTACCTTCACCCGTCTCGAGATCTTCAAGATGCTCCTGGGATCGTTCTTCCCCTTGGCCATCCTGATCCTCGGGGTCCTCGGGACGATCATCGTGGGACTTGCGACGCCGACCGAGGCGGCGGCAATGGGATCCTTCGGCGGGATAATCCTGGCGATCGCCTACAAACGGTTCAACTGGACGATGCTCAAGGAGTCGGTCTTCCTCACCGCCAAGACCTCGGCCATGGTCTGCTGGCTCTTCGTCGGGTCGGGGATCTTCGCCGCGGCCTTTGCCCTGCTCGGCGGTCAGGAGATCATCGAGACCTGGGTGAAGTCGCTCAACATGACGCCGGTGCAGTTCATGCTCCTGGCGCAGGTAATCATCTTCCTGCTGGGCTGGCCGCTGGAGTGGACCGAGATCATCATCATCTTCATGCCGATCTTCATCCCGCTCCTGCCCCACTTCAACATCGATCCGCTCTTCTTCGGTCTGATCGTTGCCCTGAACCTCCAGACGGCGTTCCTTTCGCCGCCGGTGGCCATGGCCGCCTTCTACCTGAAGGGCGTTTCGCCGCCCCACGTGACGCTGAACCAGATCTTCCTGGGGATGCTGCCTTTTATGGCGATCCAGATATTGGCGATCTTTCTTCTGTATATGTTCCCGCAGATTGGGTTGTGGATCCCCTCTTTGATCTACCAGGGATGAAGGACAACACTGGCGGGCAGCGATAACGGATCCGCTGCGGGGCAGAAAGCCGCCGAAGCGGACCGTTTCGGCAAGAAGAGAAAATGAGATAGGGCAGTCCTTCCGGGACTGCCCTTTTTTTACATCCTTCGGGGGGGGGGGGCATGCCCATTTCTTTTACACTTGTCGGAATGGAAATGTTGTGCCATAGTACGCCCCTGCCAACGCAACATAGGTTTCCGACAGATTCATTCGACGATGAGGTAAACAGATGATCCGATTGGTGATGCTGCGTCATGGGGAGAGCACCTGGAATCTGGAGAACCGTTTCACCGGCTGGACGGACGTCGATCTGACCGAGCAGGGGATCCGAGAGGCGCATCAGGCAGGCAGGCTCCTGAAGGAGGGAGGCTACACCTTCGATCTGGCCCACACGTCGGTCCTGAAACGGGCGATCCGGACCCTTTGGATTACGCTCGATGAGATGGACCTGATGTGGATCCCCGTGCACCGCTCCTGGAGATTGAACGAGCGTCACTACGGCGCCCTCCAGGGGCTCAACAAGAGGGAAACCGCCGATAAATTCGGGATGGAGAAAGTCCATGCCTGGCGGCGCAGTTATGACATCCCGCCGCCTTCCCTGGAGGAGACGGATGACCGGTTTCCCGGGCGGGACCCCCGGTATGCGAACCTCAAACCCGAGGAGCTGCCGCGGACCGAGTCCCTCAAGATCACACTGGACAGGGTACTCCCTTACTGGCACGCGGCGATCGTCCCGGACCTCCGGGCGGGGAAACGGGTCCTCATCGTGGCCCATGGCAACAGCATGCGCGCCCTGGTGAAATATCTGGACAAGATCCCCGACGAGGTGATCACGGAACTCAACATCCCCACCGGGGTCCCCCTCGTCTACGAGCTGGACGATCATCTGCGCGCCGTCAACCATTACTACCTCGGGGACAAGGAGGCCGTTGCAAAGGCCACTGCCTCGGTGGCCGGTCAGTTGTCCGGGAAGCGATGAAATGGATATCTCGATATGAAAACGGCATTTGTGATTTTCGACCGGATGACGGCGCTGGACCTGATCGGCGTGTATGATCCGCTCACGCGTCTGAAGTCCATGAACCTCGTGCCCGAGTTCGATTGGCGGATGTGCGCCTTTACCGAGGAGGTCTCTGACGACAAAGGGCTTCGCTTCCTGCCCGATGCGGTGGCCGAATCGCTCAGCGGGTATGACCTGATCGTCGTGCCGGGAGGGTTTGGGACTCGCGCCCTTCAGCACGATGCCGCATTCATCGAATGGCTGCGCTCGGCCGGGCCGGTAAAACTGAAGACCTCCGTCTGCACCGGTGCCCTGCTTCTGGGTGCGGCGGGATTCCTCAAGGGAAGACGCGCCACGACCCATCCGAACGCCTTCGAGGAATTGAGGCCCTATTGTGCGGCTGTGGAAAGCCGGCGGATCGTCGATGAAGGAGATGTCGTCACGGCGCGGGGGGTCTCCTCGTCCCTGGATCTGGGGCTTCACCTGGTGGAGCGGATCGCCGGAAGCGGGGCGAGGACCCGCATCGCCCAGCAGATGGATTATCCCTACGACGAACTCAACCGATCCAATCCCGGATAGCCGGTCTCTTCCCCCGGGTGTTGAAGAGGCGGCGCCACAATCACTGTCTCAACGCTCCTTTCCTCATACGAAATTCATGCTCCCAATCCCCGCACCTGTGGATAGGATGCATAAAAGAATTGGTTCCATTCTTCGCCGGCTATTGTCTCTTCTTTATTTCCGCCTGCCACGATTTATTCTACCAGCCCTCGTACAGGACCAATTAGGGATGTTCAGCCAGCGAATGATAAGACTTGACGGAGATCTTCTTTGAAGCCGCCAGAACCGGGTCAAAGATCCTCACATTGAAGCTGTCCTTGTATCCCTCTTTAGGGCAAGCAACGGCCTTTAGCAGCCAGGTCGTGTCCGGATCCACTCCGAGTCTTGATACGATGTCTCTACCGACCGGATTCGGTATCTCCTTGGGGCCAGGTAATCCGCTTTGATTTTTTCCGAGAAAGAGAACATGATGATATCCTTACAAAGGTTCTTACGAAAAAGAGCCCGGGAGAAAAGATAAAATCCCCCGGGCCTTCGACTATATGGTTTTTCCTTATGCTAGATTGAGGTCTCGTCCAGCCTTTCCGGTCAAATGCGCATGTCTATTTCTTGGCCGGAAGATAGGTGACAGACACTTTCTCAGTTAGATTGGCCTGGTTGGATTTAGCAACCACCTGAATGACATTAATGCCTTCGGTCAGCGTGACATTGGCGGAGTACTTTCCGTCTTTGACAGGAGCGTCTGCACCGTTGATTGTCACCTTTGCCCCTGCGCTTTCGCTTCCGGACACACGGCCGCTTACCATGACCGCAGACTCGTTTATCGTGGTCCCCTCCTTGGGCGCGTCGACCTTCAGAACCAGGGTCATACCGCTCTCCCAGGGGGGATTTTCGCATCCTGTCTGGGGTAAAACCAAAAGAGAAATCGCGCAGAGCATGCCTATGAGTTTAAAAAGCTTACCCATGATAAAGTCCTTTCTGGAATGATTCCTGTGTATAAAAATAGATACCCCTCCTGGCCATCCTCACTGTAGACCCACACCGGCGAATGACCTGCCGGGAGATCCGTTCGAGACGGAAGATTCGCAGGAGCGTAATTTTTACCTGTACCCTATAGATATTTAGGAAAGGGTATTTAAGGAGGGGGGTCCTCGAGAGGGATAGGTCAGAAGATCGATTGAAAGGGGATCGAAGGAGGTTCCTGGCAAATATTCACTTGAAATAATCTTCTTGACAATTGTTACTGTCGAAACGGTGATGACATCATAACCATATTTGATCTGCTGTTGCCGGACGTTGGAACTGAATTTGTCAAGGAATTGCTGGGCATGGATGATGATCTCATCCTTTCCATCTCCTTGATGTTTAATAAAATCAAAGGAGCCTGCGGTGAGCAGGATAGGCAAAAGGAAAAGCAGGATTCGCCGTAACCATGTGGATCGAAAGACTCTCATTAACCCCTCATGCCTCGCGAAGTGACGAGGGCTGACTCGCCACACGAATCGCGGTACAACCGATGCTCCGCGATTCATTAAATCCAGACAGAGGATTTATAAAATATCTTTAATCCTTAAATAGATGACTTGTCAAGCTGTCGAAAGTTTTCGCGTCAGCTCTCTTCCTGCGGCGGGGCGATCCGCCGGTGGCGGATGACGCCGTAGATCGTCACAGGCAGGACGATCGCGGTCGCCAGGAGGGCAAAGCGGACGTCCGGGTGGAACATGATCACCAACGAGACAAGGGCCAGTGCCGCACGCAGCATGATATTCGTACCCTGACTGCGGAAGAACTTCCCGAAGATGGCATAGGAGATGCCGCAGCAGCCGATTGCCACCAGGAGCATGTCCCCGATCTGTGACCATCCCGGGTTTACGACCAGGTCCGAGCGGATGAAGATGGCAAAGGTCATGATCGTGATGGGCAGGCACATCTTCAGCGCCTGCCACATGGTCCGCATGAAGGAGGCGTCGGCGATCCGCGCCGATACCGCGGCGGTCAGCGAGGTCGGGGGCGACAGCTCGCCCCAGACGGCGATCAGAAAGGCGAAGAAATGGGCGATCCAGGGATCGATGCCGAGCTTGCGCATCGGATCGACGATGATGACCGCCAGCACGATGTAGGTCGCCGTGGGCGGCAGGCCGGTCCCGACCAGCCAGCCGAACACCCAGGCCATCAGAACCAGGGCGATGACATGCCATTCCCCGACCTTCAGGAGCATCCCCCCCATCCGGTTGATGAAGCCGGTCACGGTGAACAGGCCGATCATGATGCCGAGCGTGGCCAGAAGGAGCAACAGATAGGAGGTCATCTCGGCGTGTATCTCGATCATGATGCGGATATTTTTGAAAAGAGAGTCCTTTTTTGTCGCCGGGTCCTTCCGGACGAGCTTGAAATAGAGGAACAGTAGGACCAGAAGCCCGAACATGAAGGCCCCGGTGTAAAGTCCGGCGAGCTGCTCGCCGTAGTTGAGCACCCCCATCAGGATCGTGAGGAAAATGATCCCGATGAAGAAGATCGCCGTCTTGATCTGCTCGTAGACCGGCTGGGTCGCTCCCTCGATCGGGGTGCCGGGCATCTGGCTCACGCTCATCAGATATACCGACAGGGAGAGGGTCGTGTAGTAGATGAAGGCCAGGGCAAAGCCGCGGACAACGACGCTCCAGTATGGGACGCCGAGGAACTCCGCCATGACGAATCCGGCGACCGCCATGACCGGCGGCATGATGAGCCCTCCCATCGAGGCCGCGGACTCCACAGCCCCGGCGAACTCCCCGGGCACTCCATAGCGTTTCATCAGCGGGATCGTGAAGGCGCCGACCACTGTGGCGTTGGCCGCGCCGCTGCCGCTGATCATCCCGACCGCGGAGGAGGCAAGGACGGCCGTCTGGGGGATCGTGTGCCGTGATTTGCCGGCGAGCCGGCGCATGAAACTGACCATCGCCCCCTGAGCGTCGAAGCCGTTTGCCGCCGCGGCCAGCAGGAGAAACGCCCCGATCGTCGTCAGGGCGATCTGGGCGTAGAGCCCGTAGATCCCTGTGGAGAGTTCCACGGTGCTCGAGGTGACCACCCGGTAGAAGGAGGTCCCTGGGTGCCAGAAGAAATCGACGGGGCTCAGGTATCCCCAGAGAGTATACACCACCAGGACCACGTTCATCCAGAACAGCTCTCCATGGACGACCCTTGACAGCTCCATCACCAGGAAAAATACCAGAAGACCCATGATGAAATCTTCCGTGGTGTAAGATCCCTGCCGGTAGATCGAGATCTCCTCATACTCCATATGGAAATGGTAGAAAGCGTAACAGCAGATCGCGAGGTAGATGATCACGATGATATGGTTGACGATGGGCGGCAGGCGTTTGTATATGAAGCCGTTATTGTGCATGTGGAGGATCCGGATCATCAGGGCGACCGGCACGAGATTCGCCACCAGTTCGGTCGGGCCTCCGTAGCCGGTGTAGAAGTACCAGCATAGCCAGCCGAACATGAAAATCGACAAAAGGAATATCAGGTTCTGAAGATTGATGAGGCGCGCGATACGGTCACTCGACATGATTCCCCCCTTTTCGATCCGGTGCATCCGCCGCCCTTCTTGCCGCAGCGTCAATCAAATGGATACATGACCACGATCCGTTGTGAAGGATTTGAAGGTTTCTTTAATTTGAATCCGGGACGGTTAAGGAGGAGGCCGCAGAGGCAGCCCCCTCCCCTGAAGATCCTGTCACGCGATCACTTGCCGGCGATCTTCCATTTGTCGTTCCAGGCCTTCTTTTCTTTGAGAAATTTCGCCATCCCCGCGTGGACCGGAACGGTCGGGTTGGCGTTGATGCCGTTGACCTGCATGCCGACGAAGTCGCGGGCCATGGGACCGAATCCGGGATCGGCCTTGGCGAGGGTTTCCCGCTCGGCATAGAACTTGTTGAGCATCTTGTAGATCACGTCCTCGGGCATGTCGGCGCGTACGTTGTATCCGAAGAGGATCGGCACTCCCAGGATCGTCTTGACGCCCACGTCCTTGCTGAAGGCCTTGGTCGGATCCACATCCACGGGCGCAAGGCCCGCCGCGATCAGCTTCTTGACCTCTTCGGCACTGGGATTGATGACCTTGATATCGAGGCGCAGCTCGGTCTCCCGCCAGTAGGAGGCGAGCGACCGCCCCGCGGTCGTGTAGGCGACCGCCCCAGCGATGGTGCCGGCCTGAAGCGCGTCGCCCTGCGCCGCCTCACCGATCTGGACGTGTTTGAATTCATAGCCGAGCGCCTTGAAGATGCGCTGGAAATTGAGCCAGTTCATGAATCCGGCGGGGGTGAAGAAGACCGGCTTGCCGTTGAAGTCGCCCCAGGATTTGTATTGACCGGCCTTCGGGGCATACACGGCCATGAATGACTCCATCGGGTAGGCGTACCAGGTGTGGACCATCCGGCCTTTGGCGGCGTTGTAGTTCTTGAAACCGCCGGTGCCATCATAGACCTGCGTCATCCCCACATCCGCTGTGTAGCCGATCTCCCCGTTGCCGTCCATTGTCGCCTTCATGGCGGCGGTCGTCGAGGGATAGGGGTTGACTGTAACGGTATATTCACCGCCCAGGGCATCCTCCAGCACCTTGGTCATCTGGGCCGCGACCTTGTACCCATAAGAGCCGGTGTTGGATGTGGCCCAGCGGATCGATTTGCGTTCTGCCGCATGAACCGGATCCATCGCCGAAAAAAAGAAGACAACGGCAAGGGCCGTTAAACATGCCGAAAAAGTGTAACATGATCTTGTTGTTCGCATTGCTGTCCCTCCTTATGGTTGTAATGATATGGGAAAAGGCGCCGCGTTGTGAGTCAAGCACGGCGTCATACTGATTGTCGCCCGCAGGGATCCCGAGACGGAGAGCCTCTTCTGCCGACCCTATGGGTCCACCCGATGGCGATCTTCAAACAGACATATAGACAATCCCGCTTTGCCTTTTTCTTCAAGCGCAGTGCAGGAAGTTATTGATCAATGGATAAGAAAAGGATTTTCGCTTTACCGGGTCACCTGTAACTGAAATTTTCAGGTATGTCAACTGTGAATATTATCCTCGCCGGTCTTGATATTCTCATTTCTTTCTTGTATAGGATGTCCGGCGTTTCTCTGCTCTGCGGTCCGTACCCGATACGGATGGCCCGAAAAGGGCGAACGTGGAACACCTGCCATGAATCTCTTTGGCAAACCTCTTCACCGGAAGCCTGGGGGGAAAGCGTTTATGAAGGTTCCTAAGGAGAGTCAAGGGATCGGCACCTCTGTGTTGCCGATCCTCGAGAAGTTGCCTGTCCTTTCCCGTTATGCAAGGACCCGCGGCTGGTATTACGTGATCAGCTGGCTGCACAGGATCACAGGGATAGGCCTTGCCATCGCCCTGATGGCCCATATCTATAGCCTCCATTCCAATATCCACCTTCCGGCCGGGCCACTCTTTGTTTTGATTGTCTGGATCTTGTCGCTGTTTGTGGGATTTCATGCCCTGAACGGCGGCCGCCTCATCCTGTATGAATTGTTTGGAAGGCGCGGCGATGAAGCCATGGTCCGTTGGGTTTTTGGTCTGAGCGCAGCCTATGCGGCAATGGTCGGGCTGCTGATAGTCGTCAAAAACCAGACCGCGTCGGCCTTTTTCTTTTGGCTGATGACGTTTTTCGCCGGCGCCGTCGCGGCGTTCGTCGTCGATTCCCGGACGGCAAAGAATCGTCACTCCCTCTTCTGGAAGCTCCAGAGGATCAGCGGATCGTTTCTGCTGATGACCGTTCCTGCGTATCTCTTATTTTCGCACCTCAATCCGGGCCTCACCGATGGGGCCCCGACCTTCATCGTGCGACTGCAGAATATCTTTGTCCGGGTCGTTACCCTGGCCCTGGCGGTCTCGGCGCTGTATCATGCGGGGTACGGCCTGTATTCGATCGCAGCCGACTATGTCTCTTCCAGGACGGTGCGGGCCTCCGTGACGCTGCTCGTCCTTGCCGTCTTCGCGGTCTTTGCCGTTTTGGCCTTCAGGCTTATTTTGTCCGTATGAGCCGGAGGGGAATCCCGAAGCCTTGCCCCGCGGTAGGGAGGCTTTGTAAAGAGGAATTGCCATGGGGAAAAAGCTGCAGATCCAATCCACGTCGACATGCGATGTCCTGATCGTCGGGGCGGGCGGTGCCGGACTTAGGTGTGCGGCGCTCCTCCACGAGCGGAGGCCCGACCTTTCGATCTTCGCGGTGACCAAGGTGGCGCACCCGCAGAAATCCCACACCAGTACGGCCCAGGGAGGGATGGCCGCCGTCGATCCGAAGGACAAGCTGGACCATGCGCTCTACCATATGTTCGATACCTGGAAGGGGGGGGATTGCACCTCCGACCAGAATGTCGTCAAAAAAATCGTCGAGGGCGGCTGGGAGGAGGTCCAGTGGCTGGAACGCAAGGGCATACACTTCAGTCGGGATGAAGGGGGAGGGATCAGCAAACGGCAGTTCGGCGGCCATACCGTCGAATTCGGCAAGGGGGACGCCTTACGGGCCGTGTTCGTGGCCGACCGGACCGGCAAGGGGATCATGGATACCGCCTGGGGCGAGGCGCTCAAAGGCGGCTCCCGGTTCATCAATTCGACCGTCGTCACCGAGCTTCTTTTCAGCGAGGGCTGCTGTGTGGGCGCCGTCCTTCTCAAGGCCAAGGAAGGGGAGTTCGTGACGGTCTTGGCCCGGGCGACGGTCCTTGCCACCGGCGGCTCCGGACAGGTGTTTCGGATTACGACCAACTGCCGCAACAACACGGGCGACGGCCTGGCGGTCGCTCTGCGGGCCGGACTACCGGTGATGGATCCGGAGGCCGTCCAGTTCCATCCGACGGGCATCGTCGGGCCCGGCATCCTGGCCAGCGAGGCCCTGCGGAGCGAGGGGGGGATCCTCCGCAACAAGGATCTGGAGCCGTTCATGGAGCGGTATGCCCCCAAGATGAAGGACCTTGCCCCCCGCGATATCGTTGCCAGGGCGATCGAGACGGAAATCCGCGAGGGGAGGGGGATCATGAATCCCGACCATCAGACCGAGCATGTCTGGATCGATCTGCGCCACCTGCCCGACTATGTGCACGAGGTCAAATTGAAGGAGGTGGCGAGCTTCTTCAAGACCTATGTCAATCTGGATTCACGCACGCAGCTTTGCCCCGTGAGGCCGAGCAACCACTACCATATGGGGGGCATCCCGACCAACGAGCATGGAGAGGTGCTGACCGCCGAGAATGTCGTCGTGCCCGGGCTTTTCGCCGTGGGTGAGTGCGCCTGCGCAAGCCTCCATGGATTCAACCGCCTCGGCACCAATTCGCTCCTGGAGCTCTTGGTGATGGGCCGCTGCGCAGGGGAAAGGGTGCTTTCCTATCTCAAGGAAAAGCAGACGCCGGCGCCGAAGGGGGCGGGAGAGGCAACGCTCGCCCTGTTTGCCGGTTATCTTGAGGCGCAGGGAAAGGAAAACGTCGCCCGGATCCGGCAGGAGATGCGGGAGCTGATGACGCGCAAGGTAGGCGTTTTTCGGATCGAGGCAGGGATACAGGAGGCCGTCGCTTCCCTGATCGAGTTCAAGCAGCGGGCGGCAGAGGTGGCCATCTCCGTCAAGGACATGAGGATGAACCAGGAGCTTCTGGAGCGCTGGGAGCTGGACAATCTCCTGGACAACGCCATGACCATCGCCCAGGGCGCCCTGATGAGAAAGGAATCCCGGGGGGCCCATTTCCGGGAGGATTATCCGGAACGCAGCGACGAGTTCCAGTTCCATACGCTGGTTTCGATGACGGAATTCGGCAAGGTCGGCTTCGGTAGGCGCCCGATCGACATGGGCATCCATGACGCCAAGGGGGAGCATTACGAACAGTTCAGGATCATGCCCAGAAAGTATTGAGGAGGATAGGATGTCGACCTATAGTCTGACGCTCACCATCCAGCGCTACGATCCGGACAGAGCGGCGAGCTGGTTTCAGACCTACACGCTTGACGCAGGTCCGATCCTGCGGTTTGTCGATCTGTTCAGGAAAATCAACGTGGAGCAGGACGCCACCCTCGCCTGGGCGTCGTCCTGCGAGCACGCCCAGTGCGGCAGCTGTTCGGTGAACGTGAACGGCAGGCCGATGCTTGCCTGCGAGCTCCTGGTGGAAAATGCCGTCGAGCTATTCGGCACCACGGCCTTCACGATCGCGCCGGTGTCGGTCGCCCCGGTCATCCGGGATCTGGTGGTGGACTGGGAGCAGGCCTATGAGCGCGTCCACCGGGCAAAGCCGTATCTCATCGAACCGAAGGAGCTTCCCCCCGGCATGACGGAGCACCGGATTTCTCCCCAGGAGCTGGCCCGGTATGAAGAGGCCACGCGCTGCATCAACTGCTTTTGCTGCACCGAGGCCTGCATCAGCGGCAACCGGAACTTCATCGGCCCCAACGCGGCGATGGCCGGCATCGTCCGGATGATGGATCCCCGGGAAAAGGAAAAGGAGGAGCGGCTGGATCTGCTGTGCAGCGAGGAGGGGATCTACCGCTGCCACACCTCGAAGGCCTGTTCCCATGTCTGCCCCAAAAAGATCGACGTCGCCCATTTTATCGCACTGGCCAAAGAGGGGGCTTTTTAAAGGAGAAAACGGCAATGTCGAAAGAGATCCTGTCGAACCAATTGGCCCAGCATTTCTGCGGCGTCACCTTCAGCGATTTGAAGGCGGGGCATGTCGAGAAGATGAAGGTGTATCTGCTCGATTGGCTGGGCTCCGCCTATGCGGGGAAGGACCTTCCCCCGATCCGGATGATGCGAAAGGTCATCCAGGATCTGGGCGGCGTCCCTGAAGCCACCTCCATTCCCGATGGTGCCAAGACGAACTGCCTTTTGGCCTCCCTTGTGAACGGCGCCTCTTCCCATATCGTCGAGATGGACGACCTGCATCGGGAATCGATCCTCCACCCTGCTGCCGCGATCCTCCCGGCTGTCCTTGCCGCGGGTGAACGGGAAGGGGTCTCCGGGAAAGAGCTCATCGTCGCGATTTCCGTCGGCTATGAGGTGGGCATCCGGGTGGCCTTGGCCGCCGGGCCCTCGCACTACCGCTACTGGCATACGACATCGACCTGTGGGACGTTCGGGGCGGCGGCCGGAGCGGCCAAGCTGCTGCGCCTCAGCGAGGACCAGTTTGCCTGGGCGATCGGGTCGGCCGGGACCCAGGCGGCGGGGCTCTGGGAGTTTCTCGGGGAAAGCGCGATGAGCAAGCAGCTGCACACGGGAAAGGCCGCCATGAACGGTCTGCTGGCGGCGCTGCTTGCCAAGGAGGGCTTTACCGGGGCCAGGAGGATCCTCGAAGGGGAGAAGGGTTTTTTCCGCGCCACCTCGCAGGATTTCAACGAAGACAAGTGCGTCGCGGATCTGGGCAAGGTCTTCCACGCGGAGCGCAACTCGATCAAGTATCACGCCTCCTGCGGCCATACCCATTCCGCCATCGATGCCGCGATCCTGGCGACCGGCGGCAAGGCGCTGAAGCCTTCCGAGGTGGAGACGGTCGAGCTTCGGATCTACCAGGCAGCGATCGACCTGCTGGGAGAGATCGAGCCCAAGACGCCGTACCTGGCAAAATTCAACCTGCCTTTTTGCGTGGCGACGGCTCTGTGTTACGGCCATGCCCAGTCGGGTGATTTCACACCGGAGAGGCTCGAAGACGAGGACTTGAAGCGGATGATGGAAAAGATCCGGGTCAGTGCCGATCCCGATCTCACAGCGATGTATCCCCGCAAGTGGCCGGCCCGTGTGACGATCACCCTCAGAGACGGACGAAGACTCGAAGGGGCCAACGACTATCCGAAGGGAGATCCGGAAAATCCCCTTTCACAGCAGGAGCTGATCGCGAAATTCAGGGACCTCACCTCAGGGGTGCTGCCCGCCGCCAGGGCCCATGCGATCATCGATCGCGTGATGTCTCTGGAGTCTCTGGCCAACGTCAACGAACTCCTGAAATGAGGCTCATCCGGTTGATGTGTACTTTTCTCTCATTCACCTACAACTGCTCAGCGGTCGTAAATCGACAAATTTGGGGATAACGGTTTGAAACAAAGCAGCGCCAAGGGAGAAGTAACTGGTGGCTATGGTCCGATTCTACAAAATAGCACTAACGATAAATCCGAGCAACATTGAACCGGCCAGGCTGACACCGATATAGAGGGCAAACACAGGTCTACGAACGACCGTCCAAACCGCGGTCATAGCCGGAACAGTTGTAACCGGACCTGCCATCAAAAAGGCGATAGCAGCACCTGGCTGCATGCCTTGTATGATCAGACCGTTGACAATTGGCAGCGCGCTCAGATTACCAAGGTAGAGAGGGATCCCAACCAATGAGGCAAGTGGAATTGAGAAGAAACTTTCTTTTCCCAGCACGGATGCTATGGTTTCCTGCGGTACATACATTGTAATCAGGGCTTCCAGAAAGAATGCCACCAGCAGCCAGCGGCCCAAACGCCAACTCTGCGCTCCCATCCTTTGTGCAAAAACCGTCCAGTCAATGCTGCGAAAGCTCCGTGTGACGGAATCCCACCAGGCATAGGGTTTGATTGCGGACAGGGGTGTACTCGTTAGGCTGTTTTCTCCTACACAGCAAGCAGCCACCGGTAGTACCGTTAGGGTGACAAGCGCGGGAGCTTTATCGGTCTTGGCCGCACAACAGACTGTTGCTTGAGAGGGAAGCGGGTCCTTTCCGGTAATTGGCAATATTTCTCGGAAATAACCAAGGCGGGTCAGCATCAGGGCCAGATATCCTGCCGTAAGACTCAGTACCAGTGAAGAAAGAAGGCGGGCGAGAGCCAGCGGCCAACCAAGAACTCCAACTGTGAGTGTGAAAATTTCAGGGTCCATTGTCGGGGATGCTATCCAGAATGACATGATTGGTGCGAGCGGAACACCGCTCATTAAAAGACCAGCTATGATCGGGATTACCGTGCATGAGCAGAAAGGGCTGAATGCACCCACTGCCGTGGCAAGCAAAACGGAAAGCGCCTCGCGCTTGGCAAAGGCTCTACTTATCGCATCTTTGAAATCCAGCATGTTGATCAGTACGCTCAAAAACATGCTTATCAGAAAGAAAGGAAGTACGTGCAAAACGTTTCGACCGATAAAATAGAGGATTTCAGTTAAGTTGTTCACAATTCTTCTCCTTTATCGCAATATTACGATATATGGTTTCCAAAAAAAACCCTTTGAAGAGGACATGATGAATCTCCAATGAGAATTGTCAGAAGCTAGGCAACCACCTGGTTAACTGTTCCTTGAGCCAGCGTATGTTCTCAGTATCGAGGCAGTAGCATGTCGCAGGTCCTTCTATTTCGCCACGGATTATGCCAGCCTCCCGTAATACCTTAAGGTGCTGACTCACCGTGGATTGCGCCAGCGGCGTGGCCTCCACGATATCGGCTGTGATACACTCTTTTTTTTGGGCAAGAAACTCGATGATCTTGAAGCGCACCGGATTTCCGAGCGCCTTTAGCATTTTTGCAAGGCGTTTCTGTTCCCCTCGAAGTGGAAATTGATTTATCGTCATAAACGAACCTCTTTATCGTTAATATACGATATAGGGATTGTCTTGTCAACAGATAATTGCAGAATGTATTATCAGAAAGAGAGTATACTCAGCAAAGTAACGGATCGCTCGCTTGCAGGAAGAACCGGAGCCTCTTTAACACCGGAAATATCTCCTTCCCCAAATTGCACCTTTCGCTCCACACCCATTGACCTGTCTCGATCAACCGCGATCTCCAATACTCCAGCATGACTGACATGGATCAGGTATGATTTGTCGACTGCCGTGTATGGTCCGCGATTGCGTCGACGATCTGCGGCCATGCCCCGCCATGCGGGAGATCATGTCCCATCCCCTCGATCAATATCAGCCGGGCGCCCGGTATTGCGGTAGCGGTTTCCTTTCCTCCTTCCACGGATACCAGGGGATCGTCTGTTCCGTGAATAACCAGTACCGGTACTTTTATGGAGGCAAGAGCAGCTGTTCTGTTAGTTTGCGCCATGATGGCAATCACCTGGCGACCAACGCCATGGGGACAAAAACAACGGTCGTAACTTACAGCCATCTTTCTGCGGGCCCACTCTTCATCCATGGGGTAACCGTGTCCGGTGATCATTTTGAAGAATCCGAGCATGTATTCGATGTAGGCCGCCCGTTCAGTCGGGATCGGGGCGAGCAAGGCCGTCAGCACTTCGGGCTTGGGTTGCGGAAGTTCCGGATTACCCGTTTGGGAATAAATGGAAGTCAAACTCTTCACCCGGGAAGGGTGGCGAAGGGCTATCGTCTGGGCGATCATTCCTCCCATGGACATGCCGCAGATGTGGGCACTGGAAATTCCCAGCGCGCCCAGGAGCCCGGCTCCATCATCGGCCATGTCTTCTATCGTGTAGGGCACACTGCTTTTGTCGCCGCTGAGAATTTTCGCGAATGTCCCCATGACATCCGGTTTGCCCGCTTGATCGAATTTGGTGGAAAGCCCGCTGTCCCGGTTGTCATAGCGGATGACATAGTGACCGCGCGAGACAAGATCCTGGCAGAGGCTTTCATCCCACCAGATCAGTTGTCCTCCCAGTCCGATGATCAGAAGCAGCGGACGGTCTGATGGATTCCCGAAGGTTTCATATTCGATTTGAATACCATTGGCAGTTATTTTCGACATTTCAGTACCTTCTCCATAATATAAGTGTAACTGACGGTCGGCTTCCTTTATTTCACCGTCTCAAGGCCGACGTTTTTTCTTTTCCAGTTCACCAGGAAAATTCCCACGCAGACCAGAGGAAGTCCCGTCATTAAAGAGCCGGTGAATTCTTCGTTGAGAAAGACAACGCCTGCCAGGACCCCGAAAATGGGAGTCAGGAAGGTGAAGGCGGAGAGCCTGCTCACCGAATAGCCGTGGATCAGCCTGAACCAGACAAGGTAAGTAATGAAGGCAATGAGGACCGACTGAAACAGGATGCAGCCGACGATAGAAAGATCCAGCATGATGATCCATCGGGGTTCCAGGAGGAGGCTCACCATGAAAAGGATCGGAATCGAAAAAACCAGTTGGTACAGAAGCGTATGGATCGGCCGGACCTTCCCTGCTAAAAACCTTTTGATATACAGGGTGGTTGCTGCCCAAAGGAAAGCGGCGATAATTTCCAGGATGTCCCCGATGAACATGGTGGGTTTTGCCGTAGAGGGTTTGCCTTGAAAGACCAGTATAATCCCCATGAAGGCCACGGCAAGTCCCAGCGTCTTTAAAAACGTCAAACGATCCCCCTTAAGAAAAAAGTGGGCTCCCACGGCCATGATGAAGGGGCTCGTGTAAACGAAAATGATGGAGCGGGCCGCGTCTGTGTAAAGAAGCCCGAAGTATATGCAGGCGAACTCCAAACCAAAAAGGAGGCCGGCCACAGCTCCATGCAGCAGATTGATGTCGGTATGAAATATTTTTTCCTTTTTCCACAGGCAATAGATCACTCCACACAGCGAAGCGATAATGGAACGCAGGGTTGAGGCGAATACAGGCGCAATCCCCTGATTGGCGTATTTGATGCTGGGAAGGTTGAAACCCCAGACCAGGGTGATGATGACGAGGATGATGAGCGCCTTGGCATCCAGATAGTCTTTGCTTTCTTCAGCAGCCATTTTTCTCTCTTTTGAGTGAATTGACAAGGCACTGCTTTTTCATGACGATTCGAGGAAGAAGTATCTAAGAACAGGATGAATCTCAAATGCTGCGGCCGGCGCGGGAACTCTCCGAGTCGCACGGGATGCGACAGGAGGGTATCCGCGGTTGACTCAAAGGATTTTGTAAAACATCGTGCCGGTGGGCCGAAAGCGGTTTGTCACTTCTTGCGCTTGGCCTTGGGGGCCGCCGCCTTTTTGGCGGCGGTTTTCGTTTTTTTACGGAGCCAGGCCGGCTTTCGCTTTTCGAGGAAGGAACGAATCCCCTCCCGGCCCTCCTCGGAGGCGCGCAATTCAGCCAGGTAGGTGGCGCTCTCCTTGATCAGATCGGCGGTCAAGGGGGCGCCCGCGGTTGTTCGGATCCACTCCTTGGCAAGGGCCTGTGCGGCCGGGCCTCCTTGGACCAGCTCCCCGAGCAGCTCATTGATCCTAGAGTCCAGCTCATCCGGCGGGGTGATTTCGCTTACCAGGCCGAGGCGATAGGCCTCGGCTGCTGTGAAGGCTTCCCCGGTAAGGATAAAGCGCCGCGCCGCCCGCTCGCCTATGGCCCGGACCACATAGGGTCCGATTGTCGAGGGGATCAGGCCGAGCCGGACTTCCGACAGGCGGAACTCCGCGTCATAGTCCGACACCGCTATGTCGCAGGCAGCGACCAGGCCCGCGCCGCCGGCGGACACGAAGCCGTGCACGCGGGCTACCGTGGGTTTTTTCAAGGTATCGATGAGATGCAGAAGGGTGGCGAAGTTCATGGCATCGGCGTAGTTCTCCTGAAAGGACCTGCCGGCCATGAGCTCCATCCATTTGAGGTCGCCGCCTCCGCAGAAGCTGCTGCCCTTGCCGGCGAGGACCACGGCCCGGACGGACGGATCATCGTTCAGGCGGCGCAGTGCGTCGATCATCTCCGCGATCATGGTTTCATCAAACACATTGTGGGCCTTGGGACGGTTCAGCCAGACAACGCCGATTCCGTATTTGATTTCAACGATCAGGGTTTGATAATCCATCTTCTCCTCTTTTCATGTGCAGTTTTGGCGTTGTTGATGCCGCCGGGGCCGCGCAAAAAGCGCGCCTCGTGTCGCAGGGCATTGTCCTTGCTTTGATTTGATCACAGAGCCTATTTGAGAAGGGGAGCGTCCGGATCTTCCTCCTGCACGCCCAATGCCTGGATACGCTCGATTTCCCGGAGTTTCATCCGGATGATGATCAGCAGGCCGAGGATGAAGACCCAGAAGACCACCAGGCTTTCATAGATGAGGTACGCCTCGTATGCCGTCGAGGGGAAAACCGCGATCTTTTCCACCGCTTTCTCCGCCGCGGGGGAGCTGCTGATATCCATCAGGAAAAATGAGACCGCAAGCATCCCTGCCCTGCAGCAGGACAGGGGGATCCGTTTTAAAAAGCCTCCGGCGATTTTCATCCTTTGCATACGCTCTCCCTAACTCAAGAAACCCACCGCCGTCATCATGAGGAAATACAGAAGGTAGATCACTCCGATCCAGGTGAAAAGCGGGCTCTTCTCACCCCGGGACGATTTTTTGTCGAAAAAGGGGATGAGAAAGAAAAGAAGGATCGCGCAGGATACCAGCAGGATGGCGATCATCTCTCCGTTCATGCCCAGGATGACGCCGGGAAAGAGTTTCAGCGTCTGCATCAGGAAGAGAAAATACCATTCGGGTTTCACGTTTTCCGGTGGCGGGGCCAGGGGATCGGCCTTGACGCCGATCTCCGGCGGCAGAAGGACCGCCAGTGTCACCAGTATCCCCAGCACGACCAGCCAGAGCGACAGATCCTTGTAAAGTACATTCGGGAAAAAAGGCGCTTCCTTCTGCTTTTGCCGCTCCAGAGAGAGGGGGACGCTCATCCCGTGGTACTGCACCAGAAGGACATGCAGGCCGATCAGGCAAAGGGTGAGGATCGGCAGGATCGCCACATGGAAGGCGTAGAAACGCAGCAGCGTGTCCCCGGTCACATCCATGCTCCCCCTAAGGAAGGCCTTGATGAACCAGCCGATGAAGGGAAAGGCCCCGGCCCCGCCGGTCGCCACACGGACCGCGGCGAAGGCGCGCTCGTCCCAGAGCAGCAGATAGCCGCTTAGCCCGAAGAAGATCGAGATCCCCAGGAGGATGAAGCCGCTGACCCAGATCAATTCCCTGGGCTTGCGGTAGGATTTGAGGAGCAGCGTGCCGAACAGGTGGATGAACAGAAAGGTGATGGCCAGCTGCGCGCCCCAGTGGTGGAGCGACCGGAAGAACCATCCCATATTCAGTTTGGTGACGATCTCGATGATGCTCTTGTGGGCGAAATCGATATGGGGGACATAGTAAAAAGACATCAGCATCCCGGTCAAAAATTGGAAGACGAACAGAAATAGCGTGATCCCGCCGGTATAGTACCAGAGATCGTAACGGTGTTCCGGGACGAGCTTGCTTTTGATGAGCCGCTTCATCGCCTCCCGGTCGTAACGCTCATCGATCCAGTCTTTAAGCCTTGGGAAGTTCAACCTTGACCCCCTTCTTGGCGATGATCAGTTTCTCCCCCTCTTCCGAGATCACGAAGATCTCGAGCGGCTTGGGAGGCGGTCCCTGAATGTTCTTTCCGTTCTCGTCGAACCACCCCTGGTGACAGGGGCAGTAGAACTTCCTCTCCGCCGGCTTGTAATCCACGTTGCATTCCATGTGGCTGCAGACACCCTTCAGGGCGATCACGCTGCCGTCTGCCTTGGTGAAATAGAATCCCACCGTGCCGCCCCAGGGGAAGCGTTTGATCGAATTGTTCGCCAGCCCCACGAAATCCTTCTTGTCCAGGACGACGAAGTCCGGCTCCTTGCCCAGGGTGGGAAAGGCGAATCGCATCAGGGCATAGAAGGTTCCGGAGAAGAAGGCGAAGAGCCAGCCGCCGAAAAGGGTATTGAGAAAAGTCCGCCTCGTGATCAGGGAATAGTTAAGTTTCATCTTTCGTCTTCCCCAGCAGCTTCTGAAAACGGTGTTTCACCAGCGATTGCCGCAGACCGACAATGGCGTCGGTGGGCCGCACCTCCTTCGGGCAGGCGTCGATGCAGCGGAACATCGTGTCGCAAGCCCAGACGCCACTCTCGTCATTGACGATCTCCAGCGAACCGGCGGGCCGCTCGTCCCGGGAATCGCGGGAAAAGCGCTCGAGCTTGGCCGCCGCCGCCGGACCGATGTAGCCGGGATCGCGCGCCAGGACCGGACAGGCGCCATAGCAGCAGGCGCAGAGGATGCAATTGACGTACTGGTCGATCCGCAGGCGCTCCTCCTCGCTCTGGTGGATCTCCTTCTCGGGAACAGGGCTCTTGCGGATCAGGTAGGGCTGGATCTTGTCGTACATCTGCCAGAAAGGGGTCATATCGACGACCAGGTCCCGGATCACTTCGAAATTGGGCAAGGGTTCCAGGATGATCGTATCGGTGTCGAAGGCGGCTACCTGCGTGCGGCAGGCCAGGTCGATCTTTCCGTTGATCACCATGGCGCAGGAGCCGCAGACCGCGGACCTGCAGGAGCACCGGAAGGAGAGGGTTCCGTCGATCTCGTCGCGGATCCGCAGCAACACGGCCAGTACCGTCAGGCCGGGTATGACGCTGATCCGGTAGGTGGCGAAGCGGGGCTCCGCGTCCGGCTGCTTCGCGTCATAGCGGAGGATTTTGAAGGTATAGGCGCTGGCCTTAATCAATAGTCCTGCTCCCCCAATGAATTTTCGTGACAGTCTGCAGGAGACGGCTTCGCAAAAAGCCCAGAGGCAAGGCGCGCGACCCATGAGGAGTGAGGCGTACTGTCTCGTACGCCGCAGCGACAAGGGGGGAAGTGCAACGCAGCATATGGGCTTTTTGCGGAGCCGTCATCAATATTTTCTCTCCATTGGCTGATACCGGGTGATCGTCACTTCCTTGAAGGAAATGGCGGGTGCGCCATCGGGTCCCGGCCGGGCGATCGTATGCTTGAGCCAATCCTTGTCGTTGCGGGTGTTGAAATCCAGGCGGAAATGGGAGCCCCGGCTCTCCTCCCGAAGGATCGCCCCCAGGACGATCGTATGGGCCACCTCCAGCATGTATTCCAGCTCCACGGCGCCGACGAGCTCGAAATTCATGTGCCGGGCGGCGGAGGAGACGCCCGCGTCCCGATACCGCTGTTTGAACTCGATCACCTTCTTGAGCGCCTGCTCGAGCTCCTGACGGGTCCTGAAGACGCCGACCTTTTCGCTCATCAAGGCGCTCAGTTCCGCCTGGAGCAGTGCGGGCCGCTCCCGGCCGGGCGAGGCCAGCTTCCGGAGCTTCGCCTCCACGGCCTCCCTGGTCTTCAGCAGGGCCTTCTCGTCGGGGCGGCGCGTGGACACCCCCGGGTCCTTGGCGATTGCCTGTGACCCCAGTTTTCCGAAGACGATCGTCTCCAGAAGCGAGTTCCCGCCCAGGCGGTTTGCCCCGTGCACGCTGACGCAGGAGCATTCGCCGCCCGCGTAGAACCCGCTGACTTCGGAGGCGCACCCGTTGTTCACGTCTATCCCCCCCATCGAATAGTGCTGGGCGGGCCTGATCGGGATGGGGTCGAGTATGGGATCGATGCCGATGAAATCGATGCTGATCTGCCGGATGCCGGGCAGCCGCTCCTTGATCTTCTTCTCCCCCAGGTGCCTGAGATCGAGCTGGATGTAAGTGCCCAGGGGGTGTTCGAAGCCCCTTCCTTCGTTGATCTCCGTCTGGATGCACCGGGAAACGATGTCGCGGGGCGCCAGCTCCATGGCTTTCGGGGCATAGCGCTGCATGAAGCGCTCTCCCTTGTTGTTGACCAGGTAGCCGCCTTCTCCGCGGCACCCTTCGGTCATCAGGATGCTCGTGCCGATCAGGCAGGTGGGGTGGAACTGAACGAACTCCATGTCCTTGAGCGGTACGCCCGCCGTATAGGCCATGCCGATGCCGCTGCCGTTGTTGATCAGGGCGTTGGTGGAGTGCTGGAAAACCCGGCCGTACCCGCCGGTTCCGAAGAAGGTCGTCCCGGCGCCCACAGGGATCAGCTCGCCCGTGCGGATGTCAAGGACGATGACGCCGTGGCAGCGGCCCTCCTCGATGGACAGGGCGGTGACGAACCACTCCGGATAGATCTTGACCCCCTTGGCGACGGCCCGCTCATAAAGGGTGTTGAGCAGGACATGGCCCGTGATGTCGGCGGAGTAGCAGGTGCGGGGATAGCCGGCGCCGCCGAACGGGCGCTGGGCGATCGTGCCGTCGGGAAAGCGGCTGAACGGGCAGCCCCAGTGCTCCATCTCGTAGACGATCGGGGCCGCCTCCTTGCACATGATCTCCGCCGCGTCCTGATCGGCCAGGTAATCGCTTCCCTTGACCGTATCGAAGGTGTGCTTTTCCCAGGAGTCGTCCCGGCTGTCCGGATTGTTGGTCAGGGGGGCGTTGATGCCGCCCTGAGCGGCGATGGAATGGGAGCGGGTCGGGTAGACCTTGGAGATAAGCCCCACATTGAATTGATCGCAGAGCCCGACGGCCGCCCGAAGACCGGTCAGACCGCCGCCGACAATGAGAATATCGTGACTAATCATTCCTGCTAAGCCCTGACATAGAGGAAAATCAACACTACGGAGATAAGGGTCGCGGCGATGTTCGCCACCCAGAACAACTGTTTCTCTTTTCGATAACCGAGGTCGATCGCTACGGTCCTCAGACCGTAAAGGCTGTGAAAGGTGAAGAGGATGAGAATGAGGATGTCCAGAACGGGATGTCGATGCAGGCTCAGGGCCCAGTCAGGTTTTTTGTCTTTTGTAAACAGAAAGTAGCTGGTGAGGATCTTTATGCCGAACAGAATGATCAGGGTCACACCGCTGATACGGTGAAAAAGCCAGATGAACATATGCCCCCCTGCATGGTGTCAAATAACGACGGCACTTCCTAACCGGGATGTGCCTGCGTGTCACGAAACGGGCACTTGAGTAACAAGGAACCCGCCCTTTGTCAAGGAAAAAATCCGGTGGGGAAATTATCTGGTGGGGCCAGATACGCCGTCTTCCGCGCGGATCTTCACTCCAGTTCCTGTTTGACCTGTACCGGTCTTTTAAAGATCAGCCGATCGTAAAGAACAAAATCAAACGCAGCGGCCATTCCAACGCCGATGGTCATATTCATCAGGTAATGAATCTGCCAGTTTTCCATTGCGGCAAATGATGCGATTCGCAACAGAACGCCGGCCAATGCGGCGATGTTGAAGGCGACGAACTGAACGGCGAGCTTCCCCTGCTGTTTTTTCGGCGCATCTTTCCATGTCCACATCCGGCTGATGAGAAAGTTGTAAAAGATGCTGATCTCCATGGCCAGGAAGTTCGCGATATTTTTCATCAGGGGACTGGCAAATCCCAGTATTTCCACAAGAAAGATCATCAGCGCGGCATTCACGACAAATGCGCTTGAACCGACCAATAAAAACCGTTTGAGCCGCTCGGGATATTGCAGGGTCATTTCCGGGGTGCCGCCTTCAGGATCTCTTGCACCCGCCGTCCGATCTCGGCGGGATTCTTTTCCACGACGACACCGGCCTTCTCCAGGGCCTTGAACTTCTCTTCGGCCGTTCCCTTGCCGCCCGAGATGATCGCCCCGGCGTGCCCCATCCTCCGTCCCGGGGGGGCGGTCCTGCCGGCGATGAACGAGACCACCGGCTTTTTCACCTGAGACCGGATGAATTCCGCCGCCTCCTCTTCCGCCGTCCCCCCGATCTCGCCGATCAGGACGATCGCCTTTGTCTGCGGGTCCTTCTCGAACAGCTCCAGGATATCGATAAAACCGGAACCGGTGATCGGGTCCCCGCCGATCCCGATGGAGGTGGACTGGCCGATCGAAAGGCCTGTCAGCTGCCAGATCATCTCGTAGGTGAGGGTCCCGCTGCGGGAGACGACGCCCACGTTCCCTTGCGTATGGATAAAGTTGGGCATGAAGCTGACCTTTCCCACGCCGGGGGTCGTCAGCCCCGGACAGTTCGGGCCGATCAACCGCGATCCCGAGCCCTTCAGCGCGTGTTTTATCTTGATCATGTCCGTCACGGGAATTCCCTCCGTCAGGCAGACGATGAGCCCGATCCCCGCCTCGATCGCCTCGAAGATCGCATCCGGAGCAAAGGCGGCCGGCGTATAGATCCCTGAAACATTGGCGCCCTGCTTTTGCACGGCGTCGATCACGCGGTTGTAAACGGGAATACCGTCCAGGGCCGTTCCGCCCTTGCCGGGGGTGACGCCGGCGACGACTTTTGTCCCCATCTTCACCGATTCCCGGGTGTGGAAGCTCCCTTCCGAACCGGTGATCCCCTGAATGACGATGCGCGAGTGTTGATCAAGCAATATGGCCATAGGTACCTCTCGTCTAGATACGTATTCCTTATCCGATCAGAGACACGGCCTTTTGTGCCGCCTCGTACAGGCCGTCCGCCACTGTCAGCCGGAGTCCCGATTCCAGCAGCATCCGCCGTCCCTCCTCCACGTTCGTTCCCTGCAGACGCACCACCATCGGCAGTTTCATTTCGATGTTGGCTGCCGCCTGGATCAGTCCGGCGGAGACGCGGTCGCACCGCAGCACCCCGCCGAAGATATTGATGAGGATGCATTTCACGCTCGGATCGGAGGTCAGGATGCGAAAGGCCTTCTCGATCTGCTCCGGCGAGGCGCTGCCGCCCACATCGAGGAAGTTCGCCGGTTCGCCTCCCGCCATCTTGATCAGGTCCATCGTCGTCATCGCCAGCCCCGCCCCGTTCACCATGCAGCCGACGTTGCCGTCCAGTTTGACGTAGTTTACCGAGGCGTTTCTGGCGGCGATCTCCAGCGGCTCTTCTTCGTCCGTATCGCGCAGCTCCCGGATCTCGGGATGGCGGTACAGTCCGTCATCGTCGAAGTTGAGCTTTGTGTCCAGGGCAAGCAGCTCTCCCTGCTCGGTGATCGCCAAGGGATTGATCTCCAGAAGCGAGCAGTCCTTCTCCAGAAACAGCCGGTACAGATTCCGGCATATCTCGGTGAACCGCTTGCCCTGCCCCGCATCCAGCCCCAGGCTTACGGAGAGCTTGCGCGCCTGGAACGGGCTGAATCCGACGACGGGATGGACCGCACATCGGACGATCTTCTCCGGAGCCGTGGCCGCCACCTGTTCGATGTCCATGCCGCCCGCTTCCGAGGCCATCAGCACGATGCACTCCCTTCCCCGCGACCGATCGACCACCACGCTCAGGTAAAGCTCCTTGCGGACGGCAGAGGCCTCCTCCACCAGAACCGTGCGCACCTTCTTTCCCTCCGGGCCCGTCTGATGGGTGACGAGCTGCATGCCGAGGATCGCTTGGGCCGCCGCATACGCCTCGTCGGGCGTCGCTGCCGCTTTTACCCCCCCGCCTTTTCCCCTGCCGCCGGCATGAATCTGCGCCTTGATAACGACCCCGCCCGTCAAGTCCTTCGCCGCCTTCCGCGCCTCTTCCGGCGTCGCAGCCACCTCGCCCCGCGGCACAGGAATCCCGAACTCCCGGAGAAGTTTCTTTGCCTGATATTCATGGATTTTCATGTCGTACCCCCGTGGTCCCCGGTCTTGCCTGCCCCATCGAGACCGGAAAATCGACTTTTCCCCTCATCCCCGCCAAAGCGGGAGTCGGGGAAGATTGTAATTTGATGACTATTCTGGAGGAAGCGCATCCGTATTCATCGATCAAGGAGATAGGCATCGATGTGCAGCCAATCGATTTAACTGCTGAATCCTTCGGTCAGTTTCAGTCCGAGGTCAAGGGCCTGCCGGTTCATGTCGAGGAAATTGGGGGAGATCTGCGTTTCGAGGACCTTGATGATCGATTCGGGTCGGACCAGCTTCGTCAGCCCAATCAGGGCCCCGAGCATACAGATATTGAAAACGATCGGCCGGCCGATCTTCTCCATCACCGCCTCGTACATCGGCAGCTCCACCTGACGCGCATCCACCTTCTTGCCCAGCTTCACGTATCGGCTGTCGGTCACGAACAGGCCGCCGGGACGGAGGATGGAAAAATAGTTCGCGTAGGCCTGCTGAGTCAGACACACCAGGACGTTGGGCTGGATCACCTTCGGGAAGTGGATCGGGGACTCGGCGATGATGACGTCGGAGCGGGTGGCGCCGCCTCTCGCTTCCGGGCCGTAGGATTGAGACTGAACGGCAATCAGATTTTCATGCAGTACGGCCGCCTCCGCCAGGATGATCGCCGCCGTGATCACCCCCTGACCGCCGGAGCCGGAAAACACCAGCCTACATCGTTCCATGGTCACTTCCCCTTCATCGCCCGTTCGATGATCTTCTGATACTCGGTACAGTACTCCGGCATCTCTTTTTTAACGAAAACGCCGCGTTCGATCAGCGACGGATTCTCCTGCTTCGCCTTGGAGCCGATCGGCGTGGTCAGGGTCTTCATCTTCTCCATCATGTCCACCGCGCTCCCCTCTTTGTTCTTTCTGCCGAAGTAGGTCGGGCACTGCGACATCACCTCCACAACGGAAAAACCCTTGTGCCGGATCGCCTCTTCCAGGACGTCCGCCAATTGCTGGACGTGATACGCCGTGGTGCGCGCCACAAAGGTCGCCCCTGCCGCCGCCGCGATATTGACGATATCGAATTCCTGGTCGATATTCTTATAGGGCGCCGTCGTCGCCATGGTGCCGTATCCCGACAGAGGCGAATACTGCCCGCCCGTCATTCCATAGACCCGGTTGTTCATCACGATGGCCGTCATGTCGATGTTCCGTCGGCAGGCGTGGATGAAGTGATTTCCTCCGATGGAAAGGGCGTCTCCGTCGCCCATCGGCACCAGCACCGTCAACTCCGGGCGGCTCATCTTCACCCCCACGGCGAACGCCAGCGCCCGTCCGTGGAGGGTATGCAGCGTGTGGAAATCCAGATACCCCGCAATCCGGGAAGAACAACCGATTCCCGACACCATGACGATGTCGTTTTTTTTCAACCCCATATTCTCGACCGTGCGCAGAAGACCATTGAGCACGATCCCGTGCCCGCAACCCGGACACCAGATATGCGGAAAGAATCTCTCTCGGAGATAGTCCCCCACCGCCATGTCAAACTCCTTTACCCTGGATCAGACGGAGGATGTTGCGGATATCCTCCGGCGTGATCAGCACCCCATCCACACGGTTGGACAAAAAGACCCGCTCCGGCCTTTCCACCGCTTCCTTGACCGACTGCAAAAGCTGCCCCATGTTCATCTCCACGACCACCACATAACGGGCGTTTTTCGTCTTCTCCCGCACCAGCGCTGCGGGAAACGGCCAGAGTGTCTGGAGTTCCAGCAATCCGATCCTTTCCCCGCGCTTGCGGCGGTCCACGGCCACATGCAGCGCCGAACGCGCCGAGGCACCGTAGGAAATCAAAAGGATCTCCGCGTCGTCGATAAAATATTCCTTGTAGCGGGTCAGTTCATCCACGTGACCTTCGATCTTGTCCACGAGGTGCCGCAACAACTCGTGAACCACCCGGGGATTGTCCGAAGGGAATCCCCACATGTCGTGGAACAGCCCCGTCACATTGTACCGGTGCACGCCCCCGAAATCGGACATCGGCAGACGGCCGTCCTCTCTGGGCAGATAGGGGTGATAGTCCACCCCTTCCCGGACCGACGTCTTGAGCCGTTCCACGAGATGGATTTCCCCGGGCGTCGGTATCTCGAGGCGCTCCCGCATGTGCCCGATCACCTCGTCGAACAGGAGAATCACGGGCGTCCGATAGGTCTCTGAAAAGTTGAAGGCCTCGACAGTGATGGCAAACACGTCCTGGTGGTTCGAGGCGGTGAGGGCAATGATCGAATGGTCCCCATGCACCCCCCACCGGGCCTGGTTCACATCCCCCTGGCTTACCTTCGTCGGAAGGCCGGTCGAGGGCCCCCCCCTCTGGACATCGACGATCACGCACGGGATCTCCGCCATGATCGCGAACCCGAGCCCCTCCTGCATCAGCGAAAACCCCGGGCCGCTGGTCGCCGTCAGCACCTTTTTCCCCGTCAGCGACGCGCCGATGATCGCGCAGATCGAGGCGATTTCATCCTCCATCTGCATGAATCTGCCGCCTTTTTGGGGGAGGCGCACGGACATCAGCTCCGCGATCTCCGTCGAAGGGGTGATCGGATACCCGGCGAAAAAATCCAGCCCGGCGTATAGAGCCGCCTCCACGCAGGCCTCATTCCCTTGGACAAAAGTCAATCTGCCGCCCATGTCACTCCTGCTCCGTCTGTACCTCGATCGCCAAATCCGGGCACCTCAGCTCGCACAGTTTGCAGCAAACGCAATCCTGCGGCCTGGCCGCCACCACCTTTTCACTTTCATCCAGTTCCAAGACCTTCTTGGGACAAAAATGGACGCAAATTCCACACCCCTTGCACCAGTCACGATTGATCACGTGCGCCTTGAGCTTCTGTTTCGCCATATGCCTTCCTGCCCCGTCGAGATCCAGAACCGGGAGATTTTCCGGACATCCTCCCGTATTTGAGACTCGTGCGTCAGTGTGAATAAAGACACCCCCGAGCCGCGGGGAGCCCCTTGCACGACAATCCTTTATTTTGCGCCAATATAGGAGGAGACGCTTTATGTGTCAAGTGGATTCGCAACCTCGGTGATGTATCAGATCTTGTGTCAGGTATAGAAGAAGGGGTATCTCCCGGTTAACGAGACCGAAAAAGAAAGGAGATACCCCATGGAACAAGTAGTTTGGAGTTTGCCACAGGCTTATCAGA
>Ga0172375_10000652_pt1 | contig 55645 bp, 41 predicted proteins | sample LakKiv1m_FD_114537 | JGI IMG/M metagenome (GOLD analysis project Ga0172375, IMG submission 114537) | Freshwater microbial communities from Kabuno Bay, South-Kivu, Congo - kab_092012_11.1m | ecosystem: Environmental > Aquatic > Freshwater > Lake | place: Democratic Republic of the Congo...
GATAAATGAGGCAGGTACTTCATATGGTACAGAATATCAGATTCTTACTATGATGTCTGACAGTGATGATAATATCTACAGGACAGTCAGAATCGGAAACCAGATATGGATGGCTGAAAACCTGAAAGTTACTCAATTCAACAATGGTACAGCAATAGTTGAAGAACAGTCTGCAAGCAACTGGATTGCATTGACCAGTGCAGCCTACTGTTGGTATTCCAATGACGAGACTAATAATAAACCTCTGTATGGAGCACTTTATAACTGGTATGCAGCAAGCGCAGCAAACCTTTGTCCGGCCGGATGGAGGGTAGCAAGTGATGAAGACTGGACTACCCTGACTACAACCCTTGGTGGTGAAGCCCTTGCCGGCGGTAAGCTTAAGGAAGCAGGAACCACTCACTGGCTGGCACCCAATACCGGAGCAGATAACTCCAGTGGTTTCACCGCACTTCCCGGCGGATATCGTTACCGCCTTGACGGATCATTTGCTGATGCTGGTAAGCTCAGCTACTGGTGGACATCAACAGAATATACCTATGACAATACCAAAGGCTATTATCGCGAAATGTTTAACGATCAGGCTGCTGTTGCGAGGGATGGTGCCTTCAAAACTGCTGGTAAATATGTAAGATGTATCAAACAATAATCTAAACATTGTTTTCTTGAGAGGCTGTTGCAAAACAGCCTCTTTTTTTTTAAGACCCTATGTAAGTTTGTACTTGAGTCTGGAAATTTTCCGGATTGATTTCATCGATCCCTTTGGGGGCCCTTACAACAAAAAAACCGGAGTCACGCCTGAGGCGTGACTTATCGGTTTTGTTTTTATATCCCTTCAGCAAGCGAGCTTGCTTCGGTCTATAAAAACAAAACCGATCCCGCTGATGCGGGACCGGTTTTTATGTTGTGGGCGATTACGGATTCGAACCGCAGACCCTCTGCTTGTAAGGCAGATGCTCTGAACCAGCTGAGCTAATCGCCCTGAAACGGGTGCAAATATAATCCAGATTTTGGTTTCTGCAAAAGAAATTAAATATTAAATAGGTTTCCTGCATCGTTTATTCATGATGAAAATCTGAACTGAAGTCCCGTGATGCTTGCTCATGTTGAATAAGTATTGCCAATATGTTGATAACCTGTTAAAATGCTCCCGGAAAACTGTATTAAATTGGCATAATTTCACGTTTATATATGCTGAAGGCCAGTGACCTTCAGTAAATGAATTATGGTTAAACCAGAGGAAATTATGTCTGACTGATGTTTTATAATATATTTTTGTAAAGTAATCCTAACCTGACCTATATGAAATCAGCCAAATGTTTCTGGAAAGCCTCAGTTTCGGATATGATTAAAACTGATGCTCTGAAACTGCCCATATTTTTTCTTGTGTTTTTTATTGGCGTCTCAGGTTATTCATCATCCCTGGTAATAAATTTTAAACCTGTACTTCCTCCCGTCGCCCTTTGCAAAAACATAACTGTGCAGCTTGGTGCAGGAGGAACAGTATCAGTCACCGCCGCTGATATTGATGCCGGCTCATATGATCCCGACGGTACAATAACTTCAATGTCGGTAACCCCAAATACATTTAACTGCTCACAGAAAGGCATAAACTCAGTTATCCTTACGGTGACGGATAACGAAGGTAAATCCGCATCATGCACAGCACAGGTATCTGTAGAAGATAATGTTCTGCCAGCAGTTTTATGCAAAGATCATACATTGTATCTCGATATTAATGGAAAAGGCAAACTTACACCGGCTGATATCAATAACGGATCAACAGATAACTGTTCATCAGGATTGTTTTTTTATCTGAGCAGAACTGATTTTTCCTGCTCGGATATAGGATCAGAGGTAATAATTACACTTATAGGAACAGATGGTTCAGGAAATACAGCATCATGCACCTCACGAATAACAGTTCTGGATACAATTTCCCCGGTCATAAACTATAAGCCGTTTGAACTGGTACTTGGATCATCAGGTTCTGCTACCCTTTCAGCATCAGATATTGATAACGGAACATTCGATAATTGCGGTGCCGTAATCTTGTCAGTGGCTCCTTCAGTTTTTACATGCAGCGATCTTGGAAAGAAAACCGTTGTGCTCACCGCCACTGATTCGCATGGCAATACTTCACATCGCAGCATACAGATAAGTGTGTCCTCTACACTTAAAATTTCAGGAATGTCACTCAGCAGCTGTGACATGGCGCCGACTCTTGCACTTTTCGAAGCCGATAAAGAAGGAGGGGATGGTAACTATTCAAGTCTTTGGAAAGGACTTACTCCTTCATCCCAGCCTTTTATGGTGATTATACCCTTCCCTCCATCTCTGCTGTTTTCAGACACTTCAATCCTTGAAAAACCTTTCTTTAACAATACGATGCCGGATGGTTTATATGATATCAGGCTTGTTGTTACTGACGGAAATGGCTGTAAGGATTCTTCAGATATTAAAATAAATAAAACAGGAGCTATCTTCAATAACCAGACCATGAGGTATTCTGAAGCCTGTGAAGGAGAAGTAAAAACATATTCTGTTATTTATAAACCTGATGCTTCATACACATGGGGAGTTACCAATGGTACTATACTCGACAGTGATACAGACACAAGCAGGATAAGGATCTTATGGAATACAGGGGTGTTACAGGGAAGGATCTTAACCACAATTACCGAACCGAACAGCCTTTTCTCCGGAGGTATATGCGGATCAGCTGTTATTGATTCTGTAACCATAACACCTTTGCCAAATCCCGTATTCAATAATCCTGCAACGAATGTTTGCCATGATACTCCGACCACCTATACCCTGACAGGTACATATGCTTATAACCATTGGACGGTAGTGGGGGGAGTAATTATTTCAGGAGGAACAGTAACCGACAATTATGTCACGGTAAGTTGGAATGAAAGTCCATCGGGCATTGTATCGGTATCAGCGGGCAACAATGCATTCTGCACAACTACACTGGCCCTGACCGTCACTATATTCAACCTGCAGGGTTCAGTAACATCTTTATCGGATATTACATGTAACGGCGGATCTGACGGATCAGTTACCGTTTCTGCAGGCCCCGGTACAGGAATGGCCCCTTATCAGTTTTCCCTTGATGGAGGTGCTTTCGTGTCGGGTGGGACTTTTACGGGTTTAACGCTTGGAAATCATGTTATAACAATCAGGGATGCCCTGATGTGTACCTTTGAGGTGCCTTTTGTGATTGATCAGCCATCACCCGTAACAGGATCAGCTTCCTCACTGAAAAATGTAAGTTGTTTTGGGGGATCTGACGGATCTGTAACAATAAATGCATCAGGAGGCACTTCTCCTTATCAGTACCGGCTTAACGGGGGCCCTCTGCAGGGGTCAAACGTATTCAGCGGTCTGCCGGCAGGTTCTTATACTGTTACAATAATCGACAGCCACGGATGTTCAGGATATGTGTTGTTTTCAATTGTGCAGCCTGCCCAGCCTCTTAACGGATCAGCATCGGTAACAAATGTCACATGCTTTGGAGAGTCGTCAGGAAGGATAATTCTGACGGTCACAGGTGGCACCGGGCCTTATTCCTATTTATGGAGCAATGGAACTACTCTGAAGGACCTGATTAATGTGCCGGCAGGGAACTATAATGTTATTATTACTGATGCAAATGGGTGTACTTCAACTGTTAATGCTTCTGTCACCCAGCCTGTTGCCGCCCTTGCAGGATCATCTTCAGTGACCAATGTACTGTGCTTTGGTGCTTCAACCGGCTCTGTAAGCCTTACGGTTACGGGAGGCACTCCACCTTACTCATACCTGTGGAACAACGGAGCTGTGACAAAAGATATTTCAAACTTACAGGCTGGAAATTATTCTGTAACCATAACTGACGCCAACGGATGCACCCTTGGTTTAAATGCTTCAGTAACACAACCTCTTTCCGCTTTAGGCAGCAGTGTTTCGGCTCAGACAAATGTATCCTGTTTTGGTGGCAATGACGGATCAGTTACCATTGCCGGTTCAGGCGGAACCAGTCCTTATATGTACAGGATCGGATCAGATCCGTTCCAGGCATCAGGAACATTTACTCCGCTTGCTGCAGGCAGTTATACTATAACTGTCAGGGATGCAAACCTGTGCACTTTTAGTCTTCCTGTTATTATAACCCAGCCGTCATCAGCCCTTGGCGGTACTGTTGTTTCCATTTCAGATGCCGGATGTTATGGCGATGCTTCAGGGAGTATTACTGTTACGGGATCAGGCGGAACAGCACCATATGAATACAGCATGGATGCAGGTCCCTTTCAGACTTCAGGATCATTTGCAGGGCTTGCGGCTGGCCCTCATAATGTAACAGTCAGAGATTTCAAACAATGTACATTCATTATCCCGGTAAACATTTCTCAGCCAGCGTTGCCTTTATCTGTTTCTGCAACCCACACTGATGTTCTTTGCCTTGGTGCATCAACCGGAACCGCAACTGCCATAGTTGCCGGAGGTACTCCGCCTTACTCATATTCCTGGAACAGTGTTCCCTTGCAGATAACACCATCGGCTTCAAATCTGCCCGCTGGTAATTATACTGTCACAGTAACCGACAAGAACGGCTGTATCGCCACAACATCGGTCACTATAATCCAGCCACTTACAGCTCTTTCAGCTACAGTCTCAGTTACTGATGTCGGCTGTAACGGGGAATCTGACGGATCAATAAACCTCACGGTTTCAAACGGAACAGCTCCTTTTACCTTTACCTGGAGCAATGGTGCCATCACTGAGGATCTGAGCAATATTCCTGCCGGGAGCTACAATGTGACTGTGAATGACGCAAACGGATGTTCTGCCGTAGCTTCCGCTTCCGTCGGTCAGCCATCACAGCTGACGGGTAATATTACAGCGACAGGGCCGAATTGTTTTGGCGAAAGTACGGGATCATGCAACCTCTCTGTAACAGGGGGCACCCCGCCGTACAGTTTTATCTGGAATACCGGTGAGACTACAGAGGACCTTGCAAATATACCTTCTGGAAATTATTCAGTTACAGTTACGGATTTTAACGGATGCACCTTGCTTGTAAATACCACTATCAGCCAGCCTGCATCACCGCTTGGAGGATCTGTTGTAACTTTATCTGATGTTACTGTTTACGGAGGTAGTGATGGTAGTATTACAGTAGCGGGATCAGGCGGAACAGCGCCTTATCAGTATTCTCTTGATGCAGGAATATTCCAGTCGTCCGGAACATTTGGATCACTGACTGCCGGTACTTATACAATAACAGTAAGAGATTCAAAGCAATGTACATTTGATCTTGCAGCTACCATAAACCAGCCATGGATACCTTTAACTGCAAATATTGTATCGCAAACAAATGTTCCATGCAGCGGAGGAAGCCAGGGAAGTGTCACAGCAGCAGGCTGGGGAGGAACATCTCCTTATATGTATTCGTTAAACGGGGCGCCTTATCAGGCATCCGGCACTTTCAGTTCACTTTCTGCCGGATTGTATACAATTTTTGTAAGGGATGGTGCATCCGATATTTTCAATCTTCCGGTTGAAATAACCCAGTCTGAATCGCTCGGTCTCATTGTTACTCCGGAAGATCCCAAATGTCTGGGTGGAAACGATGGAAGTGCCGTTGCCGTTCCCTCAGGTGGAACTGGCCCTTACTCATATCAGTGGAACACAGATCCGGTGCAGACCACACAAACAGCAACCGGACTTTCAGCTGGAAACTATTCTGTAACTGTGACAGATGTAAATGGTTGTATTGCAACAGGTAATGTTCAGTTATCGCAACCTTCTACCGAACTTGTCTTAAGTATTGCAAAAACTGATGTTCTTTGTAAGGGCGGATCAAATGGAACTGCCATTGTAACAGCATCAGGCGGTCTGCCTCCTTATAATTATACGTGGAATACAACTCCGGTACAGACCACACAGACAGCGGTGAATCTGTCTTCAGGGACTTTTACTGTGAACGTTACTGACAGTAACGGCTGCACTAAAACAGGATCAGTTACAATTGCAGAATTATCAGCATTGACTGTGTCTTCATCAGTTAGTGAAGCTTCATGCCCCGATTCGAACGACGGTTCAGTGACACTAACCATAACAGGAGGAACAGCGCCTTATTCAATTTTCTGGTCCGATGGTGCTGCAGTTCAGACACGCAACAACCTTTATACCGGACGGTATGGAGTTATAGTCACTGACCATAATGGCTGCGCCGAGTCACTGAGCATTGATGTTGGCTTCACATTCAGTTTTAACTGTCTGGTGATACCACAGGTAATAACCCCGAATGGAGATGGATTCAATGACGAATGGATAATACGGAATATCGGTTACTATCCCGATGCAGAAGTCCATATCTTCAACAGGTGGGGACAGGAGGTCTTCACTACGAAAAATCTTGCCGACAATCCATGGGATGGACGGTATAAGGGAAAACTTGTCCCGACCGATTCATATCATTATATATTATACCTTAATGACGGTTCGGAGCCAAGAACGGGTGTTATAAGCGTAATCAGATAAAATGTGGAATGCTGAAAATTAAAGGTATGCGATATATTAAAAGTACAATTACGATGACATTTCTGCTCTTGTTTATCGGAGCAGCTGAAGGTCAGCAGATGCCAATGTACAGCCAGTACATAATGAACGGATTCCTTGTTAACCCTTCATTTGCGGGTCGTGATGGCTATACATCCCTTAACCTTACAGTAAGGGAGCAATGGGCAGGTCTTGCACAGGCCCCTTCCACATATGCTCTCAGCTTCCAGACAAGGATACTTAAAGACAGCTATATCTCCAAGTCCACAACTGTGAAAAAGAAGCTCATCAGACCGACAAGGGGGGGACAGGTTGGAATAGGAGGATATATTTTTAATGATAACAACGGCATCATGCACCGTACCGGATTACAGGGTGCCTATGCGTACAATATACCTTTGGGAAATGATGATGATGAATATTCAAAAACTCTGTCTTTCGGACTTGCCCTGATGGCCTATCAGTATTCAGTAAAACTTGATAACCTGATATATGACCCCGATGATCCTTACCTTAACAACTATGACAGGTCGGTCTTCATAACCGATTTCAATTTCGGGGTAAGTTATGCAACGCCTAAGTACTATGCAGGTTTTGCAATGACCAACCTTTTGAGAGGTGCGTTAATGTTTTCGAAAGGGAGTGATAATGACAATACAGAACTTGGTCACTATTATCTCACGGGTGGCATCAAATTTCCGCTGTCGGGCAACTGGATGATTGAGCCTTCTGCATTCATAAAATCTTCAGACATGTTCTTCAAGTCGTTACAGCTCGACCTTACCACAAGGGTGTACTATAAAAATGACTATTGGGCTGGTGTTTCATGGAGAACAAGTGATGCCATAATAGTTATGCTGGGGCTTAAATATGACAGGTTTTATTTTGCCTATGCTTTTGATTTCACACTTACAGATATCAGAAGACAAAGTCTTGGCACACACGAATTTTCACTTGCTGTAAAATTCGGATCAAGCGCCAGGAGATATCGTTGGCTTAATGCATATTAGAACATCTTTTTTGCGGTTTGCCGGCATCCTCGTGCTGATGTCGTATTTTTTTAGTTCTGCTGATGCCTCGGTAAAGAATGATTCGCTGAGGATAAGGATAATGTTTTATAATACCGAAAACCTGTTTGATGCCTGTGATGATCCTTTAACTGATGATAATGAGTTTCTGCCATCCGGATTACGGCGTTGGAATATTTCAAGATACAGAAGGAAGATCAATTCATTATATAAGACAATAATTGCTGCAGGTGAGTGGGACCCTCCTGCAATAGTAGCAATGTGCGAGGTCGAGAACAGAAGGGTACTGGAAGATCTTGTTGAAGAAACCAATCTGTCATACTTTGATTACGGCATAGTTCATGAAGATTCACCGGATCCCAGAGGAATAGATGTATGTCTTATTTACAGGAAGGAACTTGTGAGAATTGCCGGATACAGGTATTATAAACCCGAAACCGACGGGGAATTTCATTCTCGTACCATTCTCTACACAAAATGTATTATCAGGGATGATACATTTCATATTCTGGTTAATCACTGGCCATCGAGAAGAGGAGGTATTCTGGCGGGAGATGAACTCAGAGACAGAATTTCTTCCAAGGCGGGTGAAATTGCTGATTCGATATGTGCATCATCATCTGCAAATCAGAAAATAATAATTACAGGCGATTTTAACTGCAATCCGGATGATAAGGCTGTTAAATCGCTCACAACTGATGCAAAAGGTGCGGAAAGGGTTTTTGTAAATGTCTCAAAGTGCGACAGGTCGAAAGCCCCTGGAACATACCGTTACCAGGGAACCTGGGAACTCATTGACCAGTTCATAGTTTCTGAAGGTTTGCTTAAAAGCACCGATGGATTATTTACCCGTTATGATGCATTCAGGATCTTTGATGAGGATTTCCTCCTTGTGCGCGATCCCAAATATCCGGGATCAATGCCTTTTTCTACATATCGGGGATACAGGTATCAGGGTGGATTCAGTGATCATCTTCCTGTATTACTTGATCTGGGATTCCATTAAATCGTCGGGGAATGTAAGCCCGAGCTCTCTCCCTTTTTCAAGCATTAATTTCCGTGCAGCATCATGTTCATTAGGGATTGTGCCTTCCAGAATTGCTTCCCTGATTGCATTTTTTATCTGGCCTACCACAATTCCTGGTTTTATCCTGAATGTAGCTATTATCTCTTCACCAGTAACCGGAGGCTGGAAATTTCTTAAGGCATCCTTCTCTTCAATTTCCTTCAGCTTAAGCCTGACAAGCCTGAAATTTTCAAGATGCCTTGTCTTTGTTGCCTCATTTTTTGATGTGATGTCAGCTTCACAGAGCATCATGAGGTCGTCAATATCATCCCCGGCCTCAAAAAGAAGACGTCTTACGGCAGAGTCTGTCACGGTTTCCTGTGAAAGAACAATAGGTCTAAGATGCAGATCAACAAGTTTCTTTACATATTTCATTTTGTCATTCATCGGAAGTTTCATCTTCCTGAAAATATCAGGTATCATCTTGCTTCCTATAAATTCATGACCATGGAACGACCAGCCGGTTTCAGGATCATATTTCTTCGTTACCGGTTTGGCTATATCGTGTAATAGTGCAGCCCATCTCAACCACAGGTTATCCGATTTCCTGCTGATATTGTCAAGTACTTTGAGTGAATGAAGAAAATTGTCCTTATGTGCTTTGCCATCTTTCTTTTCAACTCCTTTAAGATTTTTAAGCTCGGGGAAGATCAGGCTGAGTAATCCCGACTTTTCAAGCATGATAAAACCATGGGAGGGATGACTGCACATCATAATCTTGTTGAGCTCGGTGATTATCCTTTCCTGTGATACAATTTTAATACGTCCTGCATTCCTGGTAATAGCCAGAAATGTTGTCTCGTCTATTTTAAAATCCAGCTGGACAGCAAACCTTACTGCCCTCATCATCCTCAGAGGATCATCGGAAAATGTTATATCGGGATCCAGCGGCGTCCTGATTATTCCTTCTCTCAGGTCGTGCATGCCATCAAATGGATCCATGAATTCTCCGTAAGTATCCCTGTTCAGACTTATTGCAAGTGCATTTATTGTAAAATCCCTTCTTTTCTGGTCATCTTCAATAGTTCCGGCCGATACCGAAGGTTTCCTTGAATCTTTGCTGTATGATTCCTTTCTCGCGCCTACAAATTCTATTTCATAATCCCCATATCTGAACATCGCAGTCCCAAAGTTTTTGTAGACAGCAACTTTTATATTAGGAGATATCTTTTTTGCAGCTTTTCGGGCAATGTCAATGCCATTACCGACAACAACAATGTCAATGTCCTTATCGGGATGCTCCCTTTCAAGAAGGCAATCTCTTACATATCCCCCGATTACCCAGGCTCTGACTTTTTCCGATGTTACAACATCAGAAAGCGCATCAAAAATAACGTCATTTAGACATATATTCATATATAAATATGACAATTTATCAAAAGTATTATGACAAAGTTACAATTAATAACTATTTTTAAAGAATCAGGAATGGCTGTGAATTTATGGTATAAAGATTGAAGTAATATTGAACAGGTATCAAAATTAATTGTTAATCAAACAAAAAAAATGTTGGAACACTTGACAAAAGAGACTTTTCTGAGCAAGGTATTTGACTACGAAAAGAACAAAGAATGGAAATTTGAAGGTACAAAGCCATGTGTAATAGATTTTTATGCTGACTGGTGCGGACCTTGCAAGATGGTTGCCCCTGTACTTGAGGAACTTGCAAAGGATTTTGAAGGCAAGCTTGATATTTATAAGGTAGATACAGAGGAGGAGCAGGAGCTTGCAGCTGTATTCGGCATCAGAAGCATACCTTCAATCCTGTTCGTGCCTGCAGAAGGCCAGCCTCAGATGGCGATGGGTGCACTTCCGAAGGAAACCTTTGTAAAGGCTTTCAAGGATGTGCTGGGTGTCGAGAAAGAAAGTGTTAATAAATAGGTTTCAGTTTGTTAAAAAAAATTGATCCTGTTGCGTAACATTAAGTAACTTTATTACGTTATACAAACAAAGGTAGTAACCACCATGGTTACATGAGTTTTTTCATGGATTTAGGTTTAAGGTAGTAAAGTAAAATCCCGCGAAGCGCCCGTTTCGCGGGTTTTTTATGCAAGATCCCTGAAAATGGCATTTATCTCCTCCTCAGTAGTTTTAAGCTTTTTCTGACATTGTCTTATAAGTTCTGATGCCCTTTTGACCTCGGCCGACAGCCTGTCAACATCCATTTCTCCGCTTTCTATCTCTTTAAGGATCTTGCCGATCTCATTAACTGCCTGGTTAAATGAAAATTCCTTTTTTGCCATACGTTCTTAGGTTTTTTGTATGATAATTTCTAAACTACTTTACTTCTTACCGAACCATCGCTGAACCTGGTATCAATAATATCGTCTTTGGAAAGTCCGCTACCTGTCTTTAAAATTTTACCATTCATCGAAGTAATTGTATAACCTCTCTTCAGGACATTGTCAGGATCAAGGATCTTAAGCATGCTTTCAAATCCGGCAATTTCATTTTTTCGTATGCTTAAAAGAACTTCAGAGCCTGATAAGAGGGTTTTCTTCATCTGGTTAACAGGGTTTTTGTTTGCGGATATTGCGGATGATGTTCCTGAAATAAGTCTGGATCTCTGATTTTCAGGAATAAGTCTGGCTTTAAGAAGATATTCCTTTCCTATATTAATCATATCTATAATAACATCAGAAAGTTCATTTCTGAATGCAGTAACAGACATCTTTGCCAGAGGTATAAGTTTCAGTCGTGATGAATCGATCAGATTTTTATTTTTATTTAGAATAAGTAATGACATATCGGTTATTCCCCGGCTCATCTCATTTAGTTGTTCTTCAGCGATGACCATGCATTCTATAAGGAAGTCGGCAACAGCAGTCGGTGTTTTCAATGCCTGCCAGGCAACCATGTCAGTTACCGAAAGGTCTTTTTCGTGTCCGATACCTGTAAGAACGGGAACAGGAAACTGGGTGATGTAAAATGCTATATCGTAATTATCGAACCAGCTCAGGTCAGTCTGGGAGCCTCCGCCTCTGATAATGACCACAGCATCGAAAAGCCCGGCATGGCCGGCTATTCTGTCGAGCGACTTTATAATACCAGCCTGGGTATCGCTCCCCTGCATCGGTGTGTCGAAAAAAGCCGTATAGAAAACATAGCCATAGCTGTTTTCCTTAAGGTGGGTAACGAAATCATTATAGCCTGCAGCATTTGATGAGGATATAATGGCAATTCTCTGTGGTACAGTAGGAAACCCGAGATCCTTGTTCATTGTCAGCACTCCCTCCTGTTCAAGTCGTTTTATTATCTGCTGCCTCCGTAAAGCCATCTCCCCTAATGTAAATGCAGGATCGATATCGTTGATGACAAGGCTTAATCCATAAATCTCGTGATATTCTATCTTTGCTCTGAAAAGTATCTTAAGTCCTTCCCTGAGAGATTCTCCTGCAGTGTTTTCAAAAAACGGTTTAAGGAAACGGTACCTGTTGTTCCAGATTACTCCCCTTGCCCTTGCGCTTATACTAACGTTGTCTGCTTGTTTTTCGATCAGTTCCAGATAGCAGTGACCGTTATAGTTCACTTTTATTTCAGCAATCTCAGCAACCACCCAGTACATATCCGGTAAGGCCATATAAAGGGAATCCTTAATGATAAGCTGTAATTCGGTAAGTGAAAGTCTTTCGTTCATTGCTGTTAATAAAGAATTAATGATTCAGCTACCAGACATTCCCTGTTTTTTCCGGATCTGGAATAGTAGGTTTATTTTGTTCAAGTGAATCGAGATAATTGGTTTCGTAGATGTCCATGTCCCTGTTATCCGGTATGCCAAATGAATAGACAGTCTTAAATCTCTGGGTTCCATCTTTTTTATAAATTATCCAAAGGCCTTCGCGGACATCGCTCCTGTACTGTCCTGAAAATTCCGGTTTCCCATTTTCGAAAAAGGCTTCAAAACGACCGTCAAGCTTTCCGTTCACATATGAAGTTCTCATCGTGAGTGTACCGTCGGGATAATATTTTGTCCACTCCCCGTGCTTTACATCATTTTTGTAATTTATTTTTTCTGCTATCCTGCCGTCGGGGTAATATTTTACAGAAAGTCCGTTTTTTTTGTCGCCTGAATAATTTTCCTCACTGATCAGGACATCCTTACCGGTTGGAGAAAAGAATTGCCATTTACCTTCCTTTAGCTGGTTAATGTATTTTCCTTTAGAAGCTAAAAATCCGTTTGAATAATATAATGAAGCTGATGCTTCTGTACCGTTAAGGTCAAATACCAGAACAGATTTCAATTTTGAATCCTCGTAATACCTTTTGAATTCTCCGGAAGGCTTATCATCCCTGAAAAACCCATCGTACATAATATTGCCATTCGGATATTTTTTTATCCAGTGGCCCTGTTTTCTGCCCTTGGTATCGGTCTGGTTGATCTGCTCCATGGTCTGGGCAGAAATAATATCTAAGCAAATAAATAACAGGCAGGCTGTTAATAATTTAACATTCATCTGGCATCATAAATGATTCGTCTCAAAAGTACAAAAAAGAAAAAGAGGCTGAATTAAATCAGCCTCTTACATTTGTGTCAGGGTGAAATTTATTTAACCTCTTCAAAATCGACATCTGTAACTTCGTCGCCACCCTGCTGTGATTTTCCGCTTTGCTGCTGATCGGGACCAGGTTGTGATGCTGACGGGCCTGAGGCCTGGGCGTTTTTGTACATTTCTTCGGATGCCGTCTGCCATACTGCATTCAGTTCAGCAAGAGCCTTATCGATTGCAGTAAGATCCTGTGATTTATGGGCTTCCTTAAGTTTTGAAAGCGCTGATTCAATGGCTGATTTTTTATCGGCAGGGATCTTGTCACCAAATTCCCTTAGCTGTTTTTCTGTAGAGAAAATCATGCTGTCAGCTGTATTTATCTTTTCAACCCTTTCTCTGGCTTTCTGATCTGCTTCAGCATTGGCTTTTGCCTCATCCCTCATTCTTTTTATTTCATCATCACTCAGTCCGGATGACGCTTCAATCCTGATTCTCTGTTCTTTTCCGGTGCCTCTGTCCTTGGCAGTTACATGCAGGATACCATTGGCATCAATATCAAAGGTAACTTCTATCTGTGGTATGCCTCTCGGGGCAGGTGGAATTCCATCAAGATGGAATCTTCCGATAGTCTTGTTACCCGCTGCCATTGGCCTTTCACCCTGAAGTACATGTATCTCGACTGATGGCTGGCTGTCGGCAGCAGTCGTGAACACCTCTGTTTTCTTGGTAGGAATGGTGGTGTTTGATTCAATAAGTTTTGTCATAACCCCGCCCATCGTTTCTATTCCGAGTGAAAGTGGAGTAACGTCAAGAAGAAGGACATCCTTTACTTCACCTGTGAGAACACCTCCCTGGATTGCAGCGCCGACGGCAACAACCTCATCAGGGTTTACTCCCTTTGATGGTACCCTTCCAAAAAATTTCTCGACAAGCTGCTGTATTGCAGGTATACGTGTCGATCCTCCTACAAGAAGTACTTCATCTATTTCAGATGCTTTAAGACCCGAGTCGTTCAGGGCTTTTCTGCAGGGTTCAATACATGCCTGAATAAGGTCATCACACAGTTTTTCGAACTGTGAACGTGTAAGCGTCTTCACAAGATGTTTCGGAATACCGTCAACAGGCATAATATATGGGAGGTTTATTTCTGTCGTGGTTGAGCTTGACAATTCAATTTTTGCTTTTTCAGCAGCCTCCTTAAGTCTCTGAAGGGCCATCGGATCCTTTCTGAGGTCGACTCCTTCATCCTTCTTGAATTCTTCTGCAAGCCAGTCTATTATCCTGTGGTCAAAATCATCGCCTCCCAGGTGGGTGTCACCATTTGTTGATTTAACCTCGAAAACACCATCACCAAGTTCAAGTATGGAAATATCAAATGTGCCGCCACCAAGGTCGAAAACAGCTATCTTAAGGTCCTGTGCCTTTTTGTCAAGACCGTAGGCAAGAGATGCTGCCGTTGGCTCATTTATTATCCTTTTGACATTAAGACCGGCAATTTCACCTGCCTCTTTTGTGGCCTGGCGCTGGGAATCACTGAAATATGCAGGTACAGTGATCACTGCTTCCGTAACTTCCTGTCCGAGATAATCTTCTGCTGTCTTCTTCATCTTCTGAAGGATCATGGCAGATATCTCCTGCGGTGAATACAATCTGTTGTCAATCTTCACCCTTGGAGTGTTATTCTCGCCCCTGACAACAGGAAAGCTGACTCTTTTAATTTCAGTATTGACTTTATCAAATGTCTCACCCATAAACCGTTTTATTGAATAAACAGTTTTCTGGGAATTTGTAACGGCCTGACGTTTTGCAGGATCTCCCACTTTACGTTCACCGTTTTCGACAAATGCGACTATCGAGGGTGTTGTCCTTTTGCCCTCGCTGTTCGGGATAACTACGGGCTCATTCCCTTCCATTACGGCAACGCATGAGTTTGTTGTTCCCAGGTCGATTCCTATTATTTTTCCCATTTTATGATATTTATGAATTTTCAATTTATGCCTCATCAAACTGCAATGATTATGCCATAGGACTTAAATGATTTTTTTATGCAATAATGGCATTGATGTTTTTATTCTGTCTGACCAATGTGACAAAAAGGCATAAATCTGAACAAACACGTGTCAGATTAAAAAGATGTCAGCATTGTCAGGCATTCTTCTTTACAAATTCGTAGCTTTGTCCTTCGGATCAAACCTGAAAAGATCATGTCAGTCTACAAATCTGTAAAGAGAGTCACCACCCATGTTCTTCATGAGATGAAGCTGAAGGGTGAAAAGATAGCAATGCTGACCGCCTATGACTATTCGATTGCACGCATATTGGATGAAGCTGAGATTGATATCATCCTTGTTGGTGATTCAGCATCGAACGTAATGGCAGGATATGATACAACTCTGCCTATTACCCTTGATAATATGATTTATCATGCGGCTTCAGTTGTGAGAGGAGTAAAAAGGGCACTGGTTGTTGTGGATCTTCCGTTCGGGACTTATCAGGGAAACTCGAAGGAAGCTCTTGTATCGGCAATAAGGATAATGAAGGAGACAGGTGCTGCTGCAGTAAAACTGGAAGGAGGGCAGCAGATTGCCGAATCTATTGAGCGTATACTCTCAGCAGGTATTCCGGTTATGGGTCACCTGGGCCTGACCCCCCAGTCTATTCACAAATTCGGAACCTATGTGGTCAGGGCAAGAGAAGAAGAGGAAGCCAGACGTCTTATGGAGGATGCAAGGCTCCTTGAAAAACTGGGATGTTTCGCTGTTGTCCTTGAAAAGATCCCTGCCAAACTTGCAGAGGAAGTGACAACTACACTTAGAATTCCCGTGATAGGCATTGGCGCGGGAGGCAAGACCGACGGACAGGTTCTGGTTTTACACGATATGCTGGGCATTACCCAGGAATTTTCACCACGATTCCTGAGAAGATATCATAATCTGTATGCTGAAATAAAAGGAGCTGTACAGACATATATCGGAGATGTCCGTTCACAGAACTTCCCGAACGAAAAAGAACAATACTGAAAAGCCTCATAATCATGTCTTTACAAAATGATTGAAGTATTATTCGAGGATAACCACCTTATTGCAGTCAATAAAAGACCCTCTGATCTTTCACAGGGTGACAATACCGGTGATTCTTCCCTCGACTCGGAAGTAAGGAAATATATTGCAGCAAAATATAACAAACCAGGGGATGTATTCCTTGGTCTGGTTCACCGCCTTGACAGACCGGTTGGGGGTGTTATGCTATTTGCCCGGACATCGAAGGCACTTGCACGTATGAATGAGATCTTCCGCTCAAGGGATGTTAAAAAGGTATACTTTGCAATAGTAGGAGAGAGACCTCCCGAAGTTGAGGGAGAACTGACCCATTTTCTAAAAAAAAACGAAGACCGGAACAAAACCTATGTTTATGACCATGAGGTAAAAGGATCAAAAAAGGCGTCCCTTACCTACAGAATTGTCGGAAGATCTGACAGGTTCTTTTTGCTCGAAGTGGAACTTCATTCAGGAAGGCATCATCAGATAAGGGCACAACTCGCAAGGATAGGATGTCCGATTAAAGGCGATCTGAAATACGGATATCCACGTTCGAATGATGACGGAAGTATATGCCTCTTTGCCCGCAGCCTCGAATTCCTCCATCCGGTGAAAAAGGAAAAGATCGTTATACAGGCCCCAATGCCTGAAGGCGATGTCTGGAAATTCTTCAGGAATATATAAAAAAATGAGCCGAAATATATCCGGCCCATCTTCAGTTGTCATGAAAGCATAAACAAAAATTCCTGTCTCTACCTAACCCATTGTATTCTTAAAGATTGTTCTTATATTCCAATGCAAATATATTTCCTGATTTCTGAAACTGAGTTAAAATCAGGTTAATTAGAGTTAAGGAAACGTTAAATCATTGCGTCGAAATTGCTTTATATCTTAAATTTGGGGCATGAGCAAAAAAAGGTTCATAATACTTATCACGATGATGGTGCTTTCCCTTGCAGGTATCATCTGGGTACAGATATTCTGGATCCGGAAGGCTGTTTCGATAAGAAATGAAAATTTCAACAGGGCCGTGTTTTCGGGTTTGGAAGAAGCAGCAAATGCTATTGAATCGAACAGACAGATGAGCTTCTTTTTTGATAATCCCGGAATTGCCAGGATGCAGCCTGAAGGCGATGTTTCGGGTTATCTGAGCATTGGCAGCTATTCATCAAACGACGGAAGAAACTTCAGCTATAGTATTACAAGCCAGACCTTTTCAGGGACGGTAGATTCAGCCGGGAACATAATTCTCGATAAACCTGTAACAACAAATAAAGACACAACCATTACCAATGAGAACGGTTCTTTGAGCTATCCGCCTTCCGGACTGAGACCTGAAATAGAAAATGCTGAAAACAGAAGTGCAAACGAAACCCGGCGAGGACAGGTACAGGTTAACAGGAATGAACTTATCGAATGGATAAGAAGGAGGGCCTATCAGTTCCAGAATATGAGCGACCAGATGATAACAGAGGTTTATCAATGGGAGAAAACCATGGATATAAAGAAAGAAGAAGTGAATTTTGCCCTGAACCGGGCTTTCATGTTTTCGGGTATTGAAACCCCATTTGAATTTGCTGTGATAAAAGACGGGAAAGTCCAGGACGGAAGCTTTAAAAAATCAAATAAGAATGATTTTCTGAAAAGTCATTATATGGTTCAGCTTTTTCCTGATAACATCATGCATCAGAACCTTATAGTATCCGTAATATTTCCCGAAAGGACGAATTACGTGCTGGGTTCGATGACATGGCTTCTCGGCGGTTCACTTATGTTTTCACTTATAATTCTTGCAACATTTGGACTGAGTCTCTTTTTTATAATCCGACAGAAAAAGATTTCTGAAATGAAATCCGATTTCATAAATAATATGACTCATGAGTTCAAGACCCCCATTGCTACCATATCTCTTGCTGCAGACACCATTACAAATCCCAAGGTTATAAAGGACGAGGCCAGCATAAAGCATTTCATAGGGATGATAAAAAAGGAGAATGAGAGGATGAACAAGAAAGTGGAGACAATACTGCAGATTGCATCGCTCGACAAAAAGGAGATCGAGTTCCGGTTTGAAAATGTCTCTCTTCATAATATAATTGAAAGGGCTGTTGAAACAATTGAGATACAGATACATCAGAGAAACGGTAAAATCATTCTGAAGCTTGATGCTCCTGAACCTGTTGTTTATGGCGATAGTGATCACCTTCTGAATCTTGTTAACAATCTGCTGGATAATTCCATTAAGTACTCGGCTGCTGCTCCCGAGATCACTGTTGAAACGAGGAACACTGAAAAAGGCATTATACTATCGGTTCAGGATAATGGAATAGGCATGAGCAAGAGTGTCCAGAGCAGGATTTTTGAACGATTTTACAGACAGACCTCTGGTGATGTCCACGATGTAAAAGGATTTGGCCTCGGGCTAAACTATGCCAGGGCAATAATAGATGCCCATAAAGGTAATGTAACAGTTACGAGCGAGCCGGGCAGGGGAAGCCGTTTTGATATTTACCTTCCGTTTAACTGGGAAAACCAATAACTATGAAATCAGCAAAAATTTTTCTCGTTGAAGATGATCTCAGCTTTGGTTCGGTTCTTAAATCTTACCTCGAACTTAATGATTATCAGGTCGATTGGATTGATGACGGAAAATATGCCGTGGAGCATTTCAGAAAAGGTACCTTTGATATCTGCATTCTTGACGTAATGCTTCCGCATGTCGATGGCTTTACTATTGCCGGAGAGATCAGGAAGATAAATAACACGATACCCATAGTATTTCTCACAGCCAAAAAGCTAAAGGAGGATGTGCTTAAGGGATATGGCGCCGGAGGCGATGATTATGTGACAAAGCCTTTTGATACGGAAATACTTATTGCAAAGATACGTGCAATCCTGGCAAGACGCGAGTTTCAGTCAGGGACAAGGGATATCTACGAGATCGGAAAGTTTGTATTCAATGCCAGGCTCAGAATTCTTTCCGGAGGTGAAGAGGAGAAAAAGCTTTCCCCAAAGGAGGCACAGCTCCTTGAACTTCTGGCTCTTAATCCAAATGAACTTATAAGCCGCGAAATGGCACTTAAGAAAATCTGGGGTTCAGATGATTATTTCACAGCCAGAAGCATGGACGTTTACATTACAAAACTCAGGAAATTCCTGTCAGAAGATCCAAAACTTAATATTAAAAACATACATGGGGCAGGATTCCAGCTTATTGTGAGGGAGGATCCTGCCTGAAACTGTTCATATTGAACTGTAACGGCAGCAGAAGGCTTATGCTCTCAATAATCCTTATTTTGTTTTGCATGTACATTATTATCCTGATCTGATTTCCTCTTCGTGTTTCCTCCTCAGCAATCACCTGCCTGCAGTTTCCACAGGGTGAAACACTTTCGGCAATATCACCTTTTACATTTATTGCAGTGATGGCCATGGCAACGGGTTTATCATCCGGAAAATTGGATACAGCAGCAGCAAGAGCTGTTCTTTCTGCACAGATGCCTGAGGGGAATGCAGCATTTTCCACATTCGAACCATGAACTATTCTACCTGATTCAAGCCTGATAGCAGCACCAACCCTGAATTTTGAGTATGGTGCATAGGCCAGCCCTGCAGCATTGACTGCAATCATTGTAAGTTCCCTGTCACCGGCAGTCAGCTCACCTTCGTTGTCGTATTCCACATAGGAAAAACTAATATTTTTCGTGACAGCCATGGTTCACTTTTTCATTTGTTTATGCAAATCTAACAATAATTGATCAAATGCAATGTCAGCAACTTGACAGGCTTTTGTGAATAACCTGTGCTGCTTTGGTTCCTGTTTTTAGCTATTTTTGCCCGAAATAAGGGAAAAACGTGAGAAAGGCAGTATTTATATTAACCTGGTTTATTTTTTTGGCAGCATTGGGTTCATGCAGGGTATCTAAGCCACTTTCGACAAATGTTCCTGTAAGCGGTACGGCATCAGATTATATTAATGCATATAAAGATTTGGCCATAAGTGAGATGCGAAGGACCGGCGTGCCTGCAAGCATTACTCTGGCACAGGGTATGCTGGAATCAGATTATGGAAGAAGTTCACTTGCAAGGCTTGGAAATAATCATTTTGGAATAAAATGCCATAGCGACTGGACAGGCCAGACAATAAGGCAGCATGATGACAGGAGGAATGAGTGCTTCAGGAAATACAGAAGGCCGGAAGACTCTTTTTATGATCATTCTGATTTTCTGAAGACAGGATCGCGATACAGGTTTCTCTTCGATCTGGATCCAATGAATTACAAAGCATGGGCTAATGGTCTAAAGAAGGCCGGGTATGCCACTCATCCCGACTATGCCAACATGCTTATCAGAAAGATAGAAGAAAACAGGCTTTATGAATTTGACAGGGGATATACTGCATCAGCTTCGAAGCCTCAGAATAAAGCAGCACAACCTGTTGCCGGTAACCAGGCAGCCAAAGCAGAGACTCCTGTACAGAAGAATGGCAATGTTCCCTTACAGACCCAGCATCAACCTCAACCTCAATCAAATCCTCCTGCGAAGGAAAGCACAATTACTTTTGGCGATGTAATGGCAAGGGCTCCAAGGATCATGGAAAACAACAGGGTTCAATATATAGTTGTAAAGGATGGCGAAACAAAAGAAAAGATAGAAAAGGACTTTCAGCTTTTGAAATGGGAACTTGCCAGATATAACGACCTGGAAGCAAATTTTACTCCGGTTCCGGGACAGATACTTTACCTTGAACCCAAAAGAGACAGAGCTGAATTCGGAACTGTATATCACATTGCTGCTGAAGGTGAGACAATGCATATGATATCGCAGAAGTACGGAATCAGGCTGAAAAGCCTTTTTGATATGAATGGGATGGCCGAAGGCAGCAATCCTGTCAAAGACCAGAAGATCCTGCTCCAGCCGTTAAAGGAAACTAACTGACCAGATCAGAAAACTCCTCAATCCTGAACCCTTTCAGGAATTCTTCGGTGCCGAGTCTTCTTTTGCCTTCGATCTGTAATGACAGGATATTTATAAATCCTCCCGCGCAAGCTATCCTTATATATTTCCGTCCATCCGAAAATATATGACCCGGATTGAAATTATGAATTTCGGCTATGGGCTCGCTTTCAAAGATCTTAAATGATATATTTTTATGATCATTTCTGAAAACCGATCTGGCACAGGGGTATGGGGAAAGTCCACGAATGAAATTATGAAGGGTACGCGGATCATTGTTCCAATTTACAATGCAGAAATCCGGGAATATTTTGGGAGCTGTTTTAAGGACTTCACCCGGCATCATGAATTCAGTTTGTGATTTTGGTCCGATTGTTCCGTTTTCTATTCCTTCAAGTGTTCTGATAATCAGCCTGGCACCATGCTTCATAAGCTTGTCATGGAGATCGCCGGCATTTTCAAAAGGAAAAACGGGTACTTCCTGCCTTAAAAGAATATTTCCTGTATCAATTTTATCATCGATAAGAAAAGTCGTTACGCCTGTTGTTGTTTCCCCGTTTATCAGAACGTGATTGATCGGAGCGGCTCCCCTGTATTGTGGGAGCAGAGATGCATGGAGGTTTATTGTACCCCTGACCGGTATTTTCCAAACCTCTTCGGGAAGCATCCGGAAGGCGACAACAATAAAAACATCAGCCTTAAGTCTTTTGAGGCGTTCGATGAAAACAGGATTTTTAAGATTTTCAGGTTGAAGAACAGGGAGGTACTGAGATTCGGCGTATATTTTCACAGCCGGTTTTTTGACATTTCTTCCTCTTCCTGCCGGTTTATCGGGGGAGGTAACAACAGCTGCCACTTCATAACCGTTCATTATCAATGAACCAAGAGAAGCAACGGCAAATTCCGGCGTCCCCATAAATACAATCCTGAGATTTTTCATTGACTGCTAAAGATCCTTTTATCAGTCAAATCTACAAAATAAATCACTCCTTTACAATATGCTTATAGCATGTAAGATTATGACCCATTTTGTCGGCTTTGGTCCTAAGGTAAAATTCGTTATAGGGGTTTGCAGGTATCTCAAGGGGTATTGCCTCGACAATTTGTATGCCGTAGCCTTCGAGGCCCGCCCTTTTAACAGGATTGTTTGATATAAGTTTTACCTTTCCCAGACCGAGTTCCCTCATGATGCTTGCGCCAACGCCGTAGTCACGCTCATCCTCACCGAATCCAAGTTCAAGGTTAGCCTGAACTGTATCCATCCCCTCGTCCTGCAGCTTGTAAGCCTTTATTTTGTTGAAGAGGCCAATTCCCCTTCCCTCCTGGCTAAGATATATTACGACACCTTTTCCTTCATGTTCGACCATTTCCATCGCTTTGTGGAGCTGCGAGCCGCAATCACATCTCAGAGAGCCGAAGATGTCGCCGGTAAAGCATGAGGAATGAAGTCTCACCAGAACCGGTTCATCTTTTGCCCAGGTTCCTTTTACAAGTGCTGCATGTTCCAGTCCGTTATTGAGCTGGCGGAACGGGATAAATTCAAATTCGCCGATTTCTGTAGGGAGCTTAACTCTTTCTCCCTTTTCAATAATGGTATCCCTTTCGAGCTTGTATCGGATAAGATCTCTGATTGCGATGATCTTTATGTTGAATTTCTGTCTGAGCAGCTCAAGGTCAGGAAGCCTGGCCATAGATCCGTCATCGTTCATTATTTCCACAAGCGCGCCACCCGGACGCAATCCTGCGAAACGCGTAAGATCGACAACCGCCTCGGTATGTCCAGCTCTTCTGAGGACACCTTTTGATTTAGCCTTCAAGGGGAAGATATGACCTGGCCGCCCCAGGTCGGATGGTTTTGTGGCAGGATCGACAAGTGCCTTTATAGTCATTGACCTGTCCTTTGCTGAAACACCTGTTGTGGTTTCAGGTCCTAAAAGGTCGACAGTTACAGTAAACTGGGTTTCATGCAGGGATGTGTTGTTACCGACCATCAGGTCAAGTTCCAGCTCTTCACATCGTTCCTCAGGAAGCGCAACACAGATTAGACCCCGGCCATGCTTGGCCATGAAGTTCACTATTTCCGGAGTTATAAGTTCTGCTGAACAGATGAAATCACCTTCATTTTCTCTTTCTTCATCATCAACCACGATAAGAAGCTTTCCCTTCCTTATATCTTCTATTCCCTCTTCAATCGTGTTAAGCTTAGTTTCCATAATTTTTCAGATTATTGCTCTTTAAAAGAAGGATTTCGTTTTGTGCCAATTATGAATTTGCGGTATAACGAATCCTTTATTTTTTTGAAAAATGCTATATAAGTATCAATGTTCATGATAACAGAGTCGGTGGAAGCTTTGTATGTCAAAAATACACCTATTGGCAGGAGAATGTATGTGGAAGCCCACATTCCTGCTGTCGAGCTTACCAGATCCTCCTCCACTAGTTTTTCACCCGAAAGTGAAACTACATACCATATTACGAAGAAAAGTACTGATATTACTGCAGGTGTTCCCAGACCTCCTTTCCTTATTATTGCCCCCAGAGGCGCCCCGATTAAAAAGAATACCAGGCAGGCAACAGAAAGAGTAAATTTCTTATGCCAGTTAACCTCGTAACGTTTTATGAATTGAACATCAGCATGAAGGCTGGTGCTCTGCGTATTGAGAAAACTGCTTCCGGCCTTTACATTTTCTATAGCCTTTGTAATAACTGTTTTCTTATCAATCACCGTCAGCGAATCAAATAATCTTTTTGAATTGAATATGGGCTGAATAAAGTTTCCTGATTTTGTTGTGTCGTTTTTATCCAGAGCCGTATAGTTTTTTACATTATAAAGCAGAGCGTTTGAATATTGCTTATAATACTCATCCACCTTACCAATATATCTTTTATTCAGTGAATCAATATCATACGTAAGCTGAGCAATGTTTTTCATCGCTGAATTTGATTTGAAAAGATCAATTTCTGTCCGTTCAAGGTCAAATCCTGAGAGAGGTACAACAATTGTCTGTTCCATGAAGACATCTTTCCTGAAAGGGTATCTTTTTTCAGGTCCCGATGACTCCTGTTCATTCATGTCACTATAGGAATAACCGTTGTAGAGTACCATCGAAAGGGCTGTTTCGTCGGGCGTTACCTTCATATATCCCGAGTCGGCATAAATAACGTCGGTATTACCCTTGTTCCTCCGGTGGTCGTATATAAATATCCTGTCGAGCCTGTTCGTCAAAGGGTCCTTTGATGTGATTTTGATGCTGAATCCGTCTATGTCGCTATTGAAAGTTCCAGCCTGTAGATTTATGTCAGGCCTTTTTCTTCTGATATCATATAGGAGTGTTCTGGCCTGTCGGTTTGCATAGGGAACGACATTGTTTGAAAAGAAAAAGGATATAACACAGATAAATGAGATCATTATCACCAGCGGTCTCATTATCCTTCTAAGGGGTATCCCTGATGATTTGATGGCTGTCAGCTCGCTGTGTTCGCCCATGTTGCCAAAACTCATAAGTGAAGCGAGGAGGATTGCAAGGGGAAGAGCCATTGGGACAAATGACAGGGAGAACTGGAATAAAAGCTCGGCCAGAACCCCAATCTCGAGTCCTTTGCCGGCGAGATCGTCGACATACATCCAGAGGAACTGGAGGATGAGAATAATGAGGACAATGAAGAATGTCAGCACAAGAGGGCCGACGAATGATTTAATAACAAATAAATCGAGTTTCTTCAATTACCTTAATTTTTTCGATTTGCAAAGTTACTCGATTTTGCCAAAAATCATATTGTTCTTTACAGGTGGGAATAAATTGGAATTTCAAATACCCAATATCCTTTTAAGGTCGTTTATCTGGGTATCCCAGAGGTATATTGCGTCTTCCTTTTCATCAGGTTCGGCAAAATCGGTGATAATAAGAGCAAGGTCGCCTGTGAGATCATGGACTATTATTCTGAATTCAAAGAAGTTGGAGGCCTTATCTTCGTTGTCGTCAATCCATTCGAATCTTACAAGTTTATTTTCTTTGACAGAGGTCAGGGAAGCTTTTGACTCTGTTTTTCCCCATCTGAAGGTAAAAACATTTCCTTCAGCTGTTATTTCGTCAGCAAACCATTCACCAAGCCCATCAGGCGTGCTGAGGCGGGGGAAAAGCATTTTTGGCGAGCAGTTCAGCGTGTATTCCAGTTCATATTGATACCTCATGGCTCTAAGATAATGTAATGAGGACTTTACATTCATGCAATATAGAAAAAAAAATGAAAAGAAAAAATCATATTGCTATTTTAGCATTAACTGTTTATATTTGCACCCGCAAAAAGCTCCTCCTTCGCTAAAGCTACGGCGGACGCGGCGAGATAGCTCAGTTGGTTAGAGCGTCCAGATCACAGATCGGGAAGGTCCTGAGTTTATTGAAGAAGATATTTTGGCGAGATAGCTCAGTTGGTTAGAGCGTCCCGATCACAGATCGGGAAGGTCCGGGTTCATTGAAGTAGAAAATTATTGGCGAGATAGCTCAGTTGGTTAGAGCGCATGATTCATAATCATGAGGTCGAGAGTTCAATTCTCTCTCTCGCTACTTGAAAATCAACCACTTACGAATATCACGTAAGTGGTTTTTTTATTTGGAGTAGGATTTTTCAGGACCTTCGTACCGGCTTTGATCTTCATGTCATCAATGATTTGCATTACATCCCTGTATTGTCTGTTAATCAAATTTTCTGTAAATAGGTATGTTATGGTTTACCCCGGATCCATACCTGATATCTATGTTTGTTGTTTTATTTTGACTGAGAACAGGCTGAATTATTATGCTTAATTTTGATAAACATGGAGGTTCATAAATTCGTTTTTTCTCATTCCTTATCGGTTGAGAATTTGATCCGGGGAGTTACTGGACACGGTAAAACTGAACAAAATCTTCAAATAAGCCGTATTTTCGATCTGACTGTTCTGTTTTTCGACAGAGTTTTAAAATTGGAGTTGACAGCTTAGAAAAAAAGAGTTATAATTTTATTGGGGAAAAAACCGGTAAAGTATATTCAAAACAAAATTTCAAGTAATGCAGAATGTAATGATTTAACTAACTGATCATAAGTAAAATGAAAAAAAATCACATCGGCATTCTGTTTTTGTTGTTAAGCGCAGGTTTAACTGCACAGGTCCGGCAGCCTGCCGATCCTGAGGCAACAAATGAAGCAAGGCAGTTATTTTCGCGTCTGTTAAAAATCCAGGAGATAGGCACTATGTACGGGCATCAGGATGATCTGATGACTGGAAATACCTGGTGGTATGAACCCGGCCGCTCTGACACTAAAGAGGCGGTTGGTGATTATCCTGCAGTGTCAGGTTTTGAGCTTGGGGAACTGGAACTGGGTGGAAAAAGAAGCCTCGATTCAGTATCATTTTCTGAGATAACTGACAGGGTGCGCTGGTTCTATGAAAGAAACGGAATTATCACTGTAAGCTGGCATTGTGTTAATCCCATTACTTCGCAATGGCCGGGAATAAAAGAACCGAACGGTGCTGGTTCAGCATGGGAGGTTAATATGCTCTCGGCCAAAGACCTGAATGCCGTGAGAAGCATATTACCAGGAGGTGAGAATCATGCAATGTTTAATTCATGGCTGGGGAGGCTCGCAAATTACTTTTTGACGTGGCGTGATGAAGAAGGGAAACTGATTCCTTTTATTTTCCGTCCTTACCATGAACATTCAGGAAGCTTTTTCTGGTGGGGAAACACGCGTTGTTACTCTGAAGAATATGCTGAACTTTGGAGATATACTGTAGACTTTATGCGTAAAAAAGGCTTGCATAATATCTTATATGCCTACAATACCGATAAAGTATATTCTCCTGAAGAATATCTGAATGGTTACCCGGGGGACGAATATATCGATATGCTATCGATTGACTGGTATGGACAGGGAGAAGAATTTAACAGGAATATTGAAAAAGCATTGGTTTTTACCACCAGGCTTGCAGAAGATAAACATAAACTGCATGCCCTCAGTGAATGCGGTCCTCTCAGTTCCGACCTGCAAAAGATCCTTGCCGGATATAAAACATCCTATGTTCTTACCTGGCGCAATGCACCTCCCCGAGGAGGCAGAAGATTTATTCCGCCTACTCCCGAAGAAATTGCAAAAATGCCTGAAGACAGAAGAAAAGCCTGGGAAAGCCGGCTTAAAATGCCAAAACCTGAAGACTTACTGAAAGAAATAAGAGCTAATAAACACTATCTGTTCTTAAATGATATTCAGGATGTTAAATAAATGAAGATGAAACCCGCATGTATGGCAGACGCAAACACCTGTTTATATAATTTTGAAATATACGGGTTCCATCAGACCATTAAAGTCATGTGTGATCAAGTCCATGCAGGTAGTCGCTAAACTAAAAATACAGAATTATGTGGTACCTGTTTCTTCTTATTACGGGTTTTGTTCCACTGATCTATGGAGCTAGCCTGCTTGTCGATAATGCCTCTTCACTAGCCAGGAAGCTAAATATACCCCCAATAGTAATTGGTCTTACAATAGTTGGATTCGGCACATCCACACCTGAGCTTGTTGTAAATGTTTTTGCCGCCATTGACAAAAATCCTGACTTAGTGATTGGAAACGTTATAGGCAGCAGCATATTCAATATCCTGTGCATACTCGGAATTGCAGCTCTGCTTATGCCACTTGTTGTTAAAAAGAACACAACATGGCTCGAAATTCCATTATGTTTTCTTTCTTCAGTCGTTGTGATTGTTATGGCAAATGACATTTTAATTGACCGATCAGTCAGCTCCACAATAGGAAGGATAGATGGTCTGATACTTCTCATGTTTTTCTCAGTTTTTCTTGTTTATAATATCAACCTTGCAATAAATGAGAATTATGAAGGTGAAATAAATACAAGAGATCGCTCTTATTTTTTGGCAGTTCTTTTCATTATTTCAGGAATGGCACTTCTGATTGCCGGAGGAAGGCTTATTGTCTTCTCTGCTGTAAAAGTTGCAGTTTCATTTGGGCTATCCGAAAGAGTTATCGCGTTAACAATAATGTCGGCCGGTACTTCGCTTCCTGAACTTGCGACATCGATCGTGGCAGCAGGAAAAAAGAATGCTGACATTGCTATAGGAAATATCGTAGGTTCAAATATTTTCAATATCTTTTTTATTCTTGGAATAAGTGCAGTTATAAATCCGGTGACTATTCTGACGGAATCGAACTTTGACATGGTTGTAAATATATTCGCCAGCCTCCTGTTGTTTACATTTATTTTTATTGGAAAGGGAAGAAAATTAAGCAGATGGGAAGGAGGGTTATTTGTTGTTATTTACATCATTTACCTTTCCTTCCTTCTTGCAGTCTGATTGAAATTTAAAGTTTCTCATGGAATTCCTGGTTTAAGTCAGATGTCTGATATCAGATGCCAGATACTTGATATAATGTATGAAAAGTGATACGCTTGAGATTCCGGTTTTAAATAAAAAGATTATCCGTCAAAAATGAAGTTCCAAGCCTTAGTTTCCGATTCTGACAAATAAGAACTATTTTTAACACATTGCTTTTAACAAATAGGATAGTAATCCCGAAACATTTAAAATATCAACCTTTATATGGAAAACAAAAAAGATACCCGCCGCGACTTCCTCAGGAAGGCAGGTTTGGGGACAGCATTGGCTGCCTTTGGAACGACTGCTGCATTCCCCGTTTTCCCCGGCAGGGGACAGAAAAAGACAGAAGATAATTTGAAATTGAATCTCGGATTGCAGGAGGGAGTCACTCCCGGCAAGACCCTGAATGAGAAACTCGATTTCCTTGAAGCAAACAAGGTCTATGGCCTTGAAGTAGGTGGTGGAAAACTGGCATCGAGGGTTACCGAAATACAAAATGCCCTCCGCAGCCGTAAAGTAAAAATTTCAGCAATATGTGCGGGATTCAGCGGATGGCTTATTGCAACCGATGAGTATGAAAGAAAAAAATGCATGGATTCTTCAAAGGCGATTCTTGAAGCAGCAGGTGCACTTGGTTCCTATGGAATGATACTGGTTCCGGGCTTTAACAATCAGCAGCCATCGTTCCCTTTTGTTGAAGCAAGGGCAATACTCATCGATCAGCTGAAGGAACTCGGTGAATTTGCAGTAAAAAACAAGACTACAATCATCCTTGAGCCGCTTAACAGGAAGGAGGCATGGTTCCTTCGCCAGGTAGCCGACGCTGCTGCAATATGCAGGGATGTGAACAGTCAGGGCGTAACCTGTATGGGCGATTTCTGGCATATGACATGGGAAGAAACTGATGATATGGGTGCATTTATATCAGGTCAGAAATACCTTAATCATGTTCATATTGCAAGCCGCAAGACCAGGAACACTCCGGGAGAAGACGAAGGAGACAACTATATAACAGGCTTCAAGGCTCTTAAAATGATTAATTACCAGCATTTCGTAAGTTTTGAGTGCGGATCAAAGGGCGATAAAAAAGTTGTAGTGCCTGCAGCCCTTAAGCTTCTGAGGGAACAATGGGATCTTGCCTGAAAAGGTCAATACAATAATTATTTAAAAATCCGATATCTGATGAAAAAGAGTCTATTGCTATTTTCTGTGACAGTATTTATTATTTCATGTACAAAAGCCCCGGTGGTTACCGATATTCCCCTGAAGGAACATCCCCGTCCTGATTTTGAAAGGGCAGTCTGGCAGAATCTTAATGGTTACTGGCAGTTTGCTCCCGATTCCGCAAACACGGGAGAAAAGGATAACTGGCAAAATACTACTGATAAATTTCCTTCGAAAATACTTGTTCCCTTCTCATGGGCAAGCCCTTTGAGTGGTGTTGCACTTCCAAAAGTAAATGTCGGATGGTATGCCCGTAGTTTTTCCATCAGTGGAAAGGAATGGCTGGGCAAGAATATCTATCTTGTCTTCGGGGCAAGCGATTTTGATACTAAGATCTGGATTAACGGCCATCTGGCCGGCGAGCATAAAGGCGGTTATGTCCCTTTTGAATTCAATATTACTGAATTCCTTAAAAGAGGTAATAATGAAGTCGTTGTGAGGGTCGAAGACGAGGAACTTGATAACAGGCCATCAGGCAAACAATATTATGGCAATGCAAAGGGGATCTGGCAGACAGTTTACCTGGAACCCAGAAACCGCATATATATTTCAGCACTGCGCTTTACTCCCGATATTGACAACAGGAAAGTAAATGTTGCTGTTGACCTGTCAGCCCCTGCACCTGAAGGAACAATCTTCAGACTTGCAGGAAAAGATAACGGGATAAACTTTGAATCTTCCTTTGAACAGGGCAAAAACACAGCTTCCTGGGATGTACCCGTTGATGGTGTTAAACTCTGGAGCCCTGATGATCCGTTCCTGTATGAGGTGACTGCATCGCTTTCAGCAGATGGGATCGACGATGATGTCAGTTCATATTTCGGGATGCGCAAGTTCTCGGCAGTCCTTATCCCCGGAAAGGATTTTGAATATGTGGCTCTTAATGATAAGCCGATATATCTGAAACTTAGCCTTGATCAGAGTTATCATCCTGAAGGATTCTATACCTTTCCATCCGATCAGTTTATGAAGGAAGAGATTCTCCGGGCTAAGGAACTCGGGATAAACGGCCTAAGGATCCATATAAAAGCTGAAATACCACGGAAGCTCTACTGGGCCGACAAACTGGGCCTTCTGATAATGGAGGACATCCCCAATTTCTGGGGTGAACCAACTGCAGAAGCAAAAGCTAACTGGGAATATATTGCTGAAAATGAAATTAAAAGGGACTATAACCACCCTTCAATATTTTCATGGGTATTGTTCAATGAAACCTGGGGACTTTTCAGCAGGGATTCAGTTAGTGGCAAAAGATCATATACTCCGGCCACACAGGATTGGGTAAGATCGTGGTATCACAGGGCGAAAGCCCTGGATCCGACAAGGCTTGTAGAAGATAATTCACCGTGCAACCTCGATCATGTTATCACCGATCTCAACACCTGGCATTCTTATAATCCTGCAAGGCAATGGGCAGGATTGTTTGATGAGATAGTAAGCAAAACCTATCCCGGATCCACATATAATTATATTGGCGGAAATGTCCAGGGCACTGAGCCGATGCTTAACTCCGAATGCGGTGCCGTATGGGGCTACAGCGGAAGCACAGGTGATATTGACCTTACCTGGGAATATCATATTATGATGAATGAATTCCGCAAGAGGCCTAAAATCGCAGGATATCTTTTTACTGAATTCCATGATGTAATAAACGAATGGAACGGATATTACCGTTTCGACCGGACAAAAAAGGATTTCGGGTTTGATGAGCTTTGTTCCGGCATGACTATGAAGGATCTTCAGCAGGATTTATATGTGGTAGCCGGAGATGATTTTTTTATGAAATACAAAGGAGGCTCGTCAGTTAAAGTGCCTCTGGGCATCAGCGCAGTGACATCATCTATACCTGAAAACCTGAAGATAGAGTATTCTGTTTACGGATGGGATGAAACAGGTGAAAAATTTGACTGGACCGCAGGAGAGGTCCCTGCATTAGCCGAACCATTCACCTTTGTTAAACTGGATCCTGTTACTGTTAAGCTTCCTGACCAGAATTCGGTTATGATATTCGCAACCAGACTTAAAGATGGCGCAGGGAATACTTTGCAAAGGAATTTTCTGCCTTTCAGGGTTGAGGGAAAACATCCTGAAGGATTGTTAATAATTTCACAATCCCCGTCATCATTTATAAATTCATCCTGGAGTATCAGGCAGCTTGCTACTCAGAACGACAGGAAAATGTGGGGAATGGGTACAGGATTCTTTGAATATGAATTTAAGCTTCCTGCCGGTTTTGATACTGCAGCCATAAAATCGCTGGAGTTCAGGGCTGAGCTTGCGGCAAGGTATCCCCAGGAAAAATATCTCGAAGAAGGAGTTGCTGAAGGGATAGGGATGACAGTGATGACTGACAAGGGAAGGATCCCCGGCTATGGAAAGAACAGCTATCCTCAGACTGATGAGAAGAAATACACCTCGAAAGTTGCGATAAGCGTAAATGGCGAAAAAGCTTCAGAGGTCTCATTGCCTGATGATCCTGCCGACCACAGGGGAATACTTTCATGGGTCAACCAGGAGCCAGGATGGTCATGGGGCAGTACCGATCGCAGCAAAAGATGGATTCTTGATGAAGCCGGATCTTATGGTTACCTTGTAACGGCTGCGATTAATAAAGAACAAATAAAGAAAGCAGTTGAAGCAGGTAAGTTAGTGATACGGCTTCAGGTAGATGAGTATGGATCAAATAACGGGGGATTGTCTGTCTATGGAAAAGAATCAGGAAGGTTTCCGTTAGATCCATCGATTATTATAAAGCAGTAAGTAAATGACAGGTTTTACCCCCGCCCTCTGAAGAGGGTTTAACAAGTCCACTTTAGGGGATTTAGGGGTAAACAAAAAAAGGGGAGTCTTTAAGACAACCCCTTTTTTATATGAAAGTTTGTATTACATCAATATATTCCTTGCATACTGAACGCAGGTCTTAACCTCTTTGACGGCATTTGACCATGGTTTGATATCATATTCAAGTTCAATATCGCATGGAATGGGCCATTTGTTCTTTTTAATAAGAAGCAGGACATCGGCTATGGGCATTTCTCCCTGTCCCCATACCTGGTTTGTATTAGCTGGATCAGTTTTCGGGCCTGTCTTGTCCTTCAGGTGAACTGTGAAGATCCTGTCATGATATTTTTCGATTATAGTATTGGGATGTATCCCTGTTGATCCGAAGAAATGGCCTGCATCAAAATTCATCATAACGGCGGGTGAAACGGCAAGGAAAGGATCATAGCTGAATCCTGCCGTTGCAAATTGCATATGGTTGTGGAAAACTGCGTACATACCGTGTTTCTCTGCGAACGGGGCAAGTTTCTTGACAGCCTCTTCGCCTATTTCTTCGCATACTCCTTTTGCACCCATAGCCTTGGCTGCCCTGAAAGCATAGTCGATTTCTTCGTCTGACCATCGTGATGGAGAGAATTTAACGATATGAACATCAATTCCGGCATCGTTGAAAAGTTTACGGGCTGCCTGTACTTTTTCCATCGGCAGTTTAATCCTCCAGTCCTTTAGTTCCTGGTTGTATTTGGCTATTGCTGCTTCCTGTTCAGGAGTAAGCTGTGGCCTCTGGAAACCGCCTTCAGGAGCACCTGCAGGTCGGGGTGCACCCTGCTGAGGTGCTCCCTGTGGTGCACCTGCAGGAGGAGGTGTTGCCGGACGCTGACCGGCAAACGCAGCCCTGGGATTTTTAGGTGCTCCAAGATAATCTTCAAGATCATTGCTCATAAGCTCAATTGCACTTACACCGGCTTCCCTGCAATATTTAATTATATTCTCGACGCCACCCGGCATGCTTCTCCAGCTATAGGTAATAGCTCCTATTGTCACTCCGCCAAAAACTGAATTGGGCTTGTCAGAAGCTGCAGGCTGTGCTCCGGCGGACTTTTCGGCACCTAATGATGGAAGAGGTACAATCGACATTGCAGCAACGGCAGCAGTTGTTCCAAGGAACTTCCTGCGCGAAATGCTGCTTTTTTGGTTGTCTGTATTTTTCATAAAATTTTTAGGTTAAGGTTTTTAATATGTCATAAAATTAGATAAAAGTAAATATCAAAGTAATGTGAGCACGTTAATTAAATTTAAAAAATCGGAAGGCTATTGTAATTTTTAAAAAAAATGGGTTATTTAATGTCATTCTAAACCTGACAACTGACCATATAGTCTAACTTCCAAATTTACACCTATGAAACTGAGAACCAGCATTATCCTTTCTTCAATGATGTTCCTCCAATATTATGTATGGGGTTCATGGTACGTAACAATGGGCACATTCATGACAAAAATCCTTGGAGCTACTGGAATTCAAATCGGTGCGGCATATAGCGCTCTGGCGATTGCAACCATGATATCACCTTTTTTTGTCGGAATGATAGCGGACAGGTTCTTTGCGGCGCAGAAAGTTATGGGAGTGCTTCACCTTATGGGTGCACTATTGTTGTTTTTGGCTTCGCGGGTTACAGCAAACAGCACTTTCTATTGGGTAATAATGTTGTATTCGCTTGCTTATATGCCGACAATTGCCCTGTCAAACAGTGTGGCGTTCAGGCAGATGACTGATCCGGGAAAGCAGTTTCCCGTTGTCAGGGTATTCGGTACTGTCGGATGGGTGATCTCAGGTTTCATGATAGCACTGTTCGGGATCGAACAAACCCCGAACACATTCCTGATGGCAGGAATAGTCTCTGCAGCCCTGGGACTTTACAGCTTCTTTCTTCCCGATACTCCGCCACTTGCTGCAAAACAGACTACATCTGCAAAATCGGTTATGGGAATTGATGCTTTTGTCCTTTTCAGGGATAAACCATATCTTATCTTCTTTATTGCCGCCATTTTCGTATGTATCCCGCTCTCATTCTATTTCGGATTTGCAAACCTTTACCTTAACCAGTCGGGAATGCAGAATGCTGCCGGCAAGATGGTCATGGGACAGATATCAGAAGCGCTGTTTATCCTGGCTATTCCTTTCCTGTTTAACAGGATAGGTGTAAAAAACATGGTTCTTATAGGTATGACTGCATGGCTGCTCAGGTATCTTTGCTTTGCCTTTGGCAATATGGGGCCTAATGTGTGGATGCTGTATGCAGGTATTATACTCCATGGTGTATGTTATGATTTCTTTTTCGTGACAGGTTACATGTACACGGAAAAGAAATCAAATGAACGGATCAAAAGCGCTTCTCAGGGATTGTTCACTTTCGTGACATATGGGCTGGGTATGTTTATCGGAACATGGTTCTCGGGATTCACGACTTCTTACTATACTGTAAGCGGTGCTTACCAGTGGAAAAGCATATGGATGATACCGGCATATATAGCTGTCGCTGTACTGATCAGCTTTATATTCTTCTTCAAGGAAAAGAGGAACATCGAAATTGCCAAATAGGTATTACAGAAGATTCATATTTGTTTCAGGTATTGTAAGAAATTTGCTTTTTACACGTTATTTTTTTGTCTGATAATTGCTTTTAGTTTATAAAACCTGATGAAAGGACTCAATCAAGGAATAATAGCTTCGATATTCTTAATTTCAGTACTTTCATTTTCGTCATGCATATATGAACCCCCTGACAGGATAACAGAGATCAGATCTGACTTTTCTCCTCCGGATTATGTCATTAGCCAGACTATTGATTTTGATAGTGATACTTTGTATGTCTGGGGCAGGACAATGTTTAATTTCAGTTTTTTGAGTTCTGACCAAGGAATTTCAGCCGTAACATTTGACTTCCTTGGAAAGAATCTGTCCTTTGAAAGTGGTTCGGGTTCCTTTAATGTCGATCCTGCAGGTTTCCAGGATGGCAGTTATACACTGACGTGCAAGGTATTTGTACATTCCGGAACAGGCAGCCTGGCTGATCATCTGGGGGCAGAAGGTTATGTTTATAAGAAAGTATTTGTACTTATTGTTGAAGGGCCAGGCGATTCAAACTTCGGATTCACGCACACAACAATTGAAAACGGATTCTTAAGGATCCACTGGAAGAATTTCAACAGATCCTATTTTGATTCATATAAAATAACTGTCAGGGATTCAGCCCTGAATCATTTTTTCTCCAAAACTATTACTGATGCGAATGTGACATCACTTATAGATTCATCGTTTGTGGGAGGAAGTGTTAATTTCAGCATTCTTGTAACATGTAAGGATGGGGATGGCAATTCAAGAGATTTCGGTTCAGATGAATTTACATACAGGTTTCCGGTAAAACTATCATTTAATGAAGAAGGAGACAGTCTTGAACTGAACTGGACCAATATACCCTTCAATCACACAATATATTCAAACCAGGTAAGCCTTGGCCATATTAGAAGTTATACCATAAAGAATCCCGGACTGGGATATCCGGTAAGATACCAGATATCTGTTGCGCCGGTGGTAAAGCTCCTGTTCGACCATCAACGTTATAATCTTTACGGAGACTTTTCATCAGGGATTAAATCAGAAGTTGTATTCACCAGAATGGACTATTCTCCTGATCTTGACGCATTTTTTACAAAAGATCCCATGCATGTAAGGAAACATGATGGCAATTCACTTTTATTGCTTGGTCATTATGATTACAGCTGGGACTATTACGATCATACATGCCTGGGCCTTTCGCCTGACAAAACCAGGCTCTTTTCAACTGAGAACGGAAAGCTGTTGCAATTAAACAGTTCCAGCCTTGAGTTTTTGAAATCTGATTCCATTGCACCGCATACCACAGGAACAAAGAAACCTCTTCTTATCCATCTCCTCAATGACAGCCTTATGCTTTTCTCATTCAATTCATGGCTCACAATTTATGATTATGCTATTAGAGATATTATTGATCAGGAACCTCTTGAAACTTCCGATGCTGCACCATACCATCTTTCTGTGTCATCCGATGGAACGTTTGCAGCTAATTGCGGTAACGGGAAACTGAAGGTGTTCAGGAACAACAATAATGCTTCCCTTGAAATCATTTATGAGACCTCCGGCAGCTTCCTTGAATGTATTTTTGATCCGGATGATCCCCATAATCTGCTACTGGTTACTGAAACAGAGAATTATGTTGTAAGCCTGCCCGGGATGGAAAGGATTCATACTGTTCCGGAAACTATTAAGGGATACCCGGTGAATTTTGATCCGGTCACAAATTGCATCCTTTTTGTTTCAAACAGGTACAATACTCTGACAGTTTATGATTATAAAAGTGGCCATATAAAATATTCAGGTCCGCACCACGGGTATTTTGATGAGTTTTATCTTGGCAAAAACCGGATTTTCCACAGCTCCGGTTATAATATTAAAATCAACTGAGATGCATATCAGAAATCTCCTGCTTGTATTTTTCCTTTTTAATATTTCGGTAAACGGATTATCACAGGGAAACGTTTTCCGTTTTGAATCCCAGGTGGGAACATTTTCAATGACCGATTTGAAAGATTTTCAGGAACGTTTGATGCCTGATCTTGGTGTTAATGTCGAAAAAGTAAGTTCGTTCCCTCCTTATGTCGGCTTTGGACTTTCCTGGCTTACAAGACTGAATCAGGGAATGGGTTTAGGTCTGACATCGGAGTTTTTTTCCACAGGAGGAAGAAATAGCTATGAGGATTATTCAGGTTACTATAAATTTGATTTTCTGGTACATTGTTTCAATCTCGGGACTATTATTACCTTCAAAAACGAGCTTGGTGGGGGTCAAAGGATAAATTTTGAAGTTCTGCAAGGCCTGAAAATATCTTCCCTGACATTAAGAGAAATGATATTCATCTCCGAGCCAGTCTCTGATGAGAAGTTAGGTTTTAAAAGCCGCAGCTGGTGGATAAAAGCAGGATTACGTTATGAATATGATTTCCTTGATTACTTTACGGCCGGTGTTTTTGTTGGCGGGGAGTACAATATCGGTGGAAAACTTGAATCCAAAGAAAATCCAAACAACTTTATCTTTAAAGAAAATGGTGAATATGTCAGGATCAACTGGAGTGGTTTACGGGCTGGAATTTCACTTGCAGCCGATCTTTCAATATTATCATCAGGAAAGCAATAGGAATCCGGTGTCGGCAAACAGACATTTTAATCTGAATTAAGCCATTTTCATGGCCTGGTCAAAGGTTATTGCTTTCAATTGCGATTTCTTCTGATCTCAGATTCCCGGAACTTGCCCTGAGAATTATTTTTCCTTCTTTAGCTTCCGATTTTACGACAACAAGGCATCTCCCATGCCACGCTTTTCTCCTGGGAAGGGAGTAACTTTCAAGACTTACGGGATTTCCATTTCCGACAGCAACAATAGTACCTGGTCCTTCGATTGTGAATATAACAGGATTTTCAGCGTCAGGGTTTCTTAATCCGTTTTTATCAGCCAGCTCAACTGTGATATAGCTAAGGTCCTGTCCATCGGCCTTTAATTGATACCTGTCGGCTGTCAGTTTAATAGTTACCGGTTCACCAGCAGTTCTTAATTCCGACTCGGCAATTTTCTTTTTACCGTTTAAGCCTGTCGCACGCAGTATTCCCGGCTGATATGGAACCTGCCATGTAGCCATGAATTTTGTCGACCGGTCAGTCGGCTTTTTACCTAGTGATTTGCCGTTCAGGAAGAGTTCCGCCTGTTCGCATGAAGAATAAACAGTAACTTCAATTGTTTTTCCTTCATTACCTTCCCAGTTCCAGCTGTCAACAACATCATGCCAGTGCCATCTCGACCAGTCCTGCCTTTCGGGATTTAACGGAAATGATGGCTTTGGAGGTGTTACCCAGATTGAAATCTGGTTTTCCTTCCAGAGAGCATCCCTGTAATATGACTGAGGACGTTTCCATCCGCAGATATCTATATCTCCGCAATATGCAAGGTTCCATGGAAAGAAATCCTGTTTCTGCCAGTAACCTCTCCATCCTATGCTTGCTTCACCGATATAATCAAAGGCTGTCCAGACAAAGTCACCAATAACGTAGCTGTTGTCAATAACGTCCATCCATGCTCCGAAAGCCTCAAGAGCATACGACTCCGTGCCGACCATAATTCTTTCAGGAACACGGATATGATCCTGCTTATAGATGCCCTGCCGGTTATGGTCGCCACCCGAGGCATAATTATAGCCTGCAATATCGAGGGTGGCAAAAAACGGATCCTGATATGGTTTGAGGTCATTCACAGCTGAGGTGACAGGACGTGTCGGATCAAGATTTCTGACGTAGCCGGCGAGTTTACCTGCCGTTTCAATAACTTCAGGTTTTTGCCTTCCCGGGATCTCATTCCCTATGCTCCAAATAATTATTGAGGGGTGGTTTCTGTCGCGGAGCACCATGTTCTCAATATCTTTCTTCCACCATTCATCGAACCACAGGTGATAATCATTTGGGTTTTTCTGTTCACTCCACATATCGAAAGCTTCATCCATTACCAGCATGCCAAGACGGTCGCATGCATCAAGAAAAGCCGGCGACGGGGGATTATGGGAACACCTTACGGCATTGAAACCACTGGCTTTCAAAATCTCAATACGCCGTTCCTCAGCCCTGTCGTATGCCCGGGCCCCAAGCGGCCCGTTATCATGATGTACACAACCGCCCTTCAGTTTCATTGGTTTTCCGTTCAGAAGAAATCCCTCACTTACGCTGAATGAGATTGTCCTTATTCCAAAAGATGTTTCATTCCGGTCAATGAGCTCATCCCCTGACCAGATCTCGGTTATTGCTTTATATAGAACAGGCGATTCAGTGCTCCATAAAAAAGGGTTGATTATATTTATCCTGTGAACTGAGGAATATTTACTTCCTGCTTCTGTATTTAAAGTTGATCCGGTCTGTGCAACCTTACTTGAGTTATTGTCAATGACAGTTGTTATAAGCTTCAATGTCTTATTTTCACTGCTCTCATTTTCGATTGTAGTTTCAATCCTGACCTCTGCTTCATCCTTTGCTATGACAGGAGTCGTAATGCAGGTGCCCCAGGTTCCGATATGAACAGGAGGAAGGACCTCGAGCCATACATGTCTGTAAATTCCTGATCCTGAATACCACCTGCTGTTTTCCCCTTCATTTTTGACCTTAACTGCAACAACATTCTCTTTATCGAAGCTGATTTTTTTCGTTATATCGAACCAGAAACTCGAATAACCATATGGGTGGTTTCCAATATATTGTCCGTTCAACCAGATCTCGGAATTCATATAGACACCATCAAAACGTATTCGTAAGGATTTTCCCTTCAGTTCAGAAGGAAGGCTGAATGTCTTTCTGTACCATCCTGTCCCGCCTGTAGTGAATCCGCCGTTAACCTGACTGATTGCATTTACGTTGAAAGGAGAATCAGTTCCGGGCAGATCCTCAATGCTCCAGTCGTGCGGAAGATCGACGATCCGCCATCGTGAATCATCAAATGAAGGATTTTCAGCGCCCTGGGCGCCACCCCTGTAAAACTTCCACCCTGCATCAAAAAGGTTTACTCTTTTATCCGTACTCTGAGCCTGCATCTGTAACAGCATGAATAGGGTTGCTGTTATTATCAGGAGAACACTCTTTTTTCTGAATTTCATGATGTCCGGTCTTAAAGTTCATACCAAGTTATAAAATGAATTTGGACTTTTAACCGGATGGCTTAACTTTACGTAAAAAACAATTGCAATGATAGTGACATGCGTTCATGTACATGTAAAACCTGAGGCAATAAATGATTTCATTGAAGCCTCGGGGATAAATCATTTTGAATCTGTTAAGGAGCCTGGTAACCTTCGTTTTGATTTTGTTCAGCAGGCTGACGATCCAACCAGATTTATGCTGTATGAAGCATATGAAACCGAGGAGGCAGCTGCAGCCCACAAGACAACGGATCACTACCTGAAATGGCGGGATACTGTTAAGGATATGATGGCCGAACCCAGGTACGGGGTAAAATACAATATTCTGGAACCAAAGGAAAGATCAAAATGGTGAGACCTTTCAGCTTTTCGAAACTTCCGCTGATCCAATTTGGGCCCGGAAAGCTGGACATTCTTCCAGGTTTGATCTCAGGATTTGGAAGGAAGATCATTATTGTTTCGAATGATAGGTCCTTTACAGGAACTGAAGCTGCTTTCCGGCTTTTTGAAAAACTTGAGAAAAATGATATCAGTTTCACTATCATTAGTATACCCGGGGAACCATCTCCTGAAATGATTGATGTTGCGACAGCAAGATTCGGGAGCGAAAAGATCGATGCGGTGGTCTCTATTGGCGGAGGCAGTGTTATGGATGCAGGGAAGGCAATATCGGCAATGCTGTACATGAACAGATCAGTGAAGGATTTCCTGGAAGGTGTCGGCACAAGGGAACACCCCGGTTCGAAGGTGCCTTTTATTGCCATTCCGACTACATCCGGCACAGGAAGCGAAGCTACAAAAAATGCAGTATTGTCTGAAACTGGAAAAAACGGATTCAAGAAATCACTCCGCCACGATAATTTTGTTCCTGATTTGGCTCTTGTTGATCCTGAACTTACGATAAGCTGTCCACCGGCGGTTACTGCAGCAAGCGGCATGGATTGCTTTTCCCAGCTTACTGAAGCGTTTCTTTCCGATAAGTCATGTGAATATACAGATTGTCTTGCTGTTGAGGGACTTAAAGCTTTAAAGAATAACCTTCAAAGGAGCTATTCTGATGGTACGGATATCAGTGCGCGGAGCGGGATGTCATTTGCAGCACTCACTTCAGGGATCTGTCTTGCCAATGCAGGGCTGGGTGTTGTACATGGATTTGCATCATCGATAGGGGGGATGTTCAATATACCTCATGGAGTGGTCTGCGGAACCATCATGGCATCTGCCAACGAAATTACGGTCAGGGAGCTGAGGAGGAACGGAAAAAACAGTGTGGCTCTAAAAAAATATGCTGCTCTCGGAAGGATTTTCATTGAATCGACAGTCAGTTCCGATGACTATTATATTGATGCCTTTATTGATTTTCTGAAAGGTCTTACATCCATTTTTGAGTTGCCTAAGTTTGGGGTATATGGTATTAAATCAGAGGATATTGAAGGTATATGCAGTATCACTGAACAAAAGAATAATCCTGTAAAGTTTGATCAGGAATCCCTCGCAGGGATTTTATATCCAAGAATTTGAAAAATCAATCTGAAACACCGGAAGAAGTGTCGTCTGAGTTCAGGTTTATCGCTGATGAACATCTCGGACGGCTTGCAAGATACCTCAGGTTATGCGGATTTGATACTGTATTTGCTGATTCAATTGCCGACAGTAAAATTATTGACATCGCAATAAATGAGAACAGGATTATCCTTTCGAGAGACAGGGAACTTATGTCTGATAAAAAAGTGGAAAGGGGCTTCAGGATCCTGTCAGAGAGACCTGTCATTCAGCTTTCGGAAGTGATAAACAGATATAGCCTGAGGGAATATTTCCGGCCTTTTTCAAGGTGTACAAAGTGCAACGGTCTGCTCGTTATGGTGAACGGGGATGAAATTATTGACTTTCTTCCTCAGCGCACCAGGGATTTCTATACTCATTTCATGAGATGTGGTACGTGCGGAAAAATCTATTGGGAAGGCTCTCATTTTAACAGGTTGAAAAAATTCATAAATGATCTTTAGTCAGGACATTTTTTAATATCTTCAAACCAATAACAACTAACCAGTAACCATGAAAACAAAAGCTATCGGATTTGTCATCCTGGCAGCAGGAATGTTATTAATTTCACAATTGGCTCCTGCCCAGCTTCCGAAGGAGACTGAAGCACAAAAAATGCAAAGAATGCAATGGTGGACCAATTCCCGTTTCGGAATGTTCATCCACTGGGGTCTGTATGCTTTACCAGCCCGTCATGAATGGGTAAAGAACAGGGAGCGGATGACGAATGAACAATACCAGAAATACTTTGAAAATTTCAATCCCGATCTATTTAACCCCAGGGAATGGGCAAGGATGGCAAAGGAGGCAGGTATGAAATATGTTGTGCTGACTGCAAAACATCACGAGGGGTTTTGCCTGTGGGATTCAAAATTCACTGATTATAAAGCTACAAACACACCAATAGGAAAGGACCTTATTAAAGAATATGTTGAGGCTTTCAGGGCTGAAGGCCTAAAGGTGGGATTCTATTATTCACTCATCGACTGGCATCATCCCGATTATACTATTGACAGCCGTCATCCTCAACGGCAGGACTATGATACAGCATATGCAAGGCTGAACAAGGGAAAAGATATGCGTAAATACCGTGAGTATATGAAAAACCAGGTCAGGGAACTTCTTACAAATTATGGTGAAATAAGCATTATCTGGTTTGATTTTTCATTTCCCGGTAAGAACGGGAAAGGGCATGATGATTGGGATTCCGAAGGTCTTCTCAAACTTGCAAGATCTCTTCAGCCAGGGATAATTGTTGATGACCGCCTCGATCTGAAGGATGTTGAAGGAGGATGGGATTTTACAACTCCTGAACAGGTTAAAGTAGCCAAATGGCCTGAATATAACGGAAAGAAAGTCCCCTGGGAAACATGCCAGACATTCTCAGGTTCATGGGGATATTACCGTGATGAGACAACCTGGAAAAGTCCGGAACAGCTTATTGAGCTTCTTGTTGAATCGGTAAGCAAGGGAGGAAATCTGCTTCTGAATGTCGGGCCTACAGCAAGAGGAACCTTCGATTACAGGGCACAGGAAAGGCTTACGGCAATGGGAGAATGGATGAAATACAATAACCGGTCGATCTATAATTGTACTGAAGCTCCGGCTGAATTCAAAGCTCCGGCAAATTCAATTCTGACATATAATCCGGTAACAAAAAGGCTTTATGTTCATTTGCTTGCATATCCTATGGGTGCAATGACCCTTGAGGATATGGCCGACAAGGTTAAATATGTTCAGTTCCTACACGATGCTTCGGAGATTCGTTACACAACAGGGAGCAATGAGTTTAAAAACAACCTCAATCTTCAGCTTCCCGTCTTGAAACCTCCGGTGGTGATCCCTGTGTTGGAGGTAGTTTTGAAATAATTTCAGATCAATGTCTGGCAGCGATTGAAATCAGATTTCAATTACCAGTATAGTATCAGTATCATCGATTAATTCAGCCGGAATGGCAATTGTTGTTCCGAAAGAATCCTGTTTGAATTTTAGTTTTGAGCCAGTCTGGTAAAGGGTCACATTTTTTATTTTCTTGCCGAAATCCGGAAGAAGAAGATTATTGTCCTCAGGATTCAGGAGATGAACATAAACCTTATCTCCTTTCTGGGTTGTTACACCCCAGGAACGTGGTGTTACAGGGCCTCCTCTTGTACCATAAACAGTATCTCCGTATTTATCCATCCATGCACCTAATTCTTTAAGTGTTGTAACAAACTCGGGCTGAATCTTTCCGTTTGGCATAGGGCCAACATTCAGTAGAAAATTTGAATTGAAACCGGCCGCTTTTACAAGATACTGAATAAGGCTCTTTGTCGATTTATAATTCTTGTCCTGAAGGTTGAATCCCCAGGAATTGTTCATTGTTTCGCATGTTTCGAAAGGTAATTCTCCTATCTTTTGTTCAGGATTGAAGCCTGTAGTTTTTTGTCCGGGCAGATCTTTCTCGAACATCTGGAAATCTTCTCCGTCGAAAGGCGCAAGATGATGATTGTTGCCAACGAGACAAGCCGGCTGAAGACTGTGGATAAGACTGTAGGTTTTTTCGAGCCTCCAGTCGGCATCCTTTTTGTCCCAGTGGCCGTCGAACCAGATGCCTCCTATCTCTCCATAGTTTGTCAGAAGCTCGGTGAGCTGGCCATCCATATAATCGAGATATTTGTACCAGTCGCCACTGTCGGGACGGCCTGCAGTTTGTCCTGTATTCCCCCTCGGGAAATAATTCTCCTGAAACCAGTCGAGGTGTGAATGATAAAAAAACAGTTTGATTCCCTGTAGTTTACACTCTTCAGCAAGCATTTTGATCACATCTTTCCCATAAGGTGTCCGGTCAACTATATCCCAGTCGGTGAGCTTTGAATCCCACATTGCAAACCCGTCGTGATGTTTGCTTGTGATCGTAATATATTTCATTCCTGCAGCTTTTGCAAGAGCAACCCATTCTGCCGGATCATAGCCTATGGGGTTGAAGAATGCAGGAAGTTTCTGATAGGTTTGTTTGTCTATCCTCTGGTTGTTCATAACCCATTCTCCGTCGCCAAGGACGCTGTAGACTCCCCAGTGGATGAACATCCCGAATTTTGCATCCTGAAACCATTCACGGGCTTTAAGATTCTCAGGCGCCGGCAGGTAGCGCGACTGTGCATTCAGGGGAAGAATAAAGCATAAAAAAATTGATGAGAAAATTGTCTTTTTCATAATGTTGCAATTTTACTGTCTGATTCCTATAAAGATTATTCCTGTTTGTCCTGAGTTGTAAACCTTTCACTTACAAGTTCAGGCCATTTGAGATCAAGGTCCTCAAGTGTTTTAAGCACCACTTCAGCAACGGCATAAAGCTTCTGCCAGTTTTTATCCGACGGAACAAGATGCCATGGGATCACATTGCAGGTATTTATTATTCTTTCATATACTGCGAGATATTCATCGAATTTTTCCCTGGTGTCCCAGTCTCCATCCTTGTGCTTCCAGTGTTTTTCCTTCATCTCTATTCTTTCAACAAGTCTTTCCTTCTGGGCTTCCTTTGAAACGTTCATAAAGATTTTAAGTACCTTTGTGCCATTCGTTTCAAGAAGTCGTTCGAAGTCATTGATGACTTCATATCTTTTTTCTATTACATCAGAAGGAATGAACTTTTCAACTGTTGGTACCAGGATATCCTCATAATGTGATCTGATGAAAACCTGCAGATCACCCTTGCGGGGTACTACCTGGTGTACTCTCCAGAGAAAATCGTGAGCATATTCATTTTCAGTTGGTTTTTTGAAGCTGAAAATCTTTATGCCCAGCGGATTGCAATACTTCAGCAAACCTTTGGTGAGTCCGTCTTTCCCTGAAGCATCGGTACCCTGAAGAACCAGAAGAATACTGAATTTGTTCTGGGCATACATCTTGTTCTGAAGCTTGCCGATCTTCTTCAGCATTTTTTTTGTCTTTTCTTCAGTTTCCTTTTTATCCCATTCCTTATTGAATGTCGGGTAGTCGGAGATTTTGGTTTTCATATCTTTTATTTTTGAATTCTGGTTGCCTGTAGTTCCCTGTGCCTTTTACTTCACCGCTTCTTCCAGTTTGTTCAGGATCGGCTGTGCCGATATCTTCGATTCCACTGCCCCCATCATCCATTGCTGTGGTGTCAGCTTTCCCTGGCTGAACATTCTGTCGATCTCATCAGGTAGTTTCTTCCCTTTCAGATATTCCTCAATCTGAAATTGTACTATCTGCCCGTACGAGTAATTTGCCAGATACAGAGGAGAATTCACCATATGTGAATAAATGGCAAGTATCGGGGAATCTTTTAATCCGAAAATGGGAGAGAAATATTTGTTCCAGGTCTCAGTTGCAATTGATTTAACGGCATCCCTGAACTGTGCCGGAGAAGCCTCAGGATTTGCATAGAGCCATTTCCATGCTTTCATGTCTACCATTCCGACGCCCATGATCTCCATCAGCGACCAGGCTGCATCGAGGGTTTCCATTTTTTCTTTTTCAGGATTATTTTCGTTCAGGCCAAGAAGAAAAAGGTCGCGATTCTGGAAAACAAAAGCCAGGGCTTCGGTTATTGCTGTATTTGGAACACCTGACATCATATAGTAGTCGACATCATAAAGTGAGATAGTCTGTTCGACATTGTGCCCGAACTCATGTACTGCAATATTATAACCTTTGAAGTCCATACCTTTTTCCGAAACCCTTGTTCTCAGGTGTGATACAGATCCCTTCATTGCTGCTCCCCAGGCGTGACCTGAGCCGCGGGCAGGATCAACAACAATTTTATCAGCAAGATACTGAGCTCTTTCAGGACTCCAGCCCAGCTTTTTCAGCATTCCCGGCATTCCGGCTTTAAATGCAGACGGGTTCGGAAAGAGAGATGATGTTTTTGCCGTCAGCTGATCCTCGGGGAAACTAGTCCTTGCTCTGAAACCACTGTACCAGATATCGTAAGGTCTGAGATCCCGGCCGAGTCTTTCTTTTACTATCTGACCAACTTTCACAAGAAGCGGAGAACTCAGGAAACTGTCAAAAAGTGCTTCAACTTCTTCCTGTGAGATTTCCATCTCGACTGAAAACTTACGGAGAATAGCAGTATTCATTTCAGGATTATAGGGATCGATATCCTTCATAGCCCTGAAAATACTCATTATATGTGCATAACGGGTATCAGGCTCGGCTAAGGTTTCGACAGCCTCGCCGTTTTTCGTGACTTTATTGGAGTACGGGGCCCATTCATATTCGGGATTATTTATCACAACCCGGGGGATGTCCTGGTTAATAATGTGTTCCATCACCTTATATATCATTTCCTGTTTAGCGCGACCGTTCACGCGATCAGCATAATCGGCTTTAAGTTCATCCCTGAGGTTCCAGTGCGACAACAGCAGCATTCCGTCGGGAAAGATCTGTTTACCATCATCAGTGCGAAGCTTGTCCATGCAAATATTGTAGTCGGCTATATACATGTCGGCGTTCCCTCCGGCTGCCGCCAGCGCCTGATTCAGTTCAGCCGGGACCCTTGAAACGAAATAATCACCAAGCCTTGCCATTGCCCATTCTTCACGGGTCCACGACGGACCAAGCTTTTCCTTCTCTTCGAGAGTGAAATAGGGAAAATTAAGAGCAATGATGAATGCAATTTTATTGGAATAAAGATCATCTGAAAGATGTGCTCCGACAGAGTAATTGCCGAACATCCTGTCGATCTCATCGATCTCACCCGCAGCCTCATCGAGGTTTTTCTTCAGGTCGAGGGTTATCTCATTAAAATTCCCGTTGACCGATTCAAAGTAGTTGCTTATCTTTTTATAAACTGCAGATCTTTTTCCCTGATCACCGATATAGTTGCTTTTGACGAATGTAGAGAAATCCGCTGAAGTACCGTCTTCAGCCCTCCATAAAGAAGCAGCGTGAGTGATACCCTTTTTCAGAAGTGTCTGATTTGCTGAGGGGTTCATGAGTTTAACGCTGTCGATGAGCACATTCACAGTATTCTCATCAATAAATGCGGAATTTCCTGCATTTTTTTCCTTTGTAACAGGAGAGGAACATGCAGCAAGTGACAGAAGCAAAAGGATTAAGTACTTTTTCATAGTTTGATTTTTTCGCTAGTTACCTGTGATCTTTACAAATATAGTTTTTTTTATTCCAGAGGCCCTGTTACCTTTTCAACTTCGTGGAGTATTTCACATGATTTCACAAGTTCCTTCATTCGTGTATGATCGGGATATAGTGGCCTGTCAATATCCAGGAAGTCGACGTATTTTCTTATCACATCCTTCGCTTTCTGAACGCCATGTCCGAATTTGTATTCTTCCTTTCTGAAATCGAGAGCCTGTGCTGCCGCCATAAATTCGATGCCGAGTATCCCATAGGCGCAGTCGAGGATCTGATTGTTTTTGATTGAGGTATTCATTCCCATCGATACAAAATCCTCCTGATCGGCTGCCGCAGGTATCGACTGTATTGATGCAGGTACAGAAAGTATCCTCTGTTCCACAATAAGGGTGTCGGCAGTATACTGGCTGAGCATCATCCCTGAAAACATGCCGGCTCCTTTTGTCAGAAAGTCGGGAAGCCCGACGCTCAGAGCCTGGTTGTTCAGACGGTTCATCCTTCTTTCCGACATAACGCTTACCATTGTAATGCAGGCACCTGCCATATCCATTGGTACACATACTGGTGATCCCTGGAAGTTAGCTCCCGAAAGCTGGATGTTTTTTTCAGGGAAAAATATAGGATTGTCGCCTACTCCATTAAGCTCAATTTCAACCTGCGACCGGGCATAGGCAAGCATATCGTGTGCAGACCCAATAACCTGGGGAGTGGATCTCATTGAGTAAGCATCCTGGACCTTCGATTTCACACGACCTTCCTTCAGGTCACCACCTGAAATGCATTTATTTATTGCATTGGCGCTTCTTACAGCCCCTTTGAAACCTCTTACCTCGTGAAGGAGCGGGGTGTATGGTTTCATATTCGCCTTGAGTGCTTCGAGCGACATGGATGCAGCTATTTCAGCCTGCTTCAGCCAGTTGTTGGCATCGACAAGCCAGATGGCACTCATGGCAGTAAGCATGTTCGAACCGTTAATTGCTGCAAGCCCGTCGCGGGCCTGAAGCCCCGGAACTGTTATTCCGGCCCTCTTCATTGCCTCACCCCCTTCAAGAAGCTCTCCCTGATAATAAGCTTTTCCTTCACCAAGAAGTAGCAGGGCTATCTGCGACATCGGGGCAAGATCGCCTGAAGCACCTACAGATCCTTTCTGGCAAACATAAGGAGTAACACCTTTGTTTAACATTTCCACCAGAGTCTCGGTGATCTCAAGCCTGTTGCCGGAATTGCCATGGGCATGGACATTTATCCGGCCAAGCATTGCTCCCCTTACAATCTCGATTGATGCGGGATCCCCTATGCCTGCAGCATGATTATAAACCAGATATTTCTGGAAATCTTTTATCTGGTCGTCATTAAGAACTATTTCCGAGAATTCCCCGATGCCTGTGTTGACACCATACATTATCTCATGTGCGACAATCTTTTTTTCAAGCATTGCCCTGCATTCGTTTATCCTTTTTTTTGCATCAGGGTGAAGTTCAACTTTCTGTCCGTAGCGGGCCACGTTAACTACATCATTAACTTTAAGATCATTACCGGTTATTATTAATGTTTCCATTGGTTATTTTAATTAGTTCAGTAATCATGAATTTTTATTTTTCCCCAGAAGGGTCTTACCCCGTTCCCGGCCCCCGCCTCATCGGGGAAGGCTATCACTCAAGTGGGAAGTAGGGCTTCAAACAGTATTTCTTCCCTGTGGTAAACGGGAAAGGGGGTTAAAAAACAATCGAATAACAGGGAAGATTCTCCACTGGCAGGTCAGCAGAGTCCGGACCGGTTGATTTTGATTTTGTATTCAAGAATCCAGGTGTGTTCCATATACTATGGATATGTACCTCAAATTTATATGAAAAAATTAAATGGACGATCCTTGCCGTTGTTTATTTATGGATTGTGAGAATATTATAGTACTTGTTGCCGTGTACTTGTTGCCGGGTGCTTGTTGCCGGGTGGTCTTGCACATAACTCGGTGCCCCTCTGTACATCCTCCGGGCTCTCTGCGCAAGTTTTTTAATTTAATTTGAACATTTCATAAATAACTGTATATTAATATATTAACCTTTAAATATTATGCTAAACTTAGAGTTGCTGTTAAATGGTTCAATAACCGGAGGGCGCAAAGGTGTTCACTATTGTTCGCAAAGGATTCATTTTTGTTATTATCACATCTTTTTCATAATTTATGACCATTATTAAAACCCTGAACCATGATAAAAAATATTCTTTTTTCAATTCTTATGTTCTCTTCTATTGCCCTGTATTCTCAGAAATATAAGGCTGACTGGAAATCTCTTGACAAACGGCCCGTCCCTGAATGGTTCGAGGATTCCAAGTTCGGAATTTTTATTCACTGGGGGCTTTATTCAGTTCCTTCCTGGGGCCCGACAGGCAAAGATGTCGGGGTTTATGACAAATATGCTGAATGGTACTGGAATAAGCTCATGAATACCGGAAGCAAAGTCAATAAAAATTTCACCGAGTTTCATAACAGTACTTATGGTCAGAATTTCAAATACCAGGATTTTGCCTCCATGTTCAGGGCTGAACTGTTTGATCCCGATCAGTGGGCCGGCCTTTTTAAGGAATCGGGAGCAAAATATGTCGTTCTCACTTCAAAGCATCATGAGGGATTCACACTTTGGCCAAGCGCCCAGAGCTGGAACTGGAACAGCGTCGATGTGGGTCCTCACCGCGATCTATGCGGCGACCTGACAGCTTCTGTTAAAAACGCGGGACTTCATATGGGATTTTATTATTCACTCTATGAATGGTATAATCCTTTGTACAGGACTGATCTTGAAAAATATGTTGGGGATCACATGATACCGCAACTTAAAGATCTTGTTACACGCTATACACCTGATATCGTCTGGACAGACGGTGAGTGGGACAAGACAAGCCGGGAATGGAAAAGCGAGGAGTTTCTGGAATGGCTCTACAATGATTCCCCAGTAAGGGAGAATGTTGTTGTCAACGACCGGTGGGGCAGCGAAACACGAAGTAAACACGGTGGATTTTATACTACGGAATATGGTCTTGTCGGAGATAAGGAGGGGGCTGAAAATACAATGGAAAAGCCATGGGAAGAATGCCGCGGCATTGGGACATCTTTCGGTTTTAACAGAGCAGAGAACCTCGACAGCTATTCATCCGGAAAAGACCTTATTAAACTTCTTGTGTCGACAGTATCAAAGGGGGGCAATCTTCTTCTTGATATCGGACCGGCTGCCGACGGGACAATACCGGTAATAATGCAGCAGCGCCTTATGGAAATAGGGAACTGGCTGAAAGTGAATGGTGAGGCTATTTACGGGACGAGGGCCTATATCAGGGGAAAAAAGGGTGAGGAAATAAATCCTTCAGTCAACAAGGACATTTTTTTTACACGGAAAGGAAAAGATCTGTATGTTATCTGTACCTCATGGCCTGAAAACAATATAATGCTTAAAGACGTGAAGTCAAGAGGTAATGTAAAAGTCTCGATGCTGGGTACAGACAAACCGGTCGACATGAAAGGCTCAGGCGGCAATACTGTTATAGTTCCTCCCAAACTTTCACCAGATGATTATCAGCCGGCTTACGTCTTTAAACTGAGTAATATTCTGAAACAGGTTAATGAATGAATATAAAATATGGTTTAATACTACTTCTTTTCGCTGCCATTTTACAGGGTTGCAGGGGCAGGCAACCTGAAGCAGCAAAAGTAAAACCCGAAACTGTACAGTCAAAGGACAGTACATATCTTTTCAATGGCCTGACACTCGACAGATGGGAGATAACGAATTTCGGAACACAGGGACCGGTTTATGTTTCGGATGATGAGATAATTCTGGGAAGGGGCGACGGTTGTACCGGCATCACATGGAAAGGAAATTTCCCAGTCACTGGTTATGAGGTTACCCTTGAGGCAAAAAAAGTTGAAGGCAACGATTTTTTCTGCGGAATGACTTTCCCGGCAGGGAAATATCCCTGCACCCTGATAATAGGCGGCTGGGGAGGAACAGTTGTGGGGCTGAGCAGTATCAACGGTCTGGATGCCTCTGGGAATGAGACGACGATTAACAGGTCTTTTGAGAAAGACCGCTGGTACAAAATAGACTTGAGGGTTACTCATTCCAAAATTGAAGCAAGAATCGACGAAGAGATTGTTATTGATTTCACAATTGATGGTAATATACTCTCTGTAAGGCCGGAAGTTGAATTGTCAAGGCCTTTCGGGATTGCTTCATGGAGGACTACCGCCGCATTGAGGAATGTCAGGCTGATACCTTTCAATGGCAATAATTAAAAGCCAAATATCCCGTTTATATCCAAAATCCTGATAAATGAGATATCTCCTTATGTCAATAATTGGCGCAGCCATTATGATTTCCTGTAAAACAAATGAGCTGTACCTGAATGTTACACAACCGGCACCTGTCACCCTTCCGTCAGGTATAAAAAAGGTAGGCATAATCAACCGAAGCATTCCGACCGATGAAACAAGCATTGTTGATGCTCTCGACAGAATTCTGACCCTGGAAGGATCTGATCTCGACCGTGACGGGGCATGGGAAAGCATCTCCGGACTTACAGAAGAATTGAAAGCAAATGAAAGATTCTCAGAAGTGAAGGAGTTAAAGGATATCAATTTCAGGGCTTCCCGGATAGGTTTACTGCCACCTCCTCTTTCACCTGGGCTTGTTGACAGCATATGCAACAGTACTGGTACAGACGCGCTTTTTGCCCTGGAAAGATTCGATACTGATACAAGGGTCGGCTTTGGAAAATCACCGGGTGCTATTGAAACCGCACTGGGCAAAATTCCGCTGAAGAGACTGCAGGTTTCAATGGAAACAATAATAAAATCAGGCTGGAGAATATATGCTCCCTCAGTTTCAGGTGTTCTGGATGAGGTCGCCTTTGCAGAATCGCTCGTCTTTACGGCAGACGGTCTGAATCCGGTTGCTGCAGTAGAAGCCCTTACAGGAAGAAAGGATGCAATACGCGAGGTGAGCAGGAATGCCGGACATACCTATGCTATGAGACTTCTTCCATACAGGATCAGGGTAACAAGAGACTATTTTGTGAAGGGTACGGATAATTTTAAGATTGCTAAAAGGAAAGCCAGAACCGGAAAATGGAATGAAGCAGGCTCCCTCTGGGAAATGGAAGTAAATAATCCAAAAATGAAAATCGCCGGAAGAGCCTGTTATAATATGGCGATAATAAATGAAATTAACGGATCACTCGATGAAGCCCTGGGATGGGCTCAGAAATCATACGAAGATTACGGGATACGGCCGGCACTGAAATATGTAAGGATACTCGAAGACAGAATGGCAGGCGATGAACTGCTTAAAATACAGGAGATTACTGAATAGAAGGAGATATTAACACTTGGTCTCCGGTCTTCAGTCTTCAGTCTCCTGTCTTCAGTCTTTTCAACAATATCCTTCAATACCTTAGGATAATTGACATTTATTTTTCTTAATTTCACAAGTCAATTACCAAACCCTAATAACCCTTATCATGAAAAATAAGATTTTTACTCTTCTTCTGGTATCAGGAGTTGGTTTAATATTTTCCTGCACCAGTCCAAAAACAGATATTTCACCGGTTGCTCAGCAAAAGACAGATATTGCATCATTCCTTGGGCAGTGGACGATCGATATTGAAGGCGGATCGGTAGGATGGCTTGAAGTCAGACAGGAGGATGGATATCTTGATGCCGATGTCCTCTGGGGCGGAGGCAGTGTACTCCCCGTTTCTAACATCCTGTTCGCCATGGATAATGTTCTGATCGTTCAACGTTCAAATGACATTGTAAGAAAGAAAGATGACAAGAGCAATCCGGTCAGGACACAAACAGTAACTTCCTGGATGGAGATCACAGGCAACGTAGATAGGATAAATGGAATTCTGCTGACACCGCGCCGTAACGGATTAAGTGTTGATACAACGACATTTTCGGGCACAAAACTTCCTCCTGTTGGACCTGCTCCCGATCTTGCGACAATAAAATACGGAGAACCAATAAATCTTTTCAACGGTAAGGATCTGACCGGATGGAGACTGATAAATGAAAAGCAAACAAACGGATTTAAGGTTGTTGACGGAGCACTTGTCAATGATCCTGTTCAGACTGAAGGCGCCCCTCATATAAGTTATGGGAATCTGCGTACAGACAGAGAATTCGAGGACTTTAACCTGAAACTTGAGGTCAATGTGCCTGCAGGCAACAACAGCGGTGTTTATCTCCGCGGTATGTATGAGATCCAGGTTGTTGATTCATACAAAAAACCTCTCGACCCCCATAATATGGGCGCTGTTTACAGCAGGATAACACCAGCTTCAGCAGCTGAAAAACCGGCCGGAGAATGGCAGACACTGGATATAACACTGTGCAAAAGATATGTAACTGTAATATTGAACGGAGTAAAGATTATTGACAATCAGCCGGTTTATGGGCCTACAGGCGGGGCTATCCGTTCTGATGTTTTTGCACCAGGGCCTGTTTATCTTCAGGGTGATCATGGAAAAGTGTCATACCGGAATATTTTGCTTACTCCGATTGTCAATAACTAATAGACCTGATAAGGCCACAGAGTTAATTTCTGTTTCTCTAATTCAGACCTGATTTTTTCTGCTACGCACGACAACTTATGACAGACCTCATGAGGAAAATGTATTTTTCATTTATTATCCTTTTGTTTGCATCAATCTCGTTAAGTGGAATTGAATCAAACAGTTCGGGAAATGATACGATTGATGTTCAGAAGCTCTTTAACGGTAGGGCCTGGAAAAATATCTATTATAAGATAAAAGGGGACCAGTTTCTGTTTACAACTGACTTCATTACAGGAAATTTGACTATCGATGGTAAGGAATACAGGAATATCAGGCTCAAATATGACATTTACAATGATGAGCTTATCTCAATTAATGAGCATGGAATAATGCTTCAGCTGAATAAGGAAATGATAGATAAGTTCAGCCTAAGTTATAATTCACAGCTTTACAATTTTAAAAGGATCGACTCCGATACAACCGGAGCCATGAAAGGATTTGTAAATATTCTTTATGAAGGAAGATCAGCGTTGTATATTAAATATATGAAAGAGATACTTCTGCTTGCAGTTGAAAATAAATATGACATGTTCAACCAGGTCATCAGGGTCTTTTTTGTTAAAGAAGGCACCGTGCACAGAATAAACAGCAGGCGTGAATTTCTACGACTTTTAAAGGACCATAAAGGTGAAGTACATCAATGCATGAGAAGCAACAAAATAAAGCTTTCAAAAAAAATTCCTTCCAGCTTCATTCCTGTTGTGGAATATTATGACAAAGTCCGGCAATAAATAATTCTGATGAAATTTAAAATATCCATACTGCTTTTAACCATGCTTTTTTCAGGCTTGCTAAATGCCCAGGATGACATGCAAATCACCTGGGATTATAAAGATATGACTTTCAGTAAGTTTGTGGAAAAAGCTGAAAATGAATTCAACCTGAGGTTTTTTTACAAGGATGAATGGGTAAGGGACCTAAATCCCGGTAATTTTCCGGGGATGTCCTCGCTCGATGAATTGCTAAATAACCTGTTCAGGGATAAATCGCTGTTTTACTATATTGACGATTCGGGAAATGTTGTTGTAACAAAGGATTTCGCAGTAAAAGGTGCCGGTATTCAAAAAACCGAGGACCGGAATTTCATTGCACCTACAGAGTTTTACGATTCGCAGGATAA